>JAABUQ010002734.1_pt1 | contig 34083 bp, 28 predicted proteins | sample 5560001 | NCBI WGS metagenome assembly JAABUQ01 (sample SAMN10711888, study PRJNA513371) | rock metagenome | isolation source: Antarctica rocks | place: Antarctica: Victoria Land, Finger Mt nord | collected 2015-12-18
AAGGGTCTTGCGCGACCGTGGCGGTCTGCGTGCCATTGCCGATGGCAGCAATCGATCCGGCGTTGCCGTCAAAGCCGATAATAACGAAGTTCTTCGGATTCTTACCGGTCTCTTGGATTGCGGCAATGGCGCCCTGAGCTTCGTTGTCATTGGCCGCGTAGATGCCTTTGATGTTCGGATTCTTCGCCAAAGCGTTGGCGGTCGCGTCGTGGGCTTCTTTAATCGCGTCGTTGCCGTTAAGTTCGGACACGATATGGATGTTCGGGTACTTCTTCAATTCGGTTTTGAAACCGCCGACCCGGTCGACGCCAACGGTGGAGCCGGGATGAAGGTCGATCACGGCAATGCTGACGCTGCCGGACCCAAGCTTCTTAGCCATGTAGTCCGCGGCTTTAGCGCCGCCGCCGCGATTATCGGACTGGATGAAGGCGTCATAATCGCCCGTCGCGCCGACGTCGCCAATGACGATCGGAAGGTGCGCGCGATGCGCGGCGTTGACCGAGCCCGGGAGCGCCGTCGGTTCGACGGGTGAGACGATCAGGGCGCTGATGCCCTGATTGATGAGTTCCTGACTGCCGGACACTTGATTCTGCTGGGACGCCTTCGCGTCGGCGACGACGACATCGGCCTTGGCAGCGGCACCTCCCGCCTTCACGCCGGCGGCGTAGTTCTGCCAATACGGATTCGAGAGGTCCTGAGCGGTGTAGCCGATCTTTAAAGGCGTCTTCGCTTGAAATTTGTCCGATTCGTCAGCTGTGGCGCTGCTGCCGTGCACAATCAGTCCCAGGAGCAGTGCCGGTACTATCAGAGCGGCGGATAGCACGACGAACCTTGGCTTCATGCAGTGCCTCCTTGGAAACTTCATAAATCTTTGAATTGGATTATTAATACGTATTACTTCTGCGGGATCGATCCCTTTCGTAAGGATCGAGAAACCATGAAAAGCAAGGAGGCGCCGTTCGAGGGACCGGGCGAAGGACGTTGCGAGGCGGTCCGGCAGTGCGCGACCGCCATCTCGCTTTATAGGGAGAGGTCATTGCGTTCTGAGGCCGTCGACGTGCGCACCCGGCCGGCCGCCGAGCCGCGCACGGAGCTCACCTGGCGCGGACTGGTGCTCGGCGCCGCGATTACGCTCGTCTTCACCGCCGCCAACGTCTACCTCGGCCTCAAAGTCGGACTGACGTTTGCCTCGTCGATCCCCGCCGCCGTCATTTCGATGGCGGTGCTGCGCGCCTTCAAGAGCGCGACCATCTACGAGAACAACATCGTGCAGACGGTCGCCTCCGCCGCAGGCACGCTCTCGTCGATCATCTTCGTGCTGCCGGGCCTGGTCATGGTCGGCTGGTGGACGGGATTTCCGTTTTGGGAATCGTTCGGCGTCTGCGCGATCGGCGGAATCCTCGGCGTGATGTATACGGTGCCGCTGCGCCGCGCGCTGGTCACGGAGTCGGACCTGCCCTATCCCGAGGGCGTCTGCGCCGCCGAGATTCTCAAGGTCGGCGCCGGGTCGCGCGGCGCAGTAACCGGCCTCGCAAGCGGCCCGAGCGCGGAAGCGGTGGCGGAGAATCGGGCCGGGCTGTGGGCCGTGACGGGCGGCGCCGTCGCGTCCGCCGCATTCGCCGCGATCGCCGCCGCACGCATCTTCGCAGGCGAACTCGGGCTCTACGTCCGCATCGGGCCGGCAGCGACGGGGCTCGGGACGTCGCTGTCGCTCGCCTTGCTCGGTGCGGGTCACCTCGTCGGCCTCTCGGTCGGGCTCGCGATGCTTGCGGGGCTCGTGATCGCGTGGGGCATCGCGACGCCGCTCTTGACGGCGCTGCACCCCTTGCCCGGTCCCGCGGCCGACGTCGCAATCGCGGTCTGGGCGCACAAGGTCCGTTTCGTCGGGGCCGGCGCCATCGGCATCTCCGCGATTTGGGCACTCGGCAAGCTCGTGCGCCCGGTGTGGGGTGGTGTGCGTTCGGCGCTCGCCGCCTCGCGGCGTGTGGTGCAGGGCGGCGGCGCCGGCCTGCCGCGGACCGAACGGGACATCCCGATCGGCATCGTCGGCCTCGTCAGCATCGCGTCTTTGATCCCGCTCGCTGCACTCTTCGCGGTGTTTCTCGGAGGCGGCGCGCTCGCGCCCCTCCTCGTGCCGCTGGTCATCGGCGCTGTGCTTTACGTCGCCGTCGCGGGATTCTTGGTCGCCGCCGCCTGTGGCTACATGGCCGGCCTGATCGGCTCATCGAACAGTCCCGTCTCCGGGCTCGCGATTCTCACCGTGCTGGGGGCATCGCTGCTGCTCGTGCTGCTCACGCGCAGCGCGGGCACCGCAGCGGGAGCGTCGCTCGTCGCCTATGCGCTGTTCGTCACCGCGGTCGTGCTGTGCGTCGCGACGATTGCCAACGACAATCTGCAAGATCTCAAAACGGGTCAACTCGTCGATGCGACACCGTGGCGCCAACAGGTCGCGCTCATCGTCGGCGTCGTGATGGGCGCGCTCGTCATTCCGCCGATCCTCGATCTGCTCAACCGCGCCTACGGCTTCGCGGGCGCACCGCTGCACGGCGTCGCCGCAGTCGCGCAGCCCTTACCCGCGCCGCAAGCGACATTGATCTCCGCGCTCGCGCAGGGCGTCATTCAAGGGAAACTCGACTGGGGACTCATCGGCGCAGGCGCGCTCGTCGGCGCGGCGATCATCGCGCTCGACGAGATCCTCGGTGCCGCGCGCCGGCTGCGACTGCCACCGCTCGCCGTCGGCATCGGCATATACTTACCGTCGTCGACGGTGGTGCTCGTCGTTCTGGGAGCCGTCGTCGGCTGGTACTACGACCGCCGCGTGAGCCGAACGCGCAACGCGGCTGCGGCAAAGCGGCTGGGCGTGCTGCTCGCATCGGGCTTGATCGTCGGCGAGAGTCTCTTCGGCGTGCTGCTCGCCGGGCTGATCGTCGCAACGGGCAAAGCAACGCCGCTCGCCGTCGTCGGCGACGACTTCCAAACCGCCGCGAACGTCATCGGCGCAATCGCGTTCATCGCCGTCATTTTCGGATTGTATGCATGGATCGGAAGGTTGGCGCGGCGCCGCGCATAGTTGCGAAACGGAGGTCTTTCTGCGACTCAACAGCATCCGGGAGCCAACGCAGTTCGCGAAGCGCTGCCTATCCTCGAGGCCGTGCGACCGTTGGAGTGCGCGTTCACCGTCCCTTTAGATTTGGGCGCAGCATTCGTTGGTTCAAAATCCGCATGCCGTAACGCGAGAACATCTTGTCCGTGGTCACCATCGTAAGGTCCTCGAGCGCGGCTTGCGCTACGAGGAGAGGATCGAAGGGATCGCGATGATGAAACGGCAGCGCCTCAGCGGCCGTTTGCGTGCCTCACATTAATGGGCTACGGCTCCATGCCGAGATGCTGCATTCTCGAGGGAACGTATTCGGTTGCCGACAGAGGCACTTGAGCTTTCCAATCGATGCTTTGACGGCGATTTTCCACGCAGAGACGGCTGAAAGCAGCACCGCATCGGCTCGGTCCAAGGCGTTGCGTATAAAACGCGGCACGCGCTCGGCCTCGAAAGAAAGGCGCAGAAAAAATTCTGCGTCGATCAAAACTCTCACGGGACATATTCTACAAAATCGTCGGGCGTTTCATCGAAATCCGGACTCATGGTCACCAGGCCCCGACGCTTTCGACAACGCCGCGATCGTCATCGGTGGAATCGCATTTCATCGCCGGTCATTCTCGGTGCGTGTACATGGATCGGCCGACTGGCGAGGCGCAGCGTCCAACCGCACTTCCAGGAGTGCGCGCTCGGAAACGGTAGCGTAGCTATCTCTGATGGAGGGGCCTATGCCCGAGTTACCGCGGGCGTTGCGCCTGCCGACCATTCGGGATATCGCGCGCGAGGCAGACGTGTCGGTTTCGGCTGTGTCGCACGCGTTCAACCGGCCAGAACAAATTTCGCCGAAATTGCGCGAGCGGATTCTACACCTTGCCGCCGAGCGGGGTTATCGTCCCGATCCGCGCGCGCGTGGGCTTCGGCGCGGCGAGAGCCGGCTCGTGGCGCTCTTGGTCACCAATCTCGCCAACGTCTACTACGCGGCGATTGCGAATGCAGCGCAAGAAGCGTTGGCGCGCGATGGCTTTCACCTCGTGATCGTGGGCACGGGAGGCACGCGCGAGGGCGAGACGCGGGGCCTCGACGCCGTCGCGCACGAGCGAATGGCCGGAGCGATCCTCGATACTCACCATCTCGCGAAGGTCGAAATCGAGCGGGCGTACGCGCCGGTCGTCGCGATCGTCGACGAGAGCGAAGCGATTGCGACGTCTTGCGTGCGTTTGCGCAACTACGGTGCCGCGCACATGGCCGTCGCCCATCTCATCGGAAGCGGCCGTCGCCGGATCGCGCACATCACGGGCCCGCTCGACTCGCCAGGGGCCGTCCGGCGCCGAGATGCCTACCGCGCTGCCCTCGCCGGCGCGGGCCTCCGCGGCCCATTCGAAGCGCCCGGTGATTACACGTTCGCGACCGGACGCACCGCGATGGAAGCACTATTAGCAGGTATCGAACGGCTCGACGGACTTTTCGCGGCGAACGATCTCACAGCGCTCGGTGCGCTGGCCGCAATTCGGGCCCGCGGACTCCGCGTTCCCGATGATATCGCTGTCATCGGTTTCGACAATATCGAAGAGGCGACGTGGAGCGTTCCGCCGCTCACGACGGTCGATCAACCCACCGCTCAGATCGGCGCCGCGGCCGCCCGACTGCTGCTTGCCACGATTGGAGACCCGGCCCTGGTCTCATATGTGGAAATGGAATGCGCGCTCGTTCAACGCGCGTCGGCGTGACGGAGGCGAGAAATCCTTGCGGGACTAAAAGGTTATAGTTCCTCGCTGCTCATAGGAGACTTTTCGCTACCTGCGCAATTTGATAAGGAAGTCCACCATGATCGATTCTTCGTTCCCGATGGCACGACGCTTCGCAACGTTGCTCGCGGTATTCGGTCTCTTCGCACTCGACGCGACCGCATCGGACGCCGCACCGAAACCGTTGACGATCGTGTACTCGGCTCCGGCGCTCCAGTTTCCGTTCTTCGTTTTTCAGAGTCACTTCGTGCAACAGGCGGCCGCGAAGGTCGGTGGTATTCGCGTAATCGTCGACGACGGGCAGAATTCCGCGACGAAACAGACCTCTGACGTCGAAGCGGCGATCGCCCAGCACGTCGACGCGATCATCATCAGTCCGATCACTGTCTCGACGCTCGTGCCCGCGCTCAAAGAGGCTGCTGCCAAGAACATTCCCGTCGTGACGATCGACCGTGAGGCGACGGGCGCGCCGACGCTCGCGCACGTCGGCGCCGACAACGTCGCCGTCGGAAAGACCGAAGCGCAATTCGTTGCCAAAACGCTGGGCGGGAAGGGGACGGTCGTGCTCTTGACCGGCACGCCCGGAGCCTCCGCCGCGACGGATCGGACCACTGGCATCATGGGGGTATTCACGTCGATGCCTGGGATCAAAGTCGCTTTCAATCAGACCGCGCAGTTCGATCGCGCGACGGCGGTCACCGTCACGGAGGCCGCGCTCAATCGGCTTCCGCACGTCGATGCCGTCGTGGCCGAGAACGACGACATGGCGCTCGGTGCGCTCGTCGCGCTCAAGGGCAAGGGACTCCTCGGCAAAGTCGTCGTCGTCGGCGCCGACGCGATACCGGACGCACTGCACTCAATTGCAGCCGGCGCGCAAACGGCGACCGTCGAGCAGTACGGCGACAAACAGGCCTACGAAGACGTCACGATCCTCTCCGCTTACCTGCGCAACGGAACGAAGCCGAAGGAGCACAACACGTTCATTACGCCGACCCTTATCACGAAGCAGAACCTGAGCGAAGCGGTCGTAAAACAGTAACCGCATCCGTGCTCGCCCTCGAACGAATCGGTAAACGCTTCCCCGGCGTCGTCGCGCTGCACGACGTCAGCCTCGACATCACGCCGGGATCGGTACTCGCGCTCGCCGGCGAAAACGGCGCTGGCAAGTCGACGCTGATGAAGATCCTCACCGGCATCTACTGCGCCGACACGGGACGCATCGTACTGGACGGCCTGGAGCTCGTGCTCGATGGGCCCGCAGCCGCGCAACGCGCCGGGATCGCGATCGTCCATCAAGAGCTCAACCTCTTGCCGAACCTCACGGTCGCCGAGAACATCTACATAGGACGCGAGCCACGCCGCTTCGGCTGGCTCGCTGCATCGGCGCTGCGGGAGCAAGCCGAGCGCCTCCTGCGCGAGCTCGGCATCGATCTGCCGGCCGCGGCGCCGGTTAGTCAGTTAAGTATCGCGCAGCAACAGATGGTCGAGATCGCGAAGGCGCTCTCGCTTGCGTCCCGGTATCTCGTTCTCGATGAGCCGACGTCGTCGCTCACCGAACGCGAAGCGCAGGTGCTCTTCGCTTTGATTCGGCGGCTGCGAGATCAGGGACTCGGTATCGTTTACATCTCGCATCGTATGGACGAACTCTTCGCGCTCTCCGACCGGGTCGCCGTCTTGCGCGACGGCGAACTTGTTTGGCGCTCGGCAACCGCGGCGACGTCGCGGGAGGACGTCATCGCGGCGATGGTTGGACGGCCACTCGCCGAGTTTTACCGGAAGGTCGACGCGAAGATCGGAGACATCGTGCTCACGCTCGAACACCTCGGCGTGACGCTCGAGCTCCGGCGTGGTGAGATCGTCGGGCTCGCCGGTTTGATCGGCGCGGGTCGAACGGAACTGGCGCGCACACTTTTTGGCGTCGATCCCGCGCCGTACGGCGCGATCGCGATCGACGGACGAAAGCGCCGCATCGCGTCGCCACGCGATGCGATACGGGCGGGCTTGGGTTTGGTTCCCGAAGACCGCAAGGGACAAGCGTTGTTTCTCTCCATGGCCGTCCGCGAGAATATTACGCTTGCATCGCTGCGGCACTTCAGTGCGCTCGGATGGATCAGCGGAAAACGTGAACGTGCCGGCGCGCAAAGCCTCGTCGATAGCCTCCGCATTCGCACGGCCGGAATGGAGCAGTCAGTTGTCAACCTCAGCGGCGGCAATCAGCAGAAGGTCGTTCTCGCGCGCTGGCTCGCGCTGCACCCGAAGATTCTGATTCTCGACGAACCGACGCGCGGCGTCGACGTCGGGGCAAAAGCCGAGATTCACGGCTTGATCGGGGCCCTCGCGTCGGGCGGCGCCGCGATCCTCTTGATCTCGTCGGAGCTGCCGGAGGTCCTGAGCCTCGCGGACCGCGTGCTGGTGATGGCGCGCAGGCGAATCGTGGCCAACCTCGGGCGCGCCGAGGTGAGCCCCGAGCGCGTCATGGCCGCCGCGACGTCGGAACCCGTGCCCGCATGATCGCGAACCTTACGCTATCGCGGACGACCGCACGTTTGATCGCCGAACGCTTCGCCGCGTCCGTCGTGCTGCTCGTGGTCTGCGTTATCTTTGCGTTTCTGAGCCCCGGCTTCTTGGGTGCAACCAATGTGTTCGATGTCTTACGCCAAGTCGCGCTCACAGGCGTCGTTGCGATCGGCGAGACCTTCGTGATCCTCACCGGCGGGATCGACCTCTCGGTGGGCTCGCTCATCGCGTTGACGGGCGTGATCGCGGCGAGTTTGGAGGCACGCGGCACGAACCTCGCGCTGACGGTCATGCTCGTCCCGCTGCTCGGCGTCGTCATCGGACTGCTCATGGGCAGCATCATAACGCGCGCCCGCGTTCCCGCATTCGTCGTGACGCTCGGCGGACTCGAGGCGCTGCGCGGGATGACGCTGCTTTGGACGAACGGCACGCCGGTCACGCCGCCGAACGGCTTCAGCGACGCGTTTACGTTCATCGGTCAGGGCTTCTCAGGACCCGTTCCTTTCCCGGTCATTCTCTTCATCGCGATGACGGCGATCGGGTACGCCGTCCTGCGCAAGACGCGGTTCGGGCGTTACGTCTACGCGGTCGGCGGCAACGCCGAGGCCGCACGGCTCTCTGGCCTTCCCGTCAAAGCGATCGTTACGGCGACGTACGGTATTTCGGGGTTGTGCTGCGGGATCGGTGGACTCATGATCACCTCGCGTCTCAACAGCGGCGATCCGAACACCGCAACCGGCGCCGAGCTCACCGCCATTGCGGCGGTGGTCATCGGCGGCACCAGCCTCTTCGGCGGCGTCGGCGGAGTCGTCGGTACGCTCATCGGCGCCATGCTGATCGGTGTCATTACGAACGGACTGCTGCTGCTCAATGTGTCCGCGTATCTGCAACCCGTGGTTATCGGAGCAATCATCGTCTTCGCCGTCTTCATCGATCAACTCGTGAAGCGCCGCCAACGCTAGAGCTGGGCGAGCGCTTTTGGACATGGCCCGCACCGGCCTCGCGGGTAACTCGACTCGCATGAGGCCGATCGTCGAACTCGATTTCGAAACGCTACGTCGAAACGCCGTCGCTTGGCGCGCGCATGCGGGCGTGCCGCTGCGAGCGGTCGTCAAATCCGACGGATACGGCTGGGGCGTGGCGCGGCTCATCGCCGCACTCGACGATGTCGTCGACGGATACTTCGTTTGCGATGCCGATGAATTCGACATCGCACGCTCTTTCACGTCGAAACCGATTGCGACGCTCTACGACGTGCCCCTCGACCGGTTTGCCGACCTCCTCTCTCGGGGCGGAATCCCGGCGGTCTCGTCGCCTGAAGCGCTCGCGGTCGTGCGCAATTGGAGCGCCGCGCACGGCGAGCGCGCGCGCATCCGAGTCGGCCTTCGCACTGCGATCGGCTGGTCGGGAATTGAACCTACCGGCGTTCCGGCCTTCGCGCGCGCGCTGGCGGAAGCTAACGTCGACGTCGAATGGTGGATCCACCTGACCGACCCGTCGCTCGAGGACGAACAGCGACGAGTCTTCGAACGGGCGACCGCGACGTTGCGGCAAGAGCGCGTACGCATCGTCGCGCTCGACGTGGAGAGTTCGTTGCCGCTGGCGACGCGCACGTCGGGAACGCAAGCGCGTCTGGGCGCCGGACTCTTCGGCTTCCGCTTCGGCGCCCAGCTCGCCGTCGCGTCCGCGCTGCGCGTTCGAGCACCGGTCGTAGAGCGGCTGCCGGCACGCGGCCAACGCGTCGGATACGGAATGCAGCATGCCCCGGAGCACGGATACCTTACGGTCGTCCGCTGCGGCTATGGCGACGGATTCCCGCGCTTTCGGTCGCGGCAGTTCGGCTTGCTCGCGGTCGGCATGCAATTTGCAACGTATCACGGCGACCAGGGGGCGCAAGAAGCAACTCTGGAATTAATCGGTCCCGACACGGATCTCGACGCGTTCGCGGCGGCCGCCGGCATCGCGCCGCACGAACTCGTCGTCCGCCTCGGACTCGCGCACGGTTCTGGTAACGCAGCCGCTTCACGCGTCGCCGTCCCGCGCGGCTCGTCGTAGACGACGCACGTCCAGCAAATCTTTATCTCTTCCCGAGGCGAGTTTGTTCGTCACGAGATCATCGAAGCCGATAATCGACACCCGCACGCCGGCCAGCGTATCGGTCACACGTTTTTCCCACGCCTCATGAAACGCGACACCCGAGATGCCCGTGATGACGTCGATGCGTAACGGAACGACGCCGATCTGATAAATGAGATCATCGCTTCCCAGTTCCTCGATCGTCGGAAGGAGTTCGGCCGGTGCTCCGAAGGACGCGAGCGCTCGCCGAACTTTTGCCGCGTTCTCTAAGCTCGGCTCCACCCAAACGCCGAAGTCCATGCTCGCCCGCGGTTGACCGTGATAGCTTACCGCCAGAGCCCCGACGATGAGGTACCTAACGCCGGCCTCGTTGAATGCCGACAACAGTTCGCTGAAATCGCTGCTGAACGTCATTCGCGCCTCTCATCGTCGCAAGAAACACCGACAACTCGATCGCCGTTTGCAATCGAAGACTCGGGGCAACGGTCGCCCATAGCCGGTCGTCGAACGCCTCATGGTCGTCGCCAAGCTGAATTACGTTGACCTGCATCGCGGCCCGCCGGGCGCGTGTCGCTTCATCCACGCAGTAGATATTCGCCGCTCGACTGGGGCTTTACCGTGCGGACCAGCCGCGGGCGAGCCGCAACCCGCTCCGCGACTACCGCGCGCCGAACTCGCGCCGTAAGGTGGCCGCGGCCTCGTCTGCGAAGACCGGATGGAAGTGCGGATTGAGTGCGACGGCACGTTGCAAACGTCGCTTCGCCTCGGCGCGCTCGCCCGCGTGTAACGCGATCACACCCGCATGAAACTGGACGACCGGATCCTCGGTGCCGTAGCGCGTCGCCATGAGCGAGGCGCGGCGCGCGGCGCTCCACCGGCCGTCCATCGCGGCGGCCCAAGCGAGCGTGTCCTGGGCGTAGATTTCGTTACCGCGTGCGGCCACCTCGCGTCGCGCGATCGTATAGGCGTCAGCCGGACGCAAGCGATGGTCGGCATAGTAAATCGCCAGCAATCGATCGTTGACGTTATACGCATTGCCGACGCGTTCGATCGCGTAGATCACATCGCGCGTTGCGGCCGCGCCGCGCGCGTCGCCGAGCGCCGCTTGCGCGTCGGCTTCATAGCCGAGCGTCTCTGGAAAAGGCGTAACGGCGGCACCTTTCGTCGCGGCTTCGAGCGCTTCCCGATCGTGATGGTTCGCGAGTTCGAACTTCGCAAGATCTTTGAGCGCTAAATTATACGTCGGGAAGATTGCCAGGGCTTTACGTTCGTCATCGATCGCAGCGACGTTGTCACCGGCTTCAAAGGCAAGCTCGCCGGCACGAAAGAAATACCACGCCTTCGCTTGCGCGGGCGAATCCGGCAGCGTTTCGTATTGATCGAGCGCATCAGAGAGCAGCCGGCGCGCACGTGCCAGATGTCCCGTCAGTTCGTCGTAGCGGGCGCGCGTCGTCTCGGCGGCGACGTTCGAGCGGTCGCCCGGGCGGATGAGATCGAGGACCCGCTCGGCGCTATCGTACCGGCCGAGTTCCATCAGCAAGTTCGCCTGCTGCGAGCGGAATTCGGCTCCACTGGGATCGTAGGGAATATTGCGTTCGACGTAGCGTAGCGACTCGCGAAAGCGGTGCAACGTCAACATCACCGCCGCCATCTCCGCCGTCGCGGCGATGTTGCGCGGTTCGATGGAAAGTGATCGTTCGGCCATGTGCTTCGCCCGGAGAACGTCGCCGATGTCGCCCGTTTCGCGATAGCGCTGCAGATACTGGCCCGCGAGTTGCCGCGGACTGAACATGTCGTTGCGATGGTGCTCCGCAACCGCGCCTTCCCAAAACGCGATGAGCTGCCCGCGCCGTTCGTCATCGCGATCCGGAGCCGCAGCCTGCGATGCGGACGTGGCGAAGGCCGCGGTTTGATGCCGGTTGACCGCGGGCCATACGGCGATTGCGAGCAGCGACACGGCCAGCACCAGCCACGGAGCACCGCTCCGCAGCAACCTCACGCTCCGACTTTCGCCCATCGCGTGCGCTCTTTCAACGTCGTGCGCGAGCGCCGGAACGCTGCGACGCTGCAACACGTTCCGGCGATCGTTCATCCGCGACGTCTTAGTGGGGTTGGGCCAGGTAGGGATACGTCGCTTGCGTCTGCACGCCGCCCTGCCCCGATGCAACGTGCTCGTTCGTGAGGCACGTATTCTCTTTTCCGTCGTCGGCCGCGAGTTTGAGCGCCGGAATCGTATTTCCGAAGACGACGCCGAGCGACGTGTCGATCACGTCGTCGGTAAGCGCGCGGCCGCCGAACTTACCGCCGGTCGCACCGCCCGTCTCGACGCCCAGGTAGGCGGCTGGACCCGGTTGTGAGAGGTCGGCGGCGATTTCGTTGGGATACAGGACCGAAGTCACGACGTTCGAAATCGCGGCACTGCGGCCCGCGACGTTCTTCATGAAGTACGCGATCGAGTTCGCAATGGTCGGGTCATTATAGGGTTCGCTCACGTTGGTCTTGGCGTGATCGGCGAACGTTTCGAAAAGTTCTTTGACGGCCGGGCGCGACAGGAGCTCGGTCTGATCGTACACACGAGCCGGGTCGTCGCGACCGTCGCCACGGTCGTTGCTCAGGGCGTCTTCACGATTTCTCGAACGAACGCTCGCAGTGGCCCAGAGATGGACGAGCGGCGACTGACCGCGCGCGACCAGGAGCCGGCGCGGAACTTCGACGACGATCGAGATGACGTCGAAGCCGCCGTTGATCTGCGTCAACGCGTTCGTCGGCGCGGCGGTGCTGCACGCATAGTTTCGGGAAGCGAGGCCGGACTTCGCGCCTTGCGGATAACCGTTGAAGGTCGGCGTGGCGCTCCCGAGCGTGTCGCCCGTGCGTGGGTTGCTATAGAGCCGGTCCGGCAAGACTTTGAAGAACTGGAATAGGTCGAAGAAGAACGGATCGGCGCGCGGCCCGGTGAACGCAACGATATCGTTCCCCAGACGCGAACCGCCCGGCTTGTTGAAGGGATATTCGCCGATCGGGGTGCCCGTCGTTGCGGACGTTCCCGGCGTGTAACCGGTCTTTACGAATGCGCGAAGCTCCTGGCGCGCACCGCGTCCCTTCGGCAAAATTTGCACGGCGAGGTCGGCCGGCGCTCGCGTTCCGAGCGGCCCGTGAGCGAGTTTGAACTGATACAGGACGCTTGGATCGAGAGAGTAGTTCGCGCTCGTCCCCGCGGGTATGAGCGGTACCACGTCCATAACCAGCTCGACGTCGTCCCGATCTTGCGGCGCCGGAAACATGAAGACGTCCGTGATGTCGGCACCCGGACGGGCGACGACTGCCGGCGAGTCTTGATGATCCGAGCTGCGAGCCGGATGCGAGCTATATAAAGCAGCAGCTCCGCCGAAGGCTATGATCGCCGACAACGAAACTGCAAGGCGCTGCAATTGCATGGCGTCCCTACTTTGCGAAAGCGTGTGTGGGGCAGACGGTTGCCCGAGATTTCCGTCTACAACGAAAACGGTCAACGATCGCGCGCAGATTGGGGTGCCTGACCCCAATGTCAGGCGCATTCGAAACGGCAGCACCGCCTGACGTTATCGTTTGTTTAACTACCAGAGCGATCGTTAACCAACGCGCCCGCGGCGTCGCACATCTGGCGCGCGGAACGCAGCCGCCACGTCACGAAACCGGCAGCGTATGACTCGCGATAAAAGCTTCGACGCCTTCGAACGGGCCAAGCGCGTGATCCCGGGCGGCGTCAACTCGACGGTGCGTGCCTTCAAAGGTGTCGGCGGAACGCCGGTCTTCGTCGATCGGGCGCACGGCTGTACGCTCGTCGACATCGACGGCAACGCGTACGTCGACTACGTGATGTCGTGGGGGCCGCTGATTCTGGGCCACGCACATCCCGGTGTCGTCGCCGCCGTGCAAGACGCCGCGGCGCGCGGCACCTCGTACGGCGCGCCGACGCAGATCGAGAGCGAGCTCGCCGAGCTCGTGACCGCAATGGTGCCCAGCGCCGAAAAGGTGCGCTTCTGTTCGAGCGGCAGCGAAGCGACGACCTTCGCGCTACGCCTCGCGCGCGGCGTGACGGGGCGCAGCGCCGTCCTCAAATTCGCCGGCTGCTACCACGGCAGCGTCGATGCGTTTCTGCTCAGCGCGGGCTCGAGCGCGCTCACGATCGGCGTCCCGGACTCTGCCGGCGTCACGCCGGGAACGATCGCCGACACGCTCGTCGTACCGTACAACGACCTGGCTGCCGTGCAGGCGGCGTTCGCAGCGCACGGCCCAGAGCTCGCCGCCGTCATCGTCGAGCCGTACGTCGGCAATATGGGGCTCGTGCTGCCGCAGCCTGGGTTCCTGGCCGGGCTGCGCGCGGCGTGCGATGCGAACGGCGCGCTGCTGATCTTCGACGAGGTGATGACGGGCTTTCGCGTCGCGCCCGGCGGCGTGCAAGAACGCGAGGGGATCCGCCCCGACATTACGACGCTCGGCAAGATCGTCGGCGGCGGTCTGCCGGTCGGTGCGATCGCCGGACCTGCAGCGATCCTGGACCACTTCACGCCCGAGGGCCGGGTGTTCCAAGCCGGCACGCTCTCCGGCAATCCGCTCGCGATGGCCGCAGGGGTCGCGACCTTGCGCGCGCTGCGCGAGCCGGGCGTCTACGAGCGGCTCGACGCCGCGGGCGGACGCTTCACCGAAGGCATGGACGCCGTCTTCGAAAAGCACGGCATCGCGCACCAGACGAACTACCGCGGCTCGATGGTCGGCTTTTTCTTCTCGCCGGAACCCGTCATCGATCTCGCCAGCGCCAAGCGCAGCGATACCGCTTTCTACGCGCAGTTCTTCCACGCGATGCTCGACCGGGGGGTCTACCTCGCGCCGTCTGCCTTCGAGGCGGGGTTCTTGAGCCTCGCGCACGACGATGCGGCGATCGACCGGACCATCGCCGCGGCCGACGACGCGCTCGCGGCCCTCATGGCGGCGGTATGAAGCGGGCGAAGGTCGCGACGCATGCCGGACGTCCGGCGGACGTCCCACTCTTAGCATAGCTGATGAGAGATAATGGTGGTAGGAAGAGATCCTATGGTTCCCGTGACCCGGCGCACGCCGCCGCGAACGAAAGTATGGCAATTTTGACCCAAAGTAGCGCGCCGGCAAGGGCATTCGTTGCCGCGCTCACGCCGCACAGGGAGGGGTCATGCCGCTCGTTTGCCTAGGGCTCTCGCATAATACGGCCCCGGTCGACGTCCGCGAGCGCCACGTCTTTCCGGCGTCGCGGATGAGCGAGTCGCTCGTGGCGCTGCGGGACTACGAGATGGTTCGCGAGGCGGTCATGCTCTCGACCTGCGGCCGGCTCGAGATCTATGCGGAACTCGAAGATTACGAGTCGGGCGTCGAGCAGCTCAAGTCGTTCTTGAAGAACTTCCGCCACAGCGACGTGCAGCACGACATGTCATCCTACATGTATACGCTGCTCGGCTCCCAGGCGACCGACCATCTCTTCCGCGTCGCCACGGGCCTGGACTCGATGCTGATCGGCGAGGCCGAGATTCTGGGGCAAGTCAAAGACGCATACATTCAAGCGCAGAAGGCGCGGTCACTCGGCAAGACGCTGCACGCGCTCTTCCGGGAAGCTCTCAACGCGGGAAAAGAAGCTCGCACGCAGACCCAGATCGGCGGCGACTCGGTCTCCGTGGCGACGGCCGCGGTCGAGCTTGCGAAGCAGCGCCTGGGCACGCTGTCCGGCAAGACGGTCCTGGTTATCGGGGCCGGCAAAATGGGTGCCCTCTCGGCCAAGCGCCTGCGCCTCGAGGGCTGCTCGGAACTCCTCGTGGCCAACCGTTCCGCGGCCAAAGCGCGCGAGGTCGTCGAAACGCTCGGCGTCGGAACGGCCGTCGAACTGCCGGGTCTGGTCGATGCGATGAAGCGCGCGGATATCGTCGTGACGTCGACGGGCGCGTCGCACTTCGTGCTGACGCCGGGGAACGTTGCCGAAGCGATGCTGGCGCGACCAGAGCGTTCGCTCTTCATCGTCGATATCGCCGTTCCGCGCGACGCGGACCCCGACGTCGCGCGCATTCCGGGCGTCTTCGTCGCGGACATCGATAAGCTCAAGGACATGGTCGATCTCACGCTCGAGCGGCGCCGCGAAGCGATTCCGCTCGTCGAGGAGATCATCTCCGAGCACGCCGAGCGGTTCGCGCGCTGGTATCAATCGCGCGTTACGATCCCGGTCGTGAGTTCGCTCGTGCAGAAAGCCGATGCGATACGTGAAGCCGAGATCGAACGGCTCTTCGCACGCTGCCCGGACCTGAGCGAGCGCGAGCGCATGCTCATCACGGGCGCGTCGCTCACGATCGTCTCGAAGCTCCTGCACGGCGCCGTAACCAAGCTGCGCGAACGCGCGACCGCGAATCACGCGGAGGCAATCACGATCGCTTCACTGGTCGACGAGCTCTTCGATCTGCGCGTGCACGCGCAGGCCGCGACCGCGGCGGGGCGCCGGACGGCGGCCGCCGCACTCGAGACCGACCTCTCGGAGTGACCGGGCCCGGGAAAGTCTGGCTCGTCGGGGCTGGGCCGGGCGACCCGGGGCTGCTCACGCTCAAAGCGGCACGCGCGATCGGCGCGTGCGACACGCTGGTCTACGATTACCTCGCATCGCCTGCGATCGTCGCGCTGGCACCGGCCGCCGCCGAGAAGATCTACGTCGGGAAAAAAGCGGGCGCGCACACGCTCTCGCAAGACGAGATCACGGCACTCATCGTGCAATTGGGCCTCGCGGGTAAGCGCGTCGTGCGACTCAAAGGCGGCGACGTCTTCGTCTTCGCGCGGGGCGGTGAGGAAGCCGCCGAGTTGCACGCGGCCGGCGTGCCGTTCGAGATCGTGCCGGGCATCACGTCGGCGATCGCGGCGCCCGCCTACGCCGGCATTCCGATCACCCACCGCGATCACAACACGTCCTTCACGATCGCGACCGGCCACGAAGACCCGACCAAGGGTTACTCGTCACTCGATTTCGCGAAGCTTGCGAACCCCACGCAGACGTTGGTCTTCTTGATGGCGATGGGGAGTCTGGGCGGCATCGTCGCGAAGCTGCGCGAGCACGGCATGCCGGGCGATCTGCCCGTGGGCATCGTGCGCGAAGGCACGAAGCCGACGCAAGAGACGCTCGTCGCGACACTGGACACGGTCGTCGCCGAAGTCGAACGCACGCACTTCGCGGCGCCGGCGATCGTCGTATTCGGCAACGTCGTGCGCGAGCGCGAGGCGATTCGCTGGTTCGACAACACGCCGCTCTTCGGCAAACGCGTGCTCGTAACGCGACCGCGCGATGCGGCGGACGAGCTCGCAACGAAGTTCTGGGAAGCAGGCGCCGAGCCCGTCCTCGCGCCCACGATCGAGATCGTCGCGCCGGATGACGCGCAGCCGGCGCGCGACGCGATCGCCGCACTTGCGACCTATGCCTGGGTCGTCTTCACGAGCGCGAACGGTGTCGACGCGTGCTTCGCATCGATCGGCGCGAGTGGCGGCGATGCCCGCCGCTTCGGTGGCGCGCGCATCGCCGCGATCGGTCCCAAGACCGCGGAGCGGCTCGCCGCGCACGGCATACGGCCCGACTTCGTGCCGGGGCAGTACGTCGCCGAGGACGTCGCCGCAGGCTTGCTCGCGAAAACCGGCACGACCGATCGCGTTCTCGTTTTCGGCGCGCAAGAGATGCGCGACACGCTCGCTGCTACGTTGCGCGCTAGCGGGCGCGCGGTCGATGTGGTCGCGGGCTACCAGACGCGCGCAGTGCGTGACGAGCGCATCGCCGAGTTTGCCGAGACGTGCGACGTCTGGACGTTCGCGAGCGGCAGCGCCGTCACGTCTTTTCTGGACAACGTTCCCGGTGCGGCGGATCTCGCGCAGGACAAAATCGTCGCCTGCATCGGTCCGATCACGGCCGCGGCCGCGCGCGATGCCGGTTTGACGGTCGATGTCGTCGCCGACACGTTTACCGCCGAAGGATTGCTGGCGGCGCTCGAAGCGAGTGCCGCGCGCGTGCACGCGACCCCGTAACGCGCGCAGGCGGTCGCCTTTAGCCGGACTAACATCGGCGCGTGCGTCCGTTCCTTACGCTCGTCGCCCTCTTCATCATGCTTTGCGGTGCGCTCGCGCCGGCGAGTGCGAGACGTCGCCCGCAGCCCTCACCGAGCCCGACGCTCGTGCCGTTGCCGTCGCCGACCCCGCTCTCGGACGTCGAGCGCATCGCGCGCTTACGCGCGCGCGTCGCCGAGCTCGGGCGCGGCGCACCGGGGCGGCTCGGCATTGCGATCGTCGACCTCTTCGGCGACACGCACGTGTCGCTGCGCGGGACGGAGAGCGTGCCGCTCGCGGGAATCGAAAAACTTGCGATTGCGTTCGCCGCGTATCGACTGGTCGATCAGAAGCGTTTGCAGCTCGAAGACCGCGTCATCGTCACCGCCGCCGATCTGCGCCGCGCGCCGAGCGAGATCGCCGCGCTGCATCCGGACGGCGACGTGTCCTATACCTATTGGCAACTCTTGCGTGCGATGCTCGTCACGGACGACAACACCGCAAGCGCCGTCGTGTTGCGGCGCATCGGCGGACCCGCCACGGTTCAGGGCATCCTCGATCGCCTCGGCTTGCGCGGCATCCGGCTCTCGCGCGATCCCGACGCGCGCGCGACGAGCGGTACCCCCGATACGATCGCGGCACTCTTGACCGGCATCATCGAACACCGGCTGTTGTTTGTGGATACGACGAGCGAATTATTCGAGGCGCTCTCGCACGCCGAAAACGAACCCGGTCGCCTGCGCGCGGGACTCGAGGACACGGTGAAGCTCGCGAGCATCAGCGGCACGACTGCGACCGCGGGCGCAACGACCGCCGCCACGAACGATACGGGCATCGTGACGTTTCCCTACGGCCGGCGCGTCGTCGTGACGGTATTCTTGGCCGCGTCGACCGGGGATGCCGCGACGCGCGGCGCCGTCATCGCCGACGTCGCACGTGCGGTCGACGCAGCGTTTCGCTGACGATGCTGCACCTCGCGCCGCTGACGGATTTGGACATCGGCGCGGTGGCCGCGGCGGTCATCGCGCTGCTCGCTTATCGCACGCGGTCGCTCGACGCCGGCGGAGCGGCGGCTGCGTTCGCAGTCGGAACCGCGACGTTCGCTGCGCTCGGCATCCGCGGTGCGGCGGTGTTGCTCACGTTCTTCGTCACATCCGTTGCGCTCTCACGGGTCGGGAAACGCCGTAAGCGCACGGTGCTGATCGACGTCGGCAAAACCGGGCCACGCGACGCCGCGCAGGTCTTCGCCAACGGCGGCGTGGCGGCACTCTGCGCGCTCGCCACCCACTTGGTTGCGCCAGCGTTTGCCTTCGCGTTTGCCGGTGCATTCGCCGCGGCGACCGCGGACACGTGGGGTACGGAGGTCGGGACGCTCGTGCGCCAACCGCCGCGATCGATCCTGACGCTGCGGCCGATCGCAACCGGTCTCTCCGGCGGCGTGACGTGGGCGGGAACGCTGGCCGAAGTGGCGGGCGCGCTCCTGGTCGCGGTGGTCGCGCTGCCGCTCGACCGCCGCGCGTTCGTGGGCGTCGCGCTCGCCGGCGTCGCCGGGGCGCTCGTCGATTCCGTCCTCGGCGCATCGCTGCAAACGCTGCGCTGGTGTGCCAACTGCCGGCGCGCGACCGAACGTGAACCGCACGTTTGCGGCGCCAATACGGCGCCGCTGCGCGGGTTTGCGTGGCTCGGCAACGATGCGGTCAACTTCGCAGCGACGGTCGTGGGCGCAGCCGTCGCTTACGCGCTCGCGCCCCGTTAGGCTTTCGCCGCCTGCTTGCCGTACGTCTTGACGAGATAGGGGATGATGTCGTCGTCGTCGTCGAGCGTGACGTCGCCGTCGACCATCACGGGAATGCCCGTCTGCCCCGACACGTCTTTGACGACCGTGCGTTCGCTGTGCGAACGCGGCACGTTGACGACCTTGTAATCGAGCAGCAAATCCGTCAGCTTGGCGCGGACGCGTGCGCAGTACGGACACCATTCGGCCTGGTAGAGTACGATGTCGGTTGGTTGACCCATAACGTCTCTTTCTCGAAAATGTTCGCTATTCCGTGCAGCCGCTCCCAAACGACACGACGGCGCGACGTAATACGTCGCACCGTCTGACTCGCTCTTATTGCCGCGCGCGCTACTCGCGCGCTCCACGGATCGCTTAGGTCGAGTTCCTCACGTCGCGTTTCGTGGCGGCCGTCTCGCCCTGGAGCTCTTCCTTGGCCTGGTTGGCCATCGAGCCCAGATTCTCGCCAACGCTCATCTGGTCGCCCGCAACGTCGCGCTTCGCTTGCTCCCCTTCGGCGGCGGATTTATGCGATGCTTCGTTGGCGGTGTCCTTAACGTTATCGACAACCTTGTTGATGGCATCCTTGAGACCCACGCTCGTACTCCTCTTGCATCCGGTAACGGGTGCTGCCCGTCTCGTATACCCTCGCCCGAGCGGCAATCAAACGTCGGAGCACGGGCGGCACGCGTCGTGAGCGCGAGCCGCCCCTGGCCGTCAAAGAATCGTCTTGCCGAGCGCTGAGAGAATCAATTCGACCGCGAGCAATGCCGTGCGATTGCGCTCATCGAGGATGGGATTGGTCTCGGTGACTTCGAGCGAACCGATCACGCCGCAGTCCGCAAGCATCTCCATCGCGAGGTGTGCTTCGCGATACGTGAGACCGCCGGGAACCGCCGTGCCAACGCCCGGTGCCTCGCGCGGATCGAGGCTGTCCATATCGAAGCTGACGTGCACGCTGCGCGAACCGTTGCCTGCAATGCCGATCGCCTCGTCCAGAACGCGCTCCATGCCGAGGCGATCGATCTCGCTCATCGAGAACGCACGGATGCCGAGCTCGCGGATCGCGCGCCGTTCGCCTTCGTCGACGTCGCGGAGGCCCAGGAGCACCGTGCGCTCGGGCACGATGTGATGCGCGTCGAACGCCATCGAGACCGGCATGCCGTGCACGTTGCCCGAGGGCGACGTCAGCGGCGTGTTGATGTCGCCGTGCGCGTCGACCCAAATGAGGCCGGGCTGCACGCCGCGCGCGCGGAAGACGCCGGCGAGCGTGCCGATCGCGATCGAATGGTCGCCGCCCAGCACGAGCGGAAACCCGCCTTCGCGCAGCGACGTCTCGACGAGCCCTGACAACTCGTCGCACACCGCGAGGATGATCGGCAGATACTTCGCGTTCTTCACCGCTTGCGCGGCATTCGACTCGACGACCGGAACGGTGAGGTTTCCGTGATCGATGACCGTCGCGATCCCGAGCGCTTCGAGACCTTCGCGCAAGCGCGCGTAGCGAATCGCCGACGGCCCCATGTCGACGCCGCGCCGATCGGCGCCCAAATCCATCGGTACGCCGATCACGTCGACGCGAGCGGGAGGCGGGCGCTTGACGGCGGAGCGTTCGACGAGGGGCGATGTGGCCATGCGCGCGGCTCCTACACGCGGGCGCTGCCCGCCTTCTCGGGCGCCGTCGGGCGGCCGCCTTCACCGGGAACGCCAACGGTATCGGTGAGTTGCTTTACGGGAGCCGCAAGGCCGTCGGGCGTTGTGGCGCGCCGCACCGGCAGCGTGTGAATGATCAGCACGCGTACGACAGACGCGATCGGCACCGCCAAAAACATGCCGCCGATCCCGAGTAGCTCGCCGCCGATGAGAATCGCCACGATGACCATCAGCGGCGAGAGGCCGACGGAATCGCTCACGATTTTCGGTGCGATGAAGTGTCCCTCGGCTTGAAAGATCGCAACGAAGACGATCGCGACCAAAAGCGCGTGATGCCAGCCGCTATCGAGCAACGCAAGTGAAACCGAGGGCACGAACCCAACGACCGCTCCGACGTACGGTATGACGTCGAAGAGTCCCGCGACGACACCGATCAGCACCGCGTAACGGACGTGCAAGATCAGCAGCGCGATCGTGATACAGACGCCGATCGTCGCGCCGACGAGCAGCTGTCCGCGAATGAATCCGCCGAGCGCCTTGTCCAGATCGTGCACGATCGCACTCGAGCGCTGCTGGATGCGCGGCGGTAAGCGCGAGACGAACCCGTTCGTGAGATCGGGCGCTTCGATCATCAGGTACACGGACACGACGGGAATCACGACGAGGGTCGCGGCAAGTGAGGCCATGGACAGCGCGAACGCGAGCAGACGGGTCGCTGCATCGCCGGCATAGACTTGCCCAAAATGCTCGAGCTGCGGCGGCAAGCTCGAGAGATATGCACGCAGCGTCGGCGGCAACCGCATGACGACCGGATTTTGCGGGTTCGTCAGGAAGGCTTGCGTGCTCTTCACGAACGAGGGGGCCGCCGCGGCGAGGCCGGAAACGTCGTTCGAAAGTGCCGGAACGATGACCGCCAAAGCGAATGCGAGGATCGCGCCGATCGAAAGGTAGACGACGACGATCGCCCAAATCAGCGGCAGGCGCGTATTGAGACGGCGCACGATCGGGTAGATCGCGTAGGTGAAAAACGTCGCGCCGACGAGGATGACCGTGACGCCCGCGATCCGGCCGAAAAATTGCAGGATCGCCGAGAGCGTGACGGCCGCAAGCGCGACGAGTGCGAGCACTTTGAGCGCGTATGTCACGCGCCGTTCAGCGCGCGAGCGGCGAACGACGCGCCGCGGGGAGACCCTATTCATGCCGCAACCGTACCACATTCGCGCGGTGGCGCCCGGTCTACCCGAGCAGCCCGATACCCCGCCGGATCCACCCTACCGGCCGCCGCAGCCGGGCTTGCCGCCGACGGCGCCCCCGGGGCCGTCCGAAGCCCCGGTGCAGGAGCCGCCGTTCGCACCGGAGCCCGGGGGTCCGCCGACGACGCCGATTCCGTCGCCCGTGATGTTTTAAAACCGGCGCGAGCGGAGGCATCGCGGGGCGGCGGTCCGTACACCCGCCGAAATGATTTTGCGCCGCGTTCGTGCCGCGCTCGTCGTCGCATGTTTCGCGCTGGCGGCGTGCGAGAAGGGCGCACCCAAGGACGTCGGAGTGGTCCGGACGCCCGGCGGTGCGAACCCGATTCGATTGGGCATGGTGACCGACGTCGGTGGCCTCGGCGATAAGTCGTTCAACGATTCTGCGTACGCGGGCTTGCACGAAGCCAAAACGAAGCTCGGTGCCGAGATCGACGTGTTGCAGTCGCGTTCGGCCGCCGACTACGTGCCGAACCTGACGGTGCTTACGAATGAAGACTTCGATGAGGTCTTCGCGATCGGCAACCTGATGGAACGCGACGTGGCGGAGATCGCGCGCGATTACCCCAAGCACCACTTCGCGATCGTCGATGCGGTCGTGAACGAGCCCAACGTCTCTTCGATCACGTTCCGCGAACAAGAGGGTTCGTTTCTGGCGGGCGCGCTCGCCGCCATGATGTCCAAATCGCACAAACTCGGGTTTCTGGGTGGCACGGATATCCCGCTGTTGCGGAAATTCGAAGCGGGTTTCATCGCGGGCGCGCGCGAGATCGACCCGCGCACCCAGGTCGCGGTCAAGTACGTCGGCTCGTTCGACGACGTCGCCGCGGGCAAAGAGCTCGCGACCCTGATCTACGACGGCGGCGCCGACGTGCTGTATGTGGCGGCCGGAAAATCGGGGCTCGGCGCTATCGACGAGACGCGCGCCCGCGCGAACGTGTACGCGATCGGCGTCGATAGCGATCAAGACGCGCTCGCACCGGGCAAGATCCTCACGAGCGTCCTCAAGCGCATCGACGTTGCGGTCTTCGACATCGCCGAGGACACGCAATCGCAAAAACTGCCCGCCGGACGGAACGACTTCGGTCTCGCCGACGGCGGCGTCGCCTTGACGCCCTTCACGTACACGAAGCGCGCGATCGGCGCCGCACGGCTCGCTCGGCTCGCGACGATCCGGGCGGCGATCGTCGCGCACAAGATCGTGCCCCCGTACACGCGCGAGGGGCTCGCGGCGTTCAAACCCGTTAAGCTCTGATGGAAGTCGCGGCGGCGCTCGAGCTGCGCGACGTCGCGAAGGTCTATCCCGGCGGCGTGCGCGCGGTCGACGGGGTCGACTTCGTTTTACGGCCCGGCGAGATCCACGCGCTCTGTGGTGAGAACGGCGCCGGGAAGTCGACGCTCGCGCAGATCGCAGCGGGCAGGCTGCGGCCGACGCGTGGGCGCGTCGTCGCGAATGGGCCCGTCGGCCTCGTCCATCAACAGTTCGAACTCGTCGACCGGCTGCGCGTCTGGGAGAACGTCGTGCTCGGCCGTGAACCGCGACGCGGACTGCGGATCGATGCTGCAGCGGCTCGCGAGCACGTTCGCGCACTGGGGGCGCAGTGCGGGCTCGACGTCGATCCCGCCGCAATCGTCGAAGAGCTGCCGGCCGGGATCGCGCAACGCGTGGAGATCCTGAGCGAACTCGCGCGCGAACCGCGCGTGCTGCTGCTCGACGAACCGACGGCGGTTCTGGGGCCGGCGGAGATCGACGCGTTCTTTGCGACCTTGCACGCGCTCGCGTCCCGCGGCACGGCGATCCTGGTCATCACGCACAAACTCGCCGAAGTCGTCTCGCACGCAGCACGCGTCACGGTGTTACGCGGCGGCCGCGTCGTCATGCGCGCCGCGACCGCGGACACGTCGCTGGACGCGATCGCGCGCGCGATGGTCGGCGGCGACGTGCCGCCGCTTGCGCCGCGCGCGCGGACGACGCCGGCCCCGATGTTTGCCGCACGCGGGCTCGCGTCTGGCGACGGTGCGCACGCCCTGCACGAGGCCACCTTCGAGGTTCGTGGCGGCGAAATCGTGGGCATCGCGGGCGTCGAGGGCAACGGGCAATCGGCGCTTTGCGACGCGATCGCAGGCGTCGCGGCGTACCGCGGCGAGATGACGCTGGGCGGCACGCTGCTCCGGCCGCTCGCTGTGCGGCAACGGCTGGCAGCGGGCCTGCGCGTGATCCCGCAAGACCGCGCGAGCGAAGCGCTCGTGCTCGATTGGAGCGTCGCCGAGAACGCAGCGCTCGGCGACCAGCGCGCACTCGACCGCCGTGCGCTCGCGGTCCGCGCCGCAACGATCGTGCGCGACTTCGACGTGCGCCCCGCAACACTGCGGACGCGCGTGCGCACGCTCTCGGGTGGCAATGCGCAAAAACTCGTCGTCGGACGCGCGCTCGCAAGCGCACCGCGTTGCCTAATCGCTTACCAGCCCACGCGCGGCATCGACGTCGGCGCGGCGGCGCTCGTGCAGTCGCGACTCATCGCCGCCCGCAACGCGGGTGCTGCGGTGCTGCTCGTGAGCTTCGAACTCGACGAACTGCTCGCACTCGCCGACCGCGTGCTCGTGCTGTTCCGCGGCCGCATCGCAGGCGCGTTCGCGCGCGACGCCTTCGACCGCGCTCCCATCGGGGCAGCGATGTCGGGCGCGCAGCTCGCCTGACGGATGGGGCCGTACCGCCGTGCCGCGCTCGGAGCGTTCGGACTCGTCGCGATTGCGGCGGCCGCGATGGCGCTTGCCGGTGCGAATCCGGTCGACGGTTTCGCTGCGCTCGTGCGCGGTGCGCTCGGCGGCCCGCGCGAGGTCAGCGAAACGCTCGTCCAAACGACGGCGCTGCTCTTTCCCGCCCTGGCGGTCGCATTCGCATTTCGGGCAGGCCTCTTCAATATCGGCGCCGAGGGACAGCTCGTTATCGGCGGTCTCGCCGCGGGCGTCGTCGGCGCCGCGCTGCGAGCTCCGGGACTCGTTGCCATTCCCGCGATCCTTTGCGCCGGAGCGGTGGGCGGCGCCATTTGGGGTGGCATCGCGGGCGCCTTGCGCGCGAAGTTCGGCGGGAACGAAGTCATCGCGACGTTGATGCTCAACTTCATCGCAAAGTTGCTCGCGAGCTATCTCGTCGCCGGCCCGCTGCACTCGGGCGACGCGCAAAGCGCCGAGACCGCGGAGCTACCGCCGGCGTCGTGGCTGCCCGCGCTCGTACCCGATACGCGATTGACGGTCGCGCTCGTCATCGGGCTCGCGCTCGCGGCGGCGCTCGCTTACGTCTTGGAACGAACGGTATTCGGCTACGAGTTGCGGGCCGCGGGTGAAGCCCCCGAAGCGGCCCGCCGCGCCGGCATCGATCTGGGTCGGACGGCGCTCCTGACGCTGACGCTTTCGGGCGCGATCGCGGGCCTCGGCGGCGCCACGATCGTTACCGGCGTGCTGCACCGCTTCAATGTGGCGCTCTCGCCCGGCTACGGCTTCATCGCAATCGCGGTTGCGCTCGTCGGCGACCTCGACCCGCTGCGCATCGTTGTGGCGGCGTTCGCCTTCGGCATCCTACAGAGCGGCAGCCTGACGATGCAGTCGCTCGCGCACGTGCCCAAAGACGTCGTGACCTTCATCGAAGGTTTGGCGATCGTCGCGCTCGCAGCGCGCCGTCACCTCACGACGGAACGGGCGCCCGCACGCCCGTGAAGTTACGGCAGTGAAGTGAACGGATTGCTCGCGTTTGCCGCGCTCGTACTCGTGAAGTCGACGCCGCTCGTGTATGCGGCGCTCGCGGGCGTTCTCTGCGAGCGCGCGGGCGTCGTCAATATCGCGCTCGAGGGCGCGCTGACGGCGGGCGCCTTCGCGGCCGTCGCCGTTTCGTTCGCGACGGGCAGTCCGCTCTTGGGATTGCTCGCGGGCGTCGTTGCGGGAACATTCCTCTGCGGTCTGCTCGGCATCGCCGCGACGCGCTTCGGCGTCGACCAGATCGTCGCGGGGATCGGGCTCAATCTCGTTGCCGCGGGCGCCACGGCCTTCGGGCTCGTCGTCGTCTTCGGTCAGCCCGGCGCGTCGCCCGAAGTTCGCGCGCTCGGTACGCCGGGCGAGACCCTTCTCGTCGCGGCCGCTTTCGGCTGCGCGCTCGCACTGCATGCGCTGCTCGCGCACACCCCATGGGGTCTACGCGTGCGAGCCTGCGGCGAGAATCCACGCGCGGTGTTTTCAGCGGGCGTCGACCCGCGGCGCGTACGCCTCGTCGCGACGCTGCTCGGCGGTGCGCTCGCGGGTCTGGGCGGCGTCTTTCTCTCACTCGGCGAGCTCGCGATCTATTCCGACGGGATGACTGCGGGACGCGGCTACATCGCACTCGCGGCCGTGATCTTCGGACGCTGGACGCCGCTCGGGGCGACGGGTGCGGCCGTCGCATTCGGCGCGCTCGGCGCATTGCAATTCGCATTGCAGCGCGCGAACGTTCCGAGCGAGTTGCTGCAAGCCTTACCGTACGTCGCCGCGCTCGCTGCGCTGGGAGGAATCATCGGCCGCACGCGCGCGCCGGCCGCGGACGGCGTGCCGTTCGAGCCGTAACGCACCGAACTTCGCATTCTGAGCGGCGGGACAAAGGGATAATGCGCGCGACCGTTGATACTTCTGCGCAAGCTATGACGCAACGCCTTCACAAGGTATGTCTCTGGGTCTGTGCGTTTGTGTGCGCGCTCGGCCCCGCGTTCGCCGCCGAGCGTACCGGCGCGCAACCGATTCCGGTCGCGATGCCGGCGGCACTCGCGGACCTGCAGTTGAACCTCGCCGCGATTTCGCTGCACGAACCCGGCCGCGTCGGCATCGCGATCGAAGATCTCGCAACCGGTATGACGTCGGGCGTCAATGCGGGCGCAAGCCTGCCGGCCGCATCGACGATCAAGATTCCGGTTATGGTCGAAGTGTTCAAGGAGATGGAACGCGGCGGCCTCGATCTGAACTCGATCGTCCATCTCGAAGCGCGCGACCGCGACTGGGGTTGGGGGGACATGGCGAGCGCCCGGATCGGCACGCCGCGGACCGTCAAGCAACTGCTGTGGTTGATGATCACGCAGAGCGACAACACGGCAGCAAACATGCTCATTCGTCGCGTCGGCCGCGCCAAAATCAACGCGACGATGATCGGACTCGGACTGCATAGCACGTATCTCGGCGACTACATCCGCTCCGAGACGGAGGCGATCCGCTACGGGCTGCGTACGAGTCCGCACGACATGGTCGCGCTGCTGGACCGCATCGCGCGCGATACGCTCGTCGACCCGTGGTCCTCCCGCGAGATGCTGGCAATCCTGGCCGGGCAGAAGTACAACACGCTGCTGCCCGCACCGCTGCCCGAGGATGTGAAGATCGCGCACAAGACGGGTTCGTTGCACGACACGCTCAACGACGTCGGCATCGTCTACCGCGATCGAGAACCGTACGTCATCGCAGTGATGACGACGCAGCTGCCGGATCTCGACGTCGGCCGGGCGTTCATCCGCAAGGTCTCGCGCATGACCTACGAAGGGTTGGGCCGCGTCGCGCTCTGGCGCGAAGATGCCGGGATCGCCGCGTTCTCGAGCGACTCGTCGCCCGTTGTCCCGAATCCGGTGGTGGCGCCGGCACTGCCGTCCGACGCGCAAATGTGGAACGCGACGCAGTACCCGCCGGCTCCCGAGCCGACCGACGTTCCCGAACCCGCGCCCAGCGACGAGTAGCGGGCAACGCGGCGCCTCGCGGCGCACGCTCATCATCGTCGCGGTCTCGCTCGGCGCGGCTTTCAGTTTCTTCGGCGGCATCGGAGTCATTGCGTGGCGACAGAACGCACGAGGCATGGCGCGTTATGCGGGCGAGTGCCGAAACTCGGGCCGGGCTATGCGATCGATTACTTCAATGAGTCGCATCGATTTGGGATAGAACTCGTATGCAAGCGCGTCGATCCGAAGACGGGCGAAGCCCACTTCGAACGCCTGAATATTAAATAGAAGCTGCGATCTCGTGAAATCTACGCGGCGCCGACCCGGCGGTCCGCGTACGTCGGCGTCAGCCAACTCCGATACGCCGGCTCGCGCCCGAGCGTCGCGCGCGCAAAGAGTTCGGCGAGTGCCTTGGCGACGGGCCCCAGCGTGCCGTTTCCGACGGGCCGGTGGTCGACGGAGTTCACGAAGGAGATGCCGGCAGCGGTCCCCGTCAAGAAAAGTTCGTCTGCGGCGTAGAGCTCACTGCGGTCGAGGGCACGCTCCGCGATCGGCAAGCCGAGTTCGTCCTGCGCAAGCGTAAGCACCGTGCGCCGCGTAATGCCCTCCAGACAGTTCTGCGTCGGGTCGGGCGTGAAGATGATGCCGTTGCGCACGAGAAAGAGGTTTGCTGCCGAACCTTCGGCGACGTGGCCGTCGTGCGAGAGCATGATCGCTTCGTCGAAGCCGTTCATCTGCGCTTCGCTCTTCGCGAGCGCGGAATTGATATACGCGCCCGTGATCTTCGCGCGCGCCGGCGCCATCGTGTCGTCGATGCGCCGCCACGAACTCACGCAGCAGCGCAAACCGGCCGACGCATCGAAATACTTCTCGAACGGCAGTGCGGCGATTGCGAAAGCGTCCGGCACGCCGGTGAGCCGGACGCCGACGTCTTCGGCCGCTTTGTAGAGCAGCGGCCGGATGTAAATGTTGCATTCATAGCGGTTGCGCGCGCAGAGTTCGACCGCGAGCTCCACGAGTTCGTCGACCGAGTGAGGCAAGGTCATCAGCAGCGTCCGGGCGGAGAGGTGCAGCCGTTCGAAATGCTCGCGCAGCTGCAAGAGGTACAGCTCCCCATCATCGGCATTCCAATAACCGCGGATGCCCTCGAAGCAGCCCGTACCATAGTTGAGGCCATGCGTCAGTAAGCCGACCTTGGCGTCGGCATACCGTTGGAAACGTCCGCTCGCGAAGACGATCGATTCGCTGTGATCCATAGTCCGGCGCCTGTTCGCGATAAACGGGCGGCAGGCATGCAGGGCCGCCGCCGCTCATGAACGCTCACGTGCCCGCTTGGCTCGACGTGTTCACGCGCTTCCTTCGCCTCGGGCTCACGGCGTTCGGCGGACCGGTCGCGCATCTGGGTTACTTCCGGCGCGAGTTCGTCGAACGCGCACGCTGGCTCGACGACGCACAATTCGCCGAAATCGTCGCCCTGTGTTCCGTGTTGCCGGGACCGACGAGCAGTCAAGTCGGCCTCGCGATCGGGTTGCGACGGGCCGGTGCACTCGGCGCGCTCGCAGCGTGGCTCGCGTTTACGACACCGTCGGCGCTCGCGCTCGCGTCCTTCGGCAGCGCGCTGCGCCAAGCCGACCGGCACGTGCTGAGCGCAACCTCGAATGCGGCGCTCGCGGGCGCGCTCGAAGGACTCGCGGGCGTCGCGGCGGCGGTCGTCGTGCTCGCGGTCGTGCAGCTCGCGCGCCGGCTCGCCGTCACGCCGCTGGCGCGCACGATCGGCGTCGTCGCGTTCGTTCTCGCCGTCGCGCTTGCGCGCATCGCACCGGCGCTGCAGTGGCTGCCGCTCGTCGCGGGCGCGGCGCTCGGCGCGGCTTTCGGAGGCGGTGCAGCGCTTCCGGCGACGGCGCCTGCGCTGCGGCTCTCGCGCCGTGCCGGCATCGTCGCCACCTCTGTCTTCGCGCTCCTGCTGCTCGGACTGCCGATCGCGGCCGTGCCGGGGACCTTGCTCGCGCTCTTTGCGACGTTCTTTCGCGCGGGTTCGCTGGTCTTCGGCGGCGGGCACGTCGTGCTGCCGTTTCTTGCAAGCGTAGTCGGACCGCACCACGTTCCCGCGGCCGAGTTCTTTGCCGGCTACGGCGCAACGCAGGCGATTCCGGGACCGCTCTTCACGTTCGCCGCGTTTCTGGGCGCTGCCGATCGAGCGGTGCCGAGTCCGCCGCTCGGCGCACTCGTCGCAACGCTCGGCATCTTCGCGCCGTCGTTTCTGCTCGTAACCGCCGCCGTGCCGCTGTGGCAGGCGCTGCGCGACGTACCGCGCGCGCCCGCGATCCTCGCAGGCCTCGGCGCGGCCGTCGTCGGCCTGCTCGCCGCGGTGATGGTCGATCCGATCGGCACAACGCTGGCCCGCGAACCGCGCGGCGCCGTCATCGGCATCGCTGCGCTCGCGCTCCTCGCGCGCACGGCCGTTCCGGTGTGGCTCGTCGTAGCAATCGGCGCGGCGACCGGTGCGCTCTGGAACGCGCTCGCGCACTGAATGCGATTTTCACTTCCGTCTCGACTCGTTGCCCTTTGCCCCCGCCCGATCTCGTCGTCGAAATCGACGTCAGCCGCACGAGGCTCGACAAATCCCACTGTACGCGAGCCTCGGCGTCCCCGAGTTGTGGCGCTACGATGGAAACGAGCTCGCAGCGTACGCGCTGGACGCGGACGACTATCGCGAAGTATCGTACAGCAGAGCGCTATCGTGGCTGCCGATCGCCGAGGTCGCTCGCTTCTTGAAGCTGCGTTCCGATCACACTCAGACGGAACTGTTGCGACTATGGCAGGCTTGGGTTCGAGAGCACGTCTGAAAGCAAAACTCTCAATTTCCCCCACGTCGCAATCCGCCGCGCGCGCCTCGTCGTCGAGTGCCAGGCAGAGCTCCGCAGACTCCTGGGCCTTCCGCGCGGGAGAGCGACGCGGCATCTTGAAGGGTCGAGGATGCTCGAAGGTTCGCGCGCGTTCGACATCGCGTGGGGCACGGCCACCGGCAGCATCTGCTTCGCGCTCGGCGCACTGGTCGTCGTTCATTGGCTGCGCGCCTGGAAAACGCACGGACCGTCGCTCTTCGGCGCGACGGTCGACCCGGCGCGGCGACTCGAACTCGCGTATGGCGCGTTCGCGCTCGCGATGGGCGGCACGAACATGGGGTGCCGGTTCATCGCGCACAACTATTTGAGCGGCGTGCACGAAGGTTACGCCGCACTCACGCTCGCGACGGTCGCCGTTCTCGTACCGGCCCTCGCGTACGCTGCGCGGCGCCCGAGCCCCGCACGGCGGCACCGGCCGCTCAAAGCTTAAGCGCTTCATAACGCTCGTGCCCTAACGTGGGACGCGTCGTGTACAGAACGCTTTCATTCGCATGCCTCGTTGCGGTCGCTGGTGGCGCCGCTGCATTTGCGGCCGGCTCGCAAGTTACGCTTCCGACGGAATGGCGGCTCACGCCGCCGCCGGGACTCGTTGCGAGCACCAAGACGTTTCCCGAAAGCGCGGTGCGCACGGCCGACGGCGCGCATCTTATCGTCGTCGAGGGCGGCGCCGGTTCGCCGGGTATCGCGATCTTCGCGACACGCGATCTCGCGCACGAGCGCGACATCACGCTCGCCAACGTCTACGGCGCGCCGCTGGCGGACCGCTCGGGAAGCGGCTTCTGGGTCGGAACCGCCGCGGACGATTCGCTCGTGCATATCGACGCGGCCACGGGGACTCGCGACCGCACGATCGTGTTGCCGCGCGGCTTCTGGCCCGCCGCTATTGCGCGCTCACCCGACGGCGCGACGCTCGCCGCTAGCGGCGACCTCGCGGGCGCCGTCGTGTTCGTCGATCTCGCGACGTCGACGGTGGGTGCACCGATACGTGTCGGATCGGCAGCAAGCAGCGCGAGCGGCGAACACCCCGCGGGCGTGGCATTTGCAAAGGACGGCAAGACGCTCTTCGTCGCGAACTGGGCGGCATCGACCGTCGCGGTCATCGACGTCGCCGCGCGCGCACAGCGCGGAACGATCGTCGTGGGGAAGCATCCGCAGTCGCTGCTGCTCTCGCGAGACGGGGCGAAGCTCTACGTGACGGAGTCCGACGACGACGCGCTCGGCGTTATCGACGTCGCGGCGCGTGCGCGCGTCACCGACGTAAACGTTGCGCCGTACGGCGGCCGGTTCTACGGCGCGTCGCCGACCGCACTCGCCGCCTCGTCCGACGGCAAACGCTTGTACGTCGCGCTCGCCGCCGCGAATGCGATCGCGATCGTCGCGCTCGACGGAACGCCGCGGCTGCTCGGCGCATTTCCCAGCGGTTGGTATCCGACGGCGTTGTCGCTCGCGCCGGACGATTCGTCGCTCGACGTCGTCAACGGCATGGGCGAGGGTGGCCGCCCGAATCCACAGTTCAAGCCGTACGAACGTGCAACGAACCGCGACACCTCGGGATACGTCGCAGCCGGCATGATCGGCAGCGTACGGCGCGTCGCCATTCCCGCCGACGCCGCGCTGCCCGGTGCGACGCGCGACGTTCTCGCGAATGCGGGACCATCGCTTGAGAACGCAGCACCGGAACCACCGGGCACCGTCGTCCGCAAAGGCGGCCCGATCGCGCACGTGATCTATATCGTCAAAGAGAATCGCACGTACGATCAGGTGCTCGGCGATCTTCCCGGCGCCGACGGCGATCCGACACTCGCCCTCTTCGATGCGAAGGTGACGCCGAACCAGCACGCGCTTGCGAAGCGTTTCGGCATCCTCGACGACACGTATGCGGACGCCGAGGTCAGCGCCGACGGTCACAACTGGTCGATGGCCGCCTTCGCCAACGACTACCTCGAACACATGTGGCCGCAGAACTACGGTGGCCGGCGCAAACTCTACGATTTCGAAGACGGCTCCGTCGCCGCGACGCCGCACGCCGGCTACCTTTGGAACGACGCCGCCCGCCATGGCGTCTCGCTGCGCAACTACGGCGAATTCGTCAGCGACCCCGACCGCAGCGGCAACGTCATTTCGCACATGGCTGACCTTGCGAACGTTACGGATCCACGTGCGCGCGGTTTCGATTTGCGCTACGACGACGACGCGCGCTTCGCGGAATGGGCACGTGAGTACGATGCCTACGATGCGCACGGAAGCTTACCGCAGCTCGAGATCTTACGGCTGCCCAACGACCATACGGCCGGGACGAAGCCGGGCGCGCTCACGCCCGTCGCCTACGTCGCGCAGAACGACCACGCGGTGGGCCGTGTCGTCGAACACGTTTCGCACGCGAAGCATTGGCGGGACACCGCGATCTTCATCGTCGAGGACGACGCGCAAAACGGTCCCGATCACGTCGATGCGCAGCGGATGCCCGCGTACGTGATCAGCCCGTACGCGAAGGGCGGCGTCGTGCACGATCACTATTCGACCACCGGCATCGTTCGTACGATCGAGTTGATACTCGGACTGCCGCCGCTGTCGGCCTACGATGCGGCCGCGCTGCCGCTCTACGACGCGTTCACGGCAAGGCCCGATCTGCGGCCGTACGACGCGCTCGCTGAGACGGTCGACGTTCGCGCGACCAATCCGCCATCGGCCTACCGCGCCAAGGAGGCGGCGCGACTGAACTTCGAACGCGAAGACCGAGTCTCCGCGGCCACGCTCAACGACCTGATCTGGCACGCCGTGCGCGGCCAGCACGCGACGCCGCCACCTTACGGTGTCTTCGCGAGGTAGTGCCGCGCGTCGCGCTCCGCATACCGCCGCAGCGTCAGCAGCTGCTTGCGGAACATGATGAAATCGCCATACGGCATCAGCCGCCGCAGCGCACGACCGTAGGGTCCTTTCGGATACCGGACGAGAACTCGCGCGACCAAACGCGACCGTCCCTGCGGCGTTGAGGCGACGCGATACGTTCCCGCAACGTCCCCCATGAGCGCGTGGCCGGCGCGCGAAGCGAGCCGGAGCGTGATGTGCTCGCCCGGCGTGAAGGCGACGATGCGAAAGATCGTCATCATGCGCTGCCCCGGTGCGAGGTGGTCGAGACCGGTGATCAGTTCGGGCGGACTGCGCCGCCCAAAATTGTCGAGCCAGTCGTAGCTGTACGGTGCTGCGCGCAGTTGACACAACCAGCGAAACACGAGAGCCGGCGGCGCGGCGATATCGAGCGCGCGATGAAACGTTTCGTCGTG
>JAABUQ010002735.1_pt1 | contig 34082 bp, 23 predicted proteins | sample 5560001 | NCBI WGS metagenome assembly JAABUQ01 (sample SAMN10711888, study PRJNA513371) | rock metagenome | isolation source: Antarctica rocks | place: Antarctica: Victoria Land, Finger Mt nord | collected 2015-12-18
TGATTCAATTGATGCTCCACCGGCTCCGGCCCTCCGATACAGACCCAGCATTCCACTACCCGAAGGCGGCGTAAAGCCACTTATGGGACAGACTCTTACTCTCGCAAAAGGGTCAACCCGAAGTTCGACCGGATCGGCCGACGCGGCCCGCCCCGGGGCGGCTTGCCTACGCCGGCCCGAACAGGATGTCTCCCCCGGCCGGGTCGTCACACCGCTGCGGCCGGTCATCGCCGATCGGCCCCGGATGTTCGTCGCGCAGGGCCCGCAGGGCACGGTTCCAGGACACGACCATGAGCGCCCCCAGGACCGCCAGGGCCATCGGCAGCCCGAGGTCCGGGGTCCCCCCGGCGGCGAGCCAGAGGGCCTCGACGGCCAAGGCGATCGCCAGGTTGACCGCGCCGTGGGGCCGTGTCGAGACGGCATCGAGCGGGCCTCGCAGGACGATGAAGGCGACGTAGGGGACCGCGCCGAGCAGGAGCCATCGCGCCGACGCCGCCCCGCCGGCCAGGCCGGGTCCCAGGATCATGCCGATGAAGGACCCGAGCGTCGCCTCCATCGCGGCGACCATGGCGGCGGCGGCGGCGATCGCCAGGCCGAGGGACCACGCCACCACGAGGGCCACGCGGCCCGATCGGCCTTCGGCCAGCATCCGCCCGGTCTGGGGGAGCAGGAGCACCGCCCCGGCGGCGAAGACCGATCCGACGAGCTGGATCAGCGACATGCCGAACGAGAGGAGCCCCGCCTGCTCGACCCCCGCGCGCCTCGCCGCGACGAAGACCGGGAGCGCGAACAGGCCGAACAGCGCCACCTCGCCCGGCACGCGCGGGATGCCGAAGGCGAGGAGTTCCCGGATCGGCCCGGCCAGCGGGCCTCGCGACGCGGCGCGGAGGCCCAGGCCGCGCGACGCCGCGAGGGCCGCGGCGATCGAGGTCCCGGCCGAGATCGCGCCGAGCCAGAGCAGCGCCCGCCTGACGTCGCCGCCCGAGGCGAACACCGCCAGCGCCGGGGCCGCCGCCACGTTGATCACCTGCAGCAGGCTCGCCGCGCCGGTGCGGAACCGGCCGATCAGGAGCGAATAGACGAGCACGTGCAGATACAGCCCGACGATCGCCGCGAGCGTGGGCCGCGACAGGGAGGCGAGCCCCGGATCGCCGAAGAACAGGCCGGCGAACCGGCCGGGCATGGCGCCGATCAAGGCGGCGCTGACCAGCAGCACCGGCCCCGCGATGAGGAGCGTGGCCAGCGCATACGACGCCGGTCCCGCCGATCCCGACCCGGCGCGGTGCCGGGAGGCGAACCGGGGGAGGCTCGTCCCCAGGCCCAGCAGGAGCGGGAACGTGACGACCGAGAGCGCCCGCCTCGCCAGGGCGTACTCGCCGAACCCGGCCGCGCCGAACCAGGTCGCGGCCAGGCGGAAGGTGACCATGCTCAGCCCGAGGCTCAGGAGCTGGAGGACGACTGTCAAGACATGGCCGCGATGGCGTCGGCCGAGGGCGATCGCAGACCCCCGGGCCAGCAGCGACACGGCCAGGCCGCGCCCTCGATCTTCGCGGGCCGTGGGGATCGCCGCCGGGATCATGAGGCCGGGCCCTCGCGGGGCCGCGACGATCGGACCTCGAACGCCCCGGAATCCGCCCGCACGAGGAGCGCCGCCCGGTGGGTCGCCAGCTCCTCGGGGGTGTAATGGGAGAACCTCGGGGCCACGCGGAAGGACCTCATCGCCTCCAGCCCGGCCGGGTCCACCTCGCGGCGGACGTCCTCCGTGGCGAACCCGTCGCGACCGAACGCGGCGAGGAAGTCGGGCAGGCGAAGCCGGTTGTGGTAGCTCAGCTCGTGCCCCGTGAGGGCGTCCCACGCGCGATCGGAGAAGCGGAGGAAGTGGACGCAGGTGATCCTCGCGTCGCCCGAGGCGTGATGGTCGCCCAGCCCGATCACGTGGAATTGCCGGCCCCCGGGCCGGAGGATCCGCCGGGCCTCGGCATTGAGGCGGAGGAAGGTGTCGGAGGGGAGGTGCTCCAGCACGTCGTACGAGACGATCGCGTCGATCGACGCCGGGGGGAGTCCGGTCGCGGTCGCGTCGCCGGGGGCCGAGTAGCGGATCGACCCGGCGGAGAGGATGGCGTCGACCGTCCCTGCCCGGGCGATCCGCCGGGCACGCGCGACGATCTCGGCGGGCGGTCGGGCGAACACCTCGGCCAGCTCCTCGGCCACGGCGGGCAGCTCCGTCGCGATGGCCGCGAGCTTGCGGGCATCGAGCAGGGGCCTGCGGTCGATCGTGCGGATGCTCCCGGGGCCGAGCAGGGCCATCAGGAGGGTCGGGACCGGGGACCGCCCGGTGCCCACCTCCAGGACGTCGGCGCCCTCGATCGGCAGGCCTCGGGCCACGGCCCAGGCGAGCTCGCGGGCCCGCTCGACGAGCCTCCGGCGGAGGGCGGCGCGGTCGTCGCCCGCGCGGAGATCCTGGAGGCGATGATTGAGCCGCCGGCCGCCGGGCATGCGGGCCAGCACCGATTGGGTCGCGACCTTCAGGCGCCAGTCCATCGCGTCTCCTCGGCGTGTCGGGAGGTTTGCCCGAGGCGTGCGTGGTGCCGCACCAGCGCGCCTCGGGCGAAGAAGAGCCCCACGAAGGCGAGCCCTCCGATCAGGGAGTTGTAGCGGAACAGGGGCCAGAGGGGGCTGAAGATCGTCGTCGCGTAGAACCCGATCAGGACCGGGATCGCCATCGTCCGGCCGCACGACACGCACCGGTACCCCCATCCGGCGATCACGCCGAAGACGAACATCGCGGCCAGGGCGCCCAGCGGCGAGAAGTCGCGGATGAGGCTGTAGAACGCCGTGTAGAGGTTGCTCAGCGCCCCGGACTGGAGCTCGAAGTCGTCGATCCGGGTGCGCTCGCCCAGGCCGACGAGCCGGAACGGCCCGCCGAAGGTCCAGGCGCCCCAGGAGGCTGAGGGTGGCCGGTCCCAGGCCTGGGTCATCCAGTGGGAGAACGGCGCGACGTAGCCGAAGAGGATCACGCGGACCCGGGTCCAGGACTCGTCGAAGTGGTCCGACCCGATCGCCTCCTTGTAAGTCGCGGCGGTGTCGGCCACGCTCGCCTCGGTCCCGTCGATCTGGAGGCGGAACATCTGGAAGAGGATCGCGAAGCCGGCCAGGCCCACCACGAGCGCCCCGCCGATGGCCATCCTCTTGGGCGTGAGCAGGCGAACCGGCCCGCCCTGGCGGCGCACCCAGGCGGCGAAGAGGCCGCCGACGAAGAACATGCCCGACATCAGGAGCCACGATCGCCTCAGGAACACCAGCGCCGTCAGCGCCGGCGCGACCAGGGCCGCCAGGCCGACGAGCCGCGACCGCCTCCGGCCCGACGCGAAGTAGAGGCCGCCGAACGCCGGGCCCGCGTAGTGCGTGGTCAGGAGGATCTGGAACACCCTGGGGAGGTCGGGGTCGTCCTCGTCGAAGCTCCAGACCGGGCCGATGATCACGATCCGCGCGACCAGGTAGGCCAGCCCCATCGCCACGCAGATCGCGATCGCGACCGGCAGGCCGTCGTAGGCCCGGTCGGGGCCGCCGGGCGCGACGGCCTCGCGCTCATCGCCGCGGCGGAGGTCGCCCAGGACGCAGCCGGCCGAGAGGGCGCAGCACGCCAGGGCGATCCAGGCCGGGCCGATCCAGGGCGTCTCGTAGTCGGGCGCCCCGATCGCCCCCGTGAGGATGATCCCCGCCCAAAACGCCGAGAAGAAGGCGCCGGGCGAGAGCCAGCTCCGGCCCGCCATCCGACCGGCCGCGGCCAGCACCACGAGCGCGGTGACGGACACGATCATCATCGGGCCACCCCCCCCGCCGCCGGGCGCAACTTCGGGTCCGATCGGTCGGGCCTGACGTCGATCCCCGCGAACATGGCGGCGAGCAGGCCCGCCTGGCGCTCGCGGCCGAACTCGCGCACGGCCCGCTCGCGTCCCGAGTCGCCGAGCCGCCGCGCCAGGGCCGGGTCGTCGAGCAGGGCCCGGATCCCCCGGGCCACGTCGAGGCCGTCGCCGGGGTCGACGAGGATCCCGGAGACGCCGTCGCCGACCGCCTCGGGCACGCCGCCGTGCCTCCCGGCGACGACGGGCAGGCGCCTCAGCGCCGCCTCGACGAACGCGATCCCGAACCCTTCGACGTCGATCCCCTCGCGACGCGACGGCATCACGAACAGGTTGGCGACCCGATAGAGCAGGTCGATCTCCCCCGCCGGCCGTCGCCCGATCATCCGGACGCGGTCCTCCAGGCCGAGCGACCGCACGAGGCCCTCGACGTAGGGCCGGTCCTGGCCGTCGCCCGCGACGACCCAGACGAGGTCGGGATAGGCGTCCTTCAGGGTGGCGAAGGCCTCGGCGACCTTGTCGTGCCCCTTCCTCCTGACGATCCGCGAGACGGTCAGCATGACGCGCTTCCCCTCCAGGCCGAGTCGGCCCCTCAGGGCCTCGGCATCGGCGGCATCGGGCGGGGCGTCGGCGACGGGATCGAGCCCGGGATGGGCGACGACGATCTTCTCGGGGGCCACGCCAAGGTCACCCACCAGCCCCCCCGTATATGCGCTGTCGACCAGCACCCGTTCGGCCCCGCGATAGAGCCACGTCATGAACCGGCCCAGCCGCGGATTCTCCCCGAAGGCGAGGATCTCGCTCCCGTAGGCCGCCACGACATAGCGGATGCCGAGCAGCTTCCTCGCGAGCGCGCCGACGACCCCCTCGTGATTGCACTTCATCAGGAGGGCCAGGTCCGGCCTCCTCTTGAGGCACGACGCGAACGTCAGGAATGTCAGGGGCAGGATCTTGAGGTACTTGAAATTCAGGAGCATCGAGGCGCGGGCGACGGGCACGCCGTCCGTCGATCGGCCTCGTCCGGGCACGGGCGTGACGACGGACAGGTCGATGCCCGCCTGGCGCAGGGTGCGAGCGAGCGCGAGGCTGTACGTGGCCACGCCCCCGAGCTGGGGGGGGAAGTCGGCGGCGATCATCAGCACCTTCAGGGGCATCTCAAGGTTCCCTTCGGGCGTCGACGGTAATCGGGTCGGTGAGGATGCAGACGAACTTGAAGGCCAGCCTCCGCAGCGGGCCGAGGCGGACCAGCCGACGATCGACGGCCTCGCCCAGGTGCGTCAGGCGGCGGGCGAATGCGTTGTCGCCGCGGCAGAACGGGGCGAGCAGGGGCGTCGTCACGTCGAAGAATTCGACCCGGACCCCGCGGAAGTGCTCGCGGGCGAGGTCCAGGCTCCGCAAGGTCGGGATGTGGTCGAGCTCCCACCGGGTCCGCCGTCCCCGCCAGTAGAGGAGCCGACGGTTGAGGTTCAGGAGCGGGTTGTGGCCGAGGGTGTCGGCGAGGATGACCTCTCCCCCGGGCTTGACCAGGCGGGCGAGCTCGGCGAAGGCGACCTCGTGCCGGAGGCTCGAGAGCGTCCCCATGCTCAGGACCAGGTCGAACGTCGCGGACGGGAACGGGAGCCGGTCGCAGTCCCCCACCACGAACCGGCACCGATCGGCGACCCCGGCCCGGCGCGCCCGGCTCGCGGCCATCGCCGTCGAGCGCGGGGAGATGTCCACGCCGATGACCTCGGCCCCGGCCCGTGCGGGCGCGATCGAGTAGATCCCGTGGCCCGAGCCGTAGTCGAGCACGAGCTTCCCCGCGGCCCGCGAGGTGACGAGCCCCTCCACCGCCCGGTAGGGCGCACGGAGCGCGGGGTTCATCGTCACGGACCCGGCGCGCCAGTCATAGCCCGGGGGCCCATCCTCGTCGTCGGCCGGCGCCGAGGCGTCGTACCGCGCACGCTCGGCCTCCTTGTGCGCATCGAGGACGCCGACCGATCCGCCGCACTCCCGCTCGTCTTTCATGATGAAGGCATCTTCCATTCTCCGGCGCGAGCCGGTATGCGACGAGGAGTCCGGACCCGAGCCGCTTCGACTACGGAGCCTGCCCGCACGGCCTGAGCCCAGGGGCCGAGGCGACCGACTGCGACGACAGGTCCGGCGCCCGCGTGATGGTGCGAGGGCCGCCGTGCCGATGAGATCCCGAGGATCTCCGCCAGGGCCGACACCGCGATCGACGTCCTGCGATGGCGGTCGGTCTGGGTCGAGCCCGGCACGTCGACTCATCGGCGCGATGGCTCCGCTCAGGTCGGGCAGACGGCCGCGGGGTCCGTCAACAGTAGAAGGACCGGACCGCCCGCGCCACGTAGCGGACCTCGTCGTCCTGAAGCTCGGGGAACATCGGGAGCATCAGCGACGATCGCATGATGCGCTCGGTGCGGGGCAGATGGAATTCGCCGAGGTGGAGGTCGGCGAATTCGTGGACGGCCTTCCCGCCCCAGGGGAGCAGGGTGTCGACGCCGCTGGCCTTCAGGTGCGACACCAGCCCGTCGCGATCGGGCGCCTCGATCTCGTAGTTCTGGTAGACGTCGTACCGCTCGCCGTCCTCGACCGGGGGCGGGGGCAGGACGAGCATCGGCAGCACCGAGAGCTCCGCGTGATAGATCGCCGCGATCGCACGCCGCCGAGCGAGCCAGGCGGGCAGGTGCCGCAGCTTGACGTCGAGCAGGGCGGCCTGGAGGTTGTCGATCCGGCAGTTGAACGACCAGAGGGCGATCCGGCCGTCGGGCGTCCGGCCGTGGTTGCGGAGCAGGCGGACCCGCTCGGCCAGGTCGGCGTCGTCGGTCACGAGGGCCCCGGCGTCGCCGTACGCCCCCAGCAGCTTCGCCGGGTAGAAGCTGAAGCACCCGGCCAGGCCCCACGAGCCGGCCTTCTTGCCGGCGACGGACGCGCCCAGAGCCTGCGCCGAGTCCTCGATCAGGATGAGGTCGTTGCGGTCGGCGATCGCCTTGATCCTCGGCAGGTCGCAGCACCGGCCGTTGAGGCTCACCGGGATGATCGCGCGGGTCCTGGGGGTGATCGCCTCCGCGATGGCCGACGGGTCGACGTTGTGATCGGCGCCGACCTCCACGAGCACCGGCCTGGCCCCCGCGTGGACGATCGCCGCGGCCGTGGCGACGAAGGTGTGCGACGAGGTGATGACCTCGTCGCCCGCCCCGATCCCGGCGGCGCGGAGCGCCAGGTGCAGGGCGTCGGTGCAGTTGCTCAGCCCGACGGCGTACCTGGTCCCGCAGAACGCGGCGAGGTTGGCCTCGAACGCCTCGGTCTGCCTCCGGAGGATCAGGTCTCCTCCGCGGAGCGTCTCGCGGATCGTCCCGAGGATCTCGCCCTCCATCTGGGCGAACTGGAGCGGATAATCGACGAAGCGGACGGATCGGCTCATCGGGACACCCCCCGGCTCGTGAGAGACCGCCGGGCCGCCCGGCGTGCCTGGGCCCGCGCCCGGACGTCGAGCAGCGCCCGCAGGGCCGCCAGCACGCCCAGCTCGTCCAGCCCGTGGATTCGTCGCAGATAATCCTGATCGCCGATGGCCGTCGAATACGCCGAGGGGAGGCCGATCCGGCGGAAGGTCACGCCCCGAAGGCCCGACTCGGCGAGGACCTCGGCCACCGCGCCTCCGAGCCCGCCGAGGATGCTGTGCTCCTCCAGGGTCGCCACCACGCGCGTCCTCCTCGCCGAGGCGAGGATCGCCCCGACATCCAGGGGCTTGATCGTGTGCATGCTCAGGACGCGTGCCGAGACGCCCTCCCGGGCCAGGGTTTCGGCCGCGGAGGCCGCCACGGCGAGCATCCCCCCGGTCGCGATGAGCGTCAGGTCCGTCCCCTCCCGGACCACCAACGCTTTGCCGACCTGGAAGTCGGGCCGGGCGGCATGCACCGTCGGCTCGCCGGCGCGGCCGAGCCGCAGGTAGCACGGGCCGGGCATCTCGGTGACGGCCGCCACGGCGCCCGCGGTCTCGGACGGGTCGCCGGGGGAGATCACCGTCAGGCCGGGCAGGGCACGGAGGATGGCCAGGTCCTCGGTCGCGTGGTGGCTCATCCCGAGCGCCCCGTATCCGAGGCCCCCGCCGACGCTCACGATCTTCACGTTGGCCTGGTGGTAACACACGTCGTTGCGGATCTGCTCCAGGCATCGGAGCGTGGGGAAATTCGCGATCGAGTACGTGAAAACGATCTTGCCGGACAGGGCCATGCCGGCCGCCAGGCCCGTCATATTCTGCTCGGCCACCCCGGCGTTGATGAACTGGTCGGGGAAGCGGCGGGCGAAGTCGCCCACCACTCCGAAGCCGAGGTCCCCGACGACGAGCGTGACCCTCCGATCGCGTTCGGCCAGGGTCGTCAGGCTCTCGATGAACGCGGTCCTCATGCGGTCTCCCCCAGTTCGAGCATCGCCGCCGCGTATTCCTCGCCCTGGGGCGAGCGGTAGTGCCAGAGCAATTGCCCTTCCATGAAGCTGACTCCCTTCCCCTTGACCGTGTGCGCGATCAGGCAGCTCGGCCTCCCCGGCTCGAACGGCACGGACTCCATCGCATCGCGGACGGCCTCGACGTCGTGGCCGTCCACCTCGCGGACCGACCAGCCGAAGGCCCGCCACTTGTCGGCGAACGGCTCCAGGCCGAGGACCTCGGCGGTCGAGCCCAGGCTCTGGATCTTATTGTAGTCGACGATCGCGACCAGGTTGTCGAGCCGATGGTGCGGGGCGAATAGGGCGGCTTCCCAGTTCGAGCCCTCGTCGCATTCGCCGTCGGAGAGGATCGCGACGACCCGGTAGGGTGCGCCGTCGGTCTTCCCCGCCTTGGCCATCCCGCAGGCGATGGGCAGGCCGTGGCCGAGCGAGCCGGTCGAGACCTCGATGCCGGGGATATCCCCGGCCGTCGCGTGGCCGGCGAGCCGGGCGCCGTCGACGTAGAAGCTCTCCAGCCAGTCGACCGGGAAGAACCCCCGCTCCGCCAGCGCCGCGTACAGGCCGGCGCAGGCGTGCCCCTTGCTCAGGATCAGGCGATCGCGGCCCGGGTCGTCGGGCCGAGCCGGGTCGACGCGGAGGGCGCCGCCGTACAGGACGGCCAGCAGCTCGGCCATCGAGAGCGATGAGCCCGCGTGCGAGCTGCCGGCCCGGTGCGTCATCCGGACGACGTGGGCACGGATCCGCCGGGCGTACTCATCGAGCGAGATATTCATGGGCAACTCGAAGCTTCCTTGAGTGGGCCGCTCCCGCCCCGCCCCGGTCGACCCCGGGAGGAGGGCGAGCTGGGATGCGCTACTCGATCACGGCGAATCCGATGTACGGGTCGAAGTCGAGCCGCTCCAGCCGCAGTTTCCGGAGGCCCAGTGTGTCCAGGGCCGCCAGGGTCTCGCCCGGCCAGGCGGGGTTGTCCAGCTCGTCGAAGGCGACGATGGCGCCCTTCGGCATCCTCGGGATGAAGTGCTCCAGGGCCACCTTGGTCGGCTCGTACAGGTCGAAGTCGAGGAACAGGAGGCTGACGACCAGGTGCGGCGTCCGCCGGATCATCTCAGGGATCGTCGCCGCGGCGTCGCCCGGGATCAGCTCGACCTTGGGGACGTGCCCCAGCGGCCGATTCAGGTCGTAGGCGCGGATGAGCTGGCGCAGTTCGTCCAGGCAATCGGCCCGGAGGTCGCCCGGCCTGGCCTCGCGCGACTCGCCGCGGTCGAGCGGTCCCACGGAGGGGAATCCGCCGAAGCTGTCGAATCCATAGATGCGCCGCATCAGGTTCGTCGGTTCCAGGATGGCCCCGAAGTTCGCCCAGGCCATCAGGCCCGACCCGCGATACACGCCGCACTCGACGATCGACCCCTTGACCCGGAGGACCCGCTTGAAGATCTCGTAGCGGGCGAGGAGGCGGGTCATGTCCTGCCGCCTCATGTACTTCGCCACGTGCGACAGCTTGTCCCCGGTCGCGTCCGGGCTGCACTCGAAGAGCCGGGCGTACCGCGACGCCGCCTCGCGCTCGGAGTCGTTGCGGAGGAAACCTTCGGCGGTGTCCGTCGTCACGTCCTGGCCCATCATGCCTCCCTGCCCGGCCGGGTGGCGGCGAGGGCTGTCTTGACGATGATCTTCAGATCCGAAAGAAAGCTGTGGTTGTTCACGTACTCGATCCCCATCCGCATCTTCTCGGGGGCGATCAGCTCGAGGTAGGCCCGGTCGGGGTCGACGGCACCGCGGAGGATTTCGCCCTCGTCGCGGAACTTGATCGAGGCCTCGTCGGTGATGCCGGGGCGGACCTCGAGCAGGCGCCTCTGCTCGGGCGTGTACAGGTCCACCGCCCAGGCGACCTGCGGCCTGGGGCCGACGACGCTCATGTCGCCCGCCAGGACGTTGAGGAATTGGGGAAGCTCGTCGAGCTTGTATCGCCTGAGGAACGTCCCGATCCGCGTGATCCTCGGATCATCCTCGGCCGTCGAGGAGCCGCCGATCCGGTCGGCATTCGCGACCATCGTCCGGAATTTGAGGATCCGGAACCGTCTGCCGCGAAGGCCTACCCTCACCCCACGATACAACACGGGCCCGGGCGAGGAGAACTTGATGATGAGCGCCACGATCAGGAGCACCGGCGCGAGGCCGGCCAGCGCCGCCGCGGCGAACACGACGTCGAAGGGGCGTTTCACCACGAGGCCACCACCCCCCCGTCGCGGGCGGGGACGCCCGCGGGCGCGAGCTGGCCGGCGATCGATTCGAGGTGCTCGGCCATCTCGCCGTAGACGACCTCGGCGACGAACTCGTTGCGATAGAGCACCGAGGCGGCGGCCGACATCGCCTCGCGGCGACCGCGGTCGTCGATCAGGCCGGCGAGGCTCGCGGCCAGGTCCTCGGCCCCGTCGTAGGTGATCCCGCACCCGTGGCGCGCCAGCAGCGCGCGGAGCGTCCCGTCGAGGCTGGAGAGGATCGGCAGGCCGGCGGAGAGATACTCGATCGGCTTGTTCGGCACGTTCCCGATGTAATTCATCGAGCTGCGATACGGGGCCAGGCCGGCCGAGGCGATGCGCATCAGGGTCCAGATCTCGGCCCGGCCGACCCAGCCGGGGAAGACAACGTTGTCCAGCCCCGCGGCCATCGCCTTGAACTGCTCCAGGCCGTCGCCGTCGCCGCACAGGACGAAGCGGACCCCGCGGCCTTGCAGGGCGCGGGCGGCGGCGAGGACGGGGGCCATGTCGAGCTTCTGGAGGCCCATCGTCCCGACGAACGCGACGACGAACTCGCCCCGGTCGCGGGCGACCCCCCGCCTCCTCCACGAGTCCTCGGCCGTCGCGATCGCCTCGCGGCCGGGGGGCTGGTCGCTGTAGCCGAGGGGGAAGGCCCTGTCCCACGGCGTGGCGGGGCGGCCGGCCTGGCGCAGGCCCCAGGCCACGAACGCGGGGGTCACGCCCGTGATCGCCACGGCGCCGCCGAAGGCCGACTCGGCGGCCCGGGTCATCGGCGAGACGGCCAGGCGGGCCATCCGTCGCGCCCAGGCCGGAGCGAGCTCGACGAAGATGTCGGGCCAGAGGTCGCGGACGTCGAGCACGACGGGCACTCCCCGCGACGCCCCGTAGGCGACCGCCTCACGGCTCAGCTCGATCGTCGGCCAGGACGCCACGATCACGTCGGGCCTCGGCTCGGTCGCGGCCAGATCCCGGAAGCGACGGCCGATCGCGCGGTGATTTGCCAGGCGGGCGAACGACACGTTGCGGCGGTAGCCCGGCCCCTGCAGCAGCCTGAGGCGAGGCCCGTCGTGGGCGACGACCTCGCCCTCGCCCTGATCGCGGAACCGCTTCCGCGAATGATCGAACGTCGACGACCACCAGAGGACCTCGTGCCCCCGGGCCGCCAGGGCCCCCGAGAGCAGTCCGCTCCGGTGGAGCCGCTCGTCGGGGCCGTCGCACGGGAGCGGCTCCCCGACCGTCACGAGCCAGACGCGCATCGCTCGCCTCCTGGAAAGGGTGTGGCAGGTCCGACATCCGCATGATCGCTACCGGCGAGCGGTCTTCGCCGTCCCGGGGCCCGGCCCGCCCGCCGACGGCGCCCGGGTCGCGGGCCGGTCATCCGGGAGGATCTCGATCCGGGCCTCCATGCCGGCGCGGAGCAGCCCCTCGGCGTTGCGCACCGCGACGACCACGCGGCAGGTCTGGGTCTCGCGGTTGATCTGCGCGTCGACGAAGGTGACCCGCCCCTCGAAGGCGCGCCCCTCGATCGCCAGGTCGGCCCCGCGGATCTCGGGGTAGACGAGCGCCGGGCGGCCCTTGACGATCCGCGAGGCGTCGACCACGTCGAGGTGGCCGGTGACCTTCATGGTCTGCGAGTCGACGACGCGGAGGATCGGGTCGTTGATCGAGATCGACTCGCCGGGCTGCTTGTACAGGGCGACGACCTCGCCGTCGAACGGGCTGACGAACTCACGGGCCTTGATCCCGGCCTCGGCCTGCCCCTTCTGGAGCGCGGCGAGCTTCCGCCGGAACTTCGACTCCTCGACGTCGAGCACGCGGGTCTGGACCTCGATCTTCTCGTGCTCCAGCTGCTCGGCCGGGACGAGGACCTGACGGCCCAGGCTCTCCGAGCGTCGGAGCTTGGATTTCGCCATCGCGAGCCGGACCTCGCCCAGGCGGACGCCGATCTCGCTCTCGGCCTCGGCGGCGCGGATGGCCAGCTCGGCGCGGACGTCGTTGTCCTGGAGCCGGCCGAGGACCTGGCCGGCGGCGACGACGTCCCCGACCTTGACGCGGACCTCGCCGACGACGCCGGTCACCGCGGTCCCGAGCAGGACCGACCGCTCGAAATCGACCTCGGACCTCCGGACGACGATCACCTCGGTTGACGGGTCGCTGGGCGCCCCCACCGTCGCGGCGGCCGCCGCGAGCGTCAGGGCGAGCGTCAAGGCTGCGATACTCGCGTGGGACACGCGTAGGCCCTCCGTAAGGCGTCTCGGTTCTGGGGTCCGTCGCGGGCCGCGGGCCCGGCCGTCGATCAATCGCGCGGGTCGGTCGGCTCGAGGCCTTCGGCGACGCGCACCGGGCTGCCGTTGGACTGATACACGGGGGAGGAATCGGGACGGGGGGTCGCGGCCTCCGGCCGGCCCGGCCCGGTGTGGTCGCTATAGCCGTAGCCGTACCCCCCGTGCTCGGCCTCGACGCGATTGGCCACGACGCCGAGGATGGCCGCGCCCAGCCCCTTCAGCATCCCGTTGGCCCGCTCGGCGTCCCGCCTCGGCAGGGTGGACGGCCGGGCGACGAGGACGATCCCGTCCACGACCGACCCGAGGATCACCGCGTCGGAGACGGCCAGCAGGGGCGACGAGTCGATCAGGATCAGGTCGTACGACTTGCGGGCGGCCTCCAGGAACTCGACGAACCGGGGGGACATCAGCAATTCCGAGGGGTTGGACACGGCGGGTCCGGCGACGACCAGGTCGAGGTTGGCGATCGGGCCGGACTTGATGGCGCGGTGGAGCGGCAAGGTCCCCTGGAGGAGCTGGGTCAGGCCGCGGTCGCGGGGCTGGCCGTGGATCGAGTCCAGGGTCGGCCGCCTCAGGTCGGCGTCGACGAGGAGGACCTTCCGCCCCGCGTGGGCCAGGACGATCGCGAGGTTGCTCACCGTGGTCGACTTGCCGTCGCCCGCGTGGGGGCTCGTGACGAGGACCGTCCGGAAGTCCTGGGTGCGGCGGAGCAGCTCGATGTGGTTGCGGACCTCGCGGTAGGCCTCCGCCTGGGGAGAGGACGGCGACGACCGTGCGAGGAGCCCCAGGGGGCCCAGCTCGGCCCCTCCGACGATCTCCGGGACCCGGCCGAGCAGGGGCATCTCGAAGACCTCGCGGAGCGAATCGAGGGTGCGGACCCGGATGTCCATCCGGTCGGCCAGGAGCGCCGCGGCGGCGCCGGAGGCCAGCCCGCAGAGCATCGCCAGGGCCAGCGTCAGCCCGACCCGGGGCCGGACCGCCGAGGGGAGGCTGTTGGGCGGCTCGATCACCTGGGCGCTGATCCCGTTGTAGTCCCCCACCAGCTGGGTCTTCTTGAGCTGCTCGACCGTGGTGTTGAACAGGCTCCGCAGCTGCCCGATGTTCCCCTTCAGGTCGGCCTCGATCTGGAGGTCGTCCTCCGTCTGCTTGGCCCGGTCCATGTCCTGTTCGAACCGCCTGGCCATCTCCGCGCGCATCGACCGGATGGTCTTGAGGCTCTGCTCGAGCGAGCCGAGCAGGTCGGTGACCTCGGACCGGTCGATCCGGCCCCTCGTCTCGCGCGCCCGCTCCTGGATCCGGTTGATCTGATCGTGGATGTCCCGGACCTTGGAGTACTGCGGCCCGAACTTCTCGGCCAGCTCCTGCTGCTCGCGCCCCAGCTGGCGGACGAAGTCCGACGCCCCGCCCTGCGAGGGCTCGGTCGCGTGGGCGAGCAGCCCCGGGTCGCCTCCCCCCAGCTGGTTCATCGCGTGGATCACGGCCCAGAACATGACCCCGTCCTTGGCGAGCCCCCGGCCCAGCTCCAGCTGCGAGCGGAGCTGGACCTCCTTGACCATCGCCTCGTTCGCGGCCCGGTCCCACTGGTCCAGCCGCCGCGTCAGGAACGAGCGGCCGGTCTCGTCGGTCGAGGAGAGCGGGTGGGTCTTGCGGAACTCCAGGTACTTCGCCTGCATCTGGACGAGCTCATTGCGGAGGCTGTCGCGGGCCGACGAGATCAGCGAGACGATGTCGCCGTTGCTCTTCTGGAACTTGTCCTCGAGGAAGCCCTCGTAGCTCGCCACCAGGGCGGAGACCATCCGAGTCGCCTCCTCGCGAGACCCGGCGCGGTAGTCGATGCAGATGATCTTGGCGGCGCGGTCGGGCCGGCCGACGGTCATCTCCTCGATCGCCTCGGTCACCAGGGCCCGTCCGCTCCGGTTGTGCGCGGCGGCGAGGGTGGGGAGGTTGGCGATCCCGACCGCCTCGATGGCACGCCCGACGACGAGGGGGCTCTTGAGGATCGCCGCGTGCGTCGGGAGATAGTCGTCTCCGCCGAGCATCCGGCCCGAATCGCCGGCCGAGAGCGGCGGCCCGCCCTGCTGCAACACGAGGAGCCGGGCCGTCGCCTGGTACATCCGCTTCTGGCCCGCGAGGTACAGCCCCGCCATGGTCAGCGCCAGGGCGGCGGCGACCGCCGGGTAGCGCCAGCCGCGTCGCAGGACCCTCACCAGGTCCAGTTGCGCGACCCAGGCGAGGCCGCTGGCGCTCGCGCCGTGGAAGGCCGCCGACAGGCCCTCTCGGAGGGAGGAAATCGCCGGAATTCGAGGCATCAAATCATCCTTGGCGAAACATGGGTGCGAAGACGTTTCATGGATCCCTGCACGCCTGCGAGACGCCGGATCCCGCCAGGGTCATCCGTCGCGATCCGGACCGAGTCGCGGCGAGGTCACGGGCGGAGCTCCCGGACACCCTCGACCTCGGGGCCGGCGATGGCGAGGCGGGAGCATCCCGGATGGATCGCGCCCCGCTTCAATCGCCTCTCGGAAGATAGGACGCCGAGGCCGGACTCGGAACTCGCCGGGCGATTTTGATCGATTTCGCGGCGCCTCCGGGATCAGTCGGCCGGGGGCGGCACCGGCCCGCCCCGGGCGACGGCCTCGGCCGCCTCGCCGCGCAGGAGGTCCATCCCGGCGTGCCCGGGGCACAGGTGGAGGCCGATCAGGGCCTGGCGATAGGCGTCGTTGGCCCGGCCGGAGGCGAGGAGCCACCGGCCCAGGTCCTGCCGCCATTCGGCGTTCGAGGGCTCGGCGTTGAGGGCCGACTCCATCAGGTCGCACGCCTTGGGGCGATCCCCCAGGCGTTCCCAGGCGACCGCCTCGAGCCGGAATCGCTCGGCCGCGGGGACGTCGCGGTCGCCGGGGAGCCTCTCGATCGTCGCCCGGAGGAATCGGTCGCGGGCCTCGCGATCCCGAGGGTCCGTGTAGAGCCGGTCGGCGAACAGGAGCGGGAAGCGGCCGCCGGCCGGGAGCACGTCGCCGAGGATCTCCTCCGGCCGGAACAATTGCGCCGCGCGATCCGCGATCGCCTCCCAGCCGAGGTCTCCGGCCGCCAGGGCCTTCCGGTAGCCGTGTGCCGCCAGGAGGAGGTCGCCGGCCTGCGCCGCGACCTCGGCGACGAAGATGTGGACGCGCCGGTCCGAACCCGCCAGGCGGAGGGCCCGCCTCGCGTGGGAGGACGAGGGGTCGCCCCCTTCGAGGAGGAAATCGAGGCTCGCCAGGCCGGCCTCGGGCTGCGCGAGGTCCGGGCCGCACCGCCTCGCCTCGAGGTAGCTCCGCGCCGCGGGGATCAGGTAGAGGCGGACCGGATCGTGCTCGATCAGGTCGGTCAGGGCGACCGGCGCCGGGCCCTCGCGCGGATGCATCACCCCGTGGAGCCGGAGGATCTCGCCGAGCGCGGCGGCCCGTTCGGCGTCGCCGGTCGATTCCTCGACGACCTCGGCCGCCGACCGCTCGTAGAGGGCCACGAGCGTGAGGCCGCGCCTCAGGTGCCCCTCGGCCCAGTCCGGTCGATGCCGCACCGCCTCGTCGAGCGCGGCCAGCCGGCGTTCCAGGACATCCCTGGGGACCTTCGGGGTGCGCAGGGCGGGCGAGGAGGACCCCGCCGGCGGGAGGTCGGTGCCGGCCATCGCGGCCTCGGCCCGGACCAGGGGGATGTCGTGGAGGAGGGCGCCGAGCGCCAGGGCGGCCGTGGCAATCCCCGCGAGGAGGGGGCCGCCGGCCCATCGCCGGCCCGCCCCGGTGGGCCTCGACCGTCGTTCCGCCTCGAGTCCGATCCCGCAGACGAGGGCGGCGAGGATCGTGGCCGTGACCGCCAGGGCGGGGATGTGGATCGCGAAATCGCCGAGGCTCTGGATCGTCAGGGCCGCGGCGCCGAAGACCGCGCCGAGGATGAAGGGGCCGCCGCCCGAGGGGGCCGCCGCCTTCAAGGCTCGACGGGCGAGGGCCGCCCCGCCGACCAGCCCGATCAGGGCGATCCCGAGCCCGACCACGCCGCCCTCGACGAGGAGGTCGAGGTACTCGTTCTCCGCCCTGGCGAAGAAGACGCCGCGGTCGCGCCGGCCGAAGGCGGCGACGGCGGTCCCGAAGCTCCCCAGGCCGGAACCCCAGATCGGGTGCGCCCGCCACGCCTCGACGGCCTCCCCCCAGATCTCGAACCGCGCGGTATAGCCGCGCGAGGTCGGATCGAGGATGGTCGCCAGCCGATCGAGGGACGGCCCGCCCGGCAAGGCCGCGATCAGGAGCCCCGCCAGGCACGCCACCGCCGAGGCCGCGGCGGCATACTTGAGCGACCGGGGGTTGAGGCAGACGACGACGACCATGGCCCCGAGCATGGCGACGAAGCCGCTGCGCGATTGCGAGGCGACGATCCCCACCGCGATCACCGCCGAGGCGTAGGCGGCCCAGACCCGCGTTCCCCGCCGTCCGGTCCCCCCGAGGGATGCCAGGGCGAAGCCGAGGCCGATGTTGAGGTAGGCAGCCAGGTGGCTGTGGCAGACGAACGGGCCGCCGGAGAACCAGGCCCCCTCGTGCGGCGACGGGCGGAACCAGTAGATCTTCCCGTTCCAGGTAAGCGACTGGGCCATCGCGAAGAGGGAGAGGGCGGTGGCGGTGGCGGCGACCGCGATCCCGAACCGGCGGAGGGCGGCCGACCGGCCGCGCAGGCCGATCACCGACTGGAAGATGACCCAGGCGGACACCAGTCGCCACGCGACGTTGCGGGTCTCCTCCGGGAGCCCGCTGATCGTCCGCCCGGAGCTGGGCACGGGCGGCCCGGGGTCGCCGACGACACGCTCGGGGGAGGCCGATGCCGTCCCCGGCCCCTCCCCGGTCCTCGCGACCGACTGGAAGAAGCCTAGGAGGGCGAGGCTGGCGAGAGCTAGCCCGGGCAGAGAGGCCCTGCGCGGTGCCTCGGGCTGCGATCGCCGCGCGACGATGTTGAGGACGGCGAGCAGGACGACACCCGCGTCGATCGCCGCCACCGCCCAGGCCTCGACGGACCCGAAGGCCCACGGCGCGAGGCAGGTCATCGCGAGCAGGATGGACTCCGCGGCCCGGTCCGCCCGACGAGATGGCTCCGAATCGACTCGCATCGTACCGCCCTTCTGGCGCCCGCCGCCCGCGGGTGCTGCATGGATCGACGGGCGGACATCGCCCGCGATCACCCTTCGGAGGGCCGGGCGATGCTGCCCTTCGAAGGACCGGAGACCGCGATGTCCGAATTATCCTCGGGGCGCGGACGGAGACGCCGCGGACCGCTCGAGGGCCTGGACCTGGACGAAGAGGGAAAGCGCCGTGCTGATGAGCTGCTGATCCCGAGCCGTGTGGGTGTCCGCCAACCCCGGTGCGATGCTCGCCTCGGTGGCGACCAGGCTATTGAGCCGCTGGATTTCCAGGGGGATTCGGTTGGCAATCGACGAGATCTGCGCCACGCGGAAGCTGTAGAGGGACGGCCGGAAGACGCTGAGGTAGGGGGCCTGCTGCTGCAGCCGGGTAATGGCGCGGGAGATCGCGAGTTCCTGCAGGTAGATCAGCCTCTCGAACGCGTTGGCCTGCCGCTCGACGGCCCTGAGGAAGCGGGGGTTGTAGCCGAAACTCGGGCTCGCGTTCCGGACCAGCAGGCTGGCGAACGCCGCCCGCGGGGGCGATTGCCGGGCCTCGGCCCGGGACCCCAGCATCAGCGATGACATCAGTCCGAGGGCGACGATTGCCCAGCCGCGAGATCTCGCCATCATGGGAAATTCCTCATTCTTCGGGGATCGGGCGGCGGTCCGTGACCGCGGCGATCGGGGGAGGCCCTCTCCGACCCGAGGCGGCACGTCGTCGCCCCGAGGGCACGGACCGGGACGACTCCCGCTCCACCCAGCTCGCCCCCCGTCTCCAACCTAGGACGGGTAATCCGCTTCGGCAAATGAAGGGCCCCGAGAATCGACAAATTCATCCCCCTGATCCTCCGTTCGCGTATTCATGATCTAGATTCTCGGAAGACTGGGGTGGCGAATTGCTCGCCAAGGCAGAGACTCCGGCGAAACCATCGCTCCAGCTTTCGGAGGGACTCAATCGTGAGCCAGTCGTTGGTGAGGCCCCGATCCCGTCCCGCTCCGCGTCGGGATGATCTCCGCCTGCCGGGGTGGGCCGATGTCCCCCGCGGCGACCGGGCGGGCCCGGCCGAGGCCGACGGGGCCGGAGCCTCCGGGGGCCGCCCGAGGCGGCCGTGGGATCTGTCCTGGCGCCGGGAGGGGAGGATGGCCCTCTCGGTGCTGGGCCACGCCTCCTTGCTCGCGGGGCTCTTCCCGCTGGCGATCCTGATCCGGTTCGACGGGCTCGTGACCGGGGCGATGTGGCGGGCGGCCGTCGGGATCCTGCCGGCCGTCGTCGGCATCAAGATGGCGGCCATCCTCGCGACGGGCTGCCATCGCGGCCGGTCGCAGGACGCCTCCTTCGCCGAGGTCCTCGCCCTGGTCGAGGCCGCGACGCTGGGCGCCCTCGGCCTGCTGGCGCTCCGGACCCTCCTCGGCGTCGGCGCGGTGCCGATCCCCCTGTCGGTCATCGCGATCGATTGGGCCTCGACGGTGGTGGCGCTCGCCGGATATCGGGCGTCCGGCAGGCTGGTGCGGGAGCGTTACGCCCCGAGGCTGGGGAGGGACGGCTCCGAGCGCGTCCTGCTCGTCGGCGGGACGGAGGCCGGGGCGGCGATCATCCGCGCGATCCAGCACGAGCCTCGGCTGGGCCTCCGCGTCGTCGGGGTCGTCGACTCCGACCCCTCGGCCAGGGGACGGACGGTGGCGGGGGTCGAGGTCGTCGGCTCCCTCGACGACGTCGGTCGGCTGGCCAAGAGCCGCCGGGTCGCCTCGGTCGTCGTCCCGGCCGCGACGATCCTCGCCGGCGAGGCCCGCGCCCTGGCCGCCGCCTGCCGCGAGGCCGGCGTGACGGTCCGGTCGATCCCCAGCCTCGAGGCGCTGGTCCGCGGCCGGCTGACGGCCCAGCCCCGCGACGTCGACCCGAGCGAGCTGCTCTGCCGCGAGCCCGTCGAGCTCGACCGCGAGCCGATCGACGGGTTCCTCCGGGGGGCTGTCGTCCTGGTCACGGGCGCGGCCGGGAGCATCGGCTCGGAGATCTGCCGGCAGGTCCTCTCCTTCTCGCCCCGCCAGGTCATCCTCCTCGACCACTCCGAGAACGGCCTCTTCTACCTCGAGCGGGAGCTCCGCAGCCTCCCGGGGCTGGACGCGGACCTGGTCCCCTTCCCCGCGAACATCACCGACATCCCGCGCCTCCGCACGGCGTTCGACCGCTATCGCCCGACCGTCGTCTTCCACGCCGCGGCGCACAAGCACGTGCCGATGATGGAGGGCAACCCCGGCGAGGCGGTCAAGAACAACGTCTTCGGCACGAAGGCCGTGGTCGACGAGTCGATCCGGGCGGGAGTCGCGTCGTTCGTCCTCATCTCCACCGATAAGGCGGTCAGCCCGTCGAGCGTGATGGGGGCTTGCAAGCGCCTGGCCGAGATGTACGTCCACGCCATGAGCGATACGACCCCGACGCGGCTCGTGGCCGTCCGGTTCGGCAACGTCATCGGGTCGGCCGGGAGCGTCGTCCCCGTCTTCAAGCAGCAGATCCGCTCGGGAGGGCCGGTGACGGTCACTCATCCGGAGATGACCCGCTATTTCATGACGATCCCCGAGGCTGCCCAGCTCGTCCTCCAGGCGGGCGCGATGGGGGAGGGCGGCGAGGTCTTCGTCCTCGAGATGGGCAAGCCGGTCCGGATCGTCGACCTCGCGCGCAACCTGATCCGGCTCTCGGGCCTGAAAGAAGGGCGAGACATGGAGATCGCCTACTCCGGGGTCCGCCCGGGGGAGAAGCTCCACGAGGACCTCTGCGGGGACGACGAGACGAGCATCCCCACGGTCCATCCGAAGATCGTCCGCCTCCTGCAGAGCTCCACGCCTCTCCTGCAGCTCCGGCAGGCGTTCGACCGCCTCGCCGAGACGATCGATGGACCGTCGGAGTCGACCGTCCGCGTCCTGTCCGGGATCGTGCCCGGATACCTGCCGAGGACGATCCGGGACGCCGGGATGGCGCGGCGATATGGCACGAAGGCGGTCGCTGGTTGACGGGCATGTGGGCGAGGCGTCTTCCTCGCCCGCGGCCACCGTCCTGCCGGCGTCATGGGCAGGCCACGGCGGGCGACCGCATCGTGCGGCCCCTCGCGAGGTCACTGACGGACTCCGGCGTCGGCTTCGTGTCGGTGCGGGCGAGCCGTCCCGCCGCCGTCGGGCCCGCCCCCCTCGCTAGTAGTCGTTCGAGGCCGAGAAGACGTACCAGTCGCCGTCGATCCGAGAACAATGGTACCCGGCCCTGCCGAACGGCGTGCCCTCCGGGTTCGGCTTGTAGGTGAACCCGTGGCTCATCGTGTCGGGCCCGATCCCGGCCGGCCCCGAATGTGTGCGGAAGTAGACCCCGCCCCGGGGGTCGGCGGCGTAGCGGTCCACGTGATAGACGCCCAGCATGCGGCCCAGTGGTTCGGTGCCGTATGGTCGGGAGGGTGCGGTGGCGATGTGTCGCTCGAACGAGGGACGGGCGTGGCGGAAAGCGACCCGCATCGGGGCACCGTACCGGACCGAGACGAGGCACACGACCACGATCGCGACCGGGACGACGTTCCGGAGGAGGCGGGGGGAAGGCCGCGTCCGACCGCCGATCTCGTCGTCGGCCGGGGGCCCGGGGCCTGTGAGCTTCCCGGCCGACCGGGCATACAGGAGCAGGGCGAGTCCCAGCGCCGGTATCCAGATCGGGAAGAATAGGATTGCCACGAAGGCGACGTCGGCGAGCACCCCGGGATAGGCGCTGAGCACGGCCACCAGGACGCTGCCGAAGGCGGCGAGCTTCAGGAGGAGGGTCATCGCTCTCCCGATCGGGGCTGGGGAGTCGGCCGGGCCTGGGGCCAGACCACCCGGTAGGCGACGGACTCCGACCGACCTATCATGGCACCGGCCGGTGGCCGCGTCGATCGAGTCCCTCCCGCTCCTGGTTCCAAACGGCCCCTCCCAGGCCGCGCGGGACTTACGGCCGCCGCCGTCCTGCCCTGGTGAGATGTGCCCGACGGAAGGAACGCCCGGAGCCGGACGAGGCCATCGGTGGCTGCCACCCCGGTACCCGCGGATGTCGCCGATCGCCTCGCCGGCACCCTCCTGGGCACGGCGCTGGGGGACGCCCTGGGGCTGCCCGCCGAGAGGATGTCGGCGCGGGCGATTGCCCGGCGGTTCGGGCGGGTGGACCGCTTCCGGCTGCTGGGCCGGACCGGGTTCGTCTCCGACGACACGGAGCAGGCGGCTCTGGTCGCCCAGAGCCTCGCCCGGCACCCCGACGACGTCGACGGCTGCGCCCGGGCGTTCCGCCGTTCCCTGCTCGGCTGGTTCGCCCGGCTCCCCTGGGGCGTCGGGCGGGCGACCGTCCGCTCGTGCGTCCGGATCGGCCTGGGGATCTCCCCGAGCGGGGTCATGTCGGCGGGCAACGGGGCGGCGATGCGGGCGGCGATCGTCGGGGCGTTCCTCCACGACCGGCCCGAGCGGCGTCGGGCCTTCGGGCGTGCCCTGGCCGAGGTCACGCACCGGGACGTCCGGGCGGTCGAGGGGGCCCTCTACGTCGCCGAGCTGGCGGCCTCCTGCGTCCGGAGCCCCCGAGGCGGATCGCCCGCGCCCTGCCAGGAGGAGGCACGTCGGATCGTCGCCGACGCCGAGCTGGGCGAGGCCATCGATCGGGCGGTCGAGCTGGCGGTGCGCGGGGCCGACACGCCCGAGGCGGCGACGGCCTGCCGGACGTCGGGTTTCGTGGTCCACACCCTGGCGTTCGCCACCTACGGCCTCCTCCGGTTCGGCCGCGACCCGCTGCCGGCCCTGTCGGAGGCCGTCTCGGCGGGCGGGGACACCGACTCGATCGGGGCGATCCTGGGCGGCTGGCTGGGGGCATTGCACGGCGAGTCCGGGCTGCCTTCGGCACTCGTCGGCCGGATTCACGACGGGCCGTTCGGGCCGACGCACCTACGTGCCCTGGCGTCCTGCCTGGGCGAGATCCACGAGGGCCGACCCGGCCGGCCTCCTCGCTACTCTCCGGCGGCGGCGATGGCGAGGAACCTGGCCCTGTATCCGGTCATCCTCGGCCACGGCCTGCGTCGCCTGGCCCCCTTCTGATCCGACGTCGCGGATGGATCGTGGTTCGGGCCGAGGACGCGGGGCCGCCCCCCCCCGTGACGGCGAACACCGGCCTTTCACGATCGGAAATCGACCTGCCCGGGCCCGGACCCTGGGTTGCCCGGGCCGGACCGTCTCCTCGCCTTGTGGCGGTCGGGACTGCGATGGGTCGGCCGACGACCTCGCGGTCTGGGCCATCAGCGCCCCCGGAGCCGCCCCAGCATGGCCAGCGCGTCGGCCGTGGCCGCCCCGATCGCCGTGTTGTCGAAGATGCACCAGACCGCGTCGGCATCCGCCTCGCCGGCGATCCGAACCGCCAGGTCGTCCAGAGTCGCGGCGGGGTAGGCCGAGCGGTACATCTCCGGCGACCCGTGGAGCCGGCGATAGACCAGGCCGCCCCAGCCGCCCGGGTCGGCGGCGCGCGGCACGACGGCCGGGTCGGCCGCGACGCGGGCCACCTCGCGATCCGTCAGGAGCCGGTCGGCCTCGGGCGCGAACCAGCTCGGGTGCCGGGGCTCGCACGCGACGGCCCCGTCGTGGCGGCCTCGCAGCACGGCGAGGAAGGCCTCGACGGTCCCGGCGTCGAAGGCCAGGCTCGGCGGCAACTGCACCAGGAGCGGCCCCCGCTTCGCCCCCAGCGCCGCGGTCTCGTCGAGGAAGCGGCCGAGCGGCCCGTCGGCGGCGACGAGGCGGCGATGGTGGGTGATCTCCTTCGGGATCTTCAGCGAGAATGCGAAGCCCTCCGGCGTCTCCGCCGCCCACCGGGCGTAGGTGGACGGCCGATGCGGGCGATAGAACGACGAGTTGACCTCGACGGCCGGGAGCCGCTGCGCGTAACGCGCCAGGTGGCTGCCGCCCTCCGGGAAGCGGTCGGCATGCTGTCGGGGGATGGACCACCCGGCGCAGCCGACGCGGACATCGTGGGACGACATCTCTCCCGCTCCCGGGTCGGGCTGGATCGGGACGGCGTCCCGAGGCGGTCCATCCGTCGGGATCGGTCCGTCGCCGATCGTGGCTCGTCGGACAGGGTCGCCGGAATCATCCTCGCCGATCGCGTCCCGATCCTCGACCCGGAGACGATGATCGGCCGTGACGACGGCGGGCTCCGTACGCCGGAAGGCCTCCTCGCAGGGCAGGACCGGGCGGGCGCTCCCGGGGCCGAGCACCGTGGCGGACGGACCCCGGCAGGTCGGGAGGCGTGGCGACGACAGGATCGCCGCGGCTGGCATCGGAGGGGGTCCCGTCGCGAACGATGTGCGCCCACGTCACTTCGCCATCATCAGGTAGGGGCGGACGCGGTCGGCCAGGAGCCGATAGCCTTCGGTGTTGAAGTGCAGCCCGTCGGCGACGAACACCGCGGGACGAGCCCGGCCGTCGGGGTCGAGGCTGATGTCGTACGCGTCCACGGAGGTGACGCGGGGCATGGTCAGGGCGAGCTTGCGGATCTCGCTGTTCAGGGCGGCGTACTTGTCGCTCTCGCCCCACCGCGCCGGGGCCGGGTTGACGCCGATGTAGACGATCTCCGCGTCCGGGAGGCGGGTGCGGATCGTGCGGACGAAGTCGGCGAAGTCGGCCGCGACCTGACCCGGGAGCCGGCCGGCGTGGATGTCGTTGCCGCCGGCGCGGAGGAAGATCTGCCGGGGCTCGTGGGGGAAGATGAGCCGGTCGGCGAAGTGGGTGGCGTCGACGATCTCGGACCCGCCGAAGCCGCGATTGATGACCTTGTGGCCGGGGAAGTCCCGGGCCAGCGACGTCCAGAGCCGGATTGTCGAGGACCCGACGAAGAGGACCCCGCCCTTGGGCGGCGGGCTTGTGCGGTCGGACTCCTCGTAGGCCGCGATCTCCTTCTCCCACCGGTCGAAGTCGTGCCTGGAGGCGTCCGGGCGCGCCGACGCCTCCCGGTTCGGCCGTCCCGCCCGCTCCGGCTCGCGCGGTTTGGCCGATGTGCTCCCCACCAGTCGGGGCTGCTTCGTCGGCCCGAACCCGACGTTCGACTCGGAATCGAGGAGCAGCTCATCCCCGGCGAACTCCAGGCGGAGCGTGACGAGGAACGGCGTCTCGGTGAAGCAGACCTTCGCCGTGAAGGTATTCTCCCCGGTCCAGGCTCCGCTGGCGGCCGCAGGCCCCTCGGGGAACCCGCCGTACGCCAGCCGCCCCTTTCGCCACTCGCCGCGGCCGCAGGCGACTCGCCGGTCGACCCCGTCGAAGCGGGCGACGAGCGTCGTCGCACCGTCCTTGTCATCGGCCTCGAACGCGATCGCTTCGAGCTTGCGATCGTTGGCCGGGAATTGATACCGCTTGCCCCCGACTCTCGCAAGCATCCCGGTCGAGCCCGCACCCTCCTGCGGGCGGAGCGAGAGCCCCGCCAGCCGACGCTCGAGCGTGCGGCGGGCGTCCTCGTCGGGGGACAACGGCCCAGGCTTGATGGCGGGCAGGAGTTTGTCCCAGACCAGGTCCAGGACCGCCTGCATGTCCTTGACCCCGCCGGTGATCGCGATCACCGCGTCCTGCTCGGGCAGCACGATGCAGAACTGCCCGAAGGCCCCGTCGCCCCGGTAGGCGCCGTGCCGGGAGCGCCAGAACTGGTAGCCGTAGCCCTGGTCCCAGTCGCTCCGTGGGCTGCTCCCGTTGGAGGTCTGTCGCGCGGTGGCCGCCTCGACCCACGACTCGGGCAGGATCTGCCTGCCCTCCCACCTGCCCTTCTGGAGGTAGAGCTGGCCGAACCGCGCGATGTCCTCGGTGCGCACGCCCAGCCCGTAGCCGCCGAGCGTGACCCCCTGCGGGCTTGTGCCCCAGGTCGGGCCCTCGATGCCGAGCGGCGTGAAGAGGCGCGGCCGGAGGTAGTCGAGCACGCTCTGGCCCGTGGCCTGCTGGACGATGGCCGAGAGCATGTAGGTCGCCGACGTGTTGTAGAGGAAGTGGGTGCCGGGCTTGAACGGCACCGGCTGCGCCAGGAAGGCCCTGGCCCAGTCCTTCTCCCCCCGGATCGACGGCTCGGCCTGGTGCCCCGTGGACATCCGCAGGAGGTCGCCGACGCGCATCGCCTTGAGGTTCTTGTCCGGCTCGGCCGGGGCCTCGCTCGGGAAGAATTTGAGCACCTCGTCGTCGACGCTCAGCTTCCCCTCCGCGACGGCCAGGCCGACGGCCGTGGAGGTGAAGCTCTTGCTCAGCGAGTAGAGCGCGTGGGGCGTCCGGGCATCATACGGCGACCACCAGCCTTCGGCGACCACGCGCCCGTGCCGGACCAGCATGAAGCTGTGCAGCGCATCGATCTGCTTATCGGCCGCCTCGACGAACCCGAGGACGGCCGACGACGAGATGCCCTGCTCCTCCGGGGTGCTGCGCGGCAGCCCCGGGGGCGGCTCGGCCGCGAGGCAGGGGATGCCGGAGCCCGCGACCAACGCGACGAGGAGGAGTCGTTTCATGCTTGCCACCCGGGATGGAGATCGGCACGACGAGGAGACGCCCATTGGACGGCCGCGAGCGGGGTCGGTCAAGCAGGCACAGGAAGCGAGGCGCCCGGGCTCTCGTCCAACCGCGAGGGGACCTCATCGCCAACGGGGACGACGCGCGGACCGGGGGAGCCGTCCGGCGGTCAGGGCGCCTCCCCGACCGACCGGGGCGCCACGCCGAAGCTCCCTCCGCTGTCGGTGGCCGACTCCGTCGCCATGAGGAGCGAGCGGACGGCCCGCGACCGGGCGACGAACCCGGCGAAGCCGAGCGTCCTCGCCTCGACGACCTTGCCGTCCTCCTCGGAGGCGAGGGGCGTGGAGCGTCCTTCCGTGTCGAGGTCGCTTCGCCGGGCAAGGGGTCAGGTCAACCGCCCTCGGTCCGCTGCTCGGCGGGGGCGGGGGCGGCGGGAGACAGGTTCATCGCCGTGTTGATCAGGCCGATGTGGGAGAACGCCTGCGGGAAGTTCCCCACCTGGCGGCCGGCCTCGGCGTCGTACTCCTCGGCCAGCAGCCCCACGTCGTTGCGCAAGGCGAGCAGCGTCTCGAAGGTCCGGCGCGCGTCGGCGTGCCGCCCCAGCAGGTGCTGGCAGTCGGCCAGCCAGAACGTGCAGGCCAGGAACGCCCCCTCGCCCGTCGGCAGGCCGTCGACCGAGGGCTCGGTCGTGTAGCGCTCCACGAACCCGTGGCGCATCAGCTGCCGCTCGATCGCCTCGACGGTGCCGCGCATCCGGGGGTCGTCGGCGGGGAGGAAGCCCACCAGCGGGATCATCAGCAGGCTGGCGTCGAGCTCCTGGGACCCGTACGACTGGACGAACGAGCCGAGGCCGGCGTCGAACCCCTCGCGGCAGACCTGCGAGTGGATCTCGTCCCGGAGCCGTCGCCAGTCGTCGACCGGCCCGACGAGCCCGAAGTCCTCGACCGACCGGACGGCGCGATCCATCGCGACCCAGGCCATGACCTTGGAGTGGGTGAATTGCCGCTTGGGCCCGCGGACCTCCCAGATCCCCTCGTCCGGGCGGTTGCACGCCTCGCGGACGAAATCGAGCAGCGCCTGCTCGAGCTTCCAGCCGGCCTCCTCGGCCTCCAGGCCGAATTTGCGCGACTGGTACATCGCGTCGATCACCTCGCCGTAGACGTCGAGCTGGAACTGCCGGCAGGCCGCGTTGCCGATCCGGACGGGCTTGGCGCCTTCGTAGCCGGGCAGCCAGTCGAGCTCCAGCTCGGTGAGCCGCCGCTCGCCGGCCAGGCCGTACATGGTGTTCGTCGCGGCGGGCCGGCCGGCCACCGACCGGAGCAGCCAGGCCCGCCAGGCGCGGGCCTCGTCGCGGTAGCCGGCGTTGAGCAGGGAGAGGAGGGTGAGGGTGGCGTCGCGCAGCCAGCAGAAGCGGTAGTCCCAGTTGCGCACCCCGCCGAGCTGCTCGGGCAGCGAGGTCGTGGCGGCGGCGACGATCCCCCCGGTCGGCTCGTAGGTGAGGGCCTTGAGCGTGATCAGCGACCGGACGACGGCCTCGCGCCACTCCCCCCGGTAGGTGCAGCGGCCCGACCACGCGCGCCACCAGCCCTCGGTCTCGCGGATCGCGACGGCCACGTCGGGCGGCCGCGGCGGGGGCTCGTGCGAGGGGTGCCAGGCCAGCGCGAACGAGACGGCCTCCCCGGCCGAGACGGCGAAGTCGGCGACCGTGGTCAGGCCCTCGCCCCGGACCGGGACGTCGCACCGGAGCCGGAGCGAGTCGGGCCCGGCGATCGCCCAGATCCCGTCGTCGTCGTGCTGGACCCACGGCACGATCGAGCCGTAGTCGAAGCGGATGACCAGCTCCATCCGCATCGGGACCCGCCCGCTCCTCCCCTCGACCCGGCGGACGAGGTCGTGGCCCCGCCCTCCGACCGGCATGCAGTCGACCACGGCGACGGTCCCGTCGTCGGTCTCGAACTCGGTCTCCAGGACGAGCGTCCCCTCGCGATACCGGCGACGGGTGGCTCGGGCCTCGCCCGCGGGGGCCAGGAGCCATCGGCCGTGCTGGGGGGTGCCCAGCAGGGCGGCGAAGCAGGCGGCCGAGTCGAACCGCGGCGTGCAGAGCCAGTCGATCGAGCCGTCGCGGGCGACCAGGGCGGCGCCCCGGCAGTCGCCGATCAGGGCGTAATCCTCGATGCGTGAGGGCATAGATGTCGCCTCGTGAATGCGGGCGGCCGCGCCCCCGACGGCCAGTCCCGGCCGTCCGACACCGCCCCCCGTCGACGACCGGGCCGCGGCCTCGGCGGGGCCATGCAACCGGGCGGAGATCGTTATCCTACCGCGCAGTCGGCCCCGGTTCCGCCCTGGTGCCGATCATGCGGTCGTGCGGGCGGCCTTCGCCGCCTCAGGCCGCGATGGAGCCGGGGGCTGCCGGGTCGGATCGGTGCCGCGCAGGCGGACGGCATCCGGGCGGGGCGTGTCCTAGACTCCGGTTAGGCGCGGTCCTCGCCCGGGCGATCCCGGCCCGGGAGTGCCCTCGCGACCGACGCCGGACGAAGTGACCGGCCCGCGACCCGAAGAGGAATGAGCCCGCGCGATGCCAGAGCCGAACGACGGTGCCGATCCCCGAGGCCGGGCGCAGGCCCTGCCGAGCCTCTGCTCGGCGGCCTCGATCGCGATCGGGGTCGCGGTCCTGGTCGGCTGGGCGACGGACCTCGAGGTCCTGAAGTGCGTCGTGCCCGGCCTGATCGCCATGAAGCCCAACGCCGCGCTGGGCTTCGTCTTGGCCGGAGTCGCCCTCGGCAGGCTTCGCGAGGGCAGACGCAGCCGCGCGGCCATCGGGCTGGCGGCCGCGGCCGCTGCGATCGGGGCCCTGACCCTCGTCGAGTATGCCTCCGGGATCGACCTGGGGATCGACCAGGTCCTGGCGCACGAGCCGGCCGGGATGACCGGGGCGCTGGTCCCGGGGCGGATGCACCCGACGACCGCCCTCGACTTCACCCTGCTCGGGGCGGCGATGATCCTGGTCGCCGCCGGCCGGGGCTACCGGACCGCCCATGCCCTGGCTCTCGCGGCGATGCTGGTGGCGGGCTCGGCGTTGATCGGCTACATCTATGGCGTCCGGCTGTTCATCAGGCTGGCGGCCTACAACCAGATGGCCCTGCACACCGCGATGGGGATGCTCGTGCTGTCGGTCGGGGTGCTGACGGCCCGGCCGGGACGGGGCCTGATGGCGGCGATCACCGCCGACACCGCCGGGGGCCTGATGGCCCGCCGGCTCCTCCCGGTGGCGATCCTCCTGCCGTTCACCCTCGACGGGCTGGTCCTCCTCTCGGATCGCGCCCGGTGGTTCGACGTCCGGTTCGCCACGGCGATCCGGGTGATCGCGACGATCGCCATCTTCGTCGGGGTGATCGTCCGGCTGGCCCACTCGCTCGGCCGGCTCGAATGGGAGCGACGCGGGGCGGACCGGGCGCTGCGGCTGCTGGCCGACGCCATGCCGCAGCTCGCCTGGATGGCCCGGCCCGACGGCCATATCTCCTGGTACAACCGGCGGTGGTACGACTACACCGGCACCACGCCCCGGGAGATGGAGGGCTGGGGCTGGCAGTCGGTCCACGACCCGGCGGGCCTGCCGATCGTGCTCGAGCGCTGGAAGAGATCCATCGCCAGCGGGGCGTCGTTCGAGATGATATTCCCCCTCCGCGGGGCGGACGGACAGTTCCGTCAATTCCTCACCCGCGTCGAGGCGTCCCGGGGCGAGGACGGCCGCATCCTCCATTGGTTCGGGACCAACACCGACATCCAGGACCAGAAGCGGGCCGAGGAGGGGCTCCGGCTCGCCCGCGAGGAGCTGGAACGGCGAGTCTCGGAACGCACGGGCGAGCTGGCGCTGGCCAACGAGGAGCTGCACCGGGGCGAGCAGCAGTTCCGGACGATGGCCAACTCGATCCCGCAGCTCGCCTGGATGGCACGGCCCGACGGGCACCGATTCTGGTACAACCGGCGGTGGTACGACTACACCGGCACGACCCCGGAACAGGTGGAGGGTTGGGGCTGGCAGTCGGTCCACGACCCCGCCGAACTCCCGAGAGTCCTGGAGACGATCAAGGAGTCCTTCGCCAGCGGCGACCCCTGGGACTGCACCTTCCCGATCCGGAGGCACGACGGCGCCTTCCGATGGCACCTGACCCGGATGCTCCCGGTCAAGGACGAAGCCGGGCGGGTGATGCTCTGGTTCGGCACCAACACCGACATCACCGAGCACAAGGAGCTGGAGTCGAGCCTCCGCGAGGCCAAGGAGGCCGCCGAGGCCGCCGCCCGGGCCAAGGGGGAGTTCCTGGCCAACATGAGCCACGAGATCCGGACCCCGATGAACGGGATCCTGGGGATGACCGAGCTGACCCTGAACACCGACCTGACGTCCTCCCAGCGCGAATACCTCGGCCTGGTCAAGTCGTCGGCCGACGCCCTGCTGACGGTGATCGACGACATCCTCGACTTCTCCAAGATCGAGGCCGGCAAGCTCGCCCTCGACCCGATCCCCTTCAGCGTGCGCGACGCGGCCACGGACACCCTGCGGGCCCTGGCCCTCCGGGCCCACGACAAGGGGCTGGAGCTGGCCTGCCGGATCGCCCCCGAGGTCCCCGAGACGCTGGTCGGCGACCCCGGCCGGCTCCGCCAGGTCCTGATCAACCTGGTCGGCAACGCGCTGAAGTTCACCGAGCGGGGCGAGGTCTTCGTGGCCATCGAGGCCGGCGCCCCCGGCGGGCCGGGCCGCGAGGTCCGCGTCTCGGTGGCCGACACCGGGATCGGCATCCCCGCCGAGAAGCGGGCCGCGATCTTCGCCCCGTTCGAGCAGGCCGACGGCTCGACGACGCGGAAGTACGGCGGGACCGGCCTGGGCCTGGCCATCTCCGGCCGGCTGGTCGCCCTGATGGGGGGGCGGATCTGGGTCGAGGACAACCCCGGCGGCGGGAGCATCTTCCGGTTCACCGTCCGGCTGGCCGACGACACCGACGCCCGGCCCCGCCCCTGCCCGACCTTCGGCACGCCCCCGCCCATCGCGGGTCGACGGGTCCTGATCGTCGACGACAACCGGACCAACCGGCTGATCCTCGAGGAGCTCCTCAAGCAATGGGGGTGCCGCGTCGGGTCGGCGATCGGCGGCGACGTGGCCCTGGAGGCCCTGCACGAGGCGGCATCGGCCGGCCGGGCGTTCGAGGTCGTCCTGCTCGACCTGATGATGCCCGGGATGGACGGCTGCACGCTGGCCGGACGGATCCGCGACGACCCGGCCCTCGCCGGGCTCCCGATGCTGATGCTGACATCCGGCGGGGCCGACGGGTCGGGCCGGTTCCGCGACCTGGGGATCGGCGGCTGGCTGGCCAAGCCGATCCGCCATTCCGAGCTGTTCAACGCCCTGGTCGACCTGCTCCACCCGCGCGGGGAGCGGATCGAGGCGGCCGTCGCCCCGGCCAGGCCCGCCCCGGGCCGGCCGGGACGACGACTGCGCGTGCTCTTGGCCGAGGACCACCCGATCAACCAGAAGGTGGCCCGCCGGATGCTCGAGGACCAGGGGCACGAGGTGACCATCGTCGGCGACGGCCGGGCGGCGGTGGCCGCGGCCGGGTCGACGGATTACGACGTCATCCTGATGGACGTGCAGATGCCCGAGATGGACGGCTTCGAGGCGACCGCCGCGATCCGCGAGGCCGAGCGGCCCTCCGGCCGCCGTGTCCCGATCGTCGCCCTGACGGCACACGCCATGACCGGCGACCGCGAGCGTTGCCTGGCGGCCGGCTGCGACGACTACCTCTCCAAGCCGGTGGCCTCGGCCAGGCTCCGCGACGCGCTCGGCCGCCTGAACGGGCCTCGTGCCGACCCGCCGCAGGGCACGGGCCACGCCTCGCAGGCTCCCGACTTCGACCCGCGTGCGGCGCTGGAATCGCTCGGCGGCGACCAGGCCCTCTTGGTCGAGCTCCTGGAGCTCTTCTTCGACGACAGCCCCCGATTGATCGATGAGGTCCGCTCGGCCGTGCGGGGCGGCGACCTCGCCGCGATCCTGCGGCTCTCGCACACGGTCGCCGGGGTCGCCGGCAACTTCGCGGCGAGGGGCGTCGACGAGGCCGCCCGCCGGCTGCACGCGATGGCCCGGGCCGGGGAGCTGGCGGGCGCCGCGGGCGCGTGCGAGGACCTCGTCGCGGCGGTCGGCCGCTTCCGGCTCGCCGTCGACGAGGCATTGGCCGTGCCCGCGACCGGACCGGAGACCTGAGACGTACGGACGGTCCGACCGTCCTCCAATCCGACCTACGAGATCGGGAGCACCCGCGATGCCTCTGGAGACGCTGGAGAAGCCGCCCGCGAGCCGGGCGGAGGGGACGTCCGCCGCGCACACCGTGCTGGTCGTCGACGACTACCCGATCGAGCGGCGGAGGGCCGGCGCGATCGTGGCCAAGATCCCCGGCATGGCCGTCGCCTACGCCGAGGGCGGCGCCCAGGCTCTGGCCGCCGTCGCCCTCGACCGGCCGGCCGTCATCCTGACCGACCTGCAGATGCCCGGCATGGACGGGCTCGCCCTCGTCCAGGAGATCCGGGACCGCCATCCCGAGATCCCCGTCATCCTCATGACGGCCCACGGCAGCGAGGAGGTCGCCATGCAGGCGCTCCGCGCCGGGGCGAGCTGCTACGTCCCGAAGCGGGCGCTCGCCGCCGACCTGGCCCCGACCCTGCGGCGGGTCCTCGCCGTGACCGCCGCGGGACGCAGGCGCGAACGGCTCCTCGGGGCGATGAGGGCCCATTCCTCGCGCTTCGAGCTGGAGAACGACCCCCAGCTGATCGCCCCGCTGATCGAGATGCTCCAGGAGGACCTCGCCGGCATGGAGCTCTTCGACGCGACGACCCTCATGCGGGTCGGCGTGGCGTTGCAGGAGGTCCTGGCGAACGCCCTCTACCACGGGAACCTGGAGGTCGATTCGGACCTCCGCCAGGACGACGAGCGCGCCTACCACGAGGAGGCGGAGCGGCGTCGCCATCGGGCCCCCTATCGGTCGCGCTCCATCCACGTCGATGCGATCCTCGATCGGACCGCGGCGACGTACGTGGTGCGGGACGAGGGCCCCGGCTTCGACACCTCGAGGCTGGATCGCCCGATCGACGCCGAGGACATGATGCGGGTCGGGGGGAGGGGGCTGCTGCTGATCCGCACGTTCATGGACGAGGTCTCGTACAACCCCGCGGGCAACCAGATCACCCTGGTCAAGCGCGGCACGCGCCGCCGCGTCGAGGCCATGGCCGAGGCGGCCGCGGGGCGGCCGGCCGACCCGGGCTCGGCTAGACCAATTTCTATTTGACTCTGGCGGTTGATGCGGTTATCCCTTCGTGTCCGGAGGACACGGAAGGATGAGAACTTACTCGATGGACCTTCGCGAGCGGGTGGTCGCCGCCTGCGACGCCCGCGACGGCACCCGCGAGCAGATCGCCGCCCGCTTCTCGGTCAGCGTCTCCTGGATCCGCGACCTCCTCAAGCGGCGGCGCGAGACCGGCTCGATCGCCCCACGACCCCGCGGCGGCGGCCGTGCCCCGGCCTTCGATGAGGCGGCCGGCG
>JAABUQ010002736.1_pt1 | contig 34061 bp, 36 predicted proteins | sample 5560001 | NCBI WGS metagenome assembly JAABUQ01 (sample SAMN10711888, study PRJNA513371) | rock metagenome | isolation source: Antarctica rocks | place: Antarctica: Victoria Land, Finger Mt nord | collected 2015-12-18
CGCCATCATCGCCCCCCTTACCGAATACTCAACCGTAAATACCGTATCCCCGGGAATCTCCGTCCACTGCCCCAACCACGCGAAGTTCGTGCTCCCATTCGGCACCACCTTCGGGCGGTCCCCGAGGGCCCGCGTCAGGAATTGCGACGTTATGTACGGCATCAGCGCTGGTATGACGATGGCGGTGGGGATGATGATTGGGGATTGGGGAAGGAGGTGGAGGTGGTAGAGGAGCTCTTGGAGGATTTCCTCGCCCGTGCAGGCGGTCATGGGTTTTTTGATATAATCGCCCGGTTTGTCGACGTAGAGCCCGTAGCCCCAGAATACGGAGACGGATTCGGGTTGGTTCCGGAAGTGCGGTTGGTGTGGGACGACGATGGACATGAACCAGGCTGAGTCTTTGAATGTGGTGAGGGCGCCTGTGCCGGCGGCGTTGCCGCTGAAGGAGATGACGGCGTCGAGGAGGACGGGGGAGGAGAGAGTGACGGTGAAGGACTCCCATTGCGATTCTGGGACGCGGTTGAGGAAATTTTGGGGGTTGCCTGTGAAGGAGGCGGGGAGTTTGGCGGCGAGGTTGGTCCAGAGAGTCCAGGCTGGGTCGGTGGTGGTGTGGGTGAGGGATTCGGGGGCGGAATTGGTGGTGCCGAGAGAGGAGGAGGAGACCATGCTGCCGTTGGTGACAAAGACGAGGTCCTTGGGGTCGAGGTGGATGACGTTATATTCGCCTTTGTTGTTGATGTGCAACTTCCGTGCAGTGAACGAACCTGGTTCTTGGTCAAAGTCAATGTCGGACACTGTCATGCCGTTCCAGAAATCGACGTCTTGGTCTTTGAGCCAGGTGGCAATGGGAAGGATCAGGGAGTCGAGTTGGTTGTAGACCGTCCTGTCCACACCGGAGAGGGTGCTGATCCGAGGAAATTCTTGAATGAAGCGGTGCAGGTAGCGTTTGTATTCTACGAGCGAGTGCCAGGGCTGGAAGGCGAACGTTGTGGCCCACATGTACCAAAAGTTGGTGGTGAAGAAGTGGGGGCTGAAGAATTCGTTGATGGCTTCGCGGCCGAGGTGTGCTTCAGGGCGTTCCCAGAGCTCGAGGAGTTTGAGGCGGTCTGTGTAGCGAGTTAGGAGTGAGACGTCTCAAATTATGATGATATAAAGTAAAGAAAGAAAAGAGACAGGAGAAGAATACAACATACCCTGCGTACAAAACCCCATCTTGCTAACATCGACCCTCCTCCCATCCCTACCCACCAATCTCGCATGCGCGCTCGTCTTGTTCGTCTTATTGAACTCCTTGATCTGGTCATACATACTCTCCTTCGCATCTTCCATGGTCGGAATAGTCTTCAACAAATCATACAAACACACATAGCTCAGGTTCAGCATTCTCCCTCCTCGGGCTACATATCCTTTTGTCGCGTCGCCGGAGCCGTCCATGGCTCCGCCGAGGATGGAATCGTGTTCGATGATATGGATGTTCGGGCCCGGAACGTCGGCGTCGCGGATGAGGATTGCGGCTGCGGAGAGGGAAGCGATGCCGCCGCCGACGAGGTAGATTTGGGTGTAGGGGGAATTATGGGGTGGATGCTTGTTCGTGGTCTCGCTTTGGTGGCCGTTGGTGGTGTCAGTATGGTGGCCATTCATGTCAGTATTATGACCATTCATGGTCTCCATAGGCTCAGTGACAGGAAAAGGAGGTAAAGACATTTTGATCTACGACTGAGGTGTACAACAAATAGCGCAAGACTGCTATCATCCAGGAGTATCAATACCCAAAACTGGCATAAAGGAAAATATATGCTCTATAGCGCTTAACACAGAGAGAGAAAATATGCCTCGAAATAGTGAGCGTGATCCAGACATGCTCGAGCAAGTGGTCTGACTATGGCATGGGAATGGTCTGACTGTAACACAATGAAAATAAGAGAGGCTTGCAATATGGAAATATCACACCACTTTTGGAGGCAACGATTCGTGCTTGTTGCTTGTTCTTATGAAAGTCGGCCGGTAGACATACTTCTACCGAGGTACACGTCGAAACGAAATGGAAGGACATTGTCGAGGAGGGTCCCCGTCTTTGGGCCTCGGCTTCTTCCGGTGTGGCTACGTGCTGGTGACTGGTAATGGACAGCTTCACACCTTCAATCCTCGATATCCTTTCGCAAGACTATATGGTATGGTTCATCTTGAGATTACCAAATTCTGCGTAAGTAGAGGGAAGCAGACACTATAGACTATAGTCAAGATCGGTTGACATCAATATCAACAGCTCGATCCAAAACAAGACTAGAAACTTCCAATTCGTAATCTACACGGCCAACTTTCCCTTCATGTACACGAAAGCTCTTGGGGAAGCATTGTGTTCTATTGATATCTCCTTCCCATTGAGATGGAGTAGAACCTCTAAACACGCATCGCCGCCAATACGGCAATGCGAGCGAACAAACCCCATCGATGTATTAGACCAAAATCGCCCAATTTCAACAACGCAGGAACACCATGCTCTGGACGCTCGCTAGCTATACTCGCTATGCAGTCATTAGGTATGCGGACGCTCTGCTGTGGCATTGCGGTAAGGAAAGGAAAGCCTAGCTCCCATGCTCTGTATTCGTTTTGGTAGGGATGCAGGGCAAGGCTAGATGTCCATGCTCCACCTCCCTCTCCCCCCAAACTCTTCCCCTAGACTAGCTGAGCGCACGAGATGGCCATCGGCGCCGTCGTGCCGCTGTCTGTTGAAATCCCATGCGCCGTCGCCAGGCCCTCTGCTCTCGAATACCGGGAGCGGAAGCTTTTTCTCCTCTTGTCCGTTCGCAGGAGGGAGGTCTGTTACTTTCGCGACGGTGAAGTTTTGGGGCTCTCTATCTCGCCTTTTCGGAGGGCTGTTCTCTTTCCTGCTGTTGGTCGAGGTGTTGGGGTGAGGGTTGAGCTCTCCAAGGATTTGGAGGGAGGAGACGCTTGCTGTTGTTGGGGGGGTGGAGGGGTTGATTGGTTTGGATTTGTTCTGCGGGAGGGAGGAGGAAGGGATTGTGGAGAGTGGTGGACGTGCGGGATCGGGCGGTGAGAGTAGGGGCTGAGGTGTGACATCTAGGGATACCGGAGGGTGTCTCCGATTTTGCGAGCCGGACCGTTGGATCACGTCTGTGGTTGCATTCGAAGTATCTGCATCGTGACGTTGGCCGTCTTTGACAGTGGTTCTCGAAGCTGTGGAGGCGAGACTTTGGTTGGAGGGGCCCCTGCTCATCACCGCTGACGAGGGGGCTTGGGGCGGGTACTCTCCTTTTGGGAGTCTTGACTCCATTAATTGACGACCTAGGCTAGGCTCAACCACCGGGCGTTTGGAGCTACTCCTGCTGCCATGGCTGGTGTTGGTGCTGCTTCGGCTGCGATTGTCCCGTTCTTTCCCTTCCATGACTTTCGCTTTCGGCGGAGGTTGTAGCATCCATAGCGTCTCGCTCCTAGTCGTGGGCTGCGAGCTTACAACAGGTGGGTGTAGATCGTTCACTGCTGGGTTTCGGGCGTAGTAATAGTTTCCCGCGCCGCTGCCAGAACGAGAAATTGGCGATAGTTTGTTTCGTGATTGATCGTCGCTCTCACGGCCCCAGAGCACCTCGTCTTCGCGCTGGTATCGTCTCTTGTTCCATCCTGCTCCGCTGTCCTGGACGACCTGCCGCATTTCAACCCCTTCCATGGTATCACTGCTCGTCCCTGTCCCTGCGCTACTTGCCACACCCCCAGATGGTAAATCTCTGCCATCGGTCGAAGTCTTCTTCTTTCCTTTCTCCTTCGTGCCTCTCTTCGGTGGTGGTCCGGGTCCCAATACCATCTCTTCCTTCCAATATGGATTTGTACTCGAGGGAAGGGGGTGGGAATAAGGACCCGGCCCTGCCAGGGCTTTTTCTGCTTTGGCCCGCTCCGATTCCTTTCGCCGCTTTCGTCGGTATGCAACCTTGGTACATGGCGCGCAAGAGATGTAATAGAAGATTGCGGATTGGAAGCCTCTCCAGAACCACATTCCTAGAGGCATTTCGGACGGGAGGGGGTTGGGTGTTTGTTATGGTGTGATTGATGGGGCCTCTCAGGTAGAGATGGGTCAATTGATGCGAAAAAGGAGTCCGGATTGGAGAAGAGGAGGTTGTGTAGTCGATTGATGCTGGGTGAGGGTCTCGGTGTGACAGCTGTAGACCTGGGCGATTTATAGCCGTCACCTTGAATGATGAGCCATTGAAGCTTAGGTCCGCACAGCCAGGTGTAAGTGAAGGGTATACTCGAGCAATTGATGATGAATTCAGCGATCAATTGCAATTGCTGAGCCTTATGGATAGTCGATTGGGGGAAATGGGGCCGCCAGGGTTGTAATTGTAATTGCTAGCGTAATCTTTGGTCCCCATGCGGTCGGAGGTCTTATTGCAGGTAATCAAGGGGTACCTGAGCCTGCTCAGAGGAGTACTGCGAGCAAACAATAGTGCTGGCAACTAGAGCGAATGAGCAAAGTCGTCGTCGAGGAAGTTTGGTAACCAAGAAACCCCCACAGGAGGTGCGGTGGGAGGTACATACAGTATCGGGTTGATGACTGGGGGATTTTGCGGAGAAATGACGCTTGGATGATTGGGCCGCCCAAAGACAAAAACCGGGAAGATATCTCTGGTTCTCAATCACCGAATGAACGACATCAGTCATGAAAATTACCAGAGGGTCGGTGACAGATGATTGCGATCCTGCGGCCAACAGATGAATGCTTTGTTCGCATTCTGGGGCCATTCTGAAACGTGTGCTGGCGCTTTCATACAACGCTGGCCGATCTCGAGGCTGAATGGGGAGGATGGTCGAGTCAACGATGCAACGCTGAAGACGACGATGGATTGCATGAAATCACGAAGAATGCAGTGGCAGTACTCTGCAGGCCTTCTACCATAGTATGAAGATTTAAGACTTCTTGTGAATGCACATGACGGTGTCGAAACGTGCATGGCCAATCCATCTGCATTCCGCAAAACGTCCTCAGGTGATTGGTGCACGAGCATCATCACTCTGCGGCGATAGATGGGTTTTAAGGCGCTGAGCTAAGTTGTAGGACACAGGTCGGATAGTGAAAAGAAAAGGTAATTGAGAATATGGTTTGTGACGAGGTAATGCGCATACGCGTGCGATTTCTTCCATCATGCTATCTACCAATGCCAACGCTCTCGCTCAAATCCCTTCGCCATCTTCTCTGGGTATTGACACAATATTAATTACAAGCTGTCGATGACCGCAAAGTCCAAAGGGCGTCAAATGCTGGAAAGTAGCGCCCATGCTGATGACATCCTCCCATACCTCGCCAGCCAGCCAGCCAGATACCTCTCCGGATACAAGCACGCTCTCTTTTTCCGTTTTCCCCTCTTCACATCCCATCTCCTCTGTATATCCCACCCCCATCTTCACAGCAACGCAGCAACGAGCGCAGCAACACCCAACCCGAGCGCCGGCTCAGCGAATTGGGTCGCAGCACCCGACTTCGCAGAGCTAGTGGTGCTACCACCGGAGCTACCGGCAGTCGAAGACCCGCCAGTGGAGCTGCCACCGCTGGAGCTGCCACCGCTGCTAGAAGATCCCGAAGCCATAGTGGACATGCCCGAGGCCTTACTGCTCATAGCCGACATGGCGCTGCTGGCAGCAGTAACTGCGCCCGAGGCGGCGGATAGAGCGGACCCCGAGGCGGCGGATGCAGCGGAGCCCGTAGCGGCGACGGCGACAGTGCTGGGGGTGCCGGCTGGGACGGTGGCGACGGCAGGTTGGGTGGTTACAGCGAGGGGTTGGCTGGTCACGGCAACTCCACCTGCGGCGCCGGTGGGTTGGCCGGTGACGACGCCTACGGAGTTGGTTTCGGAGAGGAAGGGGATGTTGGGGTTGCCCTGGGAGAGGTGTTAGTGGTGTGAGATGGACGGATTGGGTGTGGTGCTCAAGGGTGCGGAATGCTTGAACGGGAAGGCGATGGGGACAATGGCATTGTCGTGGGGTTAAGTGTGTGGGGATGGGTGGGGATGGGTGGGGATGCAGGAAGGCGGGTTCTTACATTGTTTGAAACAGACTGGTAAACAGACTGCGCGAGAGCAGCAGCAGCGAAAGCTGGAACAACGAAGATGATGGAGTAACGCATGTCGAGCGAGTGTGTATTAATTTGGTAGTGAAGGTGAGTGAGTGTATTATAGTATTATTGTATTGGAATGAGCGAGTGTGTGTGTATGAAGAAATGAAAGCAAGCAGACAGCTTGGTTGTTATGTATAATAATTTGGGGGCTGCATCACTGGTAGTAAGGGGAGACGCGAGGGAAATTATGGCGCTAAGCGAAAGGGGATCGAATCGGGGTTTGAGCCTTTGGGGTTTGTCGATCTCCCGGCCTGCCCGAAACCAAGAACCCGTATTCGGAAATCCCTAGATCCAAATACGAGCTACTAAGCCACGCGTCTCACGCGTTGCCATGCATACCTTACCTTATTTTGCGCGAGGGAATCCATTCATTTTTACGAAGTCAATGGAGTGATGGCGGTGGCAATGGTCAATTGAGATAACATCCTTTGCGTGCTTCTATTTTTGAATGCAACACTGTATCTCTGATTTCTTGAGTATCTATAGTTACGATCCCTCTGCCTTCTTGTCTCTTGACCTGAGCCTCGGAACTACTAAGTTGCGAATACAATCATTCTCTGCCATATCCGTTATTCGCGGCTCCAGATGGCAAGCATCATCGTGATGATCGTCACAGCAGTACATATGGTCGTGTCTCCATGATCCTTCATCGATGTTTCCGTCATCGTCTAAGCTCCAATCCAACACTGCTGGCTCTACTTCTTCTTCTCGCCCCACCCCCGTTCGTCCCACCGTTCCCACCCTCTCCGCCTTCTTTCTCCTTCCTGCCGATCCCCTTGCCCATACCCAATCCCTCAATCGCTCTCCGTTGATTGATCTCTCCACTTACAGCGTCTAACGGCTTCCTCCTTCGGACAACCTGATAGCACCGATCCAACTCCACCTCAACAGCACATCTGACTTTCAGCAAACACACCGAAGGCCATACACTCTTCTCGCCCCTTAGTATCCAATAGTCTATTCCGCGTTCATCGGCTTCACTCCAAGGTGGGTGAAGAAGCACTTTCCAGAAATCGCCAGCTGGCAAATCAGGTACAAGAGTCAGGCTGGCTGTGCCTGCAGGGACAGAGGTGTCTATCAGAAACCGACGAATGTTCGGGGGAAGGAGGTTGAGGGAGTCTAGTTGATTGAGTCGGTGATGGACTTCCAGTGATAGAAGCCGGAGCAGTGGTGTCATCAATGAAGATGACTTTCGGCCTTGGCGCGCATGGGAGGGGTGTTCGTGTTGGGTCGGAGAGAGAAAGGGAAACAAGTGCGGGTGAGCGTGAGAGACGACGAAATGATTTACGTTGAAAAGTTCGGCGACGCGGGTCAAAGGCGTGTGAGACGGATTATGATCCGGGGCGTCATTGTGAGGTGGTGTGGAAAAGAGAGGATAGGGGGTTATAGCGCCTGTTTCGTCCTTGCTGAAGAGGTTCTTGGCAGTGAGGGCTGCAGAGGAGGTATTCGAGGCAAGAGCGGCTGAGTATATGAGCTGAGACGGTGGGTATTGATCAGCGGCTGGAAAGATGAGGGAAGTCAGGCAGGGAGTAACATACAACGTTTGGGGCCGTGAGGTAATTTAAGAGGTTCGGGACACCGCCATGGCCTGAGGTGGGGATCGTGATGTTCAATACCCGTTTTGTACGGGCGTATGCTTCTTCGAATGTCTGATCGCCTACTTTTTCCTTGACAGATGCTCGAAGGATATGGTTGTCGAGTGTGTAACCTTCGCGGATGAAACGAATCATGCGATGCAGGAGGATCTGAACAGAGCTATCGCGAGGCTGAGAGATGAGTCCTTTCCGGCCCTTTGTGGTTGCTGATTCGCGGTCATGTTCTGCAAAAGCTATCAGACCGATACCGTCTCCGTTTAGAAAATCGAGCATTTCGTCCTCGGTGCGTATGCCTACCAGTGCGGCAATGTACGCCCCAGTGCCAGTCCCAGTGATAATGCGGGGAAGTAACCCTCTGAGATGCAAAGCTTTGACTACCCCAAGATGACACAATCCGAACATGGCGCCACCCTGAAGCACCAGATTGGTCCTTCCAAACGCTTGTCGGGTATCATGTAGCAAGTCCAGCTTGGCCTGACTTGTCCATCCACTCTCGTAGCTTTGAGTTGTGGGCAATGTGGAGACATACTCAATGGCCAACGCTACCTGCGTAATGTATTCCTCAATCAAGAGCTTTGTACCGGCATACGCTCTATTGAATAACTTTGGAGTCGTGATGTTGCCCAGATTGCGGACCAGGCCCGACCTCAATAGATTGACTAGGCCAAGTATATCCTCCTCTTCGCGTGCATTGATAATGGCGCGCCGCCGCTCGTTTGTGAGCCGATAATCGTAGTATTTGCTGGAGGCATTCTGGCGCCACAGATCGGTATGCAGAAGCTCGTCGAGTTGAAAGGCAGCTTCCTCCCACTCTTCATATGATTCCGCATTGCCGAGGTCGTCGAGAAGGGCGTTGAGAGGCGTTTTCTTATTTAGCCAGCTGAAGGCTTTCTGCGAACGCGACGTCAGCGATGTTACATTTGCGAACAGCTGTGATACTCACGTTCTTCCAATATCCTCCTACCTCAGCGAACACCCCCCAGATTGAGTTGAAGGACATTGTTGAACTGTACCAAGCGTCTGAGCCGTTTGATGCTCTAGTTGGCCGACGCCTTCAATTGCCGAAATCGATGAACCTTTCAATTTTCTCACGATCCAATCTTTACGAACGCGAGAGTACAGCACTTGGGTAGCAAAGATATATGTGTCATAGCGAAAGAACGTGGAGAGCACCAGAGGGGGGGGAAGCAATCGCGAGGAAATATCGGGAGAAAGCCGGCTCGGCCCGCTCGGTATGTTTTGATATTTCCTCATTGAGCAGAGCAGGGCTGGGAATGACTTGATGAATCACATTACGCTAGTAATATTCTACCATATTTCGAACCAGCTCACATCCGTCTTTATAAGATTATCTTTTGTTCACCGGATATGCTGAGATTCTGATGAGCTAATCATCTATGACTAACAACAAATTTCACTTGGCCACCTTGGCCCCAGCGTTGTGCAAACTCAACCTAGATACTTTCATTTCCCCCTCAAAGCAGACTCAGTGACATTGTTCCTACTCAAATTGAATGCGTCACACTTATTCTCGATGCTATCCCTCCACCAATTCCTAGCTGGTAGTTCTTGAGGAAAGGCAGAGCCAGTTCGAGAATCGACGGAGGATTCGGGAAGAGAGGAATTTAGCATTGATGGGCCTGCGGTTGGAAAGCGAAGGCTCTATGATTGAGGTGTATCGAAAGGAGGCTTTCAAGAGAGATACAGGCTCTGACCATTCAGTTTCTTGTTCTTCGGAACCTTTCAACCTACAGCTTCACACTCTTGACTAAGCCCTTCTTGATCCCGGTCTTCTCCCCTCCGTATCCTCCCCTGCCCTCCCCACCTTTATAGACCGCTCTCACACTCCCCAATTTCTTCTTCTTCTCCTCAAACTTTTTCCGCTTCTTGACTCTCGGATTCCGTACATCCTTCTTCCGCTTCGGTATGAGCCCCTTGTTCTTCTCAATCGCGTACGAGATCGCTCGTTTACCATCCGCGCCCGCCTCATCATCTTCAAAGCGTACAATCTTCCCTGCCTTTAGTGCCTCGGTCTGCGCGACCTTGGACGCTTTCTTTGCGGCGGTGCGGGAAGAAACGAGATCGTAGTAGTCGTCGGACCCACCAGCTTCATCTTCCCGCATAGCTTGCGCGGTGGTATGATCTGCTTCATCACTCGATCCTCCTAGTGGCGCGCCTTTACTGCTATCCTTAGTCTTCTTCCCGCGACTCTCAGCCTCGGCATTTAATCTCTCCTGCCGATCCTTCAGACGTTCACGATAAGGTATATCCACATCACCACCTGCATCCCGACCAGCTGTATCGCGCTTGTTGGCTTTTTGAGCTATTTGAGATGTGTAGAATCGAAGGGACTTTTTGCGTTTGGCTTTCTCGGCGGCTTCATGGGGAGTGAGGGTCGTTTGTTCGCCAAAGTCGGAATCTGAGTCGTCGTGAGGCTGGGAGGGGGTTTTGAGCTGTCTCGAGGGTGTGGGTTTCTTTGATAAGGCAGGCAGGTGTGAGAGACTGGCAAGTTCTTCCTCGGTTTGGCGTATGCGTTCTGCCCGGCGGGCATCTGCTTCTGCCTGAGAGGCCTCGGCCGCCCGTTGGGCCTTGTTCTTGCGTTGCTTGTGCTTCCTGGGGCGCAGGCCTTTCTCCTTGGACAAAGCTGCCAACCCACTCGGATCTGCGGTACCGTTGACCCGCTCCTGAGAGCCCTCAGCTGGCATCACAATCGATGATTGCGGCACTTCGATGATCTTGACATTCTCCCACAAGTCTCGGCACTTGACCAGAGTCTCCATGACGCTATGCTCTTTTAATTCCTCGGAAGCCATAGCGGTCATCCTGCCCTCTGAGTCTTTGGTGCCACATGTGAACAGCGCGAAGTACATGGACAGCGCTGCTAAGTAGGAACTAAGAGCACTGTGCTTGACTGCAGCAAGTGGCATCGGCACATCCTTTTCCCTATCTGCTTCCTGTTGCCTTGCAACTTGTACCGCGACCGCAGTAACAGCCATAGATTGCAAATCCTCATACGACTCTTGAAGGTCGAGAAATTCCTTGGCTAGTAGCTCGAATTCAGGATATCTCACCCTCAATATTTTCATTCGTTCCTCGGGCCCCATGGCATCCGTAATCTCCAACTTTGGCAGCACCTCTCGAATGACATTGTCCTGGCCCTCTTCTTCGCCATCGTCGCCCTTTCCAGCTTCAAGCCAGTCCACTTCATCGAAGCCAAAATCCTCCTCTGTCATACCCTGTAATTGTTTCTGCTGTAATCGCCTGGCCTCTGCCTCTTCCTCCAGCGCATCAGCTTCCGTCTCGATGGCGTCGGCATTGTAGTAATCTTTTTTGGAGGGTCCCCAGCCTGCGAGATCCGGATCGTCTTTGGGGGCGGCATCATCTTCTAAGTCTGAGTCCCGAGTTTTCCCGAATTGACTTAGGGTGGTCTTTTTGATAATTGACTGGTGTACTGCTTGGGAGTCTTCAATTTCGTCTTGTAGCTCGTCGTCGGATTCAGAGGCATCTTCACTTTCTGGAAGGACTTCTTCATCCGAGGGTTCGAAGAATTTGTCTATTGCAAATGTCAAGGATCTTGACGGAGGAATGTGCAACGAGAGCATATACTGACCTTCTTCCTGTGCCCTTCTTTGTCTTTTCTGTGCTGGTTCTTCCTCTAATAGAATCTTATCACGGTTGATATGGAATTCATCCTCCGAATCGGCCACATCCTCGAACGTATTAATCTGTAATTTGCTACCGGCTTCATTGATTGCGTCCCGGTCTTGCGTTACATCAGAAAGCCTTCCGGCTTTTCGTTTCTTCGCCATTTATTCCAAGGATTGTGGAGTTGGGATCTAAATTTTCGCATGAGGGAGGGCAAAGAAACTAATGTGGGCTGAAGCTAGTTAGCGGACATATTGCGGACATAGGAGTAACGAAAGTTTGGTGTTGGTCTTTTCCTTCTTGATGCATTTGAACAACATGATAATATCATCAATGACCGATTGAAGTTCGTTAAGAACTTCCAAGATTGCTCATGGCAATTGGCTTCGTATGGACATCTGCTTTCCTCTGTCTTGTCATCTCCGTCTTCATCTACGACAGAATGGGCGGCTTCCGCAGTAGGAACCATTTCCCAGTGCATGGCCGAGTAAGCAAACACATTAACATCTTCTCAAGCAACCAATTGACCACATTACAGACTATCATCGTAACAGGTGGCTCACAAGGCATGGGGCAAGCTGTCGCGCAATATCTAGCATCCAAAGGTGCCAACGTGATCATCGTAGCCCGCACTGTCTCGAAACTCGAATCCGCCCTCGATGAAATAAGCGTACGTATTTCCCTTCCAACTTCATTCTTCTCTCTCTGATCAAGACATAAGTCATCCGCCCTCGATTTTTCAACCCAGCGCTTCCACTACATAAGCGCAGACCTCACCTCACCAGAGGAAGCAACCCGTGTTATAGCCGAAAGCACAACATGGAACGATAACGCCCCCCCCCCAATACTCTTCTGCTGCGCTGGCTCCGCACACCCAGGCTATTTTCTCTCCCTCCCGCCCTCGATACTCAAGGAGCAAATGGACACCAACTATCTGAGTGCAGCCTACATGGCCCACGCAGCAGCGAAAGCATGGCTTTCCGTCTCACCAGACACTTCAGTGCCAAAATTACGGAAAACTCCAGAGCCGAATCACATTGTCTTCGTATCTTCTGTCCTCTCTTTTCTCCCGATAACAGGCTACTCACCATACACTCCTCCTAAAATCGCCCTCCGCGCTCTCGCCGAAACGCTTGCTCAAGAATTTCTCCTCTACGCCTCACATACGCCTATCCGTATGCATACGATATTCCCGGCCACCATATTCTCCGAAGGTTACGAGTTGGAGAAAAAGCTCACTCCTGCTATTACCAAGAAGCTGGAAGAAAGTGATGGAGGCCAGACCGCAGAGGAGGTCGCGAAAGCTGCTCTCAAGGGCTTGGAGAAGGGAGAAGAGAACGTGGTGACGAGCTGGCTGGGGAGAGCGATGCAGGCGGGGTCGCTTGGCGGGAGTAGGAGGCGCGGATGGGGAGTGCTGGATTCTGTGCTCTCGGGGGTGGTTGGGATCATACTGGTCTTCACGCGGAGGGATATGGATTCCAAAGTCCGCAAGTGGGGGCAGGAGAGGATTGGCCCTGGCAACACGAGTTTGATGAAGAGAGAGGGGGAAAGGTAGAGAGGGGAAAAGGTAGCGAGCGGGAAGTTGAAGCTGACGGGGTTTCTTGGGTTGACTTTTTGGTTATCCTGTGATACCGTTGTATTCATACCGTTTCTTATGTCAATTTCCTTGCTCTTAAAACAAATCTGATCTCCCAGGCACCGCACACTTACTTCAGGTCTTTGTCTTCTAGAAGAACACCGCTGCATACAACTTGCTTATATTAATGCTCGGAGACGGCCTTCCATCCTTCTAGCAATGCCAACTGGGCACTATGATCCGCAGCAGGAAGCACCATCGGTCCTCAAAGCTGAACCCGCATCCGTTTGGATTGATTTGACCACGAATTGACATATTAGCTATGCTTGTGGCAGCCACCTGGGTATACGCTGAAACGAGTCAAGAGAATGCTGTCACTCAAGGGAGTGCCTTACAAGCCGAAGAGGTTCGTGGTACACTTTTATTCTATCAATTGCAAAAACTTTGGAGGACTTGTCAGTTGACTTCCACAAGATTCAAAAGATGACGTGAGATTTCGTAAAGGATCCACAGCAAAGCTTTATGGTCCATGTTACCGGAAACTGACAGATTTTAGTGGTATGCCTTTTCGATAGTGAGCCTTTGTTTCGGTTGTCTCTCCGTGGAAGTCTTTCTTTTCTGCCTCAAGTCCTCAGGAGTTTGACAAAGAAGATCTGTCTTTGATCGATTATTGTGAGATATCAATTGAGATATGTGCGGTGTGAGACGAGCTACGGTAATACTGATATCCACTCATCAGCGAAGAGACTGGTTCGCTTGTAAGATCTTGCTACGATCGCCTATAACCATAGCCGATGTGGTTCATAAAAGTCTCTCTAACACACGATAATTCCATCCTTGTTAATGTCTTCGTCAAAGTTCATCTTGTGTTTTTTTATCAAATTCTAATTTCAAGCTTTATATACTTTCCGGTATAGGAACAAACTACTAAATTCGACAACTCATACTCTGCAAGATGGCTCTGGCAGAATTGCTTCTCGTCCTGGGATCAGCCATACTAGCCGCAGGATTAGCACCGAGTTTCATCGACCCCAAGATATTTCCAAATGGAACGTTGTTACTTGGGTAACCCACGCTCGCCGCTAATATAACGAATCATTTGACGAACTAATCGAAGCACTAGGCAAGCAAAAGGATATCAACGAAGGCTTCCGTTGCCCAATGCTTACCGGGTTCCAGACACACGATTTAGCATAGATTTTAGAACAGGCGAAGAAACATACCACCCACTCTCCCAACCGGATGTAGTCGGTTGCCTCCGCCAAGCTCGCAATGCATATGTCCAATTTATTGAAGAACACGGAGACAGCCCGCTTCCTGGACACGATCAACATATATTTGGAACAGTTGAATTTGGCATCCACTCAACTCTTTTCGGACTTCCGGAAGCCCTGACATATAGCGAAACACTTTCAATCCTAAGAGCATTCTCGGAAAAGACGAGGCGACAAGGATATCACCTGTGGCATGGGATCATCTTTCTGACAGTGGCACTAGCGGACGCTGAACAACTTGGGGATTCCCTTCTCGCCGAGGCGATAGAACGGTAGCTGACAGCTCTGACCTCGGCTCGAACCCGTGCCCCGTTTGTGTCAAAGTCTTCATCTTGGACTTTCAACTACATTCGGAGGGAGGCAGATCAAGATCGTGACGAGATCGCATCTCATTTTGCCGCTCAGAGGGACAGAGTGGCGGAAGGTCCCATGATTTACAAGTGTAAAAGCACACTAGCAGAACCTGCGTTTAGCCGCCTCCCACCCTTCAGGCTACTGCCTAGAATTCCATTGCCAATCTGTAACCCCCATCTGCAGTCCGCTTTTGCCAGATTTCGCCAAAATCTTATGCACATTCTCCACCCGCAATAAGAACGGTGGAGTTATACTGCCATCATCTCTATGGCTGAGAGTAAGCCAGCGGAGGAGCACGCGCTCAGAGTGAAACAATTCTCAACGACAAATCCTTTTGCCCACCTCTACTACGACGTTGGCGACGATAATCAGAACGCCTCTTTGGTTCCTCCGATCGAAGAGTGGGAGAAGGTACTGATAGGCAAGAAGCTCGTGAGGGCGAACGAGGAACGGGGTGAGAATTTGTGAGATCGCTGTCTCGGCTTGTGTGTTGCTGTCTGCCCTCAAGCATGAAATGTCACTGACAGTGTGTGCCTTTTTGATTATGTATAGGAGGTTAGAGTGTCGGATCTCCCGAGTCCGCACAAAATATACAGCCGTAATAACGATGGCATGAGAGTTAGGACGAGGTAAGTGTTTCTTACTAATGCTGAGCTAGAATTGTGGAAAGCTTTGCGTTCTGACGTATAGCAATTTGGTTTTAGACTGCTTGTCTTTATCGACCAACAGGGGATGATAACGAGGGCGGTCTATGGCTGATTGGGTAAGTAAGAGAAAGTTGGCAAGTCCTACTATGTTCGATACCTCGAGATTGGGGCCTGGAGTATAGTAGAGCTGTCTCGAAGGGGGCAGATTTTTGTCACCTTCAGCTGCCAAGGTCCTTTCAATCAATACGTTTCGGACGCCCTTTGTCGTGCAATCATAAACGCTTTTGCCCTAACTCTCAAGCACATCTGAGCCGCTTCTACGGCATACACCCCTTTCCACCACGCTCACTTCCCACACGATTACACCCCCCTCTCAGCCCAACTCCTAATCACCCCTTCCAACGTCGCCTCATATTCTTTCAACACCACCTTCTCCCCCTCCATCACCGTATTCCCCTGCACAAACACCTTCCTCGGACTCTTCTTCTTCAGCACCAGCTCGCGCACTTTCATCCAAAAGTCTCCCTCAACGCGCGTCATATCCTCATACAGCTTCCTCCCCCCCTCAATATCAGCCGTGCACTTGTAAATATGCAATTTGCGGAGGTACTCCTCCACCGCTGGGCGGCCATGGCTGAGAATCTTGGACCGATCGAGTCTGACGGCCAGATCCTGCAATTCTTCCCCACCCCCACCAGCCCGCTCGGAGTCGATAACGCAAAACCCATCCCCAGCATCGAGGAAGGTCTGGAGAATAGAAAATCGAGCCTGCATGTGTGCTTGGCCCCACTTCTTGCTCTTCGGGTCCCAGACTTCCAGTGCTACGACCCCGGCGCGCGCCATGCTGAGGTAGGAGGCGTACAGCACGTCGCCCGCGGCGTTGTGCATGTCTGTGTTGCCATCGCCGAAACCGAAGATGTGTAGAATGGAGAAGTCGCAACTCAAGGCCATGGCGACGCATTCGGCGCGGCATTCCTCGTAGGAGGAGGATAGGGCGCCGAAGAGGGTGGAGTAGGTTTCGTTTGGTTTGTAGAAGGTTTTGACGGGGGTGTTGGTGAGGGGGTTGAGGGGTGGGGCTTCGTGAGGGAAGTTGTATACGCCTGGGGAGGTTTCTTGGAGAAGTTTTCCTGTGCCGTGGCCGAGGAGCTCGTGGATGCCGACTTGGACTTCGAAGGCTGCGTCCCGGTTTGTGGTATACACGTCCAGGTCGGAGGGTAGGATGAAGGGGACAGGTTCATTGGGGGCTTTCGCGCTGAGGATGTTGCCTAGGGAGACGTTTTTGAAGCCGTGGGTTTGTCGGATGTCATCATAGTTGGGTATATTAATTCCTAGCCAAATGGCAGGGTCAGTATTGCTTTGTTAAGAGAAGGAGGAGTGAAGTGTCCGGAAAGCATTCCAGAGACAAATATCATGACCCAGCTCTCCATACAATACGGGCAAAAGAGATGAGGATGTACGAACCCGCGGGGATGCCCGAACTGGGGAAGGAGAGCACTTCGAGGGAAGTGAAGTCGGGGGGTGTGAAAGTGTCTTTCTCAAAGTTGGACGTCCAAGGCAACTTGGGGATCATGGATGGGGCTGCGTCAACTAGTTTCTTGAAAGCCAGTGTACGCTCCTTGTTTACCATGGCTACCATGCCTTCCCACTCCGCACGTACACCAGCAGGGTCGCGGTAGGTTTCAATGAAGCCAATGTTGGATTCAACCTCCGGGCCGAGGTCTTTCACCCACAGCTTCTGGCTCTCTTTGAAGGCCTTTAGTGAGCCTGTTTCAAAGGACTTTGCGTATTCGTCCATCATTCTCTTTTGCGTGTTGTTTGCAGCGTGTTGTCCAGCTTTCTTGATGTTGAGTGCGATCTTGGCCATTTCTTCTTGGTGATCACCGAAAACAAGAGACAACCTTTTGCCTTTCAATTCGCCATCCAAATCCCATGCGGTCTCTTCACCGGTATCTATGTCTTCTAAGGGGGGCTTCGCGGTAGCAGAAGCGATCAGAATTTCGTAATCCCCACGAGCTGTTTTCCGCATCCTAACATTCTCAGGTAGAAGACCCTTCTCGCCCACAAATTTGTCAATTTTCTCAATTTCTTTTTGGGTGATATCTGGGGAGTCTGGGTAGTAACTCGACATATGGCCCTGTCCCGGGAATCCGAGGTGCATCAGAGCCGGCCTCTCCCCATCTGCAAAGACACTATCGATACATCTCTGACATAGAGCTTGCGCATGTGAGTCTATGAATGCAAGCGCCTTGATGGTATCTTTGGAGCATCGCGGGATAAACTTCGAGTCGCCAAAGCCCTTATAATTTCCTAGGTTACCGAAGAATTGGGCGGCATACTCCAAGAAGTACTGGAGCTCTTTTTGAGCAACGTGGCATTGCTCAGATAAGCGCTTCCAGTCCCCATTGCAATGGTGATGGAGTGTGATAATTAAATTATAGATGGTTTCAGATTCCGGTGATACTGGGTGAAGTCAACAAGTGTTCCATGGAATAGAAGACTTGCAGTAGAGGCTGAGCGTAATGGGGATTTACCTAACCTCAGGATAATCCTGGAGCCTCCGAATGCTGCACTAGAAGCGGACTCAGTAAACAGAGGCTTGACAGCAAGGTGTAGAGCATGAGCTATTCTACATAAGAAGAAAACGTGTCATCGATGATTGAAAGGTCGGTCAAACTTCTTGTATGGAAAGCCAATGTCAAACAGAGAAAAACTTGCGAAGGGTTGATATCTCAGAGGATATGGGTCTCAAAAGTCCTTTCGAATTCGAATTCCACATACAGTGATAGAAAGTGAGCATACAGCTTCTGCTCGTTGCCCAGCTCCTCGAAATGCGGCTTGATAGCTAGAGGCACAACACTGGGCGGCGAGTCTGCCAGGTAGTGTGAGAGGTCCATCTTCAGCAGGATGATCGATCTGCTCTTGCCCACGCGAACACCGGTGATTCACCTTATCCTTGTTCCTTGGATAGGTGATAATTACCGACGTGACTATATCGGAGACCAATAGTGGCCGTTGCGGTACGAATACGCGCAGCAGCTAAGCCTGATTGATACTCCATCATCAAACCTTTCAGCCTAAAGTCAATCTATTCATTATGATAAAAAGTAGTAATAGTAAAGGTACATTCAAGAAAGCATGATCGCCCTTTTTCTCCAGTCACTTCACTATGGAAGACCACGGCAACTCCCAAGGTGACGACGCCGGTGGACAGGCACAGCCCAGCCCTCCCAAACATGGCTCTCAAAACCCGCTGAGCTGTACCAACTGCAGGCAACGCAAGGTCAAGTGCAATCGGTATGACTCCTATTTCAACTTCCGTTACCACAACGACACTCCCTGACTCTTGATGACAGGGTTTCACCATGTTCTCCCTGCCAGCGCTCGAGTCTCGACTGTGTCTTTCCAGAACGGGTTCGCCATCCTAAAAAGAAGAAGAATGCATCGAAGGCCTCCAACGAGGAGCTTCTGGCCAGGCTCAACCGGATGGAGCAGCTCATTGGCAAAATCGAAGGAGATGGGAAAGACAGCAGGACGAACTCAGTGGATACTGCAAGCCCCTCGGCTCGGGATACAGATTCAATGGATAGACGGCAATCACATGACCCTTTTCAATTGAAGATGGAGCCGTCTGACGCCCCTGGGGATGATCGCTTGAATCGATACATGGGTAGCAGTTTTTGGAGGAGCCTTACGAGCGAGGTAAACATGCTCTGTGCTGTAGATGTCTTGGCAATCGATTGACTGATGCACACCCAGGTCGAGGGTCTTCGCCAAATCGTGGACGAGGATGAGGATGAAGAAGAGAACTCAACAACCTCCCCACCTCCGAACCCGGATTCCTATGTCTCCCACTCCTCAATCATGTTCGGCTCGACCCTCAGCTCGCCAAAAGACTTGCGCCTGTTTCATCCTTCCCTAGCACAGGTCTCAATGCTGTGTACAATCTATATTACCAACGTGGATCCAGTATTCAAGGTGCTACATGTTCCAAGTCTACAGAATTTGGTAACGGACGCAATAGCGAACTTTGAGAACATTCCATCGGACAATTACGTTGAAGCTATGCTGTTCGCCATGTATTATGCCGCAGTCACATCTTTGACACCTAATCAATGCTTGCAACAATTCAAGGACGGACGGGACTCACTCCTGGCCAGATACAGGGCTGGGACTGAAAGAGCCCTTTCAAACGCCGACTTTCTGAACACAGAGGAGTTGGGAATTCTTCAGGCCCTGGCAATGTTCCTTGTGAGTGCTCCCGAGCCAAGGCCGTTGTCGCTGTGATGCTAGCACCGTACAAGAAATAATGATTTCTTACTTTCCATGTATTGAATGCTGGCTGACTCTGCGATTGAAGATTGCGGTACGGTCTAACGATAAGACTCAATTCTCTTGGTCACTCACTGGCACTCTGATTCGATTGGCTCAGGCTATGGGCATCCATCGAGAAAGTGCAGGCTCGAATATGTCTCCATTCGAACAAGAAATGCGGCGTCGGCTATGGTGGCAGTTGATTATTCTCGACGTACGCTGTACCGAGGACCGTGCGACCGATCCCGCAATATTTGAGGCTATGTTCAACACGAAGAGGCCTGCAAACATCAATGATAGCGACATGGCGCCTAACATGACACAGCCAATTGTAGGGAGGACTGGGCACACTGAAATGTCCAAATGTCGAGTTAGCCATGAGGTGTCTTTTATTGCTTGGAAGTTCTATTACCATCAGCCATTAAAGGAAGGCCAGGATATTCCACCAACTATGGCCTTTGAGGAGAAGCTAGACATGTTGAGGACTGTCGAAAAGCGAATTGAGAATGAGATTCTTGTCTACTGTGACCCCAGCAATCCCATCGCGTGGGTCACCTCCGTCGTAGCGCGTTTGATCTTTTGCAGAATCCGTTTGGCCATGTACCACCCGCCCCAACATGGTGATCGACGATTTTCCGCTTCAAATGTCAGCCGAGAAGAACAATTAAAGAATGCCGTCGAAACTCTTGAATACGGGAATCTTTTGAAAACCGAGAAAGCAGCTGCTAGGTTCAGATGGTTCACCGACACTTATGTTCAATGGGTGGCTCTAGCAGCCACCCTTGCAGAATTATGTATTCAGACACGGGGTCCGGGCGTGGAAAGAGCATGGCGTATCGTTGACCTGACGTTTGACGAGTGGGCTGCAAACGTTGCCGATTCCGCAAATGGGAGGCTGTGGACGCCAATGAAGAAATTGAAAAACAAAGCCGATGCGAGGAGAAGACGACAGGACATGACCAACAACGGGTCCACTTTACAACGACAAATGCCTCTACCACAGTTCGAAGCTATCGCCTGGGATCCCATGAGTGTTGATTTGCAAGCTATGGAGTCGACGCCATTTTCAATTCTCGACGAGCGCCTCATCCCCCAGGAAGCGGCTCCATCGGACGTATTTGCTTCACTCAATGTTGATAAATCGCTGGAGGCGATCAACTGGACAGAATGGGACGAGCTCATGGCTGATTTCGAAATGGTAGATCAACCGGGAAAAGTGGAAGTAAAGCCAGAGAATTCTCAGCCCATTAGATGGTGGTGATGCGCGATTGGATACATTGGTACATCTCAACTCCATCTATCTCATACACCCGCATATCTCAACTACTTCACCGGTTAAGAATCCATTGGTATATCCCAACTCGACCGGCCATCTCAACTCCACCGAAATCCGGGGAGGGCCTAAACCAAGCCGTTTTTGGCATTAGCTTGGGCCCACCCGAAAAAACCAGCCAAAGTACGGAGTATGAGTAGACCCATCAACTGCCTTCGGTCTAGCGTCAATATAGCGCATTCCATGAAGTGTGGTACGCGACCTACCAGATCCTTAGAAAGCACCCAAGTTCGCCATTATCCCGCCCAACCACGGCATGAAATGCCACACCAATCCTCTTGCCATTTGGGGTGGAGCTTTCCACTCAAACTTGACGTCTCTGCCGGTCGGAACCACAGCAACACCCTCCCATTTGTAAGAATCTGACTCGGCGACTTCGATCATCCCAGCCGCAAGGTCGAGATAGCTCAGGAACGACTTCTGGTGATCCAGACTCAATGCATGACCCTTCTGCTCGTCTTCGACCAGACCGCCCGGCTGTATGAAGGTCGCATCCAGCCATGACTTGTGCAGGTTGAGATAATCCTCCGCTCGAGCAAGATCGGCATACACATTCGAGAAGGCCCTTGAAACGATACCATGCACCATGGCTTGTTTGTCGGCATGGAGTCGAGGGTTTAAAGAACTGGAGCTGAGCATGATGATTTTTGGTATCTTGGCGTTAGGATCTTCTAGGCGGATTTGAATCAGAGCTGCCACAATCGCGTGAGACGCGTCCTGGACCACTCGATAGCCTGGGACATTCTCGTTGACGCCGAGAACGCAGAAAACGGCATCGACGTTGGGTGAAAGACAGGATTTCAGGAGCTTAACATCCATCAATGAGCCCTCGAAGATGTGTACGGACTTGGATTCTTCGAGTCGAGGAACTTGCGCGAGCAGCTTGCTCTTGGAACGGACGTAGGCATTGATGGTTGTGTTTGGCTTCTTAAGCAGAAGATTGAGCAGAGACCCGCCAGTCTTGCCTGTTGCACCGAGAATTGTGTATGTAGGCATAGTGCTTGGCTTTGCACAATTTTCAGATATGATGTAAACTGTGTGTAACACGGATGAGTGTCAGAATACCAGCTCTTCGGTAATGGGTATGTATGTTCTTATAGTACCCCACTGATACATGTCGTCACATCGTTTCGTATTCGTTTAACGGACTAGACAAAGGTCCAGAAGTCCGCAAAGTGTCTTCGGTCGAACTCTTTCTCGTCATGTATACAGCTATTATCGGGGAATCGGACTGGTGCTCCTTATGTCGGATAGTCTAGATACTGTTCCATTCCATGGCCGAGATTGATCTCTGCCAGACTTGGGCTCCAGATTTGGTGTACCTTTGACTCAATAGAGTTGGGTGAACCAAATCCTAGACGAAGAGTAATGTCGTACACACATCGAGAGCCACAAACCCCCTGTGGTTTCGATTCTCGGACAGAAACAATGGAAACCGACAAGATGGGTACGAGCGTGCTTGCCGTTGGTCTGTCCTCGCAATTCAAATTGGATTGCCGCAGCATGAGGAAGTCGCGACTTCATTTTGGAAGATACAAGGGATCTTGTCACCTCATGCACCGGAAGAGATGTCCATGCCCTTGAAAAGTTTCATTCTGCATACGTTACCCTATGATTGCATCAACCTATTTCAACATCCCTATCCTTTCTAGCCTCGCAACACCTCACTCCTACACAATTGAACAGACGGACTCGGTAGAGCGCAGCTGGCCCATTCATTCATTCGTTGGGAACGGTCCGATACGAATTCCCTAAGCATGACCGATCATAGTCCGAGTCTTGACTCTCTACACAGCCTTGGTACAATTGAATTTCTCGAGCACGATCCAAAACCTACGTTTATCATTGATCTTGACTCCCCCTGGGCATCGAGTGATTTTCTCTCGGATGCCGTCTTCTACAACATTTCCCTGAGATCTTCGACCGCCTTGCTCAAAGCAGTGTGTGACAAAAGCGAGACTGAGACCCTGACGGGCAAGGCGAATGTTGTATCTCGCTCCTTTTTCAAGCAATGGGTCATTGGCCATTCCGCGTGGCGCGGCCATGCAGCGCACTCAAATGAAATTGATTTGAACTTCTCGTTTGGGGGTGCAGTCTGGAGTCACTTCACGCTGAGGAAAAGATGGAGAGTGGTGGCTTGCCTTACCATGAAGACTGGAGACTCGGCCAATCGTGATCTCTCATCGCATCGCCGGGAAGCTTCGCTGCAGCGCAGGTGCTCCGAGCCGACGGTCATTGGAAGAACGGACGACAAGCCTAATTCACTAGAGCCTCGAAGTTGCGCAATATCGCATGTACTATCATGGTCTCAAGCTTCTCCTCTAGGCCCTGAACCAAACACTACGGACAATTCGGTTAAGGTATTCAGACAAGACGTTGATGCTAAAGTACGAATTGCGAAGACTATCACGGAAGGGACGGAGTCAACAATACCTGTAATTCCAACCTCAAAAGCGACAGCGCCGACTTGGACTTCTTATGCACAGGACATTTTGGAGGCTTTTGTATTTGATAAGACCGGTCTGCCTCTCACAGCCGTCTACTGCCTTGAAAAAATCTTCGACAAGCAAACAACCAGTGCTTCCCCTGTGTGCATATTGCAAGCGGCTGTGGGTGAACCCAGATGCCAAGCCCTACTCGCCAGAAGCTTACACCTAGACCAAAGCCGCGCGGGCGTGGCTTCTCTTCTCAGACAGGCATTGGATGCTGATGGTCCTGTAATCGTCGAGCGAGACCATGACAAACAAAATAGGGAGTCGTTGATGGGAATTGAATGGGATGAGTTTGGAGATTCGACAAAGGCGATCATGGTCTCTCGGCTATCAGCAGAAGAACAAGTCTTAGGCTTTATGCTTCTTGCAATAAGTCCAGCAAGGTTTTTAGACGAAGAGCAGCGTCGCGACGTCCAAACCCTGAGTAGCCGGATGCGAACAACCTTGACTGCTATGATTCGTTTGGAACAAGCAAGACAGAACGAAATAAAACTCTACGAGCAGCTGGCGAATCGCACGAAAGAAGCTTTGGAGATCGAGGACCGATACGAGGCTTTGAGCGAATTGAACCCTGCACCCATTTGGTATGTCAATCCTGCGGGCACAATGACTTATGCCAACGATGCTTGGTACGATATGACTGAGCGTAAGCGGTTTCCCTCTTGTTTTCATCAGATGGCTGATTAATCCGCAGATATCAAAGGGGCGGAAAAGGACATGTCTTGTATGTCCTTTCCGAGCTCCACTTACTTATTACGAGATTGCCCTTGAGTTTTAAGCCACGTCTCTGGAGCCTATATACCGAAAACGTCTTCTTGGTGTAGTTTTTGTCGTGAATAGACAATGCTGACTACGAGTCTCTCAATCAGTTATGGATAACATCATTGAGGAAGACCACCCGTTCATGTTGAAAACCTGGCAAGAAATGACCACTTTGAAAAAACAGCAGTCTTTCGAGCTTCGCTTCAACAAGAAGTGGTACCATCGAGATAAAGACGAATGGAAAAACATTCACGTCTTAATCAAAGCCTTCCCACGATTGAATGAGGACGGGTCCCTCAAGTGCCTTATGGGTAGCTTCACAGACATTAGTCTTTTTAAACAAGCAGAGGACGACGCTCTTGAACGCGCTCATCTATCAGAACAACTTGCCGAAAGGACGAAAGAGGCTCTCGAAAGCGAGTTAAAATTCTTGAAAATGGCAGAGCTTGCCCCTTGTGGTACGGGTCATCCTCTTAAGCTCCTTTCTCGAATTTGTTTTCTAATACTTACAAGGAATGTATCGCACAAACCCGAGTGGTGAGGTTGTGTGGGCAAATGATCGTTGTAAGACAGCCAAGAGGGCGCAGGCGTCTCTGACACTAACTGCTGTCCCAGATTTTGAGGATACTGGGGAGCTCACCGACCCGAAAGAACGCGGGCCAATGTCAATCCTCAAATGCATACCCGAAGAAGATCACGAAGGGATCCTTGAAGCCTTCAATAAGATCTCCACAGATAAAGTGCAAATTCGGTGTGAGGTTCGCGTGAAAAGACCCTGGATCCATATCGTACACGGCGAATCAGTACATGAGCCCACTTGGCTCTTATGCATGGCAATCCCTGAAGTCGGGCCGGATGGAGAAATTGAAAGCCTCATGGGTATCACTGCTGACATCAGTCAATTGAAATGGGCCGAATCATTGCATATACGTAGCCGCTTAGAAGCTGAAGCAGGTAGTAGCCTCGGTTTCGCTATCGACCATTTCCATTTTATTGACACCCTGCAGCCAGAACCGCGCAAGAGAAGTTCATGGACATCACATCGTAAGTCATTCGAAACTTAGAAGAACCTTCAATAATGTATCCCTTGAACTAGGCACGAGATGCGTAATCCATTGAGCGCCATCGTCCACAGTGCGGACACCATCGTCGCATCGATCACTGAGTTTGAAACATCCGCAAGAGACTGCGTGGATCTACAGAAATTGATCGATAGTAATATGGAATCCGCTCAGGTCATCGCCCTCTGTGCTCAGCACCAAGGGCGAATCATAAATGATGTGCTGACCCTTTCCAAATTGGATTCCGGGATGCTACAAGTAACCCCTCATCCCATTCAGCCAATCGAAGTCCTTCGGTCAAGTCTCAAAATGTTCGAAGCTGAGCTTGTCTCGCATGACATAGTGCTTAGTGTCATCGTGGAGGAAAGCTACAAGAAGTGCGGTATTCGATGGGTTCTCGCCGACCCATCTCGATTGACTCAGGTTGGTTTTCCCAGTCCTAGCAAATCGAAGTCGCTAAACTCGTTGCCTAGGTCTTCGCAAATCTAATGACCAACGTGATTAATTCCCAATCCATCGTATCTCAGTCTCTGTGCTCACCATATTTAGGCGATGAAATTTACGAGAGCCGAGTCTCGACGAGAAATCACCGTGGTCGTTGAAGCCTATACTGGAACCCCTCTTGAGGAGTTGTCCGGGGGGATTGAATGGTTTCCCTCAAGATCTGAATCTCAAGGGAAAGACCTGACCTTAGGCGAAGAATGGGGTGATGGTGGACCCCTTTCGTTGTTATTCGCTGTACAAGACACCGGTAGGGGATTGACCATCGAAGAGAAGGCACGCCTGTTTCGAAAGTTCTCTCAGGCCAGTCCAAGAACTCATATCGAGTATGGTGGATCTGGACTAGGTCTGTTCATATCACGGGAGCTCACGGAATTGCATGGTGGTCAGATTGGTGTTGCATCCGAGGCTGGCGTGGGCAGTGAGGCGCCGTCTCTGTTCCTTGCCAAGGATGCAAATCGGCTAAATCTTGTCTAGGTAAGTTTGCCTTCTACATTAAATGTAGAAGAACAACAGCACCAAACAATGGCGACAGAAAGCAAAGTTTCAATGAAGAAATGAGCAAAGCACCTCCAATGGAAGCGCAAAAAGCCCCTCCAGTGCCACCGCCTCAGCAAGCGCTAGAATTGACGTCCTCTGAGCAGCTTCCTACGGCTATAGCCTATGCTCCGCGGTTTCACGTGCTCTTGGTCGAAGACAACCTCGTTAACCAGAAAGTCCTGCGCAAACAACTGGTCAGAGCAAATTGCATTGTACATGTTGCCAACCACGGCCAGGAGGCTTTAGATGTCTTGAGGAAAAGTCGGTCGTGCAAGGATAACAACGGTCAGGGACTAGTCATTAATGTCATTCTAATGGACGTAGAGATGCCGGTAATGGACGGTCTGACATGCACTCGCAAGGTCAGAGTCAATGAGCAACGTGGCCAACTAGTCCGACGTGTGATTATCATTGCTGTGACTGCCAATGCGAGGAAGGAGCAAACGGACACCTGCCTGGCGGCCGGCATGGATGATGTTATGCCGAAGCCTTTCCGAGTACCGGATCTGATTGCCAAGATGGAGAAGCTCCTGGATGCCCAAGATAGTCGGCTACTTTGCACCCCTTGAGACCGAACTTTTACAGAGTGTGGCGTGAGAATCAGGACGAAGCGCTTGAATGAGAGATTTCTACTGGTAGTCCAAGTGCTTTCAGTATGGCCACAGTCCCAAGACTGTGGCAAACGAATAGTAAGCTAGCCTCCCAATCACCAAAAATTCCTTCTGCCTCCTTAGGCTACGCACGAGTCTCATCGGCTTTGCGAGGCATTTGGGCAAACATCCGAATCGCCTCTTCTTATGCGCTAGTCTTCTCCGCAATATGGTTCAAATGCGGAGGAGTCTCCGTCATCCTAGAGCCCATTTTCAATGTACAGAATCACGATAAAATCATGATAGAGATCATGAATGGAACTCTCCCTTGCGTGACGACCGATTGGCCCACTACACTCTGCCGAGCATTCGTACGAAAGCAATAATCATAGTCACGTGTCAACTCCCCAACCGGGCTAATTTATTAGCCATTCTCACCACTATGCCCGTGGTCTGTGGTTTCCTTCCGGGCTACAGCCTCAATGGTGGAGCAAATGGACCCCACAATTGCTGTATTGCACTTCTGTGAGCACTTGATTGAGCTGCTTTTGCTATTTTCAAGCGAAGTTGTGTCCTGCCCTTTGTTAGAAGCGTCCAAGCCTACTACACCCAAGCCAGTCTTTGCTCTCCTTCGTGAAAAGGAGCTTTCTAATCGTAACTCTAAGGTTACGGCGGCCACCGATGGTAGCCCAGATATCACATAGCCGCCGTCTTTGCCTTCTTGCCTCGTAGCAGCAATCCGGAAAGACGCGCGACTCAAACCAGGCTTATACGGCCGCCAAACTCTACACAGCGATGTTTCGTACTGCAGATTCGCCTGCTACGGACGAGGCAAACATTAAACCAGTTTGCAGCAAAGATTTGTCTTCTGTATAAAGTAGCCCTTCCTACTCTTTGATAACGTTTAATATCTTCCAATCTAAGAATCACCTCGTCCATGGGCGTTCTTCTTCCTACCAACAGACCTGTTTGACATACTGTCACGCTTTCTTGAACTGTCTAGTCCTTGCAGCGAACATGGACTCTATTACGAAGCAGCAAGGAACCAAGCTCCCCAAGGATACGCAAGCTGAAAAAGACGAGGCCCACAAAGAACATGTAGCTACCCATAGCACCGGAGAAAAGGCAACGAAATTCAAGGTGGCAATATGGTAAGTATATTCTCTGCTTTGAAAGTCTAGGCGCTCATCCTGCACTGCCCAAAGCGGCGGAGGTATTGCCGGCATGGCGCTAGCCGCTCTATTGTCCAAGTCTAAGGACATAAGCATCGACCTTTACGAGAAAGAGCCTGAAATTAGGCTCAGCGAGGGTGCGGGGCTTGCGGTTTGGAAAAGGTATTGGAAGCTACTTGACGAGTTGCTTGACTTCAACGAAGCATTTGTTGCTAAAAATCTGACTACTCCTGGATGGGATGGAGGTCCTTGAACCTCTGCTGTTGCTGTTTGTTGAGAACACTGACGCAGGCATCTAGTCACCGGTCCCAGAGTCCGCCGATCGGACAATCCTGCTGGTGGCAAGCAATTCTACCAGTTGGATCATGGCTTCAAGTCTTTCCCACGCCCACAGGTGATGGACGTCCTCAAGAGCAAAATCGACAGTGATATCTGCAATGTCATTACGAACAAAAGCATCCGGAAGTACACGATCCTAGTAGACAAATCCATCATGCTGCACTTCAAAGATGACACCACCACCAAGGCCGATCTCCTCATTGGTGCCGATGGCGTCCATTCCCGTGTCCGCAACACCATGTTCGGCCCTTCCTCTCCCTACGCGAGCTCCCGCTTCAGCGGCCAGTACGCCTACCGCATGGCCACGAAACAAGCAGAAATCGCTACCACTAACCCAGACCATCCCGCCCTCAAAGGCCTCACCTTCGTAAGCCATCTCCCCCCCCGCCCCCTCAAATTCCGCAACCTAACCGCGTCCGAACAGTGGTGCGGCCAAACCCTCCACTTCATCACCACCGCCATCGGCCCCCCAACCATCGGTCCCTTACTAATCTCCCTCTACGAAACCCTTCCAAAAGCGCACCCCGTCATCCGCCCCCCAAACGTCGAATCAGTCCCTATGGCCCACGTCCTCGAGCAGTGCCCGAAATGGGAGCCCCACCTCCTCTCCGCCCTCTCCCTCCCCACCGCCTGCTCAAAATGGGCCATCTACACCCTCCCCCACCTCCCAACTTTCATGGCCAAAGGTCTCGACGGCCCCGCAGGCAATGTGGCCCTCATAGGCGATGCCGCCCACGCTATGCTACCTCACCAAGGCCTCGGCGCCTGCCAGGGCATCGAGGACGCTTATGTCCTCTCACTCTTGCTGTCCTCGCCTCTTACGAACATAACGAATCTGGCCACCGCGTTGGAGTTTTACGATGAGGTTCGCCGGCCGCTGGCGCAGAAGGTGGCGGACTCGAGTCGGGTGGTGGGGGAAATGTTGGATTTTACCTCGTATGAACATGTGGGGGATAGTGATGAGGAGTGGGGACAGGCGATGGGGGGGCTTTGTGAGTGGTTGAGGGATGAGGGGGGGACGTTCGCTGTGGGGGAGAGGGCGATGGATATGCTCAAGGGGAAAGCGTAGGAGAATATAGGGGCGATGGTGAGGAGAGAGGGAAGGGTGGGCTGTTGGGAAGGGGTGAGGGGGAACGCTGAAGCGGGCCGGGGCGGATATTCGGAGCAGGCGGATTGTAGGCATGGAGATCATAAACCCTGGGGAGCAATGGTATTGCAAACCGGGGCTGCGGAATGAAGACGGCCATACGCAGTAGCAGTCCACGATATTGCACTGCAGTAGTAGTAGAGCTAGCGAACAAAACCATCCTCTCCAAACCCCACCTGGCGTCTCTCAGACCTGACCTTCTCCAAACTTCCAATTTCCAATGCTCGCCTTCTTCCAACCTTTACCCGCTCTTCAGCTGCAGGGCCGGAGGAACGGCGCTAATGGCTCTTCCTCCGCTTACGGCCGTAATGCATAGCCTTGATTGGCTGACCGTGGGGGGTCACGCTCGAGGGGACGTGCGTTCGTGGGTTCGTGTGTTGGTGCGTTTGTCCGTTCGTGCGTTTGTGTAGGCATGTGGAGTGTGGTATAGAGAGTGCAGGCACGGGCAGGCGAAATCGTGGAGGCGAGATCGCTCGTAAGAGAGAGATGGCTTGGAGGCCACTCAGATTTGGAATCTACTTTGGTCTGTCGTCGGCCATTGTGCGGTGGCGAGTAGGAGATGAAGCGCCGAGGTATATCATGAAGAATGTTTGGTTCCAAGGAAAACTAGCTCGGGGAGAATGACTGCTGTCTTCCAATTTAGTGGCAGGGGCTTCCAATTTGATGTCTCCTCGCTTCTCATAGTCCCTCGGGACTTTGCTGAGAATCATAAGATAGAGACAGTCATTTCCCCACAGTTCACCAATCTTACTAAACATTCAACGAGATTGATGCTTCAACTGCAAAACCTCTAGCACAAGCGCGACTGCTTCGAGATTCGGCTGCACATGGAAGAGAAAGCGATGTCAATGCATGGCGCATAGGATTGAAGTAAATAGAGAGTAGAAGGCGTGTTGATGGGGGACAATGGAAGCAGTGGAACATCGCGCAGACTCCAAACAGTACCATCAATCCCCTCACAGGCTGTTCCTTGTTGGTTCTGATCTGCAGCATTTTTTCTGCTCTCCCCACTTCGCTCGTGCTGTTCTCGCTAGCAAGAGCCTCCTCTGATTTTGCTCCTCCATGGCAAGATTCCCATCATCTTCCTCATCGAGCCGGGTTAGGACCTTGAAATCTCATGCTGCATTACCGCCTCATTCCGCAAGCACCCAGTCACTTGACCCCGCTAGTAGCCTTTTCTCTCTGAGCTCCATCTCAGGGTCTCCAGTAGCCAACGTCACGACGGCCGTATCGCACCGCCAATACCTGCGAACCCGTTGCTTGTCCACCCCAGACATCACCAGGTCTGCCAACTCTAAAAGCCGCTCTCCTTGAGGCTCTCTTATATGGCGGACGATTTTCACGTCCAAATCGCATATTGTTATGCACTGCAGCTGCAAATACTCACTGAGCGTTTGCCATGTCTCTTCCCACTGAACTGGGCGCCTTATGGTGCGATGACTGATTGTTTGAACCTTGAGGCTGAAGAATTTTACTTCCTTCAGAGATGGGGCGTGGGATCTGGTTATGGAAAAGAGGTCATCCGCATCGAGCTGTATGTTGCCAAGCTCAGGGGGGGAGAGTTGCGGCCAGCACACCTTCTTAAACAGGCCACACAGGCCCTTCGATCTCAAGTGATGACCGCCGCACAGAAAGAAACGTTGAATACTCTGGAGACGGGCCAAGAACGCTGCCAAATGTGCTGACGCCTCGAAAAGGGAGCAACCACACCCCAGGCAATAATTGAGGTCAAGCACAGCCAGGTTTTCCAAACACGACAAAAGACCACCCGGAATGGCTGGCTCCATTCTAAAAAGGCTCAGTGGAACGGCGTCTTTCTCTGAGCCCTGAACCAACCTGTCAAGCTTCACGCCATGCATCGAGCAGGCTCTGAAGAGATCACAGATGCCACGACAGGGGGTAGCTGCTCCAAAAAGCCCCCAAGCGGCTGCGTCATGATCACAATGATTTGAATCAGTAGGTGGAAAATTAGAGCCGAAGGAACTCGTTGTGCGGGCTCTGTACCATCTGTGGGTGTCTGTAGGTCTGACTACTGGGTCTACTTCCAACGAGTGCTTGTTCCGGTTTTGCTCGAAGTTGTATCGAATGACAACTTGTTTGAGATTGGGCATGTTCCGTATACCAGCCACGAGAGCTGTCAGACCCTGGCCATTGTCTTGCATTTCTTCTCGTCGGTAGAATAATGCTCTATATAACGAACGCTGTTCGTTGAGAAACAATTTTTGCAGCTCCTCAGTAGCTATGTCGTCAGGGTTTAGTGGACCTCTGGTGGTAGTGTTGAGAAGAAGCTGCTAGTACCACCACTTATAGCGATCATCGGAAGTTGACATGGCAGGCGCAAATGGGCGTCTATCGTAGACCAGCTCTGTGATGCTCCTCCCGAAGGCCATTTTATTCGAAATGTTTGAGAAGAGATTCGAAATCTTTTCGTTTGAAGGTGGTGCAAAATAGATACGCTGGAACAAGTATGGCGCCCCGAGTTGACCCCATCGCAAATTGACAAGCCGGGCCTGTTTGAGATCCAACTTGGGCAAGGAACTCAACACGATCGTGAGAAGCTCATCCGGAAGGTGCTCGATCGGAAGACTCAAGCTCCTTCGTCAGTATCAGATGTACCCAGGGCTAAATCGTCTGATTGATAAATAATGGTGCACAGCACCCTAATATATATAGAATGATGAGGCCCTAGATAGGGGCAAATAAGTGTTCCTAGCCCTATTTTATATTAATTGCTTCGCCTAATAAAGTGGAGAATCAGTAATATAATAATAATATTTTAGTAATATAATTAAAGGTCCAAATAACTTTAAAAAAAAATAATAATAAAAAAAAATAATAATTAATATACCCTCCCAGGATAATAATAGCTTAACTGTTATTATAATTTTATTTAATTAGTAAATAAAATTATAAATTTATTTAAATTAATAAATTATAATATATAAATAAATTCTTTATATTTTTAATAAAGAAAAAAATTAATAAAGTTATTTATTAATATTTTAATTATAAAAACTTATTTAATAATAATATAATTATTCTAAATTTCTTAATAAAGTTAATATTAATATATATTTATATATTTAAAATATATAAATAGCTTAAGAATAAATTAATTAATAAGGTTTAATATTTACTAATTATTATGAATAATAATAATATTTTAACTTATTTAAAAATATATATATTCGAAAAATTTATTTTATCAAATTATTTATTAAATTATTTTATTAAAAACAGATAATTTAACTTCGATATTAAATATAATAATAATAATTTATTTTGAAGCTTTCTAATTAATAAAATTATTATATAATTAAAAAAAATAATTAAATAAGTTTTTCTTAATAATAAAATCGTTAGTAAATATAATATTATCAGCAAATCCGGAACCTCATTTCAGTGCATTTAGCAGCTAAAATCTGAATCAGCAGATCTGTTCATATCCAAATTTCTCAGCACAAAACGTACCAAATCAGAACGCAATCAGCACCACCAAAGAAAAAATTTTTATTTATTTATTTAAGGCCCCGTTTAAGTAGGGCCTAGGCCTATATAGGCAATGTGACTTCGTTTAGGGCTATTTTTAACGAAATTATTAATTTTTTAATTTTTTTAGTAAGATGTTGATTAACCGTAAAGATACGGCCGTTTTAAAAATAAAGATTTAATTCCCAGCCCTAAAAAAAGCTTAGCAAAAAAGCTTCTTGGCAAAATCCTACTAATCGTATTAATCGTACTAAACGCGGCTGATTAGAAAATCGACTTGCTAATATCCATTTGGAATTTTTCCGGATTTATGGATAATTAAAATAATTATAATCGTTTCTTATTTTATTTATTATAAATTTACTTTAATATATAAACGAACTTTATATTTTTTTTTAAATATTTATATTTTCAATTTTAAATAAAAGGAAAAATATTTACTCTTTAAAGTTTAAAACTTACTTAAAATATATTCTTTATATATAACTTATATAAAAGTATTATTATAAAGGTATTTTGTTAAAGCTTTCTAAATTTTTGGTTTTAATAAAGTTAAGGTTTTTTATAAAAGTTAAATTATATTTTATATTTTAAAAGGTAAAATATTATCTAATAAAGGAATAGGAAAAATAAAATAAGAATAATTAATTAAAATTAATAAAATAATAATAATAATTTTTAGAATTAATAACGAAATTTAATAATAAAATTAATTTATAATATTAATATTCTTATTATTAATAAATAAGTGTATTTTATTTAATAATTAATAAGTTTATAAAGTTTAAAGTTATTAAATAATAAATTTAAATCAATTTATAAAATTATAATAATAACTTTTTATTTAAAATTTATATATTAAAATTATTTCGCGAATTATAATTAATTAAATAATTTAAATAAACTTTCTATTAAAGCTTTAAAAGTTTAAAAACTTTTAAATATGTAAATAAATATATTTTATATTTTATAATTAAAAATATAAAAATATAAAAATAAGTTAATAATAACTTGATGTTTATAATTTTGTAAATAAAAAATAATCTTTTTAATTTTAAAATTAAGATATAATTAATATTTTTTAAATTAACTTTAAATTAATAAGGTTA
>JAABUQ010002737.1_pt1 | contig 34058 bp, 33 predicted proteins | sample 5560001 | NCBI WGS metagenome assembly JAABUQ01 (sample SAMN10711888, study PRJNA513371) | rock metagenome | isolation source: Antarctica rocks | place: Antarctica: Victoria Land, Finger Mt nord | collected 2015-12-18
TCGCCCGCGCATTGATGTCGAACGTCTTGTCGAAGTGCTCCTCGGTGATGTCGTCGAGCGTGGCCGCTTCGGAAAAGCCTGAGTTTGCGACCAGGATGTCCAGCTTGCCCCTGCTGGCCATCACCGTCCGGTAGAGCCGGTCAAGGTCGGCGGTACTGGTGACGTCGCCCTGCACCGCCTCAACGTGCCTGCCGATGGACGCGACCGCGCGGTCGAGCTCGGCTCGGCGGCGTCCGGTTATGAAAACATAGGCGCCTTCCTCGACGAAGCGCCGGGCGGTCGCCAGACCGATGCCGCTGCTGCCGCCGGTGACGACGGCAATTTTTCCATCCAGTCTGGACATGCCGATGCTCCAAGTGCTCGAGCCACTAAATATACCGCGTATATCTGGAATCAATTACGCGCCCGGAGTCGCGTAGATATATCCGGGGAAACCGCGATGCCCGAGCTTGAACAACAGGTCCTCGTCGAGGCTGAAGCGACCCGCCCGATCCTCGATCAGATTGCGGACAAGTGGTCCGTGATGATCCTGGAGGTCATCTACACGCAGCCTGCACGCTTCAACGCGATCAAGCGGCGGCTCGGCCGCATCACCCACAAGGCGTTGACCCAGGCGCTGCGACGCCTGGAACGGCCCCGTAACGCGGCGCGTGATCGCCACCTCGCCAATCGCGATCGAGTACTCGATCACGCCCGCTGGGCCATACTCCTGCAACATCCCTTGTAAGTCAGGGTCGGTGCTGGCGGCGGCCGTCGTCATCACCTGCGGCGGTGATCCTGCTCGTCCCTTGGACCTCGTGTCTGTCCCGAAGATCGGGACCCGCCGCATCTTCTGCTTCCGGCCGAACAGTATGTAGGGCGCCAGCACGGCTGGAAAGCCTGGTTGCAAGGATGGTCTATGCGAGGCGGTGTCGGTCGGTAGTGACAAGGGAGTAGCAGTCATGAACAAACTGGGGATCGACATGAGCAAGCGGGGGTTCGACTTGGCCGAGGCGCTTCATACCGTCGGCCTATAGATCAGCATCGTCAATCCGTTGCGGGTGAAGGTCCACGGGCAAATCGAGCTGGCCCGGAACAAGACGGACAAGCTCGACGCAGCGCTGATTATCCGATTCTGCCGGGCCCACCGGCCTGCAGCGTGGACGCCCCCGGCTGCCCACGTGCGCGAGCTACGCGAGCTCGTGCGCCCCGCTTGGATAGCTTGAAAGCCGCGCGAGTGCAGGAGATTAATCACCAGAAGTCCGGCGCAGCGTCCATCAGCTGTAGCCGCCTCCATCACGGATCGCCTCGATCGGCTTGACCGACAGGTTGGGGTGATCATGTACGCAGTCCAGTACTTGATTGCGGCAGACGCAGTGCTCAGCCGTAATCAAGATATGCTGTTGGGCATCCCCGGCATCGGCGTGACGACGGCGGCCGTTCTGTTGGCAGAATTGCCGAACATTGCTGAGTTTACACCAAAAGGGCTTGCAGCATTCGCTGGTCTGTCGCCACAGGAGCACAGTTCGGGTAGCGTTCGCGGACCGGGTTGTATCAGTAGACTGGGCTCTGAGCGCCTACGGCGGGCACTCTACATGTGCGCGCTGAGCAGCAAGGGACGTAATCCGGCGTTTGCTGGGTTTGTCGCCCGTATGACAACGGCCGGTAAACCGCCGAAAGTCATACTTCTGGCGATCGCCCGGAAGCTTTTAGTCTTCGCCCACGCGATCATCCGCACGCAGAAAGGTTTTGCACTGGCATCACCGTCGGGAACGGCCGAGCTACGAAACGTTGATCTCCCGCCTGCACTGGTGGCGAACGGCAATTGATGGCGGATAGCTGCCGCTCCGCTTACAGCGACCGAACGCAGATAGCAGACATTATCTGGGACGGCTTGAATTGGCCGAGAGCGGATGTGCAGCTACAGGCGCTTGGGAGTCTCTCCACATCAGGTCCTAGCTGCCGCCTCCGCCACCTCGGAGGCGAACGTCTGCAAGAACTCGTCGCCTGTTGTCTGCCCCATGTCGACTGACTTCGCATTTCCGCCTGCGACGACTGTGACGTCCTCGATGCCGATCACCTTAAGGATCAGCCGCAGGTAGCTGGTCGCAATGTCACGGTCGCGGATGGGAGAACCCTGCGTGTAGACCACGCCCGATGCCATCAGGATGGTGCACGCTTTGCCGTGGACCAGGCCTTCACCGGAGAAGCCGAGCGTCATGCCCTTGCGCACAATATGGTCGATGTAGGCCTTCAGCACCGCCGGAACGTTGTAGTTGTACACCGGCGTGCCGATGGCGATGTGGTCGGCCGCCAGGATTTCGCCGACGAGCTCGTCCGACAGGCGCAGGACATCTTTCATTTCAGGTGTATGCTGTTCGGGCGGAGCGAAGTATGCGCCGAGCCACGGCAAGGTGACGAACGGGAGATTACTTTCCATGAGGTCGCGCTCGATCACGCGGCCCCCCGGATGGTTTTTCATCCAATGCTCTACGAACAGCTTGGTGAGTTTGCGTGACATTGAATGTTCGCCACGAGGACTCGATTCTACAACGAGCAGGGTTGGCATGGAGAAGCTCCTCAAGGAACGAGTCTGCGAACTGCTTGACATCGGTCGATCCGCCAGGGGCCGCAGCGGCTCAACCGAAGCGGAAGCCCGAGATTGGTTTTCCGAGTGCATGACCGTGGAAGTCGACGATTGCCGTCTCGCCCGAGGCGGCACCAGCCGCGACCATCAGCGGCAATAGATGATCCTCATGCGGCTGTGCATCGCGTGCGCCGACGGCCCGTTCCCAGTCGATCAGAGACTGTTCGCGCGTGTCCGTCATGGTGATGGCCTGCTGCAGCCAGGTGTCGAAAGCCTCCGCCTTCAGGTCTGTACCCGCGCCGCCGAAGCCATGCATGTTATGATACGTCTGACCGCTTCCTATGATCAGCACGCCTTGTTCGCGCAATGGCTTGAGAGCACGACCGATCGCCAGGTGAGCCGCCGGATCGAGCCCACGTTGCATCGAGAGCTGCACAACAGGAATTTCAGCGTCTGGGAAGGCAACCTTCAGCGGAACAAAGACGCCGTGCTCATAGCCTCGCCGATCGTTTGCGGCGCTCGAAAGTCCCGCGTCATTCAGCAATGTACGCACGCGCGCGGCGATCTCCGGCGAACCAGGCGCAGGCCACGTGATCTGGTATGTGTAGTCGGGGAAGCCCTGGTAATCGAACAGCAGTGGCGGCGCCGGCGAGAAATTTACGGTCGGCACCGCCTCCTCCCAGTGCCCCGAGACCACGAGCATGGCGAGAGGCGGCTCGCTGAGTGCGGAGGCGAAACCACCGAGATAGTCCTCAAGCGGCTTCCATGTCGCGCGCATAGGTCCCGGCTGCAGGAAGAAGCACGGGCCGCCAGCCGTGGTTGATGAAGAATGTTGGTTGCATCCCTGTGAAATAAGCGGTGAGTTTCCCCAGTGTAACCGATCAAATTATGATACTTTCCATCACTTTTGGAGATAGGTGTGATAGGCAACCTTACGCTGGATCAGCTGCGTGTCGTCGTGACCGTCAGCGACACCGGTAGTTTTTCGGCCGCAGGACGGACGCTCGGCCGAGTCCAGTCTGCGATCAGCCAGGCCGTAAGAACGCTGGAGGAGACGCAGGGAGTCGAGCTCTTCGATCGCACACGTCAAAAACCGACCCTGACCTCGGTTGGACGCGTGCTCGTCGAACAGGCACGCCAGATCCTTGCAAGCGCGGATCGCTTCGAGGCCATTGCAGCAGGAACACGGATGGGGCTGGAACCGGCGCTGACCTTGGCGATTGATCCCCTTGTTCCAACCGGGCCGCTGATAAACAGCCTGCGCGCGCTCCGCGACACTTTTCCGGATTTGCCCGTCTCCTTCTCTACGGAAGGTGTGGGCGGCGCCGAGCGGCGCCTGCGGGCAAAATCCGCGTCGCTGGCATTCTGTCTGTTGCTGCCGTCCGTGCCCGACGACCTGATGGCTTATCCTCTCCTGGATCTAGGGCTCATGCCCCTGGCTGCGGCAGACCACCCGCTCGTACGCCTCGGCCGCAAGCTGGACCGGGCGGACCTGGAAGCTCACGTGCAACTGGTGCTGTCGGATGCCCACAGCATCGATGGCCCGAGCTATGGAGTGATTAGCAGTCGCGTCTGGCGGTTCGTCGATCTCGCGCGTCGGCTCGACTTCCTGCTTGCGGGTTTCGGCTGGTGCAAGATGCCGCCCTTTGTCGTCGCGCCGTATCTGACCGATGGTCGGTTAGTGGAGCTGGACATTTCCGACGAGAGCATATCGCCGACGGGAACGCTGTCGGTATATGCAGCGCACGTTCGTGGTCGGCCTCTGGGGCGGGGAGGAAGCTGGCTCCTGGACGATTTACGAAAACGGCTCATGAATAAAGCTCGAAGCGATTGGTATTCCCAAACCCGATACTCGGGACCAACGCCAGATGAGGTGCGAGGATGAACGAACGACTACTTTCGTGACACTTCCCATACGCCTTGTACCAGCCGCCCTATCGGATGCCTGGCCCGTCAGCCATGGATCCGAGGTCGAACAAGCACAGGCGGCCTTCGATCGCGCGCGAGCGGCTGAGGCCCATCCATCCGCGCGGGTGCAAGCATCGCGGCGAGGTTGATCCTCTTGGCGCAGGTCGGTCGTGCCGATGGCACCGGTCGCCGCGGAGGAGGCGGGACCGTCCGCACGGCGGGCATCGTGTGCGCATCGCGAAACGGCATGTCCTCGGCCATGCGGGCGGCGGTGGGGTTGGTGGGGCGGCCATATTCCGGGTATAATTGTGACACCGGGCAGGAGCCTTCCGATGGACGAAGCGGATCATCGCATGCTCGCTTCGTCCGCAGCGAAGCTGCTGGACCTGCGCATCGATCCGGCGCTGCTCGACGCCGTCGCCGACAACCTTGCCCTGCTGCAGGCGCATGCCCGGCAGGTAATGCAGTTCGAGTTGTCCGCCGCGGAGGAGATCGCCTGCGTGTTCCGGGCATGAGCGCGGAGCGGCGGGTCGGCGCCGCGCTCGACCGCATCGCGCGGCACGATGCGGTGCTGAACTGCTTCACCACGCTGCTGGCGGAGCCGGCACTGGCGCAGGCGCGGGCAATCGATGCGCGCACCGCACGCGGCGAGGCCTGCGGACCGCTTGCCGGCATGCCGTTCGCGGTCAAGAACCTGTTCGACGTCGAGGGGGTCGTCACCCTGGCCGGCTCGCGCATCCTGGCGTCGGACCCGCCCGCCCGGCGCGACGCCACCGCGGTCGCGCGGCTGCGCGCGGCCGGGGCGATCCTGGTCGGCTGCCTGAACATGGACGAGTTCGCCTACGGCTTCACCACCGAGAACGCCCATTACGGCACCACCGCCAACCCGCACGACATTGCCCGTCTCGCCGGCGGCTCCTCGGGCGGTTCCGCGGCCGCGGTGGCGGCGGGCCTGGTGCCGCTTTCGCTGGGGTCGGACACCAACGGCTCGATCCGGGTGCCCGCCTCGCTGTGCGGCGTCTACGGCCTCAAGCCCACCTACGGGCGTCTCTCGCGCGCCGGCGCCTATCCGTTCGTCGCCAGCCTGGACCATGTCGGCCCGTTCGCACGCAGCGTGCGCGACCTGGCGCTGGCCTACGACGCCATGCAGGGCGACGACGACGCCGACCCGGTGCTGGCCGCGCGCACGGCCGAGCCGGCGGCACCGGCGCTGGGGGTCGCGCTGCCGGCGCTGCGGGTCGGCCGGCTGGCCGGCTGGTTCGCATCCGGCGCCTCGTCGCAGGCGCAGGACGCGGTGGCCCGGGTGGCCGATGCACTCGGCGGCGGCACGGACGTCGAGCTGCCGGGCTCGGATCGCGCCCGCTCGGCGGCCTTCTGCATCACCGCGGCCGAGGGCGGCACGCTGCACCTGCCGGCGCTGCGCACGCGCGCCGCGGAATATGATCCGGCCACGCGCGCGCGGCTGCTGGCCGGCGCCCTGCTGTCGGCGGCGGCGGTGCTGCAGGCACAGCGCCTGCGCGCCTGGTATCGCAGGCAGGTGCTGGCGGCGTTCGAGCATTTCGATGTGCTGCTGGCGCCGGCGACACCGTTCCCGGCGCCGCTGCGCGGACGTCCCACCATCATGCTGGACGGCGTGGAGGTCTCCGCGCGCACCAATATCGGGCTCTACACCCAGCCGATCAGCTTCGTGGGCCTGCCGGTGGTGTCGGTGCCGGTGCTGCATACCGGCGTCCTGCCGATCGGGGTGCAGGTCGTCACCAGGCCGTTCGCCGAGGCGCTCGGCCTGCGCGTGGCGGCGCGGCTGGAGCGGCTGGGCACCGTCGGCTGCGTGGAGCTGGCCTATGACTGACCTGGTCGTCGACGATCCCGAGGCGCTGTCGGAGGTAACCGCCGCGTTCGCGCGCTACGAGGCGGCACTGGCGGAGAACGACGTGGCCGTGCTGGACGCGCTGTTCCTGGATGCGCCGCACACGGTCCGCTACGGCGTCGGGGAAAATCTCTACGGCTTCGAGGCGATCGCCGCCTTTCGCCTGGCCCGCAGCGGCGGCTCGCCGGCACGCACGGTGCACCGCTCCGCCATCACGACGTACGGACGCGACTTCGCCACCACCAACGTCGAGTTCCGGCGCGAGGGCGGCACCCGCATCGGCCGGCAGAGCCAGAGCTGGGTCCGCACCGGCTCCGGCTGGAAGATCGTCTCGGCACACGTATCGCTGATCGGCGATGGACCATAAGGGGGCGACTGCTTCAGAAGGCGCCGTAGGCGGGGGCGACCAGGCCGAGCAGCGTCAGCACCAGCCCGATCGCGCCGAGCCCGAGCGAGGCCAGCAGCAGTGGTGCCGAGCTCGCGATCACCGAGACCGTCGCCAGCACGATGCCGAGCTCGAAGGCAGCGGCGCCGTTGTCGTAGCTGTGCGTGCGCTCCACCGCGTCGTCGCGCGCCTGCTCGAAGGCATGCGCCCGTGCGGCGACGGCCTGCTTGCCGTCCGCAGGGTCGTGCTCGTAATGCGCCTGCTCCTGCGCCAGCCGGTCGAGCACCGCCTTGCGCGCGCTGGTGCCGGCTTCGTTCTGCGGCGTATCGAGGCTGGCGCCGAGATCAGCCAGGTCGTGGGCAAGCGCCTGGCGGATCGACTTGCCCTGGTACTGGGTCCAGGCATCGGCCGCGGAGATCGAGTTCTCCGCCACCCGGATCTCGGCGTGCTTCGAGCCCTGCTCGGCGACTGCCAGGCAGGCGGCCAGGATGGCCACCAGCAGGGCAGCGCGCTTGCTGCCGTGCTCCGCCGCATGCCCCGCATGTTCGTGATGTTCGAGCTGTTGTTCCAAGATGTCCCCGGCAAGCTGGTGTGGGCGTATCCGACCGGTATAGGGCGCCCGCGCCGCGGACGTCGAATACGCTGCCACACCGGCCGGTCTCAGCCGGAGCGGTGCGCCGGCCAGCCGAGCCGCAGCCAGGCCCGGAACGAGAAGCAGCCGGCGACCTCCGCCAGCGAAGCCGCGACATGGACGAGTGCCGTGCGCATGCCGAAAACCTGGCCAGCCTGCAATCCAGTCAAGCAGAGCATGATTGGATCGATCATGCTCTGCTTGACTGAGAAAAGAGCAGCATCGCATGCCCTGCTCCATGGGCGGAAGAGTCGATTTCCCGGATACGCCACCTGCTTGCTCCGTCCGTTATTTTCGTCCGGGGCTATTTACAGGTATACGTGAACTCTCGGTCCGACACACCGAGAGCAGCGCGATCCGTTCATGTGTCGGTGCATGCCAGAGGAGGCTCGGATGGAGCCGATCACGTTCGCCGGGTGTTTCGGCTGGCTGCATGACGGCGACGGAGACGTCGGAGTCGTGCTATGCGGGGGCCTCGGGACCTATGCGCAGAACGGGCACGTCCCTTTGCGCAACCTGGCAAGGCGATTGGCGCAGGCCGGTTATCCGACGCTCCGGTTCGACTATGCCAGCACGGGAGATTCCTGCGACGCTTCGGAAACCGACCTGCCCGCTGCGTGGCTTGCGAGCGTCCATGCTGCGGCGGACTGGCTGCGGACCTCCGCAGGCGTGGAGCGGATCGTGCTGTGTGGCTTGCATCTCGGTGCGACGCTGGCCGTCCTGGCGGCCTTGGAACGGGACGACGTCCACGCGCTGGTGCTGATGGCGCCTGTGGTATCGGGCCGAAGATACGTCCACGAACTCAGCCTGGCGGCGGAGCTCAACCGGGACGCGCCGGAACAGGAGGAGGGCTGGCTGGAGTCCGACGGCCTGCGTCTGCCCGATAACACTCTGCGATCCCTGCGCAGGCTGAACCTGCTCGCGATCCCATCCAGGCCCGCCTCGCGCGTGCTGGTGCTGGACTCCTCTGCCTCCAGCCTCGTATCCGACCTCGCAGCCCATATGCGGACGGTCGGGGCAGATATCACCCGCGGCTCGCTCGGCCAGCTCATCGAGTTCGACGATAACGGTCATGCTGCACCCCAGGTCGAGCTGGACTACGTTCTCGAATGGCTGGGGACGGTGGGCGCTCGGAACCGCGGACTGCCACCCGCTCGCCCCTCGCGTGCATGCGATCACGGCTTGCGTGCAGAGGAGTGGGTCGAGCAACCACTGACTTTCGGCCCGGCCAATGAACTGTTCGGGCTACTGTGCCGACCTGCCGAAGCGTCCCGATCCGACTTCGTCCTGCTGCTGGGCAACTCGGGAGTCGGCCCGCATCACGGCTATGCCCGCTTTCATGTCCAGCTGGCGCGACGCTTGGCTGCCAGCGGCATCGCCTCCATGCGGATCGACTTCGCGGGGCTGGGAGACAGCCTGCCGGTACCCGACGATGCAGCCAGTCACGTATACGAGACGGATCGTTCTCCGGATTTCGCCGCCGCGGTCGACGTGCTGTGGCGGATGGGATATCGCCGCTTCGCGGTGGCGGGCCATTGCTCGGGAGCATACCACGCTTTCAATTTCAGCCTGTCGGATCCTCGTGTTTCCGCCTTACTCATGCTCAACCTCACGACCTTCACGTGGCAGAAGGGCCAGTCCTTCGGACGCTTCCTCCAGGACAACAAGCGCTCGACCCGATCCTATGTCGCGGTGTTGCGGCGGAAGGGTGGATGGCAGAGATTGCTGCGGGGAGAACTCAACGTAGGCAGGGCCCTGTGGACGCTTCAGGGCCGCGCCCAGCAACGCCTGGCTCTTACGGCAGGGCGGCTGGCCAGGCGTGTCGGCGTGCGGGCAGCACCCGCTACACCGCTTCAGGCCATGCGCACCTTGGCCGCTCGTGGTGTGCGCATCCTGCTGCTCGTCGGCACCGGAGACGCGGGGCTGGACACGGTATCGGCACATCTCGGGCCGGATGGGCGGCACCTTGCGGCGCTGTCCGGTGCCCAGATCCTGCTCCTGCCTGGCCTGGACCACCTCATCAGCCGGCGGCAGATGCAGGAGGCGGCGATGGAAGGGGTGATCGACTTCCTGTCCAAGTCCATTTTCCGGGAGGTGCCCACGCACGCCTCCCGACGAGTCGCTGCCGAGTGATCCGCCTGTGGCCGCCCCACCCGTAGCCGCAGGTTCCGCTATGCTGTCGGGAACCAGGACTGCAGGATCCGCACGATCTCGGCGAGCATGGCATCGAGCCGGGTTCGGCTGAGCCTAGGTGTGCCGGTGCCTGATATGAGCCGCATGCGCAACCGACCGTCCTGCTCACGCAGCACGTAGAACAGGACGTCGTTCAGGGGGAAACCCTGCTGGGCGTGCGTCACCTGCGATACGACTCCCGGGAGGTCGAACGACGCCTGCGCCATGTCCAGATAGTTGATCGCGAACTGCGCCGTGCTGGGAACGGTTCCGCCGGATGCCTGGCACAGCGACAGCAGCGGCACCGACTGGAAGCGACGGACCGGCCGCCAGGCCTCCCGCACCGCTCCGATCAACTCGGCCGCCGTCGCGTGATCGCCGAGCCTGAGCCGAACCAGCATCGTGTTGATGCACATCCCGACCAGATCCTCCGCCTCTCCCGACCGGCCGGAGACGAAGGTGTTGATGACGAGATCCGGCGATCCGACGACGGCCGCCAGCATCGTCGCGTAGGCTGCGAACAACACGATGAACGGCGTCGCCCGGTTTGTCGCGGCAAGCTGCTTCAGCCTGCCTCCCGCTTCGGCGTCCAGCGTGCAGGTGCTCTCGGGCAGGTCCGGCGGTTCGTGGCACTCCTGGGCTGCTTCCGGCCCGTCGTAGAGCGTGTCGTACCGGACCGTTGCACCCGCGAGCTCCTCGCCGTAGAAGGCCAGCGCAGCCTCCAGGGCTGGGACCTCCTGGTCCTGTCGGTCGAGCCATTGCTCGTACGTGCGGCTCGTCTCCACCTCCAGTCCATCGAGCTCGCCTCGATAGCAGGCGGCAATGCGTTTCATGACGAGCGCCAGCGCGATCCCGTCCGCTGCCATGTGATGCAGGCGGAACACGAGCACCGTGTCCTCCGGACCGAGCACCAGGATGTCCGCCCAGAACAGCGCGCTGTCATATAATCGGAACCGATGCGACGCCGCGGCGATTATGAAGTTGGCGACCAGCACCTGCTGCTTTACCCCCTGCGCAACGGTAAGCTCCCGCGCTACGGTAAGATCGTGCCGCTCGACGGGTACGCCTTCCGCTGCCGTGAAAACCTGCCGTGGCTCCCGGACCTCCAGCGAAATCCGCGTGCGCAGTGCTGGGTAATATGCCACTGCCGCCCGGATCGCCTCCTCCATCCTGTCGGGATCGATGGGCCCATGCAGGGTCGCGACCGTCACTTGCGTCCAGCGCGACGTGTTGCGATGCAGCATCTCGGCGTACCAGATCGGCAGTTGCGCCGGAGATAGTCGCCTGGGGCCAGGCTCCATGTGATCAGGCATCGTGCAGGTCCCTACGAGGACCGCGTCCAGCCTCGAGGATCGGCGGAGCAGGAAAAACCTTCACGGGATCTTTCCGGCAATCAGTCGAACCAGATCCGCCACGTTCTTGATCGGCCTGATCTCGCGTCCCGTGAACTCGATCGCGAAGCGTTCCTCGGTCAGCATGATGAGAGCCACCATCGCGGTCGAATCCCATCCGGCTACGTCGTCAGGAGCCATGCTTGGCTTGATTGCCAACCCTGGCGCCTTCAGCACCTCCTGAAAGACCTTGTTCAACTCGATGTATATCCCAGCCTCGGTCAAGCGCTTCCTCCCTCCGTTCCGTTCTCGATGTCCCGGTTCATCCCGCTGTTCGCTTTGGATCATTTCAGCAGGAGGAACCTGCGCACCGCTTCCGGCCAGGTCGCAAGCTCCGCACCATGACGGCAGAACAGCGCGTAGGTCAGCCGTTCGTAGCCGAAGCCGACACACGCGCTGATGGGACGATTGCCATCCGCGCTGACGTAATCGTAACTCCGGCTGAAATAATCCTGGTGCAGGTTGATCGAAGCAACCGCGATATGCTGCTCGTTGAACAGCTTGACCAGCACCTCGTACTTCAGGCGGCTTATGTTCTGGTAGGAGTTCTTCTGCAGGGCGTCGTTGGAGAAGAACGGGTCATCTGCAGCTTCGATCCTGCAATGCAGGTCGAGCCCCTGGACAAGATCCTGTATCTCGCAGAGCAGCGCCTCGCGGTGTGCCATGACGAACGCCTCATCGCCGATCATCACGATCTCGCGCATCGTGTAGGCGGTCAGCCGGTCCAGGCGTCCCTCCGTGCTGCTCTCGTTGCGGAACACGTCCCCGTGAATCGTGAAGATCTGGTCCGTTACATCCTGGCGCTCACGCAGCAGCCAGTAGCAACAGTCGCAGACCGTGGGCGCGAGAGCATTCTGTGCCGCAGCGAGCCCGCTTTCTCCCGAGCAGACCATGACGGTTTCGCTTGAGTCCTTGCGGAAACGCTGGGCAAAGGCGCTGCGCGCCGCATAGTCCGGAACCACTCCGGTCGCGAGCAAGGCGAGCTGGGGAAAGTCGTGAAAATAGTTGATGTCTTGCAGCACCGCTGTCGGCCAGACCGGCGGATAGGCTAACTCCTCCGCATCGCGACGAGCGGCGATTTGCTGCACCTTGCGATCAAGGGCGGTACGCACCCGCAGGAAATCGCCGCGGAAGGCGAACAGGCCAGGCCCCAGGCGATGCACCTCGCCCTTGGCCTCCAGCGCCGGTTGCGGGTCATGACCTCGCCAATCCGCAGGCTGATAGGTGAAGACACAATCCCCGGATGCGTAGCGGCGGACCCGCAGAATGTCTCCGAGCGCCTGCTTCAGTTCAGCGTCCGGGATATCATCGCGCACCGTGACGCTGATGCCGTCGAGCCCGGATGTGATCGTCTCGACATTGAAGCTGCGCTCAAGCCTCTGGCGGATATCCGCAAGCCCGTCGTCGTCGAGCGGGCTACCCGGAGAGATGTTGGCATGAGCCACGCTGTTCATCCTGTGTCACTGAGGCAGTGTCAGCTTGGTAGGCGCGCACGGTGATCGTTCGAGCGCCGGGGTGGCATCATGAAGCTACCGCAAGCCTACGATGTCGAACCGTGGGCTGCGGACGATCATGAAAAGCACGAATTACATGTGCCAGTGATGACAAAGCCTTACCTTCTGGTTGGCTGCCTGCTGCCACGATGGCAAGGCAATCGAGCGCCGCCTGCTTCCAGGCAGCGCGTTTGCGATCGCCTGATGGTTTGTCCAACAAGGGTAGGTCGACTTGGCGCCGACGAATACCTCATCGCTCCGCGTAACCGATCGATAACGTCAATATAACGACTTCCAGCCAAAGTAGAGCATTTGTCCAGATCAAGACGAGCAGCCAACCGTAAGCAGGCAGGGCAGACAAGTGCCTCATATCTAGCTTCTATTCCTTATACTGACAGGCAAATTCAAGGCGACATGATGGCTGAATTAGGGCAGCGCCGATCGGTCGCTTCACCGACGCATGCACTGACAAGGCAGCAGTCGGGTGCAGCCCAAGCACCAACATGCCTTGCCGCCGTATAGGTCTAGACTTTCGCCAGGTTGAGGCGGGCCCATGCGCGCTCACCTCTTTCCGGTCGGGATCTACTGCTGCGGCCACGGACGCGTCGAGCGGTGTTGGCACAAGCCGCGAGGTCACGCTTGGGCAGCGGGTTAAAGCCAGCGGCAGCCTTGCATCCGCGCGATGCAGGACACCCGGCGGTGAACCAGACCCCGGAACGTCGCAGCAACTTCGATATAGCTGGAGGTCCGGGCGGGAATCGAACCCACATTCGCGGATTTGCAGTCCGCTGCATCACCACTCTGCCACCGGACCAGTCGCGGCAGGGCCGCTATATCCCTCGCGAGGCGGGGCGGGTCAAGCGGCCTGCCGCAGCTGGGCCTTGCGCCATGCCCGGCTTTACGCGATGTGGCGCGCGCCCGTATAAGCCTGTGCATGCACCAGCCCGTAGCCCGCACGCAGCCGACCGACGCGCCGGACCTGGTCAGCACGCGCAACCGCATGGTCGACACCCAGATACGCCCGCTGCAGGTGCACGACCCGCGCATCATCAAGGCGATGCGCGAACTGCCGCGCGAGCGCTTCGTGCCGGCCGCCTCCGCCGGCCTGGCCTATGCCGACCGCGGGGTCATGCTTGGCGCCGGACGCGTACTGATGGAGCCGCGCATCATCGCGCGCATGCTGCAGGTGGCGGTCCCGCACCTGGGCGAGAAGGCGCTGGTGGTGGCGGCCGGCACGGGCTATGCCGCCGCCTTGCTGGCAGTGCTCGGCCTGCACGTGACGGCGCTGGAGCAGGATGCCCAGCTGGCCGCCGACGGCGCGCGCATCTGCGCCGAGTGGGCGCCCGCGGTGCGCTTCGAGGTGGGCCCGCTGGCGGCAGGCTGGAAGCCGGGAGCGCCCTACGACCTGATCGTCATCGACGGCGCCGTGCGCGCCCTGCCGGAAGCGCTGGGCGGCCAGCTCGCGCCGGCGGGCCGGGTCGCCGCGGTGCTTTGGCCGGAGGGGCGGGTCGGCTGCGTGGTGCTGGCCGAGGCCTCCTCGCACGGGTTGCGCGCACGGCCGCAGTTCGACGCCGCGACGGCACTGATCGCGGAACTGGCTCCCCTGCCGAAGTTCGCGTTCTGAGGTCCCGATGCCGCCCCTGCGAGGCGGCATCGGCACGCGACACTGGCGAGGGCAAATAGTTTTGTGGCAGAGGGTGAGCGGCCTGTCGTGCGCGAGCACCGGAGGCCAGGCGATCGAGGAGGGGCTGGAATGACTATTCGCACCGGCGTGAAGGTGGGCCTGGCGGCCGCACTGTGCGGCAGCACCGCCCTGGTGCTGTGCGACGGCACGGCGCGAGCGCAGAAATATGACGGCAGCGGGTTGCCGACCTTCATCCCGCATACGCTGCAGCAGGCGTTCGCCGCCGCCTACCTGACCAACCCGACCCTGCAGTCGGAGCGCGCCAACCTGCGCGCCACCGACGAGAACGTGCCGACGGCACTCGCCGGCTGGCGGCCGACGATCTCCGGCACCACCGGACTGACCTACTTCCAGGGCACCACGAGCCAGGGCGGCCAGTTCGGCGGCGGCTCCATCGATGCGCCCGGCTACACGTCCGGCGTCACCATACAACAGCCGATCTATGCCGGCGGGCACACCACCTCGCTGACCCACGAGGCGGTCAACCGGGTGATGTCCGAACGCGCCAACCTGATCGCGACCGAGCAGACCGTGTTCACCAACGTGGTCAGCGCCTATGTCGGCGTGATCCAGAACCAGCAGAACCTGCAGATCCAGACCAACAACGAGAAGGTATTGGTCGAGCAGCTGCAAGCGACCAACGACCGCTTCCGGGTCGGCGAGATTACCCGCACCGACGTGGCGCAGGCGGAGGCGGCGCTGGCCACCGCGCGCGCACAGCGGCAGCAGGCGGAGGGGCAGCTGCAGACCGCGGAAGCCACCTACGTGCAGATCGTCGGCATGCCGCCGCCGCCCAACCTGATCCCGCCGCAGCCGCTCACCCTGCCGGTGCGCAACGAGCAGGATGTGATGGCCATCGCCGGCTCGAACAACCCGACGGTCATCGCCGCCCTGTTCACCGAGGCTTCCGAGAAGGACGCGGTGGACGTGGCGTTCTCGGCCCTGCTGCCCAAGATCACCGCCGAGGCGCAGTACTCGCACGGGGTGAACCAGAGCTTCAGGGGCTACCAGCAGGACATCAAGGAAGCCGTCCTGAACTTCCAAATCCCGATCTACCAGGGCGGCGCGGAATATGCGGCAGTACGGCAGGCGCGCCAGACCGACCAGTATGCGCGCCGCCAGGTCGACGTGCAGCGCCGCGCGGCGCTCCAGCTCGCGGTGTCGAACTGGGAGAACCTGATCGCGTTCCGCGCTTCGATCGAGAGCAACCGGACCGCGGTGCGGGCGAACCTGATCGCGCTCGACGGCGTCGAGCGGCAAGCGATCGTCGGCACCAGCACGACGCTGGAGGTGCTGCAGCAGCAGCAGACCCTGCTCTCCGCCCAGCTCGCCCTGGTGCAGAGCCTGAGCAGCATGGTGATCGCCTCCTACAGCGTTGCCTCCGCGATCGGTCGCCTGACCGCCCATGATTTGAAGCTGAACGTGCCCATGTACGACGAGACCGCCTATTACAAGGCGGTCAAGGATCGCCTGTGGGGTCTGAACGACTATGCCGTCGGGCAGCCCGGACGATGAAGTCGGGCTGGATGCCAGAGATCGGGACGTTGAAGATTGAAGAGCAGACCCAAGCAACCTGACTCCATCGAACGCCCGTCCGGGGAGGACAACTCGATGGATACCATCCTCGCGTCGATCCGCCGCATCCTCAACGAGGATGAGGTGGCACCGGTCGAAGTCGCACCTGCTCAGGTTGCACCCGTTCAGGTCGTACATGAGAAGCGCGAGACCGAGAAGTCGGGCGGCGTGCCGACCGGCGGGCGTGACGACGTCCCGTCGGTCGGGCCTGAGGTCGCGCCGCAGGACGACCACGAGACCGACGATGTGCTGGTGCTGGGAGAGGCGATGATGGTGCCGCCGGAAAAGCCGGAAAAGATCGAGCCCGCACTGTCCATGCCGCCTCCCACGCCGCCGGCTGCCTCCGCTCCGCCTGACGCAGCACCGCTCGTGGCCCTGCGTGACCAATCGGCGGAAGGGCTCGTCGCCGCACGTACCCGCGCCGCCACCGCGCAGTCGTTCGACGCGTTGCACGAGGCGATGCGGCAGGAGCGGCTGCCGCCTCCGTCCGCGACCTCGCCCAACCTGCTGCGTGCCGGCGGTCCGACGCTCGAGGACCTCGTGCGCGAGGAGCTGCGCGGCCTGATCAGCAACTGGCTGGACGTGCACCTGCCGACCCTGGTCGAGACGCTGGTTCGCCTCGAGATCGAGAAGCTGACCCGCCGCTCCGGCTGACGCTGCCGGTACCTGTCATCGAAGCGGCTCCAGCGGGCGATTCGCGTCGCTAGAGGTTTCCACCGGGCCGATGCTGCCTTAGGTTCGCGCATGCTCGAAAAGACCTTCGTACCGGCGGATGCCGAGGCGCTGCTCTATGCACGCTGGGAAGCCGAGGGCGCCTTCGCCGCCGCTCCGGGCGACGGCAAGCTCCCGTTCACGATCATGATCCCGCCGCCGAACGTCACCGGCACGCTGCACGCGGGACATGCGCTGAACATGACGCTACAGGACATCCTGGTCCGCTGGCGGCGCATGCAGGGCTGCGACGCGCTGTGGCAGCCGGGCACCGACCATGCCGGCATCTCCACCCAGCTCGTCGTCGAGCGCACGCTGCGCGCCGAGGGCAGCAGCAAGGACGCGATCGGCCGCGAGGCGTTCCTGGCCCGGGTCTGGGAGTGGAAGCAGCAGTCCGGGGACGGCATCACCCGCCAGCTGCGCCGGCTGGGCTGCTCGCTGGACTGGGCGCGCGAGCGCTTCACCATGGACGAGGGGCTGTCGGAGGCGGTGCGCGAGGTGTTCGTGACCCTGCACGGCCAGGGCCTGATCTACCGCGCCCGCCGGCTGGTGAACTGGGACCCGGCGTTCCGCTCGGCGATCTCGGACCTGGAGGTCGAGAGCCAGGAGGTGCGCGGCCAGCTCTGGCACATACGCTATCCCGTCGAGCCCGACGGCGAGCGCCATTCGATCAAGCCCGACGACGCGCATCCGGAAGGCGGCTCGATCACCGTCGCCACCACCCGGCCGGAGACCATGCTCGGCGACATGGCCGTTGCGGTGCACCCCGAAGATGTCCGCTATGCGTCGCTGGTCGGCCGGCACGTGCTGCTGCCGCTGACCGGCCGGCGCGTGCCCATCATCGCGGATACCTACTCGGATCCGGAGAAGGGCACCGGCGCGGTCAAGATCACCCCCGCGCACGACTTCAACGACTTCGCCGTGGGCGAGCGGCACGGCCTCGCCATGCCGAGCATCCTGGACGAGGACGGACGCGTCACCCTGTCCGAGATCGCGGACGGGCTACAGGCCGTCGAGGGCCTCGCCGATCCGGCATTCGTCCACGGGCTCGCCGGTCAGTCCCGCGAGGCCGCGCGGCAGGCGGTCGTGGCCGAGCTGGAGCGGCTGGGGCTGCTGGAAGCGGTCGAGCCGCACACCCACCAAGTCCCGCACGCCCAGCGCGGCGGCGCCGTGGTGGAGCCGCGCCTGACGACGCAGTGGTACTGCGATGCCGCCCGCCTGGCCGGTCCCGCCATCGAGGCCGTGCAGCAGGGGCGGGTGCAGTTCGTGCCGCGCCAGTGGGAGAACACCTTCTTCGCTTGGATGCGCGACATCCAGCCCTGGTGCATCAGCCGCCAGCTTTGGTGGGGGCACCGCATCCCGGCCTGGCACGGGCCGGACGGCGAGATCTTCGTGGCCCGCGACGAGGCGGCGGCGCAGGAGCTGGCACGCGCGCACTACGGTCATGATGCCGAGCTGGCGCGCGACCCGGACGTGCTCGACACCTGGTTCAGCTCCGGCCTGTGGCCGTTCTCCACCCTGGGCTGGCCGCAGCACACGCCGGAGCTGGCACGGTACTATCCTGGCTCGGTGCTGGTCACCGGCTTCGACATCATCTTCTTCTGGGTGGCCCGGATGATGATGCTCGGGCTGCACTTCATGGGCGAGGTGCCGTTCCGCACCGTTTTCATGCACGGGCTGGTGCGCGACGAGCGCGGGCGCAAGATGTCCAAGAGCCTCGGCAACGGCATCGACCCGCTCGACGTGATCGACCAGTACGGCGCCGACGCGCTGCGCTTCGCCGTTTGTGCGCTGACCGGGCAGGGGCGCGATGCCCGCCTCGGTCCCGCCCGGGTCGAGGAGCAGCGTTCTTTCGTCACCAAGCTGTGGAACGCGGCGCGCTTCTGCGAGATGAACGGGGTGGCGCCCGATCCCGGCTTCGATCCGGCGGGCGCGCGCCATCCGCTCGCGCGCTGGATCCTGGACGAGGCCATGGCGGCGGCGGCGGACGCCGACGCGGCGCTGGAGGCGTTCCGCTTCGACGAGTACGCGGCGGTGCTCTATCGCTTCACCTGGAACCGCTACTGCGACTGGTTCCTGGAGCTGGCCAAGCCGGTGCTGGCCGCGACCGGCGACGAGGCGGCCCGTGAGCTGCGTGCCGCGGCGGCCCATGCGCTGGGCATCATCCTCCGCCTGCTGCACCCGGTGATGCCGTTCGTGACCGAGACCATCTGGGACGCGTTCGGCTACGGCGCGCCGGGCAGCCTGATCCGTGCCGAGTGGCCGGCGACGCAGGGTGCCACGGCCGACCAGGCGGTGTCGCGCGAGGTCGACTGGGTGATCCGCCTCATCACCGGCATACGCACGGTGCGCGCGGAGATGAACGTGCCGCCCGCGCGCCTGGCGCCCATGCTGCTGCGCGACGCGGCACCCGGGAGCCTCGCCCGTGCCCGCTCCTGGAGCGAGGCGATCGGGCGCCTGGCGCGCATCTCCGAGGTCGGCGTGCTGGAGGGCCCGATGCCGAAGGGTGCGGCGCAGCTGGTGCTCGACGAGGCCACCCTGGTGCTGCCGCTGGAGGGGCTGATCGACATCGCCGCCGAGCACGCCCGGCTGGAAAAGGAGCTGGCACGTGCCGGGGCGGAAGCGGAGAAGGTGGAGCGCAAGCTCGGCCGCGCCGACTTCGTCGCGCGCGCCAAGCCCGAGATCGTCGAGGAGAACCGCGCGCGCCTCGACGCCTTCCTGTCAGAGCAGGCGCGCCTGCGGGCCGCCATCGCCTGCCTCGACTGAATAAGTAGGAACCTCACCATGCAAGAGCCGCGCTGGGACAAGTCCAGGCTGCCGTCGCGCCACGTCACCGAGGGCCCCGGCCGCGCGCCGCATCGCTCGTACTATTACGCGATGGGGCTGGACGACGCGCAGATCCACCAGCCGCTGGTCGGCGTCGCCACCTGCTGGAACGAGGCGGCACCCTGCAACATCGCGCTGTCGCGTCAGGCGCAGTCGGTCAAGCGGGGGGTCAGCGAGACGGGGGGCACGCCGCGCGAGTTCACCACCATCACCGTCACCGACGGCATCGCCATGGGCCACCAGGGCATGAAGTCGTCGCTGGTGTCGCGTGACGCCATCGCCGACACGGTGGAGCTGACCATGCGCGGCCACAGCTACGACGCGCTGGTCGGCCTCGCCGGCTGCGACAAGTCGCTGCCCGGCATGATGATGGCGATGCTCCGGCTGAACGTGCCCAGCGTGTTCATGTACGGCGGCTCGATCCTGCCGGGGCGCTTCCATGACCGCGACGTCACCGTGGTCGACGTGTTCGAGGCGGTCGGCCAGCACGCCGCCGGCAACATGTCGGACGAGGAGCTGTTCGCGCTCGAATGCGTAGCCTGCCCGTCGGCCGGCGCCTGCGGCGGCCAGTTCACGGCCAACACCATGGCCACCGTCAGCGAGGCGATGGGCCTCGCCTTGCCGGGCTCCGCCGGGGCGCCGGCGCCGTACGAGGAGCGTGACGCCTGGGCGATGGAGTCCGGGCGCGCGGTGATGGCGCTGCTGCGCTCCGGCCTGCGCCCGCGCGACATCGTCACCCGGCGGGCGCTGGAGAACGCCGCGGTGGTGGTGGGCGCCACCGGGGGTTCGACCAATGCCGGCCTGCATCTGCCGGCGATCGCGCACGAGGCGGGCATCCGCTTCACCATGGAGGAGGTGGCCGACATCATGCGCCGCACCCCCTATATCGCCGACCTCAAGCCGGGCGGGAAGTACGTGGCACTCGACGTGCACAATGTCGGCGGCATCCCGGTGATCCTGAAGGCGCTGCTCGATGGCGGCCTGCTGCACGGCGACTGCCTGACCGTCACTGGCCGCACGCTGGCCGAGAACCTCGCGGACGTGGTGTTCCCGACCGGCCAGGACGTGGTCTACCCGGTGTCGCGGGCGATCTCGCAGACCGGCGGCGTGGTCGGGCTGAAGGGCAACCTGGCGCCGGACGGGGCGATCGTGAAGATCGCCGGCCTGAAGCAGCTCCGCTTCGAGGGCACCGCGCGCTGTTTCGACTGCGAGGAGGACGCCTTCGCCGCGGTGCAGGCGCGCGCCTACGCCGAGGGCGACGTGATCGTCATACGCTACGAGGGACCCAAGGGCGGGCCGGGCATGCGCGAGATGCTCTCCACCACGGCGGCGATCTACGGCCAGGGCATGGGCGAGCGCGTGGCGCTCATCACCGACGGGCGCTTCTCGGGCGGCACGCGCGGCTTCTGCATCGGCCATGTCGGACCGGAGGCGGCCGAAGGGGGTCCGATCGCGCTGCTGGAGGACGGCGACCGCATCGTCATCGACGCCTCCGCCGGCACCGTCTCGGTAGCGCTGGACGAGGCGGAGCTGGCCCGTCGCCGCGCCGCCTGGCATCCGCGCCGGACCGACTACAACAGCGGCGCGATCTGGAAATTCGCGCAACTCGTCGGGCCCGCGCATCTCGGCGCCGTCACCCACCCGGGCGCCGCCGCCGAGACCCACGTCTACGCCGACATCTGATATCGGCGGCCCTTTGGGCTGACCGGTATGCACGCGGGGTTGGCGGGGCGGCCACGTGCAAGACATGACTCTGATACCGGTCGCCCCATAGGGCGGCTGGTATGATGTAAGCCGCGGTTCATCGAGCCCTTGCCGGCCGGCTGGAGCGTGGGCGGATCACGCTCCAGGCTGCGCAAGCAGATCGAGCAACAGGTCCATGGTCGCCTCGATGCTGCCCAGCCCCTTTGCTTCCTTGGCGCGGCCGCCGAGTTCGAGGTCGATCGCACCGTGCAGCGTGGCGTGGATCAGCCCGGTCAGCCTTGCCGTCTCGATGGGTCGAAGGCTCCCGTCGGACTGGCATTGCCGCACGATCGCCGCGAAAGCCTGGAACGAACCGAACGCGGCGACGTGCAGGTTCCCATCCACGGATGCCGAATTGGGGGATATCAGGTCAGGGTCGCTGAACAGTAGGCGGTAGCGGGCCGGGTGCTGCCGCGCATAGGCGATCATCACCAGCACCGCTCCCCACAGCGACGAGCGCGCGTCCCGCGGGTCGTCGGCCTTCGCCTGGAAGGCTTGCCTCAGCCCGTCGAAGTCGCGTTCGGCGACGGCCGCCAGCAGGGCACTGCGGTCCCGGAAGTGCCGGTACGGCGCGTTGTGTGACACGCCGACTACCTCGCCGACGGCCCGCAGCGTGACCGCCCCTTGGCCGCCGGCGTCCAGAAGATCGGATGCTGCCGCGACGAGGCGCGCCTTGGTGGTCTCGATCATGCCGGAATGTTGGACCGCGTGCGTTGACAACGTCAACATTGCGAACTATGTTGACATTGTCAACAAGGGGGTTTCGACATGAAAAGCGTGGTTGTGACCGGTGTTTCGACCGGCATCGGCAAAGGCATCGCCTCCGTGATGGCCAGGGAGGGCTGGCGCGTGTTCGGCGGCGTGCGGAAGGAGGCGGACGCACGGGCGCTCCAGGCCGAGCTTGGCGAGCGCTTCGTCCCGCTCGTCTTCGACGTCGAGGACGATGACGCCATCATCGCCGCCTCCGCCCAGGTCCGGGAGCACCTAGCCGGCCGCACCCTGGATGGGCTGGTGAACAATGCCGGCATGGCGTTGACTGACCCGCTGCTCGTCCAGAGCGTCGCCGACTTCCGCAGGCAGATTGAGGTCAACCTAATTGGGATGTTCGCCGTCACGCGGGCATTCGGGCCGCTACTCGGCGCGGACCCGGGCCTTGCCGGACCGAAGGGGCGGATCGTCAACATAAGCTCGGTCGGCGGCAAAATCGGGCCGCCGTTCCTGGGCGCCTACGCCGCCGCTAAGCACGGCGTGGAGGGCTTCTCGGAAAGTCTCCGCCGGGAGCTGCGGCTGGTTGGCATCGACGTGGTCATCGTCGGCCCCGGCTCGGTCGCGACGCCGATTTGGGACAAGGCGGAGGCGGCTCCCTCCGATCACCTCGTGGGCACGATCTGGGAAAGGCCGTTCCGAACGTTCCGCAACATCATGATCGAGAACGGACGCAAAGGGCTGGCGCCCGAGCGCGTCGGGGAGGTCGTGAGGACGGCGCTCGTGGTCACCAGGCCCCGGGCACGTTACGCGCCGGTGCCGGGCAAGCTGCTGAACTGGACTCTGCCAACGGCGCTGCCGAGCCGCGTCGTGGACCGCCTGATCAGCGCCCAACTCGGCCTGAGCCCGAAGCGCACATGATGGCGGCATCCGCCTTATACCGGCGGCCCTTTGGGCTGACCGGTATGCACGTGGGGTTGGCGGGGCGGCCACGTGCGAGATATGATTCTGATACCGGTCGCCCCATAGGGCGGCTGGTATTAGGCGATTATGTTCCCTGGCAAGACATCTCGCACCATGAACCAGCTATCGTCTGGAACGTGCGCTGGTGGCGGTCTCGGTCGCCTTCGGCAGGCTGGTCGGCACCACGACGACCGGGGCGACGCCCTCCTTCTTGGTCAGGCCGATCTGCCGCGCGGTGTGCGGCGTCAGATCGACGACTCGGCCCTTCGGCACCGGACCGCGGTCCTTGATCGTCACCTCGGCGGACTTGCCGGTCTCGAGATTGGTCACCCAGGCCTTGGTGCCGATGGGCAGGGTCTTGCTGGCCGCGGCGGAGGAGCCGGCGTTGAATCGTTCGCCGTTGGTCATGGGTTGTCCCTGAAGGTGGCTCGAATAGACCGAGGCCTTGCCGACCTGCTTGTGCGGAAGGCTGTTCCAGGCGGCCCATGCGGCGTCGCCTGCCGAGAAGCCCGCGAAGAGGATGGACGCATATCCGATGATCACGATCCTGCGCACGTCGCCCTCCAAAAACAGTTCCGTGAGCAACGACGCGAGACGAGCGCGAAAGTTCTGTACGACGCACTACGACCTGGCCTTGTCCGTCGGGCAGGAACATGTCGCTATGCGGCCAGGCTGACGATCAGCGGCACGTGGTCGGAGGGCTGCGGCGCGTCGCGCTCCTGCCGGTCCGGCAGGGCGGACAACAGCCGTTCGGCGAGTCGCGGCGAAAGCAGGGCGTGGTCGATGCGCAGGCCGCGGTCGCGCGGCCAGCAGCCCGCCTGGTAGTCCCAGAAGGTGAAGGCGCTGCCGGTCGGCTGCAACGCGCGCACCGCATCGGTCAAGCCGAGCCAGAGCAGGGCGCGGAACCGGCTGCGCGTCTCGTGCCGGACCAGCGCGTCGTCCGGCGGCAGTATGCCGGGCGCCTGGTCCGCGTCCGCCGGGCAGACGTTGTAGTCACCCGCCAACGCGAAGTCGGTGTCGGCGGCGAGCAGGGCGGCGGCGTGCGCGGCGAGGGCGTCCATCCATTCGAGCTTGGCCCGGTAGCCGGCCTCGCCGCCGGAGTTGCCGTTCGGGAGATACAGGTTGCCGAGCGTCACGCCCTTGAGCCGCACTTCGACGTAGCGCGCCTGCGGCTCGGGCGGCAGGCCGGGCAGTGCGGTGCAGGTGACCTCGGCGTCGCCGCGGGTGAGGATGGCGACGCCGTTATAGGCTTTCTGCCCGACCACGACCGACCGGTAGCCGAGGGCTGCGAAGCCGTCGGCCGGGAACGCGGCGGTCTCGCACTTGATCTCCTGCAGCAGCAGGGCGTCCGGCCGCTCGCGTTCGAGCCAGCGCCGGACATGCGCTTCGCGCTGCCGGATCGAGTTCACGTTCCAGGTGGCGAACTTCATGCCGCCGCGTCCGGTCGGTGGGTCGCCGATCAGTCGATCGAGAAGCTGGTGCCGCAGCCGCAGGAGGAGGTGGCGACCGGGTTGCGAACGGTGAAGTGCGCACCCATCAGCGCCTCGCTATAATCGAGCTGGGCGCCGGCGAGCAGGTCGAGGCTGGTGGGGTCGATCAGCACGCGCGCCTCGCCGGCACGGATCTCGACGTCGTCGGACTGGGTGTCGCCATCGAGCTTGAAGCTGTATTGGAAGCCGCTGCAGCCACCGGCCAGCACAGCGACGCGAAGCGCCTGCCAGTCCGGACCGGAGGCGTTCGGCTGTGCGGCGACGATCTCCGCGATGCGCGCGGCGGCGCGATCGGAGACCGAGAACCCGGCTGCGGGAAACATGTCATGGTCAGGCAGGGCATTGTCCATGGCTGCTAGATAGCGTCTCGCGACGGGTTGTTGAAGTGCCGCGGGACGCATCGTAATCCTGGGCAGGCTGACAGATGGAGTGGCGGATGGACTTGGCACCCTACGCGGTGCGCACGGAGAGCGCCCGCGGCCGGCTGCATCCGGAGGCGGAGGCGCCGACGCGCAGCCCCTGGCAGCGCGATCGCGACCGGGTGATCCACTGCGCGGCGTTCCGCAAGCTGCAGTACAAGACCCAGGTGTTCGTCAACCACGAGGGCGATTTCTTCCGCACCCGGCTCACCCACAGCCTCGAGGTGGCGCAGATTGCCCGTTCGATCGCGCGCGAGCTCGGGCTGAACGAGGACCTGACCGAGGCGCTGGCGCTGGCGCACGATTTGGGCCACACGCCGTTCGGCCACGCCGGCGAGGACGCCATGGCGGCGGCGATGAAGGACTGGGACGGGTTCGACCACAACACCCAGTCCATGCGTATCGTCACCCTGCTGGAACGACGCTACGCCGACTTCGACGGGCTGAACCTGACCTGGGAGACGCTGGAAGGGCTGGCCAAGCATAACGGGCCGGTGGCACGGCCGTCGCCGTACCTCGTCGTGTACGACCGGCAGCATCCGCTCGACCTCGACTCGTATGCTTCGGCCGAGGCGCAGCTGGCCGCCATGTCCGACGACATCGCCTATCACGGCCACGACCTCGACGACGCGCTGCGCGCCGACCTGCTCGATTTTTCCGATCTCGAAGCTTTGCCGGTGGTCGGCGAGGCGCTGGCCCAGGCACGCGCGCGCTGCGCGGGCCGTGACGGCCCGGTCGAGCGCTCCAGGCTGCGCCACGAGACCATCAGGCGGGTGATCGACACGCTGGCGACCGACCTGACGCAGGAGACCAGGCGCCGCCTGCACGCCGCCGAGCCGCGCAGCCCGGAGCAGATCCGGCGCGGCACCGAGCCGATGGTCGGCTTCGGTGCGCGCATGGCGGCGGACAACGCCGCGATCCGCGCGTTCCTGCACGCGCGCGTCTACCGGCACTGGCGGGTCAACCGAATGACCATGAAGGCCAGGCAGGTGACCGCCTCGCTGTTCTCAATGCTCTCCCGCGACATCGCGCTGCTGCCGGATAGCTGGCGCGAGCAGGCCATGCTGGGCGACGCGCGGCAGGCGCATCGCGTGGTGGCGGACTACATCGCCGGCATGACCGATCGCTTCGCCATAGAGGAGCATCGCCGGCTGACGGACCCTGCCATACCGGGCTAGATATGGCTTCGCTGCTGTCCGATACGGCATTGCGCGAGGTCGTGCGGGAACTGGTGGTCGAGGTTGGCGGCGGGCCGTTGCCGGATGCGATCACCGGCCGTATCGGCCTGCGGCCCGTCCGATCGCGGTCGGACGGCGATTTCAGCTGCGACGCGGCGCTGCTGGCGGCTGCCTCCGTAGGGCTACCCGCGTTTGCTTTCGCGCAGCATCTGGCCGGGTGGCTCGCCACCATGCCGGGCCTGCAGGAGGCACGCGCCGCCGGTCCCGGGTTCGTCGAGCTGAGCTTCTGCGACGCGGCGATCGACGGCATACTCCCGGCCCTGCTGGCGGCTCCACCAGCACGCGCGAAGGTCGCACCGGCGCCACCGCTGCTGCCGCTGGAGGCGATGCGCCATGGCGATCCCGACTTCATGGTGCAGTACGCGCATGCGCGCTGCTGCTCGGTGCTGCGCGCCGCGGCCGGGATGCCGGGGCTCGACGGGCAAGACCCGATCCTGCTCGCCGCCGCGACCAAGGGTCGGTTCGTTTCAGGTCCGGCACGCGGCCTGCTCTGCCGGCTGGAACACTGGACGCGACTCTCGGCGATGCCTGCGGCGTCCTGCGACAGCCGGCGCATCCTGCTGTTCCTGAGGGATTTAGCCGATCAGTTCGAACAGGTGTGGAAGGCGTCGTGCGACCATGCGACACTGCGGCTGCTGTATCCGGAGCAGCCGTCCCGGAGCCTCGCAGGCCTCGCCCTGGCGCGGGTCACGGCGGGCGTGATCCGCTCCGGGCTGGAGCGTCTCGGGATCGGAGCGGTGGAGGAGATGGGATGAACCCGGTGGAGGAAGATCGCGCGCTGCAGGGCGAGCTCGGTCCGCGCCTGGACGACGGACGCCGCGGCCGCGCGGCGATGGACCCGACCACCCGTCACCTGGCGCTGATCGCCAGCGGGATCGGCCTGCTGCTGGTGGTCCTGATCGGCGGCTGGATGCTGTCCGGCCGACACCCCGGCTCGATCCCCGTCATCGCCTCGCCGCCTGGCCCGATACGGCTCAAGCCGGTCGATCCGGGCGGCATGCAGGCGATGGGAGCACAGGCGCCGCCCGCGGTGTCCGGCAAGGGCGGCGAGACGTTGGCACCGAAATCGGAAACCGCCCGGCCGGATGCGCTGCAGGCCCAGCTCGACGCCGCGCGCCGTGACGGAAGCGGCCATGACGGAGGTGGGCAAACCGCTCCGGCGCCGACGTCGCCGCCCCGGCCGATGTCGCAGACGCCGCCGGCGCCGCGGCCTGCTCCGCCGCAGGTGCCGCACGCACCGGCCCAGCCTGCGCCAGGCTTGCGGTCGGGCGTCCTGCTGCGCACGGATGCCGGTCCGGAGCCGGCCGTGCAGCCGGGCTCCGGGGGGGTCGCGGTGCAGCTCGCGGCCGTCGGCAGCGATGCGGCGGCGCAGACCGAGTGGACCCGGCTGCGCCACCTCCATCCCGGGCTGTTCTCCAACCGCCTGCCCGAGGTCGAGCAGGCCGACCATGCCGGCCACGCGATCTACCGGCTGCGCACGCGCGGCTTCGGCAGCGCCGCCGAGGCCAGCTCCTTCTGCGAGCAGGCGCATGCGCAGGGCGTCGCCTGCACGCTGGCCGATTTCTAGAGCGTGATCACCTGGTGACGACGCCCCCGCTGGCCGCGGTCATCGGCATCGCCGGCCTCGCGCTGGATGCCGCGGAGGTCGAGCTGATCCGCCGCCATCCGCCGGCCGGGGTGATCCTGTTCGGGCGCAACATCGCGGACCGGGTCCAGCTCGCGGCGCTGGTCGGGTCGCTGCGTGCGATCCTGCCGTGCGGCGGCCGGCTGATGGTCGACCAGGAGGGCGGCCGCGTCGCGCGCCTGCGGCCGCCGCACTGGCTGGAGCATCCGCCGGCCGCCGCGATCGGGCGCCTGCACGCGCACGATCCCGAAGCCGGCTGCCGGGCGGCCTACCTGACCGGTGCCCTGATCGGGGCCGACTGCGCTGCGGCGGGGTTCGACGTGGCCTGCGCGCCGGTACTCGACCGCTGCGTGCCCGGTGCGGACGGCATCATCGGCGACCGTTCGTTCGGTGCCGATGCCGAGGCGATCGTGCCGCTGGCCGCCGCCATCGCCGACGGCCTGCTGGCGGCCGGAGTGCAGCCGGTCGGCAAGCACGCTCCGGGCCATGGCCGTGCCGGAGCCGACAGCCACCTGGCGATGCCGGAGCTGGACCGGCTCGACGAGGCCGACCTGGAGCCGTTCAGGGCGCTGGCCTGGCTGCCCTGGATGATGACCGCGCATATCCTCTACCGCGACGCCGACCCGCTATGGCCCGCCACCTTGTCGTGCGGCATCCTGCAGGGCGTCGTGCGCGGCCGTATCGGCTTCGACAACCTGCTGATCTCCGACGACCTGGCGATGCAGGCGCTGACCGGCCCTGCCGGAACCCGCGCAGCGCGAGCCCTGCAGGCCGGCTGCGACCTGGCGCTGCATTGTTCCGGCGTGCTGTCGGAGAGTGCCGACGTGCTCGCCCGGGTACCGCCGCTGACCGAAGCCGCCCTGGGGCGAATCGGGCGGGCAGATGCCCTTGCCGCAGGTCGCCGGATCGCCCTCGACCTGGCGTCGCTGGCCGAGGAACGCGAGCAGCTGCTGTGCTGAGCCGCCCGGTCATGCCCGCAGCCGCCGGGCCGGCACACCGGTCGGAGGCGCCGCGGTTGCGGCTCGACGGGTTCGAGGGGCCGCTCGACCTGCTGCTCGAGCTGGTACGGGCGCAGAAGGTCGACCTGTCGCGCATCTCCATCCTGCAGCTGGTCGAGCAGTACCTCGCCGTGGTGGAGGCGACGCGCCAGCTGCGGCTGGAGCTGGCGGCGGACTGGCTGGTCATGGCCGCCTGGCTCGCCTGGCTCAAGTCGCGGCTGCTGCTGCCGCGCGAGGCAGGCCAGGACACGCAGGATGCCGATGTGGCGGCCGGCCTGCTGGCCGAGCAGCTCGCCGAGCTGGCGCATGTCGGACGCGCCGCCGCGTGGCTGGGCGCGCGCGACCGGCTTGGGCACCAGGTGTTCGCGCGCGGCGCTCCCGAGGACCTCGTCGAGATCGACCGCTCTGGCCTGCTGCTGGCCCTGCCGCAGCTGCTCGACGGCATCATGACGGTGATGCGCAGGCAGGCGAGGAAGCGGGTCTACCGGCCGAGGCCGGTCGCCTTCTGGACCGTGCAGGATGCGCTCGCCCGCCTGCGCCTGCTCCTGGGTGACGGTCCGCCGGCCTGGTGCATGCTGAACGGTTTCATGCCGGAGCCGGCCGGGCATGATCCGGCTGCCTCGCTCGCGGGACGGGCGGCACGGGCCGCGACCCTGCTCGCGGGTCTGGAGCTGGCCCGCGACGGCGTGTTGGAGCTGCGCCAGGATCACGCGTTCGACGCCATCCTACTACGCCGAAGCCGAGCCGGAGCGTTGCGGAAGGCGGCGGAATGAGTGGGGCGCCGGAGCCGCCGATCCTGGCGATGCGCTTGGCCGAGGCCATGATCTTCGCCAGCAGCGAGCCGGTCACCGCACATGCACTGTTGGAATTGCTGCAAGATCAACAGTTGATGAGAGCTTTCGAAGGTGAGACCGCAGCGCAAGCCGTCTCTGGCATCCTGGATGCGCTGCAGGCCTCGTATGCGGATCGCGGGGTCAGGCTGGTGCAGGTGGGCGGCGGCTGGCAGTTCCGCACCGCGCCCGACCTGGCACCGCATCTGGCCCGCGTGATCCGGCGTCCGCGACGGCTGCCGCGGTCGGCGATGCAGACGCTCTCGGTGATCGCCTACCACCAGCCCTGCACACGCGCCGAGATAGAGGGGATCCGTGGCGTCTCGCTTGCCCAGGCGACGCTGGATGCCCTGCTGGAGGCGGCGCTGATCGTGCCGAAAGGCCGCAAGGAAGTGCCCGGGCGTCCGGTGCTCTGGGGCACGTCGCCCGCATTCCTGCAGCATTTCGGCCTGCGCGACCTGCGCGACCTGCCGCGCCGCGAGGAGCTGATGGCAGAGCTGCCCGATCTTGCCACGACGCCCGCTCCCGTCGCCAGGGCTGGGGTGCCGACGCTGCCAGTTCCGGCGGCCCCGGAGCTGTGCTAGCTAGCGCCATCACTTCCCACAGGGCGGCCAGGGCGCCGCCGGAGACACCGGGTCCGCATGTTCGATTTTGCCTGGTCCGAGATCGCGCTGATCGGCATCGTCGGACTGATCTTCATCGGCCCCAAGGACATGCCGACGGCGATCCGGGCCATCACCGACCTGCTCAAGAAGGGCCGCAAGCTGGCTGGCGAGTTCCAGACCCACGTCGACGACATGGTGCGCGACGCCGATCTCGGCGAGGCGCGCGACCAGTTCCGCCAGCTGCGCAGCCTGAACATACGCGGCCAGGTGATGAAGGCGCTGGACGATGACGGGACCCTGCGACGCACCCTGAGCGACAACCCGCTGAGCCCGATCCCGGCCGCCTCCTCGTCCGTGATTCCCGGCGCGATACCCGAGACGATCGCCGCGGAAGGCCGGGTGGTGTCGGGCGACCAGCTGCTGCGCATGAGGAACTCTCGTCACGGCGAGCCCGCCGGGCCGGCACCGGAGACCGAGGAGCCTCGGGAGGACGACGATCCCGCGCCCGGGATCATCCCGCCGCGGACGGCGCGCCGGCTGCGACGGCTGCGCGCGGCGGCGCCGGCACCCACCTTCCTGCCGCCAGGTGCGACGCGTCCGCATCCCGGCTCCTACTGAGCGGAGTTCAAGCCTGTGGAGCCGAGCTCTTGGACAACGCCCTGAACGACGATCCGATCAACGACCGGCCGATGCCGCTGCTGGCGCATCTGGTGGAGCTGCGCCGGCGGCTGCTCTGGTCGTCGGTGACGTTCGGGCTGAGCTTCCTGCTCTGCTACCACTTCTCGCAGCGCATCTACCTGTTCCTCGCACATCCGCTCGCCGAGATCATGCGCGAGAAGGGCGAGCAGCCGCATCTCATCTATACAGCGCTCTACGAGGCGTTCTTCACGTATCTGAAGGTCGCGATGTTCGGGGCGGGCTTCCTGTCGTTCCCGATCGTGGCGAGCCAGATCTGGATCTTCGTCGCGCCCGGTCTCTACCGCAGCGAGAAGCGCGCCTTCGCGCCGTTCCTGATCGCGACGCCGGTGCTGTTCCTGGCGGGCGCGGCACTCGCCTATTATTTCGTATTCCCATTCGCCTGGAGGTTCTTCCTAAGCTTCCAGACCACCTCCGGCGCGGATGGGCTGCAGATCCAGCTGCAGGCCAAGGTGAGCGAGTACCTGGCCCTGGTGATGAAGCTGATCATGGGGTTCGGGATCGCCTTCGAGCTGCCGGTGGTGCTCACCCTGTGCGCCAAGGTGGGCATCGTCAGCTCCGCCGGGCTGAAGAAGATGCGCCGCTACGCCTATGTCGGCGCCTTCGTGGTCGCGGCCCTGCTGACCCCGCCCGACGTGATCACCCAGACCGGGCTCGCGGTGCCGCTGATCCTGCTCTACGAGGTCTCCATCATCACCGCCCGCATGGTCGAGCCGAAGCCGGTCGTCGATGAGCCGGCGCCGGATGGCGACACGTGATGGGCGATACGTGATGCACGACCTGCGTGCGCTGCGTGACGATCCCGCCGCTTTCGATGCCGACCTGGCACGGCGCGGCTTGCCGCCTGCCGCGAGTGGGCTGCTCTCGATCGACGACGCCCGACGCGCCGCGGCGACCGCCCTGCAGGACAGGCAGGCGCGCCGCCGCGCGCTCGCCAAGCTGATCGGGCATGCCAGGCGGAACGGCGCCGACAGTTCCGGCCTGGAAGCCGAGGCGGTCGCGTTGCGCGGCGAGATCGATCGTCTCGACCGCGCGTCGGCAGAGCTCGAGGCGCAGGTGCGTGGGCAGCTCGCCGAGCTGCCGAACCGTCTCGATGCGGGCGTGCCGGCGGGACTGGACGAGGGCACCAACGTGGTGGTTCACGAACGCGGCGTTCGGCGCGAGCCCGATTTCGCGCCGAAGCAGCATTTCGAGCTCGGCGAGGCGCTGGGCATGATGGATTTCGACGCCGCGGCGAAGCTGGCCGGGAGCCGCTTCGTGGTGCTGCGCGGCGCGCTGGCCCGGCTGGAGCGGGCACTCGGCCAGTTCATGCTCGACCTGCACACGGGTGAGCACGGCTACGAGGAGCACGCCGTGCCGCTGCTGGTGAACGAGGCGGCGATGTACGGCACCGACAAGCTGCCGAAGTTCGCCGACCAGTCCTTCGTCACCACCGATGGCCGCTGGCTGATACCGACCGCGGAGGTGCCGCTGACCAGCCTGGCGGCCGGCGAGATCCTGGCTGCCGGCCGCCTGCCGATCCGGCTCACCGCCCTGTCGGCCTGCTTCCGGAGCGAGGCCGGGGCGGCCGGTCGCGACACACGCGGCATGCTGCGCCAGCACCAGTTCCAGAAGGTGGAGCTGGTCTCCGTCACCGCACCGGGCGAGAGCGACGCCGAGCATGAGCGCATGACCGCCTGCGCGGAGCGGGTGCTGGAGCTGCTGGAGATCCCTTACCGGCGCGTGCTGCTGTGCGCGGGCGATACCGGCTTCGGGGCGGCGCGCACCTTCGACCTGGAAGCCTGGCTGCCCGGCCAGGGCGCGTGGCGCGAGCTGTCATCCTGCTCCAACACGCGCGACTTCCAGGCGAGGCGGATGAATGTCCGCTTCCGCGCCGAGGGCGCCGCTGGTCCGCCGGAGTTCGTGCACACGCTGAACGGCTCCGGCCTCGCCGTCGGCCGCACGCTGATCGCGGTGATGGAGACCTGGCAGCAGCCGGACGGTTCCGTACGGGTGCCGGACGTGCTCGCGCCCTATATGGGTGGGGTGCAGTCGATCGTCAGGCGGGTCGGCTAGACCATGATCGTGTCAGGTTGACCCGATCATGGTCCAGCTTCTCGTTTTGGCGAGGGCGATTCACGCTTGAGGTTGAACCAACCTCAAACGATCGCGCTCTAAAGCCGGATCGGCTACGTGGCAGGCGCCGCACGAGTCCGGCAACGAGCCATAGCAGCAGTGCCACATCCAGCACGTGCAGCGCCACCGTATAGCGGACGAAGCCGCCTTCGGCCGCGGCACTGACCAGCAGGCTCGCATGCAGGACCAACGCGCAGCCGAAGAACAGCGTCGTCCGTGGGTAGGCGCGGCGGCGCAGCACGGCCGGTGCCGCGATCAGCACCAGCAGGGAGGCAGCCACCACGCCCGCCACCGATGCGAGCAGGATCGAGACCAGGGCCGACGCGGGCAGGTCGTAGCGGTCGAGCGCGTAGCAGCCCTTCTGCACGGCGCAGGCGGGGAACTGGCTGCGCGGCGCCGGCTCGGCGGTCGCCCAGGCCGGCCAATAGTTCGGATACAGCACCAGCTCCGTCCAGTCGCGCATCGCCAGTTCGGCGTATCCGATCGGGTGGGCCAGGATCAGCTTGCGTGCGATGCCGCCGCAGAGCACCGCCCGCTCGCGCCAGTCGGCCTGCGCGAAGGCCGGCCAGTTCGCCATGGCGGCGGGAAAGAAGACGGCGAAGCGCAGGTCTTCCAAGACCTGCATCTGCGCCCGCATGGAAGCGGCGGGATCCGGCGCCCCGGCGACGAGTGCGCGCGCGTGCGCGGCGGGCACCACGGTCGCGGCCACGGCGGCTCGGGCTGCCTCCGGGATGGCCGGCAGGTCGGATGGCTGGATCAACACGAGCGCCTTGCCGAGCAGGGAGACGCCGGCGAAGGAGCCGATCTCGAAGCGGTCGTTACGTTCCCAGTTCCCGGCCATCGCGACGACCAGCACCAGCGCCATGGCGGCGACCGCGAGGCCGGCGCGGCCGAGTCCGACGCGCCAGGACAGGCGCGCATCGAGGGCGGCGACCAGCGGCGCCAGCGGCAGGAAGGCGGCGCCCGTCGTCCGGGTCGCGGCCGCCAGCGCGAACAGCGATGCGGCGCCGGTCAGGGCCGGGATGCCCCCCGCGCCCGAACCGGCACGCACGGCGCGGAACAGCAGGCCGAGGCCGCCCAGTAGCAGACCGAGGAAAAGCGACTCCGTCTCGACGACCCGTGCGGCATCGTGGATGGTCGGATGCAGCAGGATCAGGAGCATCGAGACCGGGCCGACCAGCAGGCTGTCCATTAGCAGGCCCAGCTCGACGGCGAACAGCAGCAGCCCGGCGGCGAGCAGCAGCAGCTGGAACAGCGGCAGCCCGAGCAGGCCGCCGGTCATCCAACGGTAGGCGATCAGCATCCAGCCATAGACCGGCGGCCGTTGCGCGGCGAGCGTCAGGTAGTCCGCAGTGTCACCCATCGTCTGCGGCTGCGATGGCAGGTGCCACGAAAGGCGAATCGTCAGGACCAGCCAGAGCAG
>JAABUQ010002738.1_pt1 | contig 34046 bp, 23 predicted proteins | sample 5560001 | NCBI WGS metagenome assembly JAABUQ01 (sample SAMN10711888, study PRJNA513371) | rock metagenome | isolation source: Antarctica rocks | place: Antarctica: Victoria Land, Finger Mt nord | collected 2015-12-18
GGAAAGCCTTGCCCCGCTCCAATGTTCGCGCTCCCCGTGTTCGGCCCGACACCCATCGTGCCTGCACCACCCGCGCCGGGGTTGGCGTTGCCCGAACCGCTGCCACCCGTCAACGGTGCGCCACTCGCGGCGCCGCCACCGTTCGGGGCGCCGGACTGGATCGAGCTGTTACCACCCTGCGCCCCTGGCTGACCGTTCGCTGCACCGGGAAGGCCGCTGTCACCCGTGGCGACAGGGCCACGGCCCGGCGCCTGCGTGCCCGATGCGGGGGCTACCGGTGCGCCTGTCACGCCACCCGTCGTGCCGGTCGTGCCGGTCGTGCCGGTTGTCCCCGTCGTGCTGCCGGTCGCACCCGGTGTTACGGGTGCGACAGGAGCGGTTGGCGTGGCACCCGGCGCACCATATGGGAAGCCGCCATCGGAGGCCGGCAACGGCCCGATAACTGTGCCCTGTGTCGGCGCGGCCTCGACCGGGCCGGGAGTCGTAATTGAAAGGTACAGGCCGGGCGTGATCGGCAACGTTTGTGACTGGCCCGGTTGCAGCGTTACCACGATGAGGCCCGTGCCGGGGGCGATGATCGTCAGTTCTGAGCCGCCGGGCACGGTATACACCTGCCCCACAGTCGCCGGGGCGATCACCTGCTGGTTCGCACTCACCGTCGCCACAATCGCCACCGTGGTACCGGGCGCGGCGGATACTGCCTGCGTAACGCCGGGCGGAATCGCCGTCACGGGGGACGCCGCACTCGCCGCCCCGCTTCCCGCCAACACCGCCACCGAGAGCGCGCTCGTTAGAAATCCCGTTGCCAGCCACCGCCGGGCTTGTACGTGCATACGCATTCTTCGCTCCTCCCCTGATGATTGCCGATGCTTTCGCTCTCCCCATGATGCCACAACGCTTCATAGGGCGTCTCGCCACTGCACACAGGCAAGGTAGCGATACGACGTGGCGATTGCAAGCCGTGGGCCAGAGCGAGAACGGAGAAAGTGGGTGCGTCAGTTCCGCCCGTGTCGCGCCCATGCGTCAGCGACAAAAGCCGCCATCCGTTCGGAGAACACGGCGTCATCGAAGCGGCGCGCGTGGGCGGCAATCGCGGTGCAATCCCACGCACGCGTCTGCACGCGGCGCATCGCGTCCATCACGTCTTCCACTGTTTGCGCGCCGAACAACACGCCCGTCACACCGTCCCGCACGGTTTCCACCGCGCCCCCGCGCCCGAAGGCGATCACGGGCCGTCCCGCCGCCTGCGCCTCCACCTGTGCGATGCCGAAGTCGTCTTCGCCGGGAAAGACCGTCGCCGTGCAGCGGGCGAGCCGGTCACGCAACGCCGCATCGGAGATGCGACCGAGAAAGCGCACGGTCGGCCCCGCGATTGCTTCCAACGCTGCCCGGTCTCGCCCGTCGCCAGTAATTTCCAGCCGCACACCCAAAGCATTCGCCGCGCGCACCGCGAGGTCGAGCCGCTTGTACGGCACGAGGCGAGAGACGAGCAGAAAGAACGGCTCCGGCGACTCCGGCACGTCCGTCGGAGCGGCGTATCGCGCCGTGTCCACGGGCGGGTAGATCACCGTCGCGTCACGCCCGTAAATCGCCGCGATGCGGCCCGCGACGGTGCGCGAGTTCGCCACGAAGTGCGTGACGTGGGCGCTCGTCGCGCGGTCCCAACGGCGCAACGCGGCGAGCGTAGGCCGCAAGGCGAGGTCGAGTGTGCGCCCGAACCCTTCACGGGCGGCATACGCGCGGTAGTCCCACGCGAAACGCATCGGCGCATGGCAGTAGCAGACATGCACGCTTCCCCGTGGCACGCGGATGCCCTTACCCCACGCGCTGGACGAGGAAATAAGTAGCGGATACCGCGCGAAATGAAACGATGCAAAGGCGGCGGGATAGAGCGGTAGGTATGCCTGATGATGGGTCATCACTCCTGGCAGATGCTGCATAAACGAGGGGTGAATCGCCCACGCGCGGTACCGCTCCGGCATCCGCTTGCGGTCGTAGATGCTCGTGTAGAGCGGCGCATCGGGGTACAGCGCGTGCAGGGCATCCACCACCCGCTCCGCCCCGCCCTGCTGGTTCAAGTAATCATGTACGAGGGCGAGCGGTGGCAGCGGCGTCTCAGTACGCGCCACGTTGGCTTAATACTGCGGGGATCGTGCGCAGCAGGATTTCCAGATCGAGACGCACCGACCAGTGTTCGGCGTAGTAGATATCGAGGCGCACCATCTCATCAAAGGTGAGATCGCTGCGGCCCGACACCTGCCAAATGCCCGTGATCCCCGGCAAGACCGTGAGGCGTTGCAGGTGCCAGGGTTCGTAGTGCTGCACTTCGCGGAGCACCTGCGGGCGCGGCCCGACGAGGCTCATCTTGCCGATCAGGACATTGAGCAGTTGCGGCAGTTCATCGAGGCTCGTGCGGCGGATGAAGCGCCCGACCTGCGTACGTCGCTGGTCGTCTTTCACTTTGGAAAGCCGCTGATCTACCTGAAATGTCACTTCCAGTTCGCTTTGTTGCTGCTCGGCGTTGTGAATCATTGAGCGGAACTTGTAACACCAGAACGGCTCGCCGTCTTTGCCAATGCGCTTCTGCTTGAAAATCGCCGGCCCGCGCGACTCGATCTTAATCACGGCGGCGATCAGCAGCATCGGCAGGCCGACTATCGCGAGGGCGATCAGGGCGCCGATGATGTCCACTGCACGCTTGATCGCGAGGTTCCAGCCCCGGATGCGGTTATCGCGCACCGCGATCAGGGGCACACCATTCAACTCGTTGATCTGCACCCGCCCAAGCGAGAGGGCGAACACATCCGGCACAAGCTGAAAGCGCACGTCCGCCGCGCGACAGGCCTCGATCACACGCAGGTTGCGCTCGTGCGCGTCGGGTGGCAGGGCGATCACCACTTCGGAGACGCCATGTTCCGCGACAATGCGGACGAGATCTTCACTGCGACCCAGATGCGCGGGCCGCACGGTGCCCTGGCTCGTCGCAATCGGCCAGTCGTCCGGCGTGGCGATGTCGTCAATGAAGCCGACGAGCCGAAAGCCGAGCGAGTTACGCATCGAAAGGTAGCTGATGACACGCTCCGCCGTCAGGCCGCTGCCCACCACGAGGGCACGCTCCACACCGATGCCCCGCTGCCAGAGCCAGTCGCGCACGATTCGGCGCATTCCGCGTTCCGCCGCGAGGGTAAGAATGATGCCCGCCCAGGCGTAAATCACGAACAGGCGACTGGAAACGAGTTCCGGGCTGAGGAACACAACCACAAGCACCACGGCATTCGCCACCGTCACGGCTTCCGCCATTAGCGTCACTTCACTGAGGTAAGACGTGCCGCGCGGCAGGCGATACAACCCGCGCACGCCGAACAGGAGCAGGATCGCCCCGATCAGCAGGGCCGCGTACGAGGAATAGATCGTGAAGGGCTGCTGGTTGGAGAGATCCACCGCGCCACCGAGTTGGAGCACGTATCGCGCTTGGTACGCGAGGCCGAACGCAGCGGTCGCGAGACCGGCTTCCAGTGCGATCTGCCCGGCTATCCGTGCCGGACGATGCCAACGCGCCACGTCATCGCGCCTCCCCCGACGGGCCGCCGGAAGCGGCACCGAACCGACTGCTCGCTCGATCACGGACACTGCGCATCCCCCTTCCCCATCCCGGCCAATCATGCGCCCGCATAATTCACTGCCGGTGCGGCCCCTGGCCCGGCGCGAGTATACCATAACAGAATGCTGTACGTACACTCCTGCGAAGAAACCCCGCTGCGCGTGACACCCTACCACACCCGCGACAACCACGTAAAATACGCACGTCATCCCGGCGTGAACGCGACCACAAGCGCCGCCAGCGCAACGAATGTGACGGCAAGAACCACGGTGCCACCAATGGCAATGACGAGGGGAGGCGCACGCTCGTCTCCCATCACCACGCGGTCGGCGGCGAGCCGCAGCATCGTCACAAGCACGACCGGAAGCGCTAGGGCATTTGCGAGCTGCCCGACAAAGATGATCAGCACGAGGGGCAACCCCGGTACGAGCGTGACCGCCGCGCCGAAGCCGAGCAGGGCGGTGAATAACGCGACGAACACCGGCGCGTCCCGCCAGCCGTGTTCAATGCGCCGCTCGAAACCCAATGCCTCGCCGAGCGCGAACGCCGTGGCAAGCGGAAGCAGCCCCGCTGTCAGAAATGACGCGCCCAGCAACCCGACCGCGAACACGACCCGCGTCAGACCGCCCGTTACGGGGATGAGCGCGCCCTGCGTGAGGTCTGGCAGCGAGGCCGTGCCGCGCAGTGTTGCCGCCGCAACCATGATCGATGCGGCAACGAGCGTCGAACAGAACGTACCAAGGATGACCTCGGCTCGCGTGGTGCCGAACGCACGCGGGCTGACACCCCGCTCCGCGACTGCCGACTGGCTATAGAGGAGCAGATAGGGGCTGAGTGTCGTGCCAATGATCGCGAGAACTCCCGCAAGGTACGGCCCATTTACCTGGATAGACGGGTACACAATGTCGCGCCCTACCTGTCCCCAATCCGGGTGGGCGAGGGCCGCCGCAAGCGGGTACGCGAGCACCGTGAAGCCCATGGTGAGAAGCAACCGCTCGACCCGGCGGTACGATCCGTTCGCCACGAGAAACCACAGGAGCGCCGCCGCAGGCGGTACCGCAACGATGCGCGGCACGCCGAACAGCGCAAATGCCGCCGCGACCCCGGCGAACTCCGAGACAACGATGCCCGCGTTTGCAACAATGAGGGCAAGCAACACACCCACAGTCCACGGGAGGGGAAGCTCCTCACGAATCAGGTCGGTCAACCCCTTGCCCGTGACCGCCCCCATTCGCATGGCAAGCAGTTGCACGACCACGAGCGGCGGCGCGAGCAGGATTAAGACCCAGACAAGACCGCTCCCGAAACGCGCACCGATGGCGGTATAGGCCGTGATGCCACCAGCGTCACTCCCGGTACTTGCGGAGACGAGCGCGGCGCCGAACAGCGAAAACACCGCCAACGAGTGAGCGAACCGTGACCGGAGTCGCGGCACAAAGGGGCGTTGGAGCGGGTGAACCGGGCGTCGGCGTCGTTTCACTCCCGCAGTGTATCGCACCCACCTAAAACCGCGCCTTGACACGCGGAACGGTACTTTCGTACATCCGCGTGTTGCCCCGCCCACTTTTCAACGGCTTTTTACACCGTGTTGCCGAAAAGCCGCATTTTCCCTACACTCTCATGGGTGTGAGACAGGTGGTTAAACCGGGGGTTGGAGGGGATCGATGCAGAAGCGAGGCGGGGCAGTGCGCGGCGGTATCGTGCTGCTGCTCATTGTGGGGCTGTGCGGCGCGTGGTTCGGGCCGGACGCGGGCGCGGTGCGAGCGGCGGACCCGACGATAGCGGTATTGCCGGTGCCCGTCGGGCCGTCGGCGGGGCTGACCGGGCCGCGTCTCGCGGGGTCGTCTCTCGTGTGGCAGGACACGGGCGGCGTGTTCGGCGTCAATCTCGTCACCGGCAAGCCCCTGCCCATTCCGGCAGCGGGGGCGACGCAGCCCGACATCGCGGGCACATATCTCGCGTATCGGCAGGGCGCAACCGGCGTCGCTACGCTTGATCTCACCACCGGTACCGCCGCAAACATTGCGGTGGGCGATGCGCGGAGCGTGGATGGCGTCGCAGTCAGCGAGACAGGCGTGGTCGCATGGCGCGCGCAGGATGCCGGCGGCGTGGTCGTCAAGGCATGGGATCGCGGCACGGGCACGGTGACGGAAGCGGGACGCATCCCGGCGGAACGTCTGACCGGGGAAAACCTCGGCGTGCCCCGCGCCTCTGGGCGGCGTGTCGTGTTCGCCAACCTCACGGCGGACATCACTCACCTCAGCCGCTTTATCGTCTACAACCTCGACGATGGCTCGCGCACGGCGATCAATGATGCCTTCGGGGGAGTGCCCGTGTACGACTTCCGCGCCGGGCGGCTCGCGGTAGTGCAGAGCACGCGCATCTCCGTGTTCGACCTCAATACGAACGCGGTCGAGGCCTTTTCCGTGCTCGCGCCGCAGGGCCAGCCTGTAACGAGCATCACTACCGACGGCGCCACGGTGATGTACAGTACCGGCACGGCGGTCTATGGCTACGACCTCGCGCGCAAAACCGGTTTTACCGTTGCCATGGGCCGCGCGAATATTTCCGGCCTCACGGTGAGCGGCGCAACGGTGGTCTGGTCGGAAAATGGCACCCTTATTGGGCGCGTGGTCGCCTTTGGCGATACGGCGCCCCCCGTGGTGGTGCGCACGGATTACCAGTACTTCCCCCAGACGGGCTACATCGTCGGCTATACCTTTCTTCGCTACTGGATCGGCAACGGTGGCGCGCCGATCTTTGGCTACCCGCTGACGAATGACACGGTAGACCCCGCGACGAAACTCGTGGTGCAGTACTTCGAGCGGTCGCGCTTTGAGTCGCACCCGGAGAACGCGGGCCGGGGCGACGTGGTGCAACTGACGAACGTGGGGCGCATCGTCACGGCGGCGCGCACGGACCCCGCCTTCGCGCCGCAGCCCCTCGTGCCCCAGGGCATGGATCGCACGTACTTCGTACAAACACAGCACGCCCTGCAAGGCGCGATCAAAACGTACTTCGAGCGCAACGGCGGTGTGGCGATCTTTGGCTATCCGATCTCGGAGGAAACCATCGAGCCAAGCCCCACGGATGGCCTCGTCTATACGGTACAGTATTTTGAGCGCGCCCGCTTCGAGTTGCATCCCGAAATCACCGATTCGCCGAACGGCATCCAGCTTGGGCAACTGGGGCGGCAAATCCTGCAAGGCCAGCTCGGCCTGTACCGCCCCGAATGCACACCGCAGTACATCCAGAAACCGATCCTGCCGGAGTGCAAGTAATACGGAATCCGGTTGGATACTGGGAAACACAAAGAACACAAAGGACGCAAAGACGCAAAGACGCAAAGGGGAGAAAATACAGAGAAATATTCCTCCCGTATTTCCTTCGCGCCTTTGCGCCTTCACGTCCTTTGCATTTCTTCGACTGACCAGGTGGATTGGATATAAGGGCTTCGGCTGGGAGGATACCGGGGGGTGGCATAGCTGCCCCTCGTTTTTTCGTGCGGCACGACTGTAAACATCGTGCGGTTTTCGGTAGTGGGCAACCCCGGCATCTGTGTGGCATGAGATTTGCTGCCCCTCGATTGTGTTTATCCATCTACCGAACATGCAGAGAGGAATGGCAATCATGGCAGACGATCCCCTGAGCCGTGGCCCTGGAACCACGGTCGGCGGTGGCCCCGGCACCTCGCACCCCTCGCCCGTGCATTCCCCCGGCGCGGCACGCTCCGGGAGCGACTCGGACGCCCGTGGCGGGCGACCTGCAACGGGAACGAACAATCTACCGGGCGGTACGGACAGGCATCCAACGGACGCGCACGGTGAAGACACCACGACATTCACGGGCGCGGAGCAGGGCGCCCGAAGCGCGTATGACGCGAAGAACGTTCACCGCGCCCTGGCGGACTTTCCCGATGACGAACTGAAGCAAATCCCTGTACTCCCCGCCGGTACACGGCTCGATCAGGGCGCGACGTACTTCGACTTGCATCACCCGGAGGCGGGCGAGATCACCGCACGCGGCGACCAGGATGCGGGCGCGGATAACTGGTTCGTGCCGAAGCGCGCCGTGGAAGCACGGCTGTGGAACCGGCTCATCGGCGTGACGAACCCCGAACGACGCGGTGAGGCGAGCGAAACGTAACGCGAACAAACGCAGAAAGAGGAGCGAGAAAGGCTCATGGTCTTTCCGTCGCCTTACTTTCTTCTCGTTACTCGTTGATTCGACCATGCGAGGCTCTGACATGATTGTGGTACACTGACGCCGCGATAGTGGCAGCGATCAGGAGGCACCACGATTCATGGCCGCGAGTTCATCCCACCCACAGCCTCGGCATCCCCGACGACACCAGATTGCCCCCGGCACGCACGTTCACCGCAAAGCGCCGCCCTTCGCGGTGCGCGGGCCACGATCGCGCCGAGGATTTCCCTTGCTCTTTCTCGCGGGGCCAATCGGCGCGGTCGCCTCCTTTTTCGTGGCCTTTGCCGCGCTTGCCGTGGGCATGGTCGTGGTGTCACTCGCCGTGGTCGGCGGGCTGTTCGCCTACTTCACGCATGATTTGCCCCAGTTCGACCCCAATCGGCTCGCGCAGTTCGAGACCTCGCGCATTTACGACCGCTACGGCAACCTGCTGGAAGAAATCTCTGACCCGCAGAACGGCACCCGCGACGAGGTGGCGCTCGATAAAATCTCGCCCTTTCTCGTCAATGGCACGATCGCCGCCGAAGACAAGACCTTCTGGACCAACCCCGGCATTGACGCGCAAGCCCTCGGTCGCGCGGTGCGCAACACGTTTATTGACAGCAGCTACGGCTCCTCCGGTGCGTCCACGATCACGATGCAGGTGATTAAGCAGGCATTCCCGGAGCGCTATACCAGCCCGACGAAGGAAGACAAGGTCAAGCAGGTGCTTGCCGCCTACACCGTGGCGCAAAAGTACAAAAAAGAGGAAGTGCTGACTTTTTACCTGAACAACGTCTTCTACGGTAATCGCTCCTACGGCATTCAGGCGGCGGCACGCAACTACTTCCATGTGGACGCGAAAGACCTCACCCTCTGGCAAGCCTCGATGCTCGCCGGTCTTGGGCAAGCGCCATCGTCCTACGACCCCACGCAGCACCTCGACCGCGCCCGCCTCCGCCAGCGATACGTACTCTCGCAGATGGTGGCGCAGGGGTACATCACGCAGGCGCAGATGGACGACGCCTATGCGCAGTCCGGCGACCCCAACAAGTATTTCGCTTTTAGAGCGGAAGTACCGGCGGGCGCGCCGCACTTCGTCAACTACGTCCGGCAGTACGTGGAAGACAACTACGGCGCCTCGTATCTCTATCAGGGTGGCCTGCGCATTTACACCACGATTGACATGGATGTGCAGCGGCTAGCGGAAGACGTGGTGCGCTCAAACATCGAACGGGAAAAAGCGCCGTACGATGTCTCGAACGGCGCGCTCGTCGCGGTCGTCCCCTGGAGCGGGCAAATCCTCTGCATGGTCGGAAGTGTGGACTTCAATGACAAGGCGAACGGGGGCGAGTTCAATGTTGCCGTGAACCCGCGCCAGCCCGGTAGCTCGATCAAGCCCATCGCCTACTCTCTTGCGCTTGCCAAAGGATGGTATCCCGGCTACACGATCCTCGATTACCATAAGACGTGGGATGACGGCACGAAAGACGGCTACACACCGAACAACGACAACCTCCTGCACAACGGCGCGGTGACGGTGCGCGAGGCATTGCAGCAATCGCTGAACATCCCCGCCCTGAAGGCGATGGAGTTCGATTTCACGAAAGACGGCAGCAAGTACGGCCAGTACAACGATGTGCGCAACTTCATTGATTACGCGCACGCGATGGGCATCAAGAACGGCTTCAACCGCGACCCAAAGGACTACGGCCTGGGCATCGCGCTCGCACTCGGCGGTGGTGAGGTCAGCCCATTGGAATTGACGAATGCCTACGCCACCCTTGCGAACGAAGGCCGCTATGTGGCGGCCAGCCCAATCGTGCGCATCGAAACATCGGATGGCTCGGTATTCAAGGACCCGAAAACGGGCAAGCCCGTGGACAACAGCAAGACCGCGCCGGTCGGCGAGCAGGTACTGGATCCCGGCAATGCCTACCTGATGACGAGCATCCTCACCGATAACAAGGCGCGCACGCCGATCTTCGGCGCATCCAGCCCCCTGATCCTGCGCGACCGCCCCGTCGCGGCGAAGACGGGCACTACGAACGACTTCCGCGACGGTTGGACGGTGGGGTACTCCACGCAAGTCGCCGTAGGCGTCTGGGTGGGCAACAACGACAACCACCCGATGCGCGAGGGCGTAGACGGCGTGGAAAACGCCGCGCCGATCTGGAACGAGTTCATGCGGCTCATCAATAACTATGAAAAGCCGTACCTGCTCGCCGATGCGTACGGGCACATCCCCGCGCTGGAGTTTGACCGTCCGGCGGGCATCGTGGAAGCCACGACCTGCCCCGCGACCGGTCACCAGCCATTGCCCTACAACACCGGCAATACAGATTTGTTCGTGGCCGGTCACGAGCCAACGCTGAAGTGCGGCGAACTGAACCCGCGCGAGCAGAAAGAACTCGTGGAAGCCTGGGCGGACTTCACGAAGGACCCGACACTCCCGGCGCGACAGGGCGGCACGGCGACACCCACCCCACCGCCCAACCCCACACGCAAGATAGAGTACGGGCGGTACACCAGCCTCGGAGCAAGCCGCCTCAGTCAGTACTACGCCGCTGTAGACCCGCAATTCCGTCCGAAAAGCGCGTTTGGTGGGCCTGTCTCGGTCACTTCCGCTCCGGCTCCGGTACGGAGTAATCCGAGTACGAATACTGATCACCCCGCCCCGCAACCGCCAGCACCGCCGCCAACATCGGCGCCCGTGTTGACACAGGCTCCCGGACCGGGCGCGGCTCCTGTCACGTTACCTACACCGATTCCCTCCGGGTTGCCTGCGCCACCCGCGATGCCGCCACCGATGATGCCGATCCCCACACAGGCCGTCCTGCCCACGCCACCGCCTCCACAACCCGTTGCCGCATCGGGGCTGGCTGGGGGATTCAGCGCACCACCGACGCAACCCGCCGCGCCTGTGCAACCGCCCACGCAACCGGTGAAACCGGCACCGCTCGTGCCGCCCGCGCAGCCTGTGCAGCCCGCACAACCCGTACAGAAACCGCCGGTCGCCCCACCGGCCCCGCCTGTGCCGCCCAAGAAGCCGTAACGCCGGGTGCGGGGGCCGCGTCTATATCGCGCGTGCCCGCACCTCGATGCCCTGGCGCTCATAAAAGGGAAATCCAACGATATGGCTGAGGACGAGACCGAGCCTTCCGCCGCACGCATACGGTTGGCCACCCTTGCCGACGTACGCCAAATTGCCGCCTTCGCCGAACAACGGCGGCGCGATTACGAACCGTATCAGCCAGTCTTCTGGCGTGTCGCGGCCGATGCGACAGCACGTCACGAGTCGTACCTTGCACGCCAACTTTCCCATAGCGACGCTCTCGCGTTCGTGCATCAATCGGGCGATGCAATTGACGCATTCATCATTGGTCAGATCACATCCGCACCACCAGTCTACGATCCCGGCGGGCCGGTATGCGTAGTTGATGACTTTATGGTCGCCGATGCAGCCCGATGGCACGATGTCGGAAGCGCCCTATTGCAGCATGTGGAAACGGTCGCGCGGCAGGAACGGGGATGCGTGGTCGTTATCGTCGTGTGTGGCGACCACGACAAGCCGAAACAGGCGATGCTCCATCGCGACGGCGGGCAAATCGCATCGCAGTGGTGGATCAAGCAGTGATCGCACGCTCGGTACCGCTGTGCCGACTTCTGTGTGCGGAATCACACCCGCTCCTGTAGTACGCGGATTCTTCGCGCGGCTCTTGACATCGGCATACGGAAAATGCTATCTTCCCCCCTTGATCGAACAGTGATCAAAAAGGCGAGTCGGTGTGTGCCGCAATCGGTGCGGATGCATCTATCGGTGTCAGCAATTCAGTGATGTGTGGGAGAGGGAACAGCAAATGCGTAAATCGTCTCTCGCGTGGCTCGTCGTTTTGACCCTGACGCTCGCTGCGTGCGGCGCCGATGCGGGAAGCACGGCGACTTCCGCGCCCGCCGCGCCTGCCACAACGACCGGCGGCGCGGGTGCGGCGGCAACGGCCAAGTCGACTGCGGCCGCCGCCACTACCGCCGCAACGACGGGTGCGGCGGCGACGATGGCAGCGACACCCGCGACAAGCGGTTCGGCGGCGGCGGGCGTTTCCGCGACCGCGACAAAGGCACCGGCTGCGGCAGCGGCCCCGGTGGCACTTTCCGGCGACCCGATCCCGATCGGCATCTCCGTCGCGCAGACCTCGAATACCGCCCTGCTTGGGCAGGATGAAGTGAACGGCGCGAAGGTGGCCGAGAAGTACTTCAACGACCACGGCGGCGTCAATGGGCGCCCGATCAAGCTGATCTACGAGGACACGGCGGGCGACGAGCAGGGCGCGATCAACGCCTTCACGGCGCAGATCAACAAGAACAAGGTCGTCGCCATCGTTGGTCCCACGCTCTCGCAGCAGGCATTCGCCGCCGATCCCGTGGCGGACAAAGCGAAGGTGCCCGTAGTCGGCCCCTCGAACACCGCCGACAAAATCCCCGGCATCGGTGAGTACGTGCGCCGCGTGTCTGCACCCGTGAACGCCATCGCACCGACCTCGATCAAGGCCGCGATTGCCCAGAACCCGAACATCAAAAACGTCGCGGTCTTCTATGCGCAAAACGACGCCTTCTCGGTCAATGAGACGGCAGTCTTCCAGAGCACCGCGAAAGACCTCAAGCTGAACGTGGTCACGGTGCAGAAGTTTCAGACCACGGACACGGACTTTCAGGCGCAGATCACGGCGGCCCTCGCCCTCAAGCCCGACCTCGCCATCGTGTCCGGTCTGGCAACGGACGGCGGCAACCTCGTCAAGCAGTTGCGCGAGTTGGGCTTCAAGGGCAGCATCGTCGGCGGCAACGGCCTGAACACCACGAACATCTTCCACGTCTGCAAGGCACAGTGCGATGGCATCTTTATCGCGCAGGCCTACAGCCCCGAATTCGCCAGCGAGACGAACACGGGCTTTAAAATGGAGTATCAGGCGCAGTTCGGCAAGGTCCCACCGCAGTTCGCCGCGCAGACCTTCGCGGGCGTGCAGGTCGTGGTCGAGGCGTTGAAAGCCATTGATGCCAAGACCAAGATCAGCGGCATGAGCCTCGATGACTTGCGCGTTGCCCTGAACAAGCAGATCAACGACACCACGGTGAAGTACCCGACGCCCCTCGGTGACATCTCCTTTGACATGAACCGTGAGTTGATTCAGAGCACCCTATATGTCGCACAGGTAAAGATGAACCCGGACGGCATGACGGGCCAGCTTACCTTCCTGAAGTAAGCAGTAGGCGGCAGGCAGTAGGCAACGGGAGATAGCCACACGCGGATTCGGACGCGGGCCACCGTCTGCCGCCCATAACCTGCCGCCCCCGGTGGAAAGCGGTGCATCCCGTGACGCAGATCGTCCAGAACATCCTTAACGGCTTGTCCATCGGCAGCGTGTACGCGATCTTCGCGCTTGGGTACACACTGGTGTTCTCTATCCTGGGCATCATCAACTTCGCGCATGGGGCGATCTTCACGCTGGGGGCGTACTTCACGTACCTGTTTACGGGTGCGGCCTTCGGCGGCAACGGCGTGTTCGCCAAAACGCACTTCCCCCTCGGCTTACCGCTCGTGCTGGCGATGCTGGTGGGCGCGCTCTGTGCGGGGTTAGTCGGCGTGGTGGTGGAACGACTGGCCTTCCGTCCGCTACGCACGCGCGGCGCGGACCGCCTGCTCTCGCTTGTCAGCAGCCTGGGTGTTGCCGTGGTGATCGTAAATGTCATCCAGTACCTCGTGGGCGCGGAAAATTACTCCTACAAAGACCGGCTGACGGGCAACCTGCCGGTCGCCGTTTTTCTCGGCTCGCCGGACAATGCCATTCCCATCCGCACCGTGCAAATCGTCATTTTCGTCGTCTCCATGATTCTGCTCGCCCTGCTGACGCTGCTCATCAACGGCACGAAAATGGGCAAGGCGTTGCGTGCCGTGTCAGAGGACGCGACCACCGCGAGCCTGCTGGGCATCAACGCCGACCGCTTTATTCTGCTGACATTTTTTCTTTCCGGTTTCATCGGCGGCATCGCGGGCACGCTGATTGGCAGCAGCGTGAGCATCGCGGGGCCGTATTTCGGCATTGCTTTCGGCCTCAAGGGGCTGGCGGTGATCGTGCTTGGTGGCCTCGGTGACATCCCCGGCGCGGTGGTCGGTGGCCTCGTACTTGGGCTGGCGGAGGCATTCGTGCCGGGCGAATACTCGGCGTACAAAGACGCGGTGGCGTTCGCGCTCCTGTTCATCGTGCTGCTCGTGCGCCCGCAAGGGTTGCTGGGTCGGGCGCAGGTACAGAAAGTCTGAGGCAGCGTGGAGTTCCTGTCGTCCCATGCCAGCGTCATTATCTCGATGATTCTCGCCGCGATGCTGGGGCTATCGGTATACTTTCCCCTGATGGCGGGGCAACTCTCGCTTGCCAGTCCCGGTTTTTACGCCCTCGGCGGCTACACGGCGGCGGTGCTCAGTACCACCGTCTTTCCCCACACGGCGAAGCAGATCGCCCTGCCATACATCCTGCTGGAAATGCTGATCGCGGGCGTGCTTTCCGGCGCGCTCGCGCTGATTGTCGGCATCCCGGCGTTGCGCCTCCGGGGGATTTACCTCGCGCTCGCCACCATCGCCTTTGTGGAAATCTTCCGCGTGATCTCGCTCAATGTGCCGCTCTTTGGCGGCGCAATCGGGCTGTTCGGCATCCCTCAGCCGTTCGACACGAAAGACCCGCTGCCGTACCTCTGGGTCGCGTTGCCGATGCTCCTGCTGACGATGGCATTCGTGTACCGTCTGGAACGAAGCCGCGTCGGGCGGGCCTTTACGGCGATCCGGGAAGACGAACTGGCGGCGGACGCGATGGGCATTCCGCCCACGTACTACAAAGTGCTCGCCTTCACGATGGGCGGCATCCTCGCGGGCATGGTCGGCGCACTGAACGCGCATGTCCTCAATACGTGGAACGCGCGGCAGGGCACGTTCGACGCCTCGATCACCTTTCTTGCGTTCGTGCTGATCGGCGGCTCGCGCACGTTTCTCGGCCCCGTGCTCGGTGGCTTGATCCTCACCGCCCTGCCCGAAATCCTACGCGGCTTCGCGGGGCTGGACGGTGAACCGGCATGGCTCTCGCAGTTCCTCAAAGACGGGCGGCTGATCATCTTCGGGCTGCTGATCGTGCTCGGCACGATCTTCTTTCCCCAAGGGCTGGTGACGCCTGCCTTTGCCGACCGGTTCCGGCGCAAACCGCCGACGCCGACCGCGCCGACGGCGACCGCCCTCGATGTGCCCGAAGCGGCGGCGGCGCAATGAGCGCCGTTGCCGAAGCACGCGGCGTCGCACCGTCTCAGACTGCTCCCGTGCTCGACGTGCGGGGCATGACGCGGCGGTTCGGCGGCCTCGTCGCGGTGAACAACGTCTCCTTCGCGGTGCGGGAAGGGGAAATCTTCGGCCTGATCGGGCCAAACGGCGCGGGCAAAACGACGCTGTTCAACCTGATAACGGGCCTTACCGCGCCGTCTGCGGGCACGCTGATGTATGGGGGCACGAACATCACCGGGGCGAAACCATACCAGATCGCGCGGCGGGGGATTGCGCGCACCTTTCAGAACATTCGTCTCTTTGGCAACCTGTCGGCCATCGAAAACGTGATGATCGCGCAGCATGTGCATACGAAGGCGGGGGTCTGGGCGGGCATTTTCGGCCTGCCACCCGCGCCTCGCGAGCAACGGCGGACGTACGAAAAGGCGATGGCCCTGCTCGCGCTCACGGGTCTCGCCGACCGCGCGGAGGAACACGCCGCGAACTTCGCCTATGGCGACCAGCGACGGCTGGAAATCGCCCGCGCCCTCGCACTGGAACCGCGCGTGTTGCTCCTCGATGAACCGGCGGCGGGCATGAACGCGAACGAAAAGGCGACGCTCTCCGGCTTTATCCGCGAGATTCGCGCGCGGTTCAACCTCACCGTGCTGCTGATCGAGCATCATGTACCACTCGTGATGGGGCTGTGCGACCGCATCGCCGTGCTGAACTTCGGCGAACTGATCGCGCTCGGCGCACCCGAAGCGGTGCAAAACGACCCCGCCGTGATCGAAGCCTACCTGGGAGACCCCGGATGACGCTTACGCCGCCCGGTACGTCGATCACCGACGCAACCGAACCGCTCGCGCCCGCAGGCCGCGTGCTGCTTGACATTCGCGATTTGAGCGTGAACTACGGCGGCATTCAAGCGTTGCGCGCGATGAACTTGACGATTTACGCGGGCGAGATCGTCACGCTCATCGGCGCAAACGGCGCGGGCAAGAGCACCACGCTGCGCGCGATCTCCCGCATCATCAGCTCCCGTAGCGGCACGATCCGGTACGACGGGCGCGACATCACCCGCTGCCGTGCGGACGAGGTAGTGCGGCTCGGCATCGCACATGTGCCGGAGGGCCGCCGCGTGCTCGCGCGTCAGAGCGTGCTCGACAACCTGGAAATGGGCGCGTACATCCGCACCGATGGCGCGAGTGTGCGCGCGGACATCGAGCGGCAGTTCGGCTTGTTCCCCCGCCTCGCGGAACGCCGCGCCCAACTCGCCGGTACGCTCTCCGGTGGGGAGCAGCAGATGCTGGCGATTGCCCGCGCCTTGATGAGCCGCCCGAAGCTCCTGCTGCTCGATGAACCGAGCCTCGGCCTCGCCCCGATCATTGTGCAGGGCATCTTCAAGGTGATCCGCGACCTGCACGCGGACGGCGTGACGATCCTGCTCGTGGAGCAGAATGCCCACCTCGCCTTGCAAACCGCCGACCGGGGCTACGTGCTCAGCGCGGGACACGTCATGATTCACGGCCCCGCGCAAACCCTGATCGACGACGCCCGCGTGCGGCAGGCATACCTCGGCTAATACATAATCTGCCTGATTGGCTAAAGAAACGCGAAGGCAATACGGGGGATACGTTTTCCAGTCTTTTTCCCCTTTGCGTCTTTGCGCCCCCGCGCCTTTGCGTTTCCCAAGTATTCAAACGGTGTCGGGCCTTGCGCTACAGCACCTGCCCGTCATCGTCGCGCAGCATCGCGGTGCGCACGAGGGCGAGCGGGGGGGCACCGAAACTGAGCAGTTCGTCGTGGAACTGCTTCAGGGTAAAGGCGTCGCCGCGCTCGCGTTGTACGTCGCGCCGCAGTTTGCGCAGTTCCAGCTTTCCCAGGGTATAGCAGAGGTAGCCGGGGTCAAAGGTGCCGCGCACCGCCTCGCGCTCGGCGGCGAGTGGTTCCAGAAACGCCTCACGCCGAAAGCGCTCCATCGCTTCCGCCACCGTCATGCCCATCGTATGCATGCGGATCGCGCAGACATAGCGTACATTGCGCAGCAGGGCGTCCCCCAGTTGCGCGAGATGCCCTCGTGGGTCGCCGTCGCCCAGCCCCTGTTCGATCATCATTTCCTCGCTGTAGTGCGCCCATGCCTCCCAGAACGAGTACGCGCCGAAGACCCGGCTCACCTGTGTCGGGGCCAGCCGGTTGTGCAGGCTATGCACGTAGTGGCCGGGGTACGCCTCATGCACGCTCGTGTTGCGGAGCATCGTGTAGTTCAGCGTGCGCAGCCATTCCTCCTGCTCGGCGGGCGACCATGCGGGGTCTACGGGCGTGACATAGTAAAACGCCTCCGTCGCGCGTTCATCGAGCGGGCCGGGGCTGTCCATCATCGCCGACGCCCAACGCAGAAAGGGCGGCGTTTCCTCCACGCGGCAACGCACGTCCGACGGCACTGTGACGATCTCGTGGTCAATCAGGAACTGCCGCAGCGATTCGAGCATCGCCCGCGTGTCGGGGACCAGGCTTGCGGCGGTCGGATGGTCCGCGCCGATGCTCGCCATTGCCGTCGCTACGTCGGCTGTCGGGTTCGCCGGGGCAATCTGCGCCGCGACTTCCCGCGCCAGTGCGAGATTCGCTGCGAGGTCCGCTTCGCCCGCCGCGAGCAGCGCGTCGAGCGGCAGCGTCACCATTTCGTCCCAGCGCAGCATCGCCGCGAAGGCGTCCGCACCAATCGCAAAACTGTCCGTCGCCGCCCGTTGCCGTGCCGCGATTGCCGCCTGCCAGCGGTCGAGCGCCGCCACCGCCCGCGCCTGCGCGCGTATGACTTCGGCGTGTTGCTTTGGGGATATGCCGTCGCCAATCGCGGGCAGGAGATCATCGGCGATGAATGCCCGCACACCGGGCACCGTTTCCAACGCGGTGGTGAGAAAGGACGCGGGCACGGCGGCGGCGAGGTTCGCGTCCGCCGTGGCGACGGCATCGGGGATGGCGTCGAGATGGCGAATCGTGGCGTCCACGCGCTCAGCAAGAGGCGCGTAGTCACGCTTGAGGTAGTGTGTCACGTCGAAAAGCGGGTCGTAAAACAGTGGGTTCCGCCGATGCTCACGCTGCTCCGCGAGCAACCGCCGCTCGGAGCGGGCCGCGTTGGTAAGCAGCGTCCAGTCGCGCACGTCCTGCGCGCTCCACCCATCGCGCGGCACCGCGTCGCCCATCACAATGAACTGGTCGAGTTCGGCGACGCGGTCGGCAACGGGCGCGTCGGCGTAGTCCGGTATCTGGCCGTCGTACTCATGCAGGCCGAGCAGGCTGGCGAGCAGGGGGTTGAAGCAGTACAAGGCGGCGAGGTAGTCCGTCGCAAAGGTGGCGAGGCGCGGGTCGAGCGCAACCGGCACAGTCATCGCAGCGTGTCCTTCCGTGTCGGCAAGGCGATTGTTTCGCAGTATTGTAAAGCATCGGCATCGGGTGACGGGAATACGACGGGGAACGGCGGGCAGGCACTTGTAATACACCCCTCCCCCTTGCAGGTAGCTGCGGGAGAGGGGCCGGGGGAGGGGTGCGTTACCCCTTCAGCGCCGCTTGCGCCGCCGCGAGGCGGGCAATCGGCACGCGGAAGGGGGAGCAGGAGACGTAATCGAGGCCGATGCGGTGGCAAAAGGCGACGGACGATGGCTCGCCGCCGTGTTCGCCGCAGATACCGACTTTCAGCCCCGGCTTAGTGGTGCGCCCCAACTTCGTTCCCGTATCCACGAGCTTGCCGACGCCCTTCTGGTCGAGCACCTGAAAGGGGTCGGCGGGCAGGATGCCACGCTCGACATACAGCGGCAGGAAGCGGCCCGCGTCATCGCGCGAGAGGCCAAAGGTGGTTTGCGTCAGGTCGTTCGTGCCGAAGGAGAAAAAATCCGCCTCGGTGGCGATCTCGTCCGCGAGCAGGGCGGCGCGGGGGAGTTCGATCATCGTGCCTACGGTGTATCGCACCCGCTTGCCCGCCGCCGCGAACCGCTGCTCCGCCGTCTCGTCAATGAGCGCGCGCTGGCGCTTCAACTCTTCCACCGTGCTGACGAGCGGCACCATGATTTCCGGCTCGACCGTCACGCCCTCGTCCGCCACCTGCAAAGCGGCGTCAATGATCGCCCGCGCCTGCATCCGCGTGATTTCGGGGTAGAGGATTCCCAGACGGCAGCCCCGGAAGCCGAGCATCGGGTTCGCCTCCTGCAAGGCGGCGACCTTGTCTCGCACCTGCCGCGCGGGGATGCCGAGCTTTTTCGCCAGATCGTCCTGTTCTTCCGGCTTGTTCGGCAGGAACTCGTGCAGCGGCGGGTCCAGCGTGCGGATCGTCACGGGCAGGCCGTCCATCGCGCGGAAGATGCCGACGAAGTCTTCCCGCTGCAATGGCTCGATCTCCGCCAGCGCCCGCTCGCGCTCCTCCCGCGTACTGGCGAGGATCATCGCGCGCATCGCGTCTATGCGGTCGCCCTGGAAAAACATATGCTCCGTGCGGCAGAGGCCGATGCCCTCCGCACCGTACTCCCGCGCCACTTGCGCATCGTGCGGCGTGTCCGCGTTGGCGCGCACCTTGAGCCGCCGCGCCGCGTCTGCCCAGCCCATCAGCGTGGCGAGGTCGCCGGAGACGGTCGGTTCCACGGTGGCGACTTTGCCGAGCATCACGTTGCCGTTCGCACCGTCAATCGTGATGAAGTCACCTGCCTTGAGCGAAAACTCCGCCACCTGCATCTCGCCCTTGGCGTAGTCTATCTGCAAGGCGGAGCAGCCGGAGACGCACGGCTTGCCCATGCCGCGCGCCACCACCGCCGCGTGCGAGGTCATGCCGCCCCGCGCGGTGAGCACGCCCTGCGCCGCGACCATACCGTGAAAGTCTTCGGGGCTGGTCTCGATGCGCACGAGAATGACCGGCTCCCCGGCGCGGCCCTGCATTTCCGCCTCGTCGGCGTCGAAGACGATCTTGCCCGTCGCCGCGCCGGGGGAGGCGGGCAAGCCTTTGGCGAGCACCTGTACCGTGGCCTGTGGGTCAATCGTCGGGTGCAGCAGTTGGTCGAGTTGCGCCGGTTCGACGCGCGCCACCGCTTCGTGCTCCGAGATCACACCTTCCGCAACGAAGTCCACGGCAATCTTCACCGCCGCCGCGCCCGTGCGCTTGCCGCTGCGGGCCTGAAGCATGTACAACTGCGAGTGCTGCACGGTGAATTCGAGGTCCTGCATGTCGCGGTAGTGCGCTTCCAGCCGTTCGCCGATGGCGAGCAGTTGCGTGTATGCCTCTTTCAGGTGCGGGTCGTCGCCCATACCCGCCACAGGTTGCGGCGTGCGCACACCCGCGACCACGTCTTCGCCCTGCGCGTTCGCCAGATATTCGCCGAACAGCCCGCGCGCGCCCGTATTCGGGTCACGCGTGAAGCAGACGCCCGTGGCGCAATCGTCGCCCAAGTTGCCGAAGACCATCGCCTGCACCGTGACGGCGGTGCCCAGGTCGTCGGGGATATTGTTCTGCTTGCGGTACTGGATGGCGCGGCGGTTGTTCCACGAGCGAAACACCGCCTCAATCGCCATGCGCAACTGGTCGAAGGGGTCGTCGGGAAAGTCGCGCCCGCTCTCGCGCCGCGTGATCGCCCGGAAGGTTTCCGCGAGCGCCTTGAGGTCATCGGCGGGGATGTCGGTGTCGTTGTGCAGGTGGCGGCGGCGCTTGGTCTGGTCGAGCGCGTCCTCGTACAGTTCGCCGTTCACTTCCAGCACCACGCCGCCGAACATCTGGATCAGCCGCCGCATACAGTCGTAGGCGAAGCGCGCATCGCCCGTTTCGGCGATCAGCCCTTCCAACGAAACCGGCGAGAGGCCGAGGTTGAGGATCGTGTCCATCATCCCCGGCATCGAGATCGCCGCACCCGACCGCACGGAAACGAGCAGAGGCTTCTCACCACCGCCAAACGAACGGCCCATCGCCCGCTCAATCTCCTTGATGCCGTCCAGCGCCTGCTCCCAGAGACCGTCGGGCAGCGTGCCGCCGTTCGCCAGGTAGGCGTTGCACGCCTCCGTGGTGATCGTGAAACCGGGGGGCACGGGCAGCCCCGCGTTGGTCATCTCCGCGAGGTTCGCCCCCTTGCCACCGAGCAGGGCACGCTGCGCGGCGTCCCCTTCGCGGAATAACTGCACCCATCGCGTCGCCGTAATCGTCGCCGTAGTCGCCATCTTTGCCAATGCTCCTTCGTGATTGGACGGATACGATGGGAGATCACACGCACGCGAAACGCGGCGAATCAATCAGCACGAATGGGGGCGCGGGTCTCCTGACAGTTACCCGAAGTATCTCACGATTTCGCCTGGGGAGGCGGCAAATGGCAGATGACACACTTCAACTCGTCAGCACGGTTCGGGTCGCTTGTAGTAGGACAAGAACTTTCCACTAATTAATGTTACCTCAATCAAAAGAAGATTATTTCGCAGCTACTGAATTTCCAAATAGTCTTGATAGTGTTTTTACCATCTCTATTCTGCGGTTGGCTTCCTTTTTTCGCTTTCGTTTCCAAACTGCTCCATTAGAGCCTGTGTGAGAAGCGTTCGGGGACGAGAAACAGGGGTGATTTTCGTTGATGCAACGGTCAGACTGCTCCCGCTGACACGGAATGCGGGGCGAAAATGCCGCGAGGTATGCCCGATTTCTACTTCTCACACAGGCTCTCAGGATCCGCCGTGCTTCAGTTCATTGCAAGGAGCAAATATACTGCCACCCCTGCCGTATTGCCCCGCTTTATCAGAAGTTGACGGGAGAAACGTGCTGAGCAGGGTTTGCTACGCGGAGCTAAGACTATCTGCATCGCTCAATCTACATCGGTAATCTCGATCTGTTGGCTTTTGGCCTCGATCACGGCGCCGGTGTGCAACAGGATTGCGTGCTTGGCCCACCGCGCGGACCCATCGCCGTCGCCATACGTGACCTCCCAATTGACGATCACCTCTGGGTCGCCCGTGGTCGCCATGTTCCAGATCGAGAAGTCCTCTACCTGATGCAGGGTCACGTCAACCACGCGGGCCACGGCGCCAAAGGGGATCAGAAAGTCGTGATCCTCGAACACATTGGTCTCGCAACGGATCACCAGGGTGACGTAGCCGTCGGGCAACCACTCGATGCGCAGGGCGAGCAACGTCGCGTCCCGCCAGAGCCAGTGTAGCGCGCCGAAGTCCGCGATGTCCGTAGCGATTGTCCCTCCCCTCGCACCGCCGCAATCAGGCGTCGTCGTCGTTTATTCCGCCGCGTCGCGTGCGAACTGGGGCATCACGTCCGCCATGAACCGCTCGATACTTTCCGTACGCGGGAAATCGGCAAAGCGCAATTGCATCAGCGAAATGCCGAGATCGGCCCACGCCGCGATTTGCTCCGCCACCTGCGAGGCGGTGCCGACCAGATTGTTCGTCGTGTAAAAGGGGCTGGCTTCCGCCATCTGCCGCGCTTCCGCCTCGGTGCGCCCGACCGCGACCATTTCACACTGCCACGTCTTTTTGATCGCCCCCGTGTCCCGTCCCACGCGCTCGCCATGTTCGCGCAACACGTCGAGCTTGTGCGCCACGCTCTCCCGCGTGCCCGTGCCGTTCCACCAGTCGGCGTGCCGCGCCACGACCTTGAGCGTCAACTGCTCGCCACTGCCGCCGATCATCACAGGGGGCACCGGGGTCGGCTTCGGGTCGCAGGATGCATCGCGCACCTGGTATTCGCGCCCCTCGTAGGTGACGTGGTCTTCGGCCCACAGCCGCTTGGCGATCTCCACCGTTTCTTCCAGCTGCCGGATGCGCGTGGCGGGTGAGGGGAAGGGCCAGTTGTAGGCCGCGTATTCGTCTTCCTTCCAGCCCGCGCCGATGCCGAACACGACCTTACCGGGCAGGTAGGCGCAGAGGTTTGCCACCATCTTGGCGAGCAGCGCGGGGTTGCGATACGACTGGCAGAGCACGATCGTGCCCCACGTCAGATCGGGGTAGCGGGAGGCGAGAAAGGTGAGGGTGGTCCAGCACTCAATGGTCGGGGTATTCACCGCCTGCCACTTCGCCCACGGGATCATATGGTCCGTCACCCAGGCGGAGTGAAACCGGCCGCCGATCAAATCGAGGGTGGCGAGGGTCTGCCGGAGCAAGCCGGCGGCATCGCTGCCATCGGCGGGAAACTCCGGCACCTTCCAACCGAACTCCATGCGTACCATCGCGTACTCCTGTGTGTGGTCGTGAGTCATCGCGGGGCAATTCCGCGTTCCGCCGTCGGTCGGGGGTTGGTTTACGCTTCCTGGCCGGTCGTGACGGTGCCGAAAACCGCGAACAAACCCGCTACCCTGTCGCCCATCATACCGGGCGCGCATAGGGTGGCACAAGTGACGCAAGGATGCGCGCCCCATACGCGCCGAATCACGCCATTGACCACCCCCGACGCATCCGGTACACTGCAGCTGTTCGGGGTGTGGCGCAGCCCGGTAGCGCACCTGCTTTGGGAGCAGGGGGTCGGAGGTTCAAATCCTCTCGCCCCGACCACTTTTACCGCATTGCAAAGCCGGAAAGAGAGAGCCGCCAATGGGCGGCTTTCGTGCGTTTGGGCGTCGTAGCGCACAATACACGTTCCTCGGCATACGGTACATACGCTGGTTTCGGTTGAGTGGCACGGATGCAGGAATGCGTCTCGGTCGCCGTCCGTTCCCCATGATGCGACGTTTCGTGCTTTCACCGGAGGATCACCGACCAATGCCATTGCTACCCTTACCACTTTCCGTACTCGATCTTTCCCCCGTCGGTACCGGCTCCACGGCGAGCGATGCGGTGCGAAACACGATTGACCTCGCGTGCCTCGTAGATCGCCTGGGGTACACGCGGTACTGGCTCGCAGAACACCACAACATGCCGGGGATTGCCAGCTCCGCGCCGGAAATCCTGATTGGGGCGGTGGCGCGCGAGACGGCGCATCTCCGGGTCGGGTCCGGCGGTATCATGCTGCCGAACCACGCGCCGCTGAAAGTCGTGGAAACCTTTCGGCTGCTCGAAGCGCTTTATCCGGGGCGCATTGACCTCGGTATCGGCCGTGCCCCCGGCACTGACGGCATGACGGCGCTGGCATTGCGCCGCTCGCGCGAGGCGCTCACTGCGGACGACTTCCCGGCGCAGTTGGGAGAACTGCTCGCCTTCGCCACCGATACCGTTCCTGAGGGGCATCCGTTTCACTCCGTGCGCGCCGTGCCGGTCGGGGTGGAGTTGCCCCCGCTCTGGTTGCTTGGCTCAAGCGACTACAGCGCGCAGGTGGCCGCCGCGCTCGGCGTCGGGTTTGCCTTTGCCCGCCACATCAGCCCGGACGGTGCGGCAGAGGCGATGGCGATGTACCGCGAACAGTTTTCCCCTTCGGAGCGGTTGCCCCGCCCACACGCGATCCTCACCGTGTCCGCAATTTGTGCCGAAACGGACGCGCGCGCCGATGAACTGGCGCTGTCCACCGATCTGTCCTTTCTGCGGCTCCGCAATGGGCGACCGGCGTTGCTCCCCAGCGTGGCGGAAGCGCAGGCCTATCCGTACACCGATGCGGAGCGGGTGCAGATGCAGGCGTCTCGCGCGCGGCACCTCATCGGTAGCCCGAAGACCGTCCACGCCCAATTGATGGAACTCGTGAACGAGACGAGCGCCGATGAGGTGATGATTACCACGATGGTGCATGACCACGCGGCCCGATTGCAGTCGTATCGGTTGCTCGCGGAACGCTTTGGTTTGACGGCGGTGCCGGCTGCAGCGTGACGCGGGGAATGCCCTAACCCCCGCCCCCTTCCCTTTAGAGAAGGGGAGTGTGCCTTTGGAATATCGGGGTGTATGAGGAACATCGTAACCTTGACCTATCTCACTCCCCTTCCCTTTAGGGAAGGGGCCAGGGGTTAGGGCATTCGGAGCCGGGGGCCGATACCGTACGCATCCACCCTGCTCATTGCCCTAAGCGAGCAAGCTCCGCCTCGGCGGCAATGTAGCCGAACGCGAACCGGGCCATCCCCGGCGGCGTGGTGTCAAGGATCGTGCGAAACATTGCCTCGCCTGTCGCCTGCCGCCCGTGATACCAGTGCCAGTTGCCGACCCCGTAGCCCACGGTCGCATCCATCAATGCCTGGTTGTTGCCCACCCCTTTGTCCACATCGGCGGCGTCGGGCGCCAGTGTCGTCTCTGGCGTCGCCGCGCCGATGTAGAGCAACACGAGGCGGTAGTATGGGCGGTTCTCGGTGATCTGCATCCCCGTGTGAATCGGCACGAGGACGCGCGCAGCGTCCGCATCGCCGAGCCGCCGCAGCGTCATGTAGTGCCAGTGCGTGACCGCGACCAGCGTCTCGTCGGTCGGTGCAAAGGTGTTGCACGTCGCGTATGCGGGTGCGGCGCCGGCGAAATCGCCAGAGAGGTAGTGCGCCAACCCCAGGTGATACCAGATGGAGAATTGCAGCGTGTAGGTCGGCGTGCCCTCCTTCGCCGCCCCCGGCGGGTACTCCGGCTCCGGTGCGTGGCCCTCCACGAGCCGGGCTGCGGTCATGAAGTCGGCAATCGCGGGCGCGAGTTGCCGCGTGCTGAGCAGGCGGTGTCCCCGATAGCGGGGGAAGCGCGCATCGGTCGGGTGCTTCGCCATGCCCTCACCGAAAAGCGCAATCGCCTCGCGGAACCGCCCCAGCGCCCCGGTAGATTGGGCGACGAGCAGCAAGGCATCCGCGTCATCAGGTTGACGCGTGTACGCCGCTTGCGCGTCCGCCAGCCGCGCTTCCAGCCGTACGCGGATGTCATCGGGAAACGTCGGCGCCGCAAGCGGTTCGCCGCGCAGGGAATGGGCCTCGAAATCGTCGCTTGCCATACTGGACCTCCATCGGGGCGCAAAGCGTAATACTCTACGCGCGATAATCGTACCGCTCGGTGCATTCCCATACCTACGTCACGCATGGCGTATCCCAGACGTTTCGGTGTGGCAATGCCCGAATGACCCCTCCCTCCATCTTGGCAGGATCAAGCCCCGTCACATGGCGATGGGCGGGATCGCGAGCGATTGCACGAGATCACCGAAGCCGGGCACATGCTCGTCCAGCAGTTGTTGCAGGCGCTGCTGCTGCGTGTCGAGCTGGCCACCGAGCATCGTGAACACTTCTCCCGCTCCCTGTGTCGGGGCATGGTCGGACTCGTCAATCATCACGCTGAGCGCGCCGAGTTTCTCCTTGATCTTTGCCGGGCCGGGTTGCGGCTTGTCCGCGTCGGGCTGCGTCAATTCGCCCTCCACGGCGGTAAGCTGCTCTTTGAGCGTTTTCGCGGCCTCGGTGATCCGCCGCGCATTCGGCGTGCCCTTCGACCGCGCCTCCCATTCCTCGACTTGCTCACGCACGCGGGCGATCTGGTTGAGCGCGGTATGCACGGTCGAAAGCCGGTCGCGGATCGCCATTTTCAGCGCGAACTGCGCCTTGAGATCGTCAATGCTCACCGGCAGGCGCGGGTCCGGCAGAATCGTGAAGGGCGCGGTGTAGGTCTGGTCGCCGACCGTCAGCCGCACCTGATACTGCCCCGGCACGGCGCGCGGAATCGCCGCCGAGTCCGGCATCGCGCGCATCCCGCCGCCCTTGCCGCTTTTCAGCTTCGTCGGTGGTGTGTAACGGTAATCCCAGACGAAGCGGTTGGCACCCAGCGCGACCGGCGCCCATGGCCCTTCCGCCGAGGGCGGCTCGTCCTCGATGCTCACTTCCTCGTCGCCGGTTGCCTCCTGCCGGGCGGCGTCCGTTTCGCCCACAAGCGCGGTTGCCGCCGTGCCCGTCGGCGATGCATCCTTTTTCGGGGTGTAGGAGCGGATCACGGCCCCGTCGGCGTCGAGAATGCTCAGGGTGACGGCGCCGGTGGGTGTTTCCTTCAGCCAGTAGTGAATAATCACACCGTCCGGCGGGTTCTTCCCGGCATCGTAGAAGTCGGCGGTGAGCGCGCCATTCGCCGCCACGGTCGGTTTGTACCCGACGGTCACGGGGCCGGTCATCATGTAGTTCACGTACGCCGCCGATTTTCGGTCGAAGGCGCGCGAGTACATGCGGTAGCGTACGGTCGGGCGTGGGGTGAAGAGATGAGCAGCTTCGTCCGTCAGCGCGTCGTGCATCTGATGGAGCGGGGTGATATCGTCGAGAATCCAGAACGAGCGGCCATGCGTAGCGGCTACCAAGTCCGTGCCCTTGACGATCAGGTCCCAGATCGGCACCACCGGGAGGTTGGTGTCGAACCGATGCCACTGCCCGCCATCGTCGAACGAGACATACACGCCTGTTTCGGTGCCCGCGTACAGGAGGCCGCGCCGCGCCGGGTCTTCGCGGATCGTGCGCGTGAAATCGTCAGCGGGGATGCCCCCCGTGATCAGTGTCCAGGTCGCGCCGTAATCGTTCGTTTTGTAGAGGTAGGGGTGCAGGTCGTCGCGCTTGTAGGCGGTCGCAGCAACGTAGGCCGTGGCGGCATCATGCGGGGACGGCTCGATGATGCTGATCATCGCCCACTCCGGCAGGTCGGGGGGCGTGACATTCGTCCATGTCGCGCCTCCATCACGGGAGAGATGCACGAGGCCGTCGTCCGAACCGGCCCAGAACACACCCGCCTCGTGGGGCGATTCTCGAAAGGCGAAGATCGTGCAGTAAATCTCCGCGCCGCTGTTGTCCGCCGTCAGCGGGCCACCCGATGAACCGAGCTTTTCGGGGTCGTCGCGCGTCAGGTCGGGGCTGATGATCTCCCACGTCACGCCCTCGTCATACGAGCGGTGGACGTGGTTCGAGCAGATGTACAGCGTGTTTTCCTCGTGGGGGGAGAACTCTACGGGAAACGTCCACTGAAAGCGGTACTTCATCTGGTCCGCGCCCGCGCCGAAGCCGTTGACCTCCGGCCAGACGGTGACATTGCGCTTCTGGCCCGTTTCCGGGTTCCACGCGATCAGCCGTCCGTGCCCCAGGCCCGTGCCGATGCCGCCGCCGAAAACGAGGTGCGGCGGCTTCGGGCTGACGGCGATATAGCCGCTCTCGCCCCCGCCCGGCTCCACGTAGTCTTTCCACGAGATCGCGCCCTCGAAGCCGATGCTCGGCAGGCGCATCGCCCAGTTATCCTGTTGCGAGCCGTAGACGTGGTACGGGGTCTGGTCGTCCGCCATCACATGATAAAACTGCGCAGTGGGCTGGTTGAGGATGCTCGACCACGAATGGCCGCCATCGAACGAAACGCACGCGCCGCCGTCGTTGCCCTCGATTAGCCGGTTCGCGTTGTGCGGGTCTATCCAGAGACCGTGGTTATCGCCGTGCGGGGTAGGGACCGCCTCGAAGTTTTTCCCGCCGTCAATGGACTTCCAGCAGTTGAGCGTCAGTACCCAGACCGTGTTCGCGTTCTGCGGGTCGGCGTAGAGGTGCATGTAGTACCAGGGGCGGCGGCGCAGGTCGGGGTTGTCGCAGACGCGCTCCCAGGTATCACCGTAGTCATCGGAGCGGAAGAGCGCGCCGTCTTCGGCCTCGACCAGCGCCCAGACACGCCCCGCCTGCGCGGGCGAGGCGGCAACGCCGATCTTGCCCAGGATGCCTTTCGGCAGGCCGGGGTTGCGCGAGATGTCCGTCCATGTATCGCCACCATCGAGCGTGCGCCAGATGCCGCTGTCCTCACCGCCGCTGCTGGCGGCATGGGGGTACCGCTGCGCCTGCCAGATCGCCGCGTAAAGTACGCGCGGATTCGCCGTGTCCATCGTGATATCGTGTGACCCGGCGTGGTCGCTCTTGAAAAGGATATGCTGCCACGTCGCCCCGCCATCGCGGGTGCGATAGACGCCCCGCTCCGGGTTCGGCCCCCAGGCATGGCCGAGGGCCGCGACGTACACCGTGTCGGCGTCGCGCGGATGCACGAGGATATCACCGATGTGACGCGTGTCGGCAAGCCCGATGTTCGCCCAGGTGCGCCCGCCATCGGTGGATTTATAGACGCCGTCGCCGTGCGAGACATTGCTGCGGATCGCCGTTTCGCCCGTTCCGGCGTAGATCACGTTCGGGTCGGCGGTCGCTACGGTGAACGCACCCACCGCCGCCGTCTTGAAGAACCCATCGGTGATATTGGCCCAGTGCGAGCCGCCGTTGGTGGTTTTCCAGACGCCCCCCGCCGCCCCACCGAAGTAGAACGTCGCCAGTTCGGTCGGATGGCCGGCAACCGCGACGACACGCCCGCCACGGTGCGGCCCGATGCACCGCCATTCGGACGAGGTGAACAGACTCGAATCCATATGCGTTCTCCCCCTGGTTGCAACTGATTGCGACAAAACGGCGTCGGCACCGCGCGGGTGTATCCGCCAACGGCCAACGGAATGCGCGCCAGCATAGCACAAGCGGTTGCGCGGCACGCGACGCTTCGGCGATGTTTTTAGGGTTTCTGCGTGCTTGATCTGCCGCGAACCCATACCCTGGCCTCTCCCGTATCGCGGCGCGGGAGGGAGTGAGACGGGGGAGAGCAAGGCATGTGGGCGAGGTATGAGGCTGATGGGAGGGCGAGTGACGTGGCGGGTGCAATGGCTATTCCGCCTCCGGCGGTGCGATGCGCACCACGTCACCCGCCCCGATGGTGCGCAGTGCATCAAGTACACGGAGCATGAGCGGGCGCAAATCCTCGACGGTGGTGCGTTGCGCCACAAGGATCACCGTGGCGAAAGCCTGTTCGCGCAAACGCTGTTGATGTTCGAGGTTGCGTTCCACCGTGATGAACACGTCGAACTCCGGCGCGATCCGCCGAAGCAACGCGCCGTTTTTCGTTCCCGCCCACCCATCTGTTGCACGGTGCGTACGTCATGCCCCGGTAAATCATCGCGCAATGGGCGCGGCAGGCATTCGTCAAGGAGTACCCTCACGGGACTGATGCGAGAAGCGCCGCGCGCGACATCGCCAGCACGGCCCGCGCCTGTGTACGCCGCACGGTGGGGAAGTCGTCAAGAAATTGGTCGAGGGAGTGTCCTCCTTCGAGGTAATCGAACAGCGTTTGCACGGGAACCCGCGTGCCTGCAAACACAGGCGTCCCGCTCATGATGTCGGGATCGCGCACGATGGGCCGGGTTTCGGTAGCAGCCATGGGATTGCTCCTTCGGAGAGTGAACAGGGAATGGCATGTGCGAGACGCGCTTACGCGGGCGCGGGGTCAAAGGCACGGAAGGTGGGCGGGGCCAACTCTTCCGCCGTGCGGTGCGCCCAGTCACCCGGTCCGACGCGGTCCCACATCCGCTCGCCCGCGCGCTGGAGACCGGCGGTAACGGCGCGTTCGTCCACATGCAATACCGCGCCGTCGCGCATCACCCACGCGCCGTCTATCATCACGGACCGCAAATCTTCCGCCGTCGCGCTGTAGACGATGTTCTTGATCGGGTCGCGCACGGGCGTGATGAACAGCGAGTCCGTGCGCCAGAACAGCAGGTCCGCTTTCGCCCCCGGCGCGATCCGTCCGAGATCGTCCCGGTGCAGCATCTTCGCGGCGTGCAGGGTCGCCGCATCGAACACGTCGGCCGCTGTCGCCTTTTGCGTGTCGCGCGCCATGATCTTGCCGATCACCGCCGTCCAGCGCAGCGCCTCGATCATGGACTGCGGCGCGGTGTCGGTGCCCAGGCACATGTTCACGCCCGCCTCGATGTAGTGGGGGAAGGATTCCATCGCGATGCCGCGCCGTGCGAAGACCCAGACATTGTGCGCCACCGAGGCTCCATGCGCGGCGAGTAGCGCGAGATCGTCGCCGCCGTACTGCACCCAACTGTTGCCCGCGACAAAGATGGCATGGCCGAGGATGTTCCACTCACTGAGGAAGCCAATCGCGGCGAGCCATTCCACGGGCGTCATCCCGTGCCGCTGCACCATCGCGTCGAACTCGAACACGGACTGGCTGACGTGCAGGGCCAGCGGCACCCGCAGCCGGTCCGATGCCTCGCGGCTGAGGCGAAGCAACTCTTCCGTGCAGGTATCCACCTGCGCGGGCGAGAGAAAGCCCCGGATGCGACCATTGGCCTGCCCGTCCACGCGCTCGATGAACGCCACGGCCCGGCGAAAACCGACCTTGCCCGCTTCCTCGTCCCACTCGTACTCCATCCGCTTACCGTCGCGCGTCAACCAGCGCCCGGAACGGTAGCCGTTGGCGATGTAGGCGCGCAACCCGACGCGGGTGACGGCCGCCGCCGTGTAGTCGCCGTGCCCGCCGATCTCCATCACGGTGGTCGTGCCCGTGCGGATCAGTTCCGCCATCGAATAGTCAATCGCAGCATGGCATGCCACCTCATCAATGGCCGCGCCCCGTGCCGGAAGCATCTCCGCGAGGCCCGACATCGAAAACTGGCGGCTGCCCCGGTCTTCCACGAAGGATTTGTCGAGCGGCGATTCGCTCAGATGCGTGTGCGTGTTGATGAAACCGGGCGTGATGATCGCGTCGCGCGCGTCAATGACGTGATCCACCGGCCCGGTGAATGCCCGACCGACCGCGATGATCGTATTGCCCTCGATCACGATGCAGCCGTTTTCCAGGATGCGATGCTCGCCCCTCTGATAGGCGACGATCACCCGCCCATCAATCCGCGTGCGCTCTGCCATGCCCCATCTCCTTCATGCCGGCGCGTCTCAAAAAGATCAGGGAACCCCTCTCCCGCCGCCGCAGGCCAGGGGGCCGGGTGCCCTCTGGGCGGCACGGGGGAGGGGTTCTTCCAGCGTTTGCCGGAGCACGGTACGGGAGTCTCATGTTACGGTGCGAGATCACGTACCGGGTCGGCGGGCGCGGCGGGAGACAGAGCAGGTTGTGGGTTCAGGCGCGCGATGGGATAGCGGTGCAACAGCCGCCGCCCGACCAGCACGCCCACGACGCCGAGCGCGAGCAACCACCAGCCACCAACCACGATATTGATGAGCAGGTCGGTGACATTCTGCAACCCGTGGACACTGCGCGCCCACGCATCCGCCGCCGAGCGCCCGAACGACCACCCCGGCGCTTGCGTCGGTGGCGCTTTCACCACCGTGGGCAAGGGTTGGAGGGACACGGTAATCGTGCTGAAGGCGGCGCGGTTATCGAGGAAGTTCAGCCGCCCCTTGACGCGCTCCAGATCGCCCTGCACGGAGTTCAACTGCCCCTGTACGCGCAGCGTTTCGTCCACGTTTTTCGCTTGCGCGAGCAGGCTCTGCAACTGCGCCACGGTCAGTTCGAGGTTTTTCTGGCGCGCGGTCAGGTCCACGTATTCTTCGCTCACGTCCTGCGCGGTGCTCTCGTCCTTTATCACATCCACGCCGTAGCCCCGGATGCGGTCGAGCGCGTCCCGGTACCGCTCGGCGGGCACGCGCAGGGTCACGTCGGCGCGCAGATCGTCTTTCACGCCACGGGTGCTGGACGTGAGCACGAAGCCGCCGAAGTCCGTGGCGGTGTTCCAGACGGCGTTCACCGTGCCCGGTACGTCCTTCACGGTGAGCGCGATCGTGCCGTTGCGGATCACTTTCGCGTCACTCGTCAGCGGGATCGCGGCGGGGATGGAGGGGAGGGCGTTATCCGCCGTGCTCCCACTCGTCGTGCTCCCACTCGTCGTGCTCCCAGCCGGCGCGCGCACCACAATCCCACTTGCGGCGGTCGCCCCAACAGCCGCGTTGCCGGGGACAGGTACACCACCTACTGCCGCCGGTACGGGCGCGCTGGTCGCGGCAGCGGCGACTGCCGCAGGGCGCGTAGCGGCAGTTGTGGGGGGAGGCGGGAACGCGGCAGTTGTCGCCCCCGCGAACTGGTTGGGTGCGGTCGTGGTGTTTCCACCACAGGCGACGAGCAGCCCCAGCCCCAGCATCAGGCCGAGCACGGCTACGCCACCACTACCATGCCACACGTACGCACGCTCACGTCCCATAAGGCCCCTCCTCGTGCATGATGCGGTCGCGGGTATCGGATTGTCGCATTCTACCAGGGTAACGGTGGCAGGATGCGAAAAGTTCCACATTCCCCCGACACGCGAAGCCGCGAAAGCATAAAGGCGCACAAAGAATACAAAATCCTCGTCATACCTTTGCATTTCTTCGCGCCTTTACGCCTTCGCGGTTCAATCGTTTTCGCGGTGCCGCGCCAGAACATATGCTTGACAAAAGCAATGCCGCCTCATACAATCAGGCCAGTCGAGAATCAGTCAGACAACTTTGGTCATGGGGGAGCAGTGTGTCCCTTGACCATGGGGGAACGCCGTGTCTTCTTCCGCCGTTGCGTCGCCGCGCTCGTGCGAGGCGATAGTGCAGCAGATCACCGAGCAAATCCGCGAGGGGCAGCTCGTGCGGGGGCAAAAGCTGCCGACCGAGCTGCAACTGAGCGGCACGTATGGCGTCAGTCGGGCAGTGGTGCGGGAGGCGGTGCGCACGCTCGATACGATGGGCCTCGTGGAATCGCGGCGCGGTAGCGGCAGTTACGTTCGCAACGACCAGATTCCCTCGATCACGCGCGGGTTGAGTTTTTCCGTCACGCTGGAGGAGCAATCGGTCTCCCTGCTTTTCGAGTTCCGCGCCGTGCTGGAAGCGAACGCCGCGCGGTTCGCCGCCTTGCGGGCTACCTCGGAACAGGTGGCGGCGATCCAGAAGGCGGCAACGGCAAGCGCCGACGCGGCGCGAGTGGGTGATGTTTACGCCTTTCGGGTCGCGGACGACGCCTTTCATGGGGCGCTCTCGTCGGCGGCGGACAATGCCTATCTCGGCGTCTCCGTAACGGCGGTGCGGCACATGCAAAACGATGTCACTCACCTGATTACCCCGATGCGTGGCTCAATGAGCGCGGCGGCGGAACACCTGAGCATCGCCGCCGCCGTCGCGAACCACGATGCCGAACGGGCCGAGGAGACGATGCGCGAACACATCCATCACAGCGCGGGGCGCACCCAGCGGGCGCGCGAAGGCGGGGCAGTAGAACGCCCTCACCCCCGGCCCCTTCGGGAAAGGGAAGGGGAGGGTGCCATTGCAATGTGCAGGCATATGG
>JAABUQ010002739.1_pt1 | contig 34034 bp, 28 predicted proteins | sample 5560001 | NCBI WGS metagenome assembly JAABUQ01 (sample SAMN10711888, study PRJNA513371) | rock metagenome | isolation source: Antarctica rocks | place: Antarctica: Victoria Land, Finger Mt nord | collected 2015-12-18
ACCCGCAGTGGATCGGCGACACGGCGTACTTCCCCGAGTTCTACGGCTACTACCTGATGCAGCTGGCGGGCAAGGTCTTGAGCCATCAGAAGGTCACGCCCTACGTCTTCATCCCCAGCCTGTTCATCGACCACGGCAACATCTCGGCCTATTATCCGGGCAAGGCCACCGTGGCGACGAAGCTGCCGCCGGGCGGACTCGTCTTCAGCACCAGCCCCAAGCACGTGCGCTAGCACGACATAGCACGAAGGGGGACGATCCATGGTCGACGCTCCACGGCTGGCGATGCGGGGTATCCGCAAGTCGTTTGGCGGCGTGGAGGTGCTCCACGGCGTCGACATCGACGTCGACGCCGGCGAGGCGCACGCGCTGCTGGGCGAGAATGGCGCGGGCAAGAGCACGTTGATGAAGGTTCTGTCCGGCGTGTACACCGCTGACGCCGGGCAGATCCTAATCGACGGCCAGGAGCGCGCCATCCGCACCACCCGTGCCGCCGACGAGGCCGGCATCGCCATCATCCACCAGGAGCTGAGCTATGTCCCGCGCCTGAGCGTGGCCGAGAATCTGCTGCTGGGACACCTGCCCCACAACCCCGGCGGCGTGGTGCGCTGGGGCGCCTTGCGGGCGGAAGCGCGGCGAGCCTTGCGGGACTTCGGGAGCCCTATCGACGTGCGCGCCGCCATGGGCGACCTGCCGCTGGGGCAACGCCAGATCGTGGAAATCGTCCGCGCGGCGCGCCGCCGCGCCCGCATCATCGTGATGGACGAGCCGACCGCCAGCCTGACCCAGGCCGAGGTGCGGCAGCTGTTCGCGCTGATCCGCGCGCTCAAGGAGCAGCAGGTCTCCCTCATCTATATCTCGCACCATCTGGAGGAGGTCTTCGCCATGGCCGACCGCGTCACGGTGCTGCGCGACGGCCGGCGCGTGGCCACCCGCGCGGTAGGGGAGACCACGCGTCAGGAGCTTATCTACGACATGGTCGGGCGCGACGTCGCGGACCTGTACCGGCAGGACGGGGGCGGAGAGCAGGGCCAAGGCCAGGAAAGAGACGCCTCCCCTGCCGCGGCGCCGCTGCTCGAGGTGTCGCACGTCACCATCGGCGACCGCGTGCGCGACGTATCATTCGTCCTGCAACGCGGCGAGGCGCTGGGCCTCTACGGGCTGATCGGCGCCGGCCAGGAAACGGTCGCGCGCTCTCTCTTCGGCCTCGTCCAGCCTACCGCTGGGCATATCACCATTGAGGGACGCCGCTATCAGGCCGCCACGCCGGGCCACGCGATCAGGGCCGGGATCGGCTTCGTGCCGCCCGACCGCAAGGTCGAGGGCCTCGTCTTGCCGCTAAGCGTCAAGAGCAATGTGACGCTGCCGCTGCTCGATCAGGTCAGCCGGGGCGGCGTCCTGAGGGGGCGCGCGGAGACGCGCCTGGCCCGGGATGTGGTGCGCGCGGTCAATGTGCGCGCGGCCAGCCTGGCCCAGCAGGTCATGTTCCTCAGCGGCGGCAACCAGCAGAAAGTCGTGCTGGGCCGCTGGCTGAAGCGGGACGTCAAGGTGCTGCTGCTCAACGAGCCGACTCGCGGCGTCGACGTCGGCGCCAGGGCCGAGATCTACGCGGCCATCCGCGCGCTGGCGGCGAGCGGCGCGGGCATCCTGCTGGTCTCGTCCGACCTGCCCGAGGTGTTGGCGATGACCGACCGGGTGGCCATCATGGTGCGCGGGCGTCTGGTCACGGTCGTCGACTCCCGCCGCTCTTCGCAGCAGGAGATCCTACAGTACGCCACGGTCGGGAGAGGAGACGATGATGGTACCTGAGGCGGGCATGCGCGAGGCCGGAGAGTCCGGCGAGACGCCCGCCGCGGCGACGATGACGGCCGACCTGGCGCGCGGCCGCCGCGTCGCCGGGCGGCTGCGGCGGCTGGGAGCGGTGCAAGAGATCGTGCTGGTGGCGGTGCTGGTGGCGCTGGGCGTTTTTTTCGCGCGCCTGGCTCCGAACTTCACCGACCCCGCGAACATCCGCACCGTTCTGATCTACCTGTCGGTGCTGGGCATCCTGGCCGCGGGCCAGACGCTCGTCATCATCAGCGGCGGATTCGACCTCTCCGACGGGGCCAACCTGGCCCTCTCCAGCACCATCGGGGCCACCATCCTGGCCAACGGGGGCGACGAACTCGTGGCCCTGCTGGCCACGCTGGGCATGGCGCTGGGCGTCGGGCTGGTCAACGGCGCGCTGGTCGCGGTTGCCAAGATCAACCCCTTCATCACGACGCTGGCCACGTACCTTATCGCCAACGGCGCGGCCTACGTCTACACCAACAGCCAGACGGTGAGCTTCCCGCTGACCGAGTGGGTGGCCTATGGCCGGGGCACGCTCGGACCGATCCCGGTCCCGGTGCTGATCCTGCTGGGCGTCTGCGTCGCCTTCTACCTGCTGCTGCGCTACACCACCTTCGGCCGTGCCCTCTACGCCATCGGCGGCAACGCGCAGGCGGCGCGCCTGGCCGGCATCCCCGTGTTGCGCAACACGGTGATCGTGTATGTGCTCTCGGGCCTGACCGCGGGGATCGGCGCCGTGATCCAATCGTCGCTCGGCTCGGCCGGCAGCGCAAGCTTCACGGGGACGCTCAACCTGCAGGCCATCACGGCCGTGATCCTGGGCGGCGCCGCGCTCTCCGGCGGCGAGGGCGGGATCTGGGGCACGTTGATCGGCGTGCTGATCATGCAGACCATCCTCAATGGGCTGACGCTGATGAACATTTCCTCGTTCTTCCAGGACATCGTGACCGGGGTAGTCTTACTGCTGGCGGTCCTGCTCGGCGTTCTGCGCGGATACCTCGCCCGCGCCTAGCAGCCCGTCAACCATGACGCCTAAACAATCTATCAAGCATGATATAAGGAGTCGGGATGCAACGCATCGCTTTCCTGCTGGGAATGAAGCCGGGGACCGAGGCCGACTACAGGGCGCGCCACGACGCGATCTGGCCGGAGATGACGGAGGCTCTGCGCGCGGCCGGGATGCGCAACTACAGCATCTTCCGCCACGGCACGCAGTTATTCGCCTACTGCGAGGTTGACGACTGGGCCGCGACGCAGCGCTACCTGGCGGAGAACAGCGCCAACCAGAGATGGCAGGAGTACATGGCCGACATCCTCGATGCCCCCATCGACCCCGCCACGGGCTCCTACTACGTCCTCGAAGAGATGTTCCACCACGCCTGACCGGACCGCGCCTGACCAGATCGCGTCCATAGACCGGCGGCGATGCAGTGGCGCGGGACGTTCTGGGAGCGCGGCAGGCGCCCACGCTCCCAGAACGTCCCAAAGCCTATGCGCGTCAACCACCATTGACAGATGTCGAGCGCAACGGAGATCATGGAGATCATTATGAGTCAGAGCCCAGCTATGAGTCAGAGCCCAGCTTCGTTTCGATCCCTTCCTCACGCCGACGATACCCGCAGCCGCGACGCGACCGGACAGCAGGCGCGGGGGCGCGTTGGCGTGTTCGGCATCGGCCTGGCCGCCTACTGGCCGCAGTTCCCCGGCCTCAAGGAGCGCCTGGAGGGCTACACCCAGCGGGTCATCGAGCGCGTCGCCCCCTGGGCCGACGTCGTCTCGGCCGGCCTGGTCGACGACGCGGAGGGCGCCCGCGCCGCCGGCGACCTCTTCGCCCGCGAGCAAGTAGACGTCATCCTGCTGCACACCGCGACCTACGCCACCTCCAGCCAGGTGCTCCCGGCTGTGCAGCGCGCCAACGTGCCCGTTGTGGTGCTCAACCTGCAGCCCGTGGCCGCGCTCGACTACGCCCACACCGACACGGAGGAGTGGCTGGCCAACTGCTCGGCCTGCTGCGCCCCCGAGCTGGCCGGGGCCTTCGCCCGCGCCCGCATCCCCTACCAGGTCGTCTCGGGCCTGCTCGACGGCGCGGACGAGAGCCGCGCCTGGCAGGAAATCCTGAGTTGGTGCCGCGCGGCGGGGGCGGTGCGCGCCCTGCGCCGCGCCCGCATCGGCTTCCTGGGCCACACCTACCCCGGCATGCTCGACATGTACTCCGACTTTACGCAGCACCACGCCCAGCTGGGCCTGCACGTCGAGGTGCTGGAGATGGACGACCTGCAGGCGCAGGTCGAGGCGGTCACGGACACGGACGTGGGGCGGGTGCTGACCGAGACGCGGGACATGTTCGCGCTCGACGACACAGTGAACGAGGAGCGGCTAGCCTGGGCGGCGCGCGTGGCCGCCGGGATGGACCGGCTGGCGGCCGCGCACCGCCTGGACGCCCTGACCTACTACTATCGCGGGCGCGGCGCGTTCGAGGAGTTGGGCGCGGCCCTGATCCTGGGCGGCTCGCGGCTAACGGCGCGCGGCGTGCCCTGCGCGGGCGAAGGCGACCTCAAGACGGACGTGGCCATGCTGCTGCTGGATCGGCTGGGCGCGGGCGGCTCCTACACCGAGTTCTACGCCATGGACCTGACGGAGGGCTTCGTCTTGATGGGCCATGACGGACCGGGGCACGTGGCCATCAGCGACCGCAAGCCAATCCTGCGCGGATTGGGCCTCTACCACGGCAAGGCGGGGCGCGGCGTCTCGGTCGAGTTCGCGGTCAAGACGGGTCCGGTCACGATCCTGGGCGTGACGCAGACGGCCGACGGGCGGCTCAAGCTGCTGGCGGCGGAGGGTGAGTCGCTGCCGGGCGAGATCCTGCGCATCGGCAACACCAACAGCCGGCTGCGCTTCGCTCTGCCGCCGGACCGGTTCATCGACCGCTGGTGCCAGGAGGGGCCGACGCACCACGTGGCGCTAGGCATCGGGCACGAGGCCGCGACGCTGGAGAAGGTCGGACGGCTCCTGGGTCTGGAAACGGTGGTGGTGGAGTGACGACGATGACGCCGGCCCTCTATCTGTCCATCAGTACGGCGTCTACACGCTCTTCTTGCCGGCATCGCCCGCGCTGCAGTAGGAGCCGCCACTATGGACGACGTGGGCGACCTTCAGCTCCTGCTGCTCGATCCCCGTGATGCGTGGGCGGAACTCGTCGGAGACGTTCCACCGGAACTGGGGGCGGTCGGGGAACGCCTGCCGGTGGCGCTTCAGCCCCAGCGGCACCAGCCGTAGCCGCCGGTCGATCCACTCCCGGTCCCACGGGCCGTCCTCCAGGATCTCCTCGGCGGCGCGGAACTCGTAGTAGATGGTGCGGCGCAGGCTCTTGCCCTCGACCCGCTCCGAGCCGTGGACGACCATCACGTCGTGCAGCAGCACGTCGCCCGGCTCCATCTCCGCATGAATGACGCCGGGACCGTCCCACCCGTGCTCCTCGGTCAACGCGCAGATGTCCTGCTTGCGATCCTGGGTCCCCGGAAGGACGCGCAGGGCGCCGGCCCCTTTGAGGGAGCGGTCGAGGTACAGGTCGAAGTTGAAGATGCGGCGGGTGCGCGGGTGGACCGCGTCCTGGTGCCAGGGAATGGCCTCGCCGTCGCCCTCCTGCTTGAAGACCATCGACTCGTAGGTCGGCACGAAATTGGGGCCGCCCAGGCTCTCGGCGACGCCGAGCACCTGCGGACTGCCCAGCAGTTCGAGTGAGGCGGGCTCACCGTGGTCGTGGACATAATTGACCCGGAACATCACGCGGCCGTGCGGACGCCGGGCGAACACGTAGTCGGCGTACTGGGGGTCGTCGTCCTCCGCGCGCAGCCCCTGCGCGATCCAGGTTTCCCCGGCCCGTTGCAGCCTGCGCAGCAGGTCCCCCGTGATCCAGTTGCGCAGGATGAGATACCCGTTCTCGTCGAAGAAACGGACCTGCTCCCCGGTTAGATGAGACGGCGATTGATCGGGCTGTCCCGCCCCCTGCTGCGGCGCGGCCGCGACCGTTCGTAGGTCGATATCCAGCATCATTCCCTCCCATGCACTACGCGCGTGCGACGCGCCATCCCTGAGATATCCCAGGTCTACGCCGAGTGTAGCACAGGGATGCACGCATTTCTTCCCGTCTAGCGCGCGTTCTTCCTGTATCATAAGATTATGGCACGGACCCCTCGGATAGAGACACGGGACGAGGTGCTGACCCTGGGCCTGACCGGGTGGCGCGGACGGCCGACGACGATGGCCCGCCCCCATCGCCACAGCGAGGTGGAGCTCAACCTCGTCGAGGAGGGCGCGATCACCTACCTGTTCGGCGGGACGCCGGTCTCGGTGGAGGCCGGCCGCCTCACCCTGTTCTGGGCGGCGCTGCCCCACCGCATCGCGCGGTTCGAGCCGGCGACGACGCTGTGCTGGGTGACGATCCCGCTGTCGTGGTTCCTGCAGTGGGACCTGCCCGACGCGCTGACCGTCCGGGCGCTCCATGGGCAGCCCGTCGTCGATGACGAGGGGGGACACGCCCGGTCGGACCGGGACCTGTTCCGGCAGTGGAGCCTCGACCTGGACGAGGGCTCGGCCGAGCGCCGGCGCATCGTCCTGCTCGAGATCGAGGCCCGCTTGCGCCGTCTGGCGCTCGCGGAACCGTTCACGGACAGGGCACGGGGTGTCGCGGGCGGTGTCGCGGAGGGCGGCCGGGTGGTCGTGCGCGGGGAGCGGGGCGGCAAAGCGGAGGGCATGGCGCGCTTCATCGCGGAGCACTACGCCGAGCCGCTACGCCTCGCCGGCATCGCCGCCGCCGTGGACCTGCACCCGAACTACGCCATGGGGCTGTTCCGCGCGACGTTCGGGATGAGCGTGGTGGCGTACCTGACGCAGTACCGCGTCGCGGTGGCGCAACGGCTCCTGGCCACGACCGAGGCGCCGGTGCTGGACATCGCGCTGGAGGCCGGCTTCGGCTCCGCCAGCCGCTTCTATGTTGCCTTTAAGGAGGCGTGCGGGCAGTCGCCGCGCGCCTACCGCGCGGCCCTGCGGGCGCCGTTCTAGACGCGGCCCTCCCTGGTCCGCCTCGTGGCGCGTGGGTCCGCCTCGTACGTTTCGCCGCCTGGGAGAAAAGGTTGGCGCGCAAAAGTTCCGGGGGCGCGGGCGTCTCGCCCGTTCCGGGGCCAACGCGGGGACGGGCGAGACGCCCGCGCCCCCAGATAACCCCAGACCTTCCGCGCGCCAACGAGAAAAGGGGAGAGTCCATCCCAACGACCGGCGACGAGGGCGGCGTCCTAGAGCATATCGTCGAGCGACCAGTGGTTGGCCCAGCGCGCGTCGATCTCGTCGCGGACGCGCTGGTAGCGGATGTCGGTGGACAGGCGGATGCGTCTGGAGGGGTCGACGTTCATCGTCGAGGCATGCACCATGTAGGGGCTATGCACGACCATGTCGCCCGCTTCGTAGTCCGCGATCAGCCAGCGCGCGTCCAACTCGTCGGCCATCGAGGCAAGATCGTTGGAGAGCCAGCCCGTTTTCATGTTCTTGTTGTAGGCGCTGATGCGCTCCTCGGGCGACAGCTCGCGGTTCCGCGCCGCGAACTCTGCCTCTTTGCGGCGTCCCCAGGGATCGGAGCCTTCCAGATAGACGAGTCCCCCGCGCTCCACCGGGACGTCGCCGATCGGGATCCAACTGGTGCAGATGCGGTCGGTTCCGCCGCGCAGGTAGATCAGGTCGTAGTGGGCGCCCGTGCAGTGGCGGTCGCCCGGCTTGCCGTGACGGATGAGCTTGCGCTTGTGCAGATACGGCGCCCCGTCGAAGAACATCTCGTAGAAGCGCCGGATGGGCGCCATCAGACAGAAGGCCTCGTACTCGGCCCAGCGCACGATCTCGGCGGTCACCTTGTGAGAGAGGACGGGATCGACCGGCGCCTCCGCGTCGTCGTAGATACCGTCGACCGGATCGGTTCCGGGAGCGATCAGGGGGACGCCGGCCTCGACATAGGCCGCGAAGTAGCGCCGGCGAAACGCCAGGACCTCGCGCGGATCGAGCACGCCCTTGAGCCAGAGATACCCCTGCGCGGCATACTGTGCGCGCACGTCGGCGAGGGGGCGCGTGGGGTCGGTTGGCGCGAGCCGGCCAAGCCGGTCGGGGCCCGTGGACAGGGCGAATCCGTTACTGGTCAGGGGGCTGGTGGGCGAAGCGGTCATCATCTCTCCCCGTTTGAGCAAGCCTCTTGGATATTTTGCGCCAGCACGTCGGACACGCCGGCCGTCGCTGTCACCATCGTAGCACCAGACTGCCGCGGACGCCATGCAGCAACTGATCCTCGACCTGGACTTTTCGCTCGATGATGTGCTAGCCTGACGGTCATGAACGCACAGGCGGCCGCCGATGTCGTGCGCTACGAGACCCCGGCCGCGGCGCACCGCTTGCTGGGGCTGAGTTGTACCGGCTACGGCGCGACCGCGCAGAAGACGCAGGCGTGCGGCCCCCGCGCGCTCGACTGCTATGCCGCGGTGTACGTGAGCAGGGGCGCGGGGTGGATCGAGACGGCCGCGTCCGCGGGACGAGCGCGGCTCGGGGACGGCGCGTTGATCTGGCTCTATCCGGGAGTCGCGCATACCTATGCGCCCGACGCGTCGGGGTGGACCGAACAATGGGTCATGTTCGAGGGACCGCTTGCGGACACAAGCGAACGCCTCGGGTTCCTGTCGCGCGCGCGGCCCGTCCAGCGCGTGGGCGATGCGCCGGAGATCACCGCGCTCTTTGACGGCATGCGGCAGGATGTCCTGGGTGGAGGGCCGCTCGCCGGTGTGCGCGCCGCGACGCTCGTCTATCGCCTCATCGTCGTGGCCTACGACCTCGGCAGCGGGGCAGGTACCCCGATCACCGAGGATGCGCCGGCCGCGCGGGAGGTGCGGCTCGCGCTGGCGCGCCTCGAGGAGCGCGCGTTCCAGCCCGTGGATATGGAGGCCATCGCGCGCGACTGCGCGATGGGGTACTCGACGTTGCGGCGGCGCTTCAAGCAAGCGACGGGCTATTCGCCCAAAGAATACATTCTGCGTGTGCGGTTAAGCCGCGCCAAGGAACTGCTGATGCTGACGTCGCGGAGCGTGACGGAGATCGCCGCTGCGGTTGGCTTCGACGACCCCTACTACTTTTCCCGGCTGTTCCGGCACAAGGAGGGTCTGTCCCCGACACGGTTTCGCGCGCAGCAACAGGCAGGGAGAGGCATGCCCCTCTCGTCGTCACGCACGACCTAGCCCGGCGCACTCTCGACCCTCAACAGGCAACAGGCGCACCGGATACGGGCTGTGGATGGGCAAACGGTCGGCCGGTTCCGCGGGGACCATAGATAGGCGACATCCTTCGTCAGTCGGCGTTGCGCCAGGCCGCATTAAGAGTTTCCGATGGCGGTCATGTGGCCCTTGTCGGCAGCCTGAGCATTCGCGCGCGCCTCAGCCGCATGGTCTTCCATCTCCGCGACCGTCTTGACGTGCAGCCGCGCCGCGCCCCGCGTCTCGCGCAGCCGAACGCGCGTCCCGTCGCGCACGACCTGCTCCAGTCGTTCTCGGGCGGCGGGGATCTCGCCTCGATACTGAGGCAGCCACGCGGCCTGCGCCACCAGCAGTTCGTCCGCCATCTGCCACACCTCCTCGGGGTTGCAGACCGCGCCCACCAGCGGATCGTGCAGCATAGCCTGCTTCAACAGCGTCACGTCGCCGCGCACCGCCGCCTCCTTGCCCATCTCCTGCACGCGCACGCTGGCCGCGCAGGTCGCCGCGCAGGCCAGCGGCAGCGCCCCGACCACCGGCATGTTGACGCCCGTGCGGTCGGCGTAGCCGGGGATCTCGACCACGCAGCCGTCGGGCAGGTTCGTGATGTGGCCCCGGTTCACCACGTTGAAATGGCCGCGGTAGGTCCGCCCCGTCTGCAGGGCCTCGATGATGTACGAGCCGTGCTCCTCGCTGCGCCCCTCCGGCGTGATGCGCGGCGGCTCCTCGGCCATCCAGCGCGGGACGTCGGTCTCGAACCAGCGGCGTCCCTCTGTGCAGACGCGCAGGTAGCCGCCCGTCTCGCCGTTGATCCAGCTGGACAGGTCGATCCAGCGCATGATCTCCTCGGGGCGCTTGCGGTACCAGGGCAGGTACTCCGAGAGGTGGCCGTTCGACTCGGTGCTGTAGTGGCCGAAGCGCTGCAGCACGTCGATGCGCACCTTCTCTGTGGTCGGGTACTCGGGGTGCGCCTCGAACAGCTCCAGCAGGCGCGGGACCATGTCCATGCCGCGCCAGTGAACCCGGACGAACCAGGTCTGGTGGTTGATGCCGGCGGCGGCCACGTCGACGTCGCGGCGGTGCAGGGACTCGTCGGGGCCGAGCAGCCCCTCTTTCTTTGCCCACAGCTCGATCACGCGCGTGATCTGCCAATGCGCACCCTGCACCCCGTGGCAGAGGCCGATGGTGGGCACGCCACCGTACTGGTTACAGGCCCAGGTGTTCATGGCCATGGGATTGGCGTAGTTCAGTAGCAGCGCGTCGGGCTTGGCGACCTCCCGGATATCACGGCAGATGTCGAGTAGGGCCGGGATGGATCGCTGGGCGTACATTAGACCGCCGGCGCAGAGCGTGTCGCCGACGCACTGGTCCACGCCATATTTCAGGGGGATGTCAATATCGGTCTGGAAAGCGTCGAGGCCGCCCTGACGGATGGTGCAGAGGACGTAGTCAGCGCCCTCCAGTGCGGCGCGGCGGTCCGTTGTGGCCTCCACCACGGCGGAGAGCCCATTAGCGGCGATGTCGCGCCGGCAGAGCTGCGTGACCATCTCCAGGTTATGCGGCGAGATGTCGGTGAAGGCGAAGCGGGTACCGACCAACTCGGGCACGGTCAGCACGTCGTGCATCAGGCGCCGCGTGAAGCCGATCGAACCTGCCCCGATCATCGCTATCTTGATAGACACGCGTCGTTTTCTCCTCTTCCATTTTCATCAATAGTCATAGCAATAGTCATGTTAACGCGCGCATCAGTAAACGCCGCGACCCACCACAGTACGACGTCAATGTCCAACATCTGGCAATCGCTTTCCACTGAGGGATTGTACTACGGCGACAGGGGATCCGTCAATACCGCGCTGCATTGCGCATAGCCGTGGCCGACCATGCCCGCAATAGCGGGACCGTGTTCAACGGCTGCCTTCGCACGGCGAAGACAGTGATAAGAAGGCCATGAACTCCATGGGCCTATCGCCGTTTGCTCCCCGACAGGCATGCCCGTCGGGGATCGCAGCTTCCTTTGTCGATCCTCCGTGATTCCCCTATTGACATCCCGCACGCTACCGTAGTACAATCCCCGCATGCGGAAAGCGATTGCCAAAGATGGGAAAGAATCGACATCGGTCACCTTGCGCGATGTCGCGCGCGTGGCCGGCGTGTCGGTGTCCACCGCCTCGCGCGCCCTGCATGGGGCCAGTGGTCGGGCGGTGACGCGCGCGATCGAAGAGCGCGTGTGGGAGGCGGCGCGCCAGGTCGACTATCGGCCGAACGAGGCCGCGCAACAGTTGGGACGCAACGAGGATGGGGCGGGGCGGCGCACCCACAACGTCGGGATTATCGTGACGGCGGCGTACCGGTTCTCGGACCCCTTCTGGGCTCCGGTGCTCGACGGTGTGACCGATGAGCTCCTGCGCCAGCAGTATCATGTGCGCTTCACGTACCTGGCCGGGGATCTGGAGGACGACCGGAGACGGCACTTCATCAGTCCTCTCTTCGTGGACGGGCTGCTCCTGATGGGCGACATGACCCTCCCTGGCGTGATCGGCGACGTGGGATGGCCCGCGCCAATGGTCGCGGTCCTCGGCGCGGATTGCGTGCGCGACTGGGAGGCCGATTTGCGCCTCGACGTGGTCACGATCGAGAAGCGGGTGGTGGTCGGCCAGTTGGTCGACCACCTGGTCGCGCTCGGTCGGCGTGGTCTGGCCTTCCTCGGGCCAACGACCGCGCAGGACAAGCGGGCCGAGGCCTTCGTGCAGGCCCTGGCGCGTCAAAACCTTCCCCTGCCGCCAGAGTTCTTGGTGGAGTGCGCATACACGACGGACGACGCCTACCGCGCTGCATCCTCCTTCTTCAGTCGGCTCGATCACGCCGGTCTCGCCCTTGACGGGCTCGTGTGCGGCTGCGACACGATCGCCATCGGCGCGCTCCGGGCGGCGCGGGAGTGTGGGTTACGGGTCCCGGATGACCTCGCCCTCACCGGCTTCGACGACATCACCTTCGCCCGGGACACCGACCCGCCGTTGACGACGGCGCATGTGCCCAAGACGGTGTTGGGGGAGGTGGCCGCGCGCCGGCTCCTCGAGCGCATTGAGCGCCCGGACTGGCCGCCCCTTATCCTGACTGTGCCGACGTCGCTCGTCGTCCGCGCGTCGTCGGGGACGTTGGCCGCTCCCTCGGGGGCTGACGATGACGACGGCCGTGAGCCAATGTCACCCCACGGCGCGCTAGGCGGTGAGGTAGTGGAGAGAGGGGGCTAGCGATGGGCGCGCGCGAGATGACGGACATGACGGTATCGGGCCGGCGCGCCGATCCCGCCGTGCGCCGGGTCCGGCGGGGCATCTCACCGCGCGGCCTGTGGCGCTACCGCTACCTCTATCTACTGGCGCTGCCCGGCATCGTCTACTATCTGGTCTTCTGGTATCTGCCCATGGTGGGCATTGTCATCGCCTTTAAGAACTACACCATCACGCAGGGCGTCTTCGGCAGCCCCTGGGTGGGCGTGCAGAACTTCACGGACTTCTTCCAGTCGGCCTACTTCTGGACGCTGCTGCGCAACACGATCGTGATCAACGTGCTCAAGCTCGTGGTGGGCTTCCCGGCCACGATCGGCTTCGCCCTGCTGCTCAACGAGATCGGCAACCGCTACTTCAAGCGCGTCATCCAGACCATCAGCTACTTCCCGTACTTCCTGTCGTGGGTGGTGGCGGTCCTGGTGTTCCAGGACATCCTATCGCCGGACGGCGCCCTGCTCCCGTTGTTGGGGCATGTCGGCGTCCCGGCCGACGTCCTCGACAACGAAGCCTGGTTCTACCCCATCGTCGTGGTCACGGCGCTCTGGAAGGGATACGGCTACGGCGCGATCCTTTACCTGGCGGCGATCTCCGCGATCGACCCGCAACTTTACGAGGCGGCAATGGTCGACGGGGCCGGGCGCCTGCGCCAGGCCTGGAACATCACGCTGCCGTCGATCCGGCCGATCATCGTGCTGCTGCTCGTCCTCAACGTGGGGCAGTTGCTCAACGCGGACTTCCAGCAACTGCTGGCGCTGCTGAACGGGCGCCCCGATCTGTACGACATCGGCGACGTCATCGACACCTACGTCTATCGCTTCGGGTTGACGCATTCGGAGTATAGCTACGCGGCGGCGGCCGGCGTTTTCAAGGGCGTGATCAGTTTCGTCCTGGTCTGGGCGGCCAACCGGGTGGCCAAGCGGCTAGGACAGGAAGGGCTCTGGTAAGATGTCGCACATCCGGGAACGCGGCGCGCGACGCGCCTTTAACATCGCCAACTACACGTTCCTCACGCTGCTGGTCGTGCTGACGGCGTTGCCTATGCTCTACGTCGTCGTCGTCTCCTTCATCAGCCCCGAGGACTTCAACGCCTACGGCATCAGTTGGCCGCGCCACTGGTCGCTGGCCAACTATCAGGACCTGCTGGGCGGCGACTCGGCGATGCTACAGGGCTACCGCAACACGCTCATCATCACCCTCGGCGGTACCGCGCTCAGCGTGGTCGTCACGAGCATGCTGGCCTACGCCCTCTCGCGCCGCGCGCTGCCAGGCCACCGTTTCCTGACGCTGGCCGTCTTCTTCACCCTGCTCTTCAGCGGCGGATTGATCCCCACCTTCCTGGTCGTGAAGTCGGTCGGCATGCTCGACACCCTCTGGGCGCTGATGATCCCCCAGGCCGTCGCGGCCTACTACTTCCTGATCATGCGCACCTACTTCGCCGGCTTCCCGCAGAGCCTGGAAGAATCGGCCAAAATCGACGGGGCCAACGACCTGGTCATCCTGTACCGTATCGTCATCCCGCTCTCGCTGCCCATCTTCGCCACCATCGCCCTCTTCTACGCCATCGACCGCTGGAACGACTACTTCAGCGCCCTGATCTACCTCACGCGCCAGGACCTGTTCCCGGTGCAGCTCATCCTGTACAACCTGACCAGCCAGCTATCGTCCGTCCAACTGGTCGATCCGTCGCAAATGGCCAGCACGCCCCCATCCCCCGAAATCGCGCAGATGACGGCGGTGGTCGTCGCGACCGTGCCGATCCTCTGTGTCTACCCGTTCGTGCAGCGCTATTTCGTCCAGGGGGTCATGATCGGCTCCCTCAAGGAGTAGATGTCTGCTCGCAGAGCGAAAGGAGGTGTATCGCGGTCTACCAACGGTAGCGCGCGGGATCGTACGGCTGGCGCGGGCCGCCAGGCGCGCCCAGGCTATCCTTCTCCCCTGTTCGGGGATCACGCATATCGATAGAGCAGGAGACATCTTCGATGAAGAAGTTATCGTTCGTTTCGCGCCTGACCCTGGCCGCGTCGCTGGTCGCGGCGGTTGGCACGGTCGGCGCCGGCTCCATGACGCGGTCGCAGGCCCAGGCCGCCTCGCCGGTCGCGATCACCTACTACGACGGCGGCCAGACGCTGACCCCCGACTACCAGAGGGTGCTGCAGGCGGTCGAGGACAAGTTCTACAAGGACCGCGGCATCAAGGTTGCCCTCAACATGGTGACGTCGTCCTACGCAACGTCGGCCCAGAAGATCAACACCCTGATCGCGGCGGGGCAGCTCGACGCGTTCACCGTCTCCAGCGAGGTGCCGTCCCAGGCCGGTTTCCTGACGCAACCCGGCTTGCTCCAGCCGGTGGATAGCCTGCTCAAGACCGATGGCCCGCACGTGAGCAAGATCCTGGCCCCGGCCCTCTTGAATAGGGCCAAGATCAACGGGCAGACGTTGGGCCTGTACACGTCGTCGGCGGCGAACGCCTGGGTCGTCTTCTGGATCCGGCAGGATCTGCTCACGAAGGCGGGGCTGCCGCTCCCGCACACGCTCGCGGACCTGGAGAAGGACCTGCTGGCGTTCAAGGGCATGGGCGTCCGGTACCCGATGTCCTCCACCCTGTTCGCGTGGCTCACGTTCCCCTTCGCCGGCTATGAGGCGCCCCAGCCGTACCTGCTCCCCGGGGGCAAGCTGCCGCCATCGGTCGGCACCGATTACAGCTTCACGTTCTTTCCGCAGAGCGACCGTACCAAGATGGCGCTGACGTTGCTGCACCGGTGGTACGCCGAGGGGTTGTTCAACCCCCCCGCTGTCACGGGCTCGGGCGACGCGCAGTTGGCCTCCGAGGAGGCCACCGGCAAGGTCGCGGCGGCGGCGGACGGGTCCTGGCTGCACGCCAACTTCGACCAGTTGAACGCGCAGAAGGGCTACAAATGGACGATGGTCGACCTCTACGACGACCGTGGCCTGCCGTCGTGGCCCGGCTACGGCAAGGGGACGCCCTACGAGGCGCCCGACCGCTTCATTGGGTTCACCAAGGCGTCGAGCGCCAAGGTCATGATGGACTACCTCGACTGGCTGGCCAGCGACCCGGCCAACGAGCGGCTCGTCGCCTGGGGCATCCAGGGCCGCGACTATAAGCTGGTCGACGGCAAGGAGCAGGCGCTGAACGGGTCGAACGGCAAGCCGCTCTACGGCGGCGAGTTGGGCGACATCTTCAGCGAACCGTTCGCGCCCTCGCGCTTCGCGGCGCAGACCACCGACACGCATGGCGGGCAGGTGTGGCTGAACGCGCTCAGCCCGAAGACCTGGCCGACGACGGAATCGCCCGAGAACGTCGTGTCGTACAATTTCAACACCCAGCTCCAGACCAGGGTGACGGACCTGACGACCTACGCCGACGCGGAACTGCAGAAGTTGATCCTGGGCGAGGAGTCGGTCTCGAACCTCCCGCAGATCTACGCCAGGTTCCAGAGCCTCGGCCTGGCCCAGATCATGGCCGAGAAGCAGCGGCAGTACGACGCCGCCAAGAAGTAGGAACGCGAGGGGCCAACAGGCGGGTCGATAGACGCCACCGGCAGGGCTTCGACAAACCCGACCGACGACGGGAACGCCGTCGACGATAGGGCCGCTGAGGTACGCAGGCGGACGACGGGGGGCGGGGGAGGGCAGGGCAGCGGGTCGCCAAGCCCTGCCCTCTCCCGCTCCCTCTTGTGTCTCGCATCGAACGAATAAATAATGGGAGCGACCAGTAGAGACTGGTAAGGATGAACGAACCCGGATGAGCGCCTCTCTACACGTCTATCCCGCGCCGGCCGGCGCGCCCCTCTGCACGGATTTCGAGATCGCGGTTGATGGCCAGAAGCTCGATCTGTACGCCAGCGCGACGCGCTACGGCAACAACGCGTCGTTCGGCTACTTTGACTTTGAAGGCCGCATCCAGATCGATGTTCACCTCACCTTCGGCGCCTACCTCTCCAATAGCCTGCGCATCCTGCCGGAGAGCCTCGGCCTGACCCCGGACACGCGCGGCGACTTCGACTTCAGCTTTACGCTGGAGCGGCCGGCCCACCTGACCATGATCGTTAACGGGGACTATCACGGGCGCGTGCTCCACCTGTTCGCCGACGCGCCGGACACGGACAGGCCGTCCCCGGACGATGCCGGCGTCGTCTACTTCGGACCAGGGTATCATCTTCTCCCCGGAGAGAAGAACGAGCTACGGATAGAGTCCGGGCAGACCGTCTACCTGGCCGGAGGCGCGTATGTCTTTGGACGCCTCACCGCGGAGCACGCGGAGGAGATCGCCATCGGCGGGCGTGGCGTGCTGGCCTATGATCGTCCCGCCTCACGCGGCTCTCAGATCACGCTGGACCTGATCGACTGCGCCAGGGTGCGCATAGCGGGGATCATCGTGAATCGCACGGCGGGCAGTTGGACCGGTTTGCTCACGCGCTGTACCGATGTGACTATCGACAATGTGAAGATCTGCAGCACGGCTATCTAGAGCACCGACGGACTCAATCTCATGAACTGCAGCCGGGTCGTCTACAGCCAGTGCTTCTTCCGCTGCGGGGATGACAACATCTCGATCAAAGGCATCTACGGCGGCGGCCCCGGCTCCCCGCACATCGTCGAGGACAAGGCCGCAAGCCTACCGAATGAAGACATCCGCATCAGCCAATGCATCTTCTGGAGCGATAACAACAACGCGGTCGTGGTGGGCCAGGAGAGCATCGCGGCCTACTACCGCCACATTCGCGTCGAGGATTGCGACGTCCTGTATTGCCGCGACGACGAGCCGATCAAGGCCGCGCTCGCCATCATCTGCATGCACGGGACTGCCATGGAGGACATCGTTTTCGAACGCATCCGCATCGGCCCGTGTGGGCAGGTCATCGCGGCCTTCTTCGCTGACTCGCTGTTCGGGATTCCGGGCGAATTGGCCAGGCTGCGCGGGGTCATGAGCGGCATCCGCTTCACGGACATCGTCGCCTGGGGGGCCGGTTCCAAGCGGGTCCGCCTCACGGGCTACAGCGACACAAGCTATATCCGGGATGTTACCCTTGAGGATGTATACATACAGGGGAAACGACTGGATGACGACAGCTCATACCTGGAGACGAATGCGCATGTGCGCCAGCTTGTGGTGCGGTAGCGATCGCATAGCGGCGGTTCGCCGGGAGCGCGGGGGGACCGCACTCGCCCGGCGACAGCAGGGCGGCGCCGGCTGATGGCCCGCCGTTCTCATATAATGCCCGGCGGCGGGGGGCGGCGCCGGCGCCGGCGCCGCCCCCCGCCGCCGGAGTGGAGCGGCTTCCTGTCGCCGGAGAGTCTCCCCTATCGCATCTGCCTCGGAATCTATGTGTTCGCCAGCCTCAATCTCCTCATCATCGCCTGCAGCCTCTTCGTCGTCACGCTGCCGCCCGGCCTGGCCGCCCTCTTTTGTGTGGTGCGAAAGCTGGTGCGCGACGAGGAACCCCCGGTCTGGCGGGCGTTTGCCCGCTACTTCGTCCAGAATCTGAAGCAGAGCCTGCTGGTTGGCGCCTTCCTGGCCATCCTGTACCTTTTGCTGTTCGAGGACGTGCGCGTGCTCATCGCCACGGGCGCGGCGCGGTCGCCGGCCCTGCTGGCTGCCACGGTCATCGCCTGCGGCCTGTCCATCCTGGTCTCCCTGTATATCTTCCCCCTCATGGCGCATGGGTACTTCTCGCTGCGGCAGCTCGTCATCGGGAGCGTGGTGGTGGCGCTGTATCGCCCGCACCTGACGGCGGCGAACCTGCTTATCCTGGCCGGTGGCCTGCTCGTCGCGCGGCGCTATCCGTTCCTCCTGCTCTCCTGCTACTTCAGCCTGGCCGCCTACATGACCTATTGGTTCGCGGAGCGCAAATTCCGCGGCCTGTTCCCAACACCAGACCGTGAGGTCAAGGGGTAGAGATGCCGCACAACCCGCTGGGCCCGGTGACCACGGCGTCGATCCACTACGGCGCGGCGACCAACAACGTCGCGCAGCTGGAGTATCTGCACGGCGTGGCGGACTGCTACCCGCGCGACCTGTTCCCGACGCTGCACCGGATCGCGGGCGACAGCTTCCCGCTGCCCACGGCGCCGGGCCTCGGCGTCACCTTCGACGAGGATGTGGCGGCGGCGTACGCGTTCGATCCCTGGGAAGCGCCGCACTGGCGACGGCGCGATGGCGCGGCCACCAACTGGTGATGGTCCTGCCTACTTCCGCACGCTCTCGCCCCTCACGTCCTCCCCATAGCCATGATAGCCATGCGTGTGATCGGGTTGGACGCCGGCGCCGGCGAGGGCATGCCGCTCCCGGTAGGCCGTCGCGCTGACGCCGAAGTATGCTCTGAAGCGCCGGGCGAAAAGGTTCGGGTCGGGCCACCCCGCCTCGGCCCCAACCCGTGCGATGGGGTGATCGGTCCGCAGCAACAGGGTCGCGGCGCGCTCCGCCCGCCGACCGGTCACGTAGGCCATGGGCGACAGTCCCGTATGGAGCTTGAACAGGCGCACCAGGTACGGGCCGCTGATGTGCAAACGGCCGGCCAGTTCCGCGAGGGACCACGGATGGGCGACATCTTCCGCCAGCAGACGCATACCCGCCGTCACGGCCTCATGGACGGGGAGCCGCCGTCGGCCCTCCGACTGGCGCGTCCCCTCCAGAGCTGCGGCGAACTGAGCGAGGATCAACAGGAGGCGGCCGATGAGGTCGGCCTTGTTGTCCGGGTCGTCATCAAGCAGCCCCACAACAACGCGCCCACGGAGTTCCACCAGGACCAGCCCTTCTGGCCGCACGCCCACTCGACCCACCCGCTCTCGGCGTGGATCGCCCTGGTCGACGTGCCGGTGGAACGCGGCTGCATGACCTTCATCCCCGGCTCGCACACGCGCACCGACCTGGCCGCGCAGGACCTGACCGACGCGCACGACCTGTTCACCAAGAGCCCCGATCTGGTGTGGGAGCCGCGCGTGACGATCCCGCTGCGCGCGGGCGATTGCACGTTCCACCACGCGCTCTGCGCGCACATGGCCACGCCCAATCTGACCGACGAGGCCCGCGTCGCCCACGTGGTGATCTTCATGGATGCGACGACCACGTACCGCGCGCTCCCCCACCCCGTGACCGACCCGCTCGGCCTGCGGGACGGCGCACCCCTGACGGGCGACCTGTTCCCGGCGGTCGCAGCCGATAGCTAGCGACCCCGGGCCAACGCCAGGGCCCGCAAAAGATCATCCTCGGAGCGCGGGCGAGCGTCTCGCCCGTCCTAGGGTTCCGACGGGGACGAGCGAGACGAGCCGGTTGTAGTATCATGCGCGTCTGGTTGACATCGCAGTAGCCCACCAGGGCGCCCCGCGCGCGATAGTCCGTTAGGAGCGCCTCGGTGTACATCCGCGACCGACTGCCGAGGCCCACCACCGCATATCTCTTCATGGTCGTCCCCTTAGGCGTCGCGGCCGCGCCCTTCCCCTTGCCGGGCCACGAGCGTCAGCGCGATCCTTCACATCCTCTAGCTGCTCTGACCGGCGCGCCACTCGCCGCTGTCGCCGGCTGTCGGCCCCGCGAACGTACCCGTGAAGAGGGTGTAGGGGGCGCCTTGCGGAGTGTACTTGAGGGCCGGCGTCGCCACCCCCATCACGACCCCTGCCCCGGGCACATGCACGATGAGTTGCAGGTTGCCGAACGCCAGTTGCCCTTCGGCGACCAGCACCGTGCCGTCGTCGAGCGTGAGCGCGCCATCGAAAGAGCCATCCGGCTCGCCGGTGGCGGCGATGGCCAGGGTCCCGCCCAGATTGAGGTCGCGATGCCCGCCGCGGGCAACGCGTCCGACGAAGGCATACGTATGCGCGACCGTCTCCGGTGAGAGCACCCACGACCCGACCGACGAGAGCCCGGCCTGGGCGACCGTCCCGCCGAGCGCACCTGGGGCCCCCCCGGTGCCGTGCCCGGTCAGGGCCATGTTCCCGGCCGTCCCCTGCACGGCGAGGCGGACGCCGCTCACGGTGTCGGAGACCACGCCGGTAACGGTCGCGGTGGCGCCGCTGGTGGCGGTCAGCGTGGCCGTGAGCACACCGGCGCCGTCGAGTGTCCCGCTCACCTGGCCGTCGAGCTGCCCGTTGATCGCGCTTGGCAGGCCGGGATCCTGCGTCAGCAGCATGGTGAGGTGGTATGTCACAAGAACGGGGGCGGGGATGTCCGCGGCGCGGCTACCGGCGGCGGCGTGCGGCGTCACGCCGGGCGCCAGGGCGATGCAGAGGGCCAGCGTCATCCCGAGCAGAAGACGGGGGAAAGGACGGGTGCGTATCGAAACAGACGCCATTGACGATTCTCCTTAAACTGGTCGTATCCTGCGCGCCGGGGCGGCGTACAGCGTGATCGCGCGATAGGACTCGGATGTGGTAGGGGGCGACGACGACCTGGCTGTCCGGTAGCCAGCGTCGTGCGCCGTCCTCCGGCGTGGGGCGTCGGCGACCGGTCGGGCGCCGACGCGGGCCACAACACGCCCTACCCCTTTAATCCGCTGGTGACGATGCCCTGGACGAAGTAGCGCTGCGCCACGAAGAAGAGCGCGATGACCGGTAGGGTGTACAGCAGCGAGCCGGCCGCGAGCACGTTGGTCGCCGGGTAGCCGCTGGCCAGGGTATAGCCATTGGCCATGGCGACGGCGAGCGTCGTATTGTCCTGGTTGAGGAAAAGCAGGGGCGAGACAAAGTCGTCCCAGGTCCCCTGCCACGAGAAGATGGCCACCGTCGCGATGACGGGCTTGGAGAGCGGCAGAAAGATTTGCCAGAACATGCGCGCGTAGCCGCAGCCATCCACGATGGCCGCGTCCTCCAGCTCGCGCGGGATGCTGGCGAAGAACTGGCGGAACAGAAAGGCCAGGAAGGGGCTGGCGCCCAGGCCGCCGGCCACCCAGGGCCAGTACGTCCCGATGAACCCGACGCGGGCGAAGATGGTGTACTTCGGGATGGCCAGCAGGAGCGAGGGCAGCATCGTCGTCGCGAGCATGGTGATGAAGAGCGGATGCTTGCCCCACCCGCGGAGCCGCGCGAAGCCGAAGCCGACGAGCGCGCTCGTCAGGGTCGTCAGCACCATCGAGATGGTGGCCAGGAACAGCGAGATGCGCGCGTACTTCCCATAGTCGATCAGGGTGACGGCGAGCTGGAAGTTGGTGAAGTCCAGCCGCGAGGGCAAGAGCTTGATAGGGAACGCGGCCGTGTCCGCCACCGTCTTGAGCGCGGTCAGGCCCATCCAGACCAGGGGCACGAGGAAGATGGCGGCGAGGACCACCAGGGCACTAACGCCGGCCACCGTCCCCCAGGGCACGCCCCGGTCCCGGCGTCGGCGTGCATCCACGCGTCGGGTCGTGTCCGCGGTCGTGTTCATAGACCCCTCTCAGTCCTGCTCAACTTCGTAGAACACCCACAAGGCGCTGGAGCGGAAAATAGCCAGGGTGAACACCAGGATCACCGCGAAGAGCGCCCACAGTAACGCCGAGCCGTACCCGAAGCGCTGGTAGAAATACACCTGCGCGTAGACGTGGATCATATAGAGGTAGTTGCTGTGCGGGATGCTGGTCGGGTCCTGGTACCCCCCCGTGGAGGCCAGGAGCAGGGGCTCGATGAAGCGTTGCAACGAGCCGATGATCCCCGTAATCACGTTGAAGAACACGACCGGGGTCAGCAGCGGCAGCGTGATGGCGCGAAAGGTCTGCACCGCGTTCGCGCCGTCGATGGCCGCCGCCTCACGTAGTTCGGACGGCACGCCCTGCAACCCCGCCAGGTAGATGATGACGCCGCCGCCGACGCCCCAGAGCACCATGAAGACGACCGCGTAGAAGGCCGTGGGGTCGGCAAGCCAGGTGATCGCCGAGCCCCCCAGGCGCTCGATGACGGCGTTGGCGATGCCGGCGTCGCGGTCGAAGATGAGCCGCCACATCAGGGCGGCCGCCACCACCGGCACGATCGACGGCACGTAGAAGATGGTGCGGAAGACGCCGATCCCACGGAGCCGCTGGTTCAGGAGCATCGCCAAACCCAGGGCGAGGGCCGTGCCGACCGGCACGGTGATCGCCGTCAGGAGCAACGTCTGCCCCAGGCTGTACCAGGTGTCGGGGTCGCCGACAAGCTCGCTATAGTTCCGCAGGCCAATCCAACGCCAGTGCCCGGAGAGGCCGTCGAAGTTGGTGAACGAGAGGCCCAGGGCGTAGGCGAGCGGGATGACCGTCTGCGCGATGAATCCGATGACCAGCCAGGGCGCGATGAAGAGATAGAAGGTACGGCCTGAGTACCGCGACCAGCCCTTTCGTCGCGGCGGTGCGACGGGCCGTGCGCGGGCCATGCGCCGTTCGGTGTGTAAGACCATACGACCTATGTATCCTTCCTCAGACGCTCGTGCGGTGGAGATGGATGGGATGCCGGGGGCGACGAGCCCTCGGCGCCCCATCCCGTCGACGGAATCCACACCGCGCGGCGCGCATCCCCTAACTGACCTGATCCTTGCCCAGGCTCAGGAGCTGATTCACCGCCCTGGTCAGATCCTGGGCCGCGCTCTCCAGGCTGGTCTTGCCCTGCATCACCGGCGTGATGTATTTGGTGATCGACGCGTTCATGGCGTCGTTGCTGATGTACGGCGAGAAGTGCAGGATCCCGAAGTAGCTGAGCTCGGACCGCATGGCCTGGTAGGCGGCGTTCTGGTAGGGCGTGTCATGCGGGAGGTCCGGCACGAGTGACTTGAGGGCCGGGATACCCGTGCCGAGGCGCGCGTGCGTCACGGCGGGGGCGCCGCCCAGAAAGAACTCCATGAACGTGAAGGCCAGATCCTTGTTGTGGCTGGCCTGCGGGATCCAGGCCCCGGTGCCCGTGAGGCACGCGTCGACGCGCGTGTGGCCGAACTGGGGAGACGGGGCATAGCCGCTGCGCGCGACGGGCTGACCATGCGGGCCGGGGATATTGACGAGGCTGCCGAACCAGTATCCGTAGTTAGCCATGCCCAGGCGATTGGCCAGGAACGGCGGGTAATCCCACCCGGCCGGGTTGGGGTCGAGTGGGGAGGGCGTGACGTGCGCCTGCGCCAGATCGACGAAGAACGTGAGCGCGCGACGCGCCTCCGGCGTGGTGAAGTCGACCTCGCTGAAGTCATGATTGAAGAGCGACTGGCCGTCCTGCCTCAGCATCTGCTCGAGGTGGCCCTGGTCGAGGGCCATGTCCACCCCGTAGACTTGCGTGACGCCCTTCGCGCGGACGGTGAGGCGCTTGGCCAGAGAGAACAGTTCATCGTATGTGAGCGGCTGGGAGGCGCTGGGGTACGGAACGCCGGCCCGGTCGAAGACGGCCTTGTTGTACCAGAGGGAGTTGTCCAGCGACCAGTCCTTGGCCATCCCGTAGCGGGGACCGACTCCTTGCGCCTTGCCGTCATAGCGGTACACGTCGTTGATTGGCTGAAGGTCGGCCGGATGGAGAACCCGGCTCTTGGCGAAGTAGGAATCCAGGTTCGCGCACAGGCCGCGCGCGATGAGGCTGGGCATCTCGGTCGCGCCGATCGTGCGGATGAAGTCGGGCGGCTCGCCCGCCGCCAGCGACGCGGAGAGGCGGATCGGATCGTAGGCGATGAAGCGGACCGCGACGCCGGGGTTCTGCCGCTCGAACTGCTGGATTGCATCGGTCGTCAGCTCCTGCGGGCCGCTATAATACATAACCTGCAGTGTCGTCGTCGCGCGGTCTTGGGCGGCCTCGACGCGCGCGGTCCGATCCGTCCCCAAGAGCGCGCCTGTCGTGGCGGCCGCGCCAGCGGCGAGCGCGGACGTCGCCAGGAAACGGCGGCGCGTGAGTGGTCGTGCTTTCCTATCGTCTGATAACATGGATGTTGTCCTTTCCCTGATGCGCGGCGTCGGCAACGACGCGCGACACAATGGTCGTTTCCCTTCCCTATGTCCTTGTAACGAGCGTCACCTCCCGCAGACCGCACCATCCTGAACACGTGTTCACGGATAGCAGCAATGATATGCTATGTCGCGCCGCTTGTCAAGGCCCATCTCGCAAATCCCCTGTACGGTTGCTCGGTCATCTTGGTGGGCGACGGTGCGCGTACGCGTGCATGCCGTATGACGTCGCTTTATAGCGATCGTAGAAATATATTTGCGTCTTAAACGCACTATCTCCAAAGCGTCTCTCCATAGCGTCGGCCTCCAGATTCCAGAAAACTCTACGAGGAGGTTAGAGGCGGGTAAACAGCCGCCTGAACACCTGCGCGGATGGACCGGGGCGTGCGTTATGGTCAACGAGAGGCAGCGACCGGCCCGACGAGCAGGGCATGTTGCCGTCGATAGCCCTCCAATAAGAGGGCTGTGAGGGCTCAGGCGCCGTGTGCAAGAGCATGAGCGGCCCTGGTTGCGCCACAAATGGCGACTCAAGAAGTTTTCTGGAATCTGGAGGTCGGCTCCTTGACGTCGTATCCGCGAGGTGCTACGCTTGTCAGCAAGATCTGAACACGCGTTCTCGTTAAGGAGTGGGTGTGCCCGCACTAGTGACCAGCCAAGATGTTGCCCGTGTTGCCAGCGTCTCGCGCGCCACGGTCTCGCGCGTCATCAATGGGTCCGCGCGCGTCAAGCCTGATGCGCGTGAGCGCGTGCTCGCCGCGATCAGGGCGACGGGCTATAAGCCCGATGTCGCCGCCCAGGAGTTGGTGCGGCAGCAGTCGCGCAGCATCGCGCTCGGACTATTTACGAAGGTCGATGACGGCTTCTCGCTCTCCACCATCGGCCAGCCCGGCTACTATTTTTATCTCGACGTGCTGCGACACGTCGAGCATGAGATCACGGACTCCGGCTACGACATCGTGTTGCCGTCCCTCACGCGCGACGAGGCGTCGCCCCAGGGGTTCACCTGGAACACGCGCCGACTCGCCGGTGCGCTCATGATCGCGCTCCCCGTCACCGACAAGCGGGTCCAGGCCTTACGCGCGGCGCACGTCCCGACCGTCTTTATCGACTCCATCGTGCATGACGAGCACATGGCCTACATCAGATCGGACAACGTCGACGGTGTTCGGCAGACGACCGCGCATCTGCTCGCGCTCGGCCACCGGCGCATCGCGATCCTGAGCGACCACAACACGGCGCTCGCCGGCTTGGAGCGTTTCCTCGGCTACCACCAGGCGTTCGAGGGCGCCGGGTTCGCCGTCGATCCCGGCCTCGTGCGGCAGTCCCTCTTCAACATGGAAGACGGCTATGCGGCGGCGAACGCCCTCGTGCGAGAGCGGCCGGACGTGACCGCCATCGTGGCCGCGAGCGATCTCATGGCCGTCGGCGTCCGGCGCGCCTTGCGCGAACATGGCTTACGCGTGCCCGAGGACATCTCACTGACCGGTTTCGACGACATCGAACTCTGTCCGTTCATGGATCCGCCTCTGACCACGGTGCGCCAGGATCGCGTGGCCATGGCGCGCGGCGCCGTGCGGCTCCTGCTCAACCTCATCGCGGGCACGCCGGCGCCCAGTCCCCTCGTCGTCCCGACGGAGCTCGTCGTCCGCGCGTCCACGAGGCCGCCGCCACCATAAGGGCGCCACGCGCGCCGCTAGCGACACGAGCTATAGCCGGGATGTTACCCTATGAGGGTATGTACGTACGGGGGAAGCGCCTGGATGACGATAGCCCGTACCTGGAGACGAACGTGCATGTGCGCCGGCTTGTAGTGCGGTAGCGGTCGCGCAGTGGCGGCTCGCCGAGGGCGCGGGGGGACCCGCTCTCGCCCAGCAACAGCGGGGCGGCGCCGGCTGATGGGTCGCCGTTCTCAGACAATGCCCGCCGCCGCGGGGCGACGCGGGCGTTCGCGCCTTCAGCCTGGCCGCCTACATGACCTATTGGTTTGCGGAGCGCACATTCCGCAGCCTGTTCCCGACACCAGACCGTGAGATCGAGGGGTAGAGATGAAGATTACCGCCGTCAAGGCGTTCCCCGTGCGGCTGAGTTACCGCAACCTGTTCATCGTCAAGGTGGAGACGGACGCTGGCATCTCCGGCCTGGGGGAAGGGGGGATGGCCGGCCGCGAGTTGGCGATGGGGGGACTGCTCGACCATTTCCGTGGCTTCCTCGTGGGCATGGACCCGCGCCGCATCGAGCATATCTGGCAGCGCATGTATCGCAGCCAATACTTCGAGGGCGGCAAGATCGAGGGCGCGGTCATCGCCGCCGTCGACATCGCGCTCTGGGACATCCTGGGCCAGGCGCTCGGCGTGCCCGTCTACCAGTTGCTCGGGGGCGCCTGCCGCGACCGCGTGCCCTGCTTTGCCTCGGTGGAGGGCGCGCTCACCGGTCCGGCCTGCGTGGAGGGCGCGCGCGACCTCGTGGCGCGGGGCTGGCGGCGGCTGCGCCTGTTCCCCGGCATGCCCGACTCCGCGGCGACGGCCGGAGACGGAGCGATCAACCAGTCGCCCGACGGGGTGGTTCCCGAGCCGGCCGACGCCACGATCTACGAACCGATGGAGTCGCTGCAGTTGGCGGCGCACTGGATCCGCGAGGTGCGCCAGGCGGTGGGGCCGGAGGTCGGCCTCTCCATCGATTTCCACCATCGGCTCTCGGTGGCCGAGGCGGCGCTGTTCTGCCAGCAGATTGCCGACATCCATCTGATGTTCCTGGAAGAGCCGATCCGCGCGCAGAGTCCCAAGGCGTACCAACAACTGCGCGCGATGACGCCCATCCCGTTCGCCGTGGGCGAGGAGTGCTCCAGCAAGTGGGAGTTCCTGCCGTTCATCGAGGAGGGCCTGCTGAACTTCGCGCGCGTCGACCTCTCGAACGTGGGCGGCCTGACCGAGGCCAGGAAGGTGGCGGGGTGGTGCGAGGCGCACTACATCGACATGATGCCGCACAACCCGCTGGGCCCGGTGACCACGGCGGCGTCGATCCACTACGGCGCGGCGACCAACAACGTCGCGCAACTGGAGTATCTGCACGGCGTCGCGGACTGCTACCCGCGCGACCTGTTCCCGACGCTGCACGAGATCGCGGGCGACAGCTTCCCGCTGCCCACGGCGCCGGGCCTCGGCGTCACGTTCGACGAGGATGTGGCGGCGGCGTACGCGTTCGATCCGTGGGAAGCGCCGCACTGGCGACGGCGCGACGGCGCGGTCACCAACTGGTGATGGCCCTGCCTACTCCCGCTCTCTCTCGACCTCCGCGTCCTCCCCATAGCCATGATAGCCGTGCGTGTGATCGGGTTGGACGCTAGCGCCGGCGAGGGCATGCCGCGCCCGGTAGGCCGTCGCGCTGATGCCGAAGTATGCTCTGAAGCGCCGGGCGAAAAGGTTCGGGTCGGGCCATCCCGCCTCGGACCCAACCCATGCGATGGGGTGATTTGTGCGCAACAACAAGGTGGCGGCGCGCTCCGCCCGCCGGCCGGTCAAGTAGGCCATGGGCGACAGTCCCGTATGGAGCTTGAACAGGCGCACCAGATACGGGGCGTTGATGTGCACATGGTCGGCTAGTTCCGCGAGGGACCATGGATGGGCGACATCCTCCGCCAGCAGGCGCATACCCGCCACCACGGCCTCGTGGACGGGGCGTTGCCGTCGATCATCCGGATCGCGCGTCCCCTCCAGAGCCGCGGCGAGTTGGGCAAGGATCAACAGGAGGCGGCCGATGAGGTCGGCCTTATTGTCCGCGTCGTCGGCCGCGGCGCACGCGCGCAACGCACCGAGGTGCTCGCGGCAGACGGCGAGCGCGGACGGGGTCAGACGGGCCGCGAGGATGCCGCCCCGCCCGGGACCCAAAGGGCTGGTATGCAGCAGATAATCCAGACGCGGGTCGTCGCACAGCCACGCCAACTCGCGCTGGAGCACCTCGACTCCGAAGCAACAGTTAAACACCTCTAGCTGGTCGCACGCGCGGTAGGCGTGCCAGACGCCCGGGTGGAGGACATAGATGTCGCCCTCCCGGAGAGGTTGTTGGCCGGTGAGCGTGTCGTGGGCGCCGACGCCCCCGCCGATGACCATCACCTCGATGAAGTCGTGGCTATGCGCCTCGAAATCGCCGTCGAGCACGACGCGATTGGAGAAGATCGGTGTGTGCGCGGCCGGGAAGATCCGGCGGCGGGCATAGCGCGTCGGCTGTCTCCCGTCATCCATAAAATCTTGCCGCAGGGGACTCCGGCTTTTAAGCCGGAGCGGAATGCGGCTTCCTCCTTCTCTCGCAAAAACTCGGTGTATATGGTAGAATAGCGTCATGGACAGGACGATACGGATACGCCTTCTGCCGACCTCTGAACAAGCAATAGCTCTTGCCGAGACGGCGCGGCAGTTCACCGACGCCTTCAACCTCGTCTGTCGTCACGGGTGGCAGGCGGGCGAGAAGAACGGGGTGGCGTTGCATCACGCGACCTATCGTGACAGCAAGGACGCCGCGCCGGGGCTGGTGAGCGACCTGCACATCCAAGCGCGCGTGAAGGCGACGGAGACGATCAAAGGTGCGCTGACCCGGCAACGACAGGGGCGGCGTGTGTCGTGTCCCCGGTCGCGCGCCTGCCCCCCGCGCTACAATCTCCACACCTATCGCCTCGACTGGGCGCCGGGCGTGGTCAACCTGTCCACCACGGAGGGGCGGCAGCATATCCCTTTCCTCGTTCCTGCCTACGCCCGGTCCTTGACGGGCTATCCGACCGCGACCGCTGATTTGATTCAGAAGCGCGGGCACTGGTATCTGCATGTCGTCGTTACCGTCCCCGCGCCTGACGTGCAAGCAGTGGAGGTCGTGGTCGGCGTGGATATGGGCGTCACGCGCGCTGCCGTTTCCAGTGACAACCGCTTCCACGGTGAGCGGCGCTGGCGCGAACTGGAGGCCCGCGACTTCCGGTTGCGTCGTGCCCTCCAGTCTAAAGGGACCAAGAGCGCCAAACGACATCTCAGAGAACTGAGCGGCAAGACGGCGCGGCGACGGCGCGACCACGATCACGTCGTTAGTCGGCGCATCGTGGATGGTGCGCCTGCGGGCGCCACCATCGCCGTCGAGAACCTGACCGGTATCCGTTCCTCCGTCAAGGCGCGCAAGGCCAACGGTGGCCAACGCCGGCTGCATAGCTGGTCGTTCGCCAACCTCCGGGCCTGCGTCATCTACAAGGCTGAGGAACGGGGTATCCGCGTCGAGGGGATTGATCCCCGCCACACCTCGCAAACCTGCCATCGCTGCTCCTTCCAACATCGCTCCAACCGTCGTTCACAATCGGAGTTTTGGTGTCGCTCATGCGGCTATAGGACCAACGCCGACCGCAATGGAGCCTTGAATATCGCCACCAAACTTCTTGCCAGCAGGGGCATGACCGCTGCTGGCGGGCCGCCTGTCAATCGGCCTATCGTCTCGCCCTCCGGGGCAGGGACAAGCCCCGTCTTTTAAGACGGGGTTATTGACGACCTGAGCATAGCAATTCTCGCACGATTGTCAATATCGTGCTACCTGAAAGCCGGTTCGGGGCTAACGCGTCTCCCTCGATGGAGGTCATACTAGGGGCGAGGGATGTCGCTTCACGAAAACAGGGAGGAGAGCCAATGACAACAACATCCTATCGCCCGGACTATCACACTACGGCGGACACGCTCACGGACGAGACCATCGAGACCTATCGCCGCCAGGGGTTTGTCCACATCCCCGGCGTGATCTCCCCCGACGAGGTCGGCGCGTTCCGGGCGGCGGCGCTCGACATCGCGGCGCGCCAGAAGGAGCGGAGCCTGACGGCGGGCGGCAAGGCGGAACGCGTCTTCCTGCAACTCGTCAACGTGTGGCAGGACGACGAGACGATGAAGCGCCTCACGCTGCACCCCAACGTGGGGGCCATCGCCGAGCGCCTGGCCGGCGTCCCGCTGCGCCTCTGGCACGACCAGATCCTGATCAAGCAGCCCCACAACAACGCGCCCACGGAGTTCCACCAGGACCAGCCCTTCTGGCCGCACGCCCACTCGACCCACCCGCTCTCGGCGTGGATCGCCCTGGTCGACGTGCCGGTGGAACGCGGCTGCATGACCTTCATCCCCGGCTCGCACACGCGCACCGACCTGGCCGCGCAGGACCTGACCGACGCGCACGACCTGTTCACCAAGAGCCCCGATCTGGTGTGGGAGCCGCGCGTGACGATCCCGCTGCGCGCGGGCGATTGCACGTTCCACCACGCGCTCTGCGCGCACATGGCCACGCCCAATCTGACCGACGAGGCCCGCGTCGCCCACGTGGTGATCTTCATGGATGCGACGACCACGTACCGCGCGCTCCCCCACCCCGTGACCGACCCGCTCGGCCTGGAGGACGGCGCGCCCCTGAAGGGCGACTTGTTCCCGGCGGTCGCCGCCGATATGTAGCAACCCCGAGCCGTCATCGACCGGGCCGTCATCACTCGGGGGGCCATTCAAGGGTCGCCTGCGCCACTCGGCCAGCGGATCAGGTCCGCGATCTCGACGGGTTGGCCGGTGGCGAACGAGCGGTTGGCGGCGATGCCGGTCAGGGCCGCATACACGCCATCCACCACACCCGCGGCCCGCCCCAGCGGGTCGACGCCGTCCGTTTCCTCGAACAGGTCGCGCAGCAGGCGCACGTCGCCGCCCCCGTGGCCCCCCTCCTCCGTCGGTACCGGGACGGGGACCGGCCGGCCCCACAGCGGCCGCAGCACGATGTCCGGCGCCGTCGGCCGCGCGGCGGGCGCGGCGTCGCGCGGGTCCGGCCGGTTGTGATCGCCCGCCGCGCCGCTCACGTAGGAGGTCTCCTCGACCTGCGCTTCCAGGCGACCCGTCGTCCCGTTGAAGGCGATGCGGTAGCCCTCCCACGGCGCGTACGCCGTCAGGTGGTACGACAGCGTCGCCCCGCTCCAGTAGCGCACCAGCACCGCCATGTCGTCCTCGCTGCTGATGCCGTCGCCGAACACGCCCTGGTCGCGGATGTAGCCGTCCTCGTGCTCGGCGTCGAGGTACAGCCCGCGCAGGGCGTCCTCTCGGTCGAGGTGGAGCGCCCAGGGGTCGTCCTGGGCCGCCGCGCTGCCGTACGCCCGCGCGTACAGGCGGGTCTCGCCCCGCCCTTCGGCGTTGGCGCGCCCGTAGAACGCGAGGTCCCCGAAGCCAAAGACCGTCGCGGGGACGGTGGCGAGCCACCAGTTGACCAGATCAAAATGGTGGCTGGCCTTGTGGACCATCAGGCCGCCCGAGTTGCGCTTATCACGGTGCCAGCGGCGGAAGTAGTCGGCGCCGTGGCGCGTGTCCAGGAGCCACTCGAAATGCACCGAGAGGACGCGGCCGACGGCGCCGGATTGCAGCAGTTCCTTGATCCGCGCGTGGAGCGGCGCGTAGCGGTAGTTGAAGGTGACGGTCAGGCGGCGGCCGGTGGCATGGTGCGCGTCCAGGATGGCCTGACACGACGCGGCGTCCACGGTCAGCGGCTTCTCGGTGATCACGTCGCGCCCGCGCTCCAGCGCGTCGACGATGTAGCGGCGGTGGGTGCGATCGATCGAGGTGACGATCACGGTGTCGACCTGCCGCTCGTCGAGCATGCGCGCGAAGTCTCCCGGCGTGTAGGTCGGGACAGGGGGCGCGCCAAACCGCTCCGCGTAGAGCCGATTGTAGTAGTCCATGCGCGTCTGGTTGACGTCACAGTAGCCCACCAGGGCGCCCTGCGCGTGATAGTCCGTCAGAAGCGCCTCGGTGTACAGCCGCGACCGGCTGCCCAGCCCGACGATGGCGTATCTCTTCATAAGTATTCCCTATATAAGCATTCCCTTGGTGGCGCGGAGGATCGATCAGAACTCAGCATACATGCCCCCTCGAACTCGACGATTCGTTCCACTGGCCTTACCCCTCGCCCAAGCGCAGAACGCGACCGAGCTGCAGGCGCAGCAACAGCGACACATGCACGCCGAGCATGAGCAGGAAGACGAGCAGCATGGCCAACACGAAGCCAGCCATGGCGACCCACGGCATGATCACCAGGAACGGCGGCATCGTGTTCGCGGCGATTGGTAGATAGGGCAGAAACAGCCGCGTGGTCAGCAGGCCTGCCGCGATGCCGCCCAGCATCGCGGCCCCCAGCAGGAAGACCTGCTCGAAGAGCACGAGGGAGCGCACCTGCCCCTGGGACAATCCCAGCGCGCGAACGATGGCAAACTCGGCGAGACGTTGCCGCAGCGTGAGGTAGGCATAGGTGACGAAGCCGAGCGCCGTCAATCCCACCGCGATCAGGAAGCCGACCGAGACCACGCCGTAGATTCCCGCCGTGAGCGGGTCGTCCCCCGCCGTCGTGACGGCGGGCAGCCCCACGTCGCTCCTGATCTGTCGCGGCCACGCCCGCGTCGCCGCGATCAGACGGTCAATGCTGGCCTGGTTCCGGTCGGTGTCCATCCAGACCTCGTTGGGGCCGTGGCCCTTGCTCTCGCGCGTGAGGTAGGCCAGGTTGGCCACCACGAATGGGGCATCGCGCGGGTCGAGCGTGGGGAAATAGTGGGCGACGTCGGCCACACGGAAGGACACGCGCGCGTTGTTGGTCAGTGTCACGCCGAACGCGTCGCCGCGACGCAGGCCGGTCGCGCTCAGGAACGAGTCGCTGACGACCGCGTTCGGGCCGGGCGACGCCAGACCCGCCAGCACATGGCTGAGGGGTTGGTCGGCGAAGTCGGGACGGAACCACATGACGCGTCCGGCCGTGGCCGGATCGATGCCCAGCACGTTGACGGTCGTCCCGTTGTCCGTCATGTTGACGATGTTGCCGAACGACTCGTAGCGCAACGCCGGGGTGGCCGCGCGGACGCCGGGGAGCGCCAGGTGCGCCGATAGGGGCAGCGCGTCAGGTTCGTTCTTCAGGCGCGGGGGCGCGTGCGCGCGGTCGAACGTCTCGCTCAGGCGCACGGTGGAGCCCGCCTGGTACAGCTGCTGGTCGGACAGGTTGCGCGCCTCGACGCCGGCCACCGTCGCCGCGACGATACCCAGCGTGAGCGTCAGCGTGCAGAGTTGTACCAGCCGCATCGGCTGGCGCGGCGCCCGCGCCACGCCTTGCAGCGCCACGTGCGCGGAGGGCGACGAGAACCGGCCGAGCAGACGCAGCCCCAGGGAAGCCACCCACGGCAGGACGCGGCCGATGAGGAGGGCAACGGCCACGGCGAAGAGCAACGGCGCGAGGGCGATCAGCGGGTCCTGCGCCACGGCCGCCGTCGCGGCCCCCGCCGTCACCGGCCCCTGACGCGCCAGGACGGCGAGGCCATACAGGGCGATGGCCAGCGCGACGAGGTCGAGGAAGAGGCGTTGCCACAGCGGCCGCCCGCGCGGGCGCGCCCGATCCCCCTTGAAGGACGCCATCGACCGGCGCGCCACGTCCATGGCCGGCAGCAAGCCCGCTAACAGGCACAGCAGCGCCGTGGCGCCGGCGTACAGATAGGTCCGGGGCACGATCCGCGGGTCGAACGGCAGGCCGCCTCCGAAGGAGAGAAACCCCGAGGCATGGCCGATCAGGCGGGCCAGCGGCAGCCCGAGGAGCGGTGCGACGAGCACGGACACGATGGCCAACGCGAGGCCCTCACACGCGTAGAGGGTGAAGACCTGCGCGCGCGTGGCGCCCCGGCTGCGCATCAGCACGATCTCGCCGGCCTGCTGGTCGAGGGCGAGCGCGGTCGTCACCGCGACAGCGTAGAGGATCAGGGCAACG
>JAABUQ010002740.1_pt1 | contig 34030 bp, 39 predicted proteins | sample 5560001 | NCBI WGS metagenome assembly JAABUQ01 (sample SAMN10711888, study PRJNA513371) | rock metagenome | isolation source: Antarctica rocks | place: Antarctica: Victoria Land, Finger Mt nord | collected 2015-12-18
AAAGACGCTGTCGTTGCGACTTTTAAGGTTTTGGCTGCCATCGGCATCGTCTGGGGCTTCCTCCGCATGATGGGCGGACGCCACACGGTCGAGGGCCTGGTGACGATGGCAGTCGGCGCGCTCGGTATCGCCAAAGCCGACACGATCATTACGCTACTCGGCGTGGGCTAAGTCGTGTTCGACCAGGATGAACCGCTGGTGGAGGCGGAGTTCGACATAGCAGCCACCCGGCCGCCCCTGACGCTGGGGCTGCCGCATACGCTGTCCGTGTCGCTCATTGCCGGCGCCTTGCTGTTCTTCCTGGTCTACAACACCGGCAACCAGGTCAACGACGCCATCGCTGATGCGGTCGCACTCGGGGTCATCGCCACCGTGTGGTCGGCGGCGAAGGTGTTGCTCCGGACGGACTATCACGGCTGGGGCAATTTCATCGCCTGGTGCCGGTTGGATGGCCGCTGCCTGGACACGGTGGAGTGGGGCGGCGCACGGCTTGCGTCGTTCCCGCTGCGCTCTTCCTATCGGGCGGAAGGGTCCGACCATGCAGATTGATCGGTTGGCGGACATGCTCGGCTATGCCGGCGGCATGGAGCGGTCCAGCGACGGGTTCTTCCCCTACGTGGATCACATAGGCCCGGCAACGGTGCTGCTGTCCGATGGCTCGGTCATGGCCGCGCTGCGGGGGCCGGGGGCGCCCTTCTCACTGGTGATGAACGGCGAGCGGAACGGGCATAATCGGCGGTTGGTGGCCTTCCTGAATGCCGCCGCGGACGAGAACGTCGAAGTCCATATCCACCTGGTCAAGCATGATGCCACGCTGCCGGCGGCAAGCCACGGCCCCGCGTCTGCTCCCTATGCCCAGCGCCTGCTGGACGACTATCACGCCTCAATTCAAGACGACCTGGCGGTGGTTGACTGGTTCCTGACCGTCCGCGTGAAGCCCCGCAAGGCACCCTTCGCCAGCGTTACCGACAAAGCCCGCGATGTGCTGGCAAAGTTCGGACTGCTCCGCACGTCCCGCGCCGCTGACCCGCAGCTTGAGGTCCAGCTTGAGGACGCGATGCGCCTGGCGCTCGGCACCCTGGCCCCGTTCGGCCTGGTGCGGCTCGGAACGCGCATTGAGCACGATCCCGCCACAGGCGACGAGGTGATGGCGTTCTCTGAGATTGCCGAGTTCCTTTACCTGCTCCGGACGACGCAGTTCTCCCCGCAGCCCCTGGCCGACGTGTGCGGCTTCCTAGGCGCCGGGATCGCCGCGGTGGACGTCACCGCCATAGCCCGTAAGCGGATGCTGCGGATCGACCATGCGGCCGGTGGCAGCGCCGCATCGCAGACCTGGGCCGCCGCGCTGGGCCTGCTGACCTACCCGCGCCGTCTTGACCCGTCCCGCATGGATGACCTGTTGGCGCTGCCAGGCCGCTTCGTGATGACAGTGGCGGTGCTGTTCCAATCGCGCGCCGAGGTGCAGGACAGTTTGGACCTGCTGCGCCGGCAGTTGATCGCTGGCAACAGCCGCTCCGTGTCCGACACCGATGCGCTCAACGACGCGATAGACTCGGTTGCCGGGGGACGTGCGGAAAGTGGCATCAGCCGGTGGTCGCTGGTGCTGCATGGCACGACGCCGACAGAGGTTGACCGCCTGGTATCAGCGGCGCGCAACGTCGTTGCCAACTCGGGCGCCAAGGTTGGACCGGAGGGGAAGGGGATGCTCAACTCCTTCCTGGCGCAGCTCCCCGGTGCACCGCTCTCGACATGGATTAGGCCGGCGCGGTGCAGCACGAAGCAGATTGCCGTGCTGGCCACGCTGGCAGGCTATCCCCGCGGCCCGGCCAAGGCCCGGTGGGACAACCACCTGTTCCGCCTCGTGTCACCTGCTGGCACCGTCTACGACCACGACCTGTTCGTGGGCGACGTTGGGCACAACTTCTTGGGTGCCCCCAACGGTGGCGGCAAGACGACCTGGCTGGGGATGAACATTGCCGCCCTTGATGCGGCTGTCAGCAGCAAGGGCGGAACGCAGATCGTCCTTGACGTGGACGAGAGCAACGCCAACACCATCGCCGCTCTGGGCGGGCGCTACTCGACGTTGCAGGTCGGTTGCTCCGGCATCGCGCCCCTGCGCGGCCTGCCGGATACTCCGCGTGTGCGGGCCTTTCTGCGCGACCTGGTGGCGGGGTTGGTGCAGACGGACCTGGCACCAGCGCCCACTAAGGCGGAACGCGACGGCATCCGGCAGGGCGTGGATTTCGTGATGGGCGAGATGGAGCCGCACGAAAGAAGCTTCGGCACCGTCCGGTCTTTCATGGGGTTTGATGAGCACGGGGCCGGCGAACGCCTGGAGCCGTGGTGCGACGGCGGCGAGTTGGGCTGGGTGTTCGACGGTGCCGAGCATTTGGTTGACTTCAACACGCGCCTGGTCGGCGTGGACCTGACCGCAGTGATGAACGACGCCCGGATCATGCCGCCGATCGCGCTGACCCTGCTGTGGATGGCGTCCGACGTGATGGACGGCCGCCGGGTGGTGATCTGGTGCGAAGAAGCGCCGTCCTACATGCCCAGCCCCGCCTTTGCCAAGCCGTTCAAAGGCATCGCGCTGCGGGCGCGCAAGCGTAATGCCAGTTTCAACGCCATCGCGCAGCAGCCCAGCGACATGCTCGGAAACGAAGCCGGGAAGGCCCTCATCAAGCAGGCCCGGCAGATGGTCCTGTTTAAGAACGAGAAGGCGGAAGAAGCCGACTACGTGACTGGCCTGGGTTGCACGCCAGCAGAGTTCCATGCGGTGCGGGAAGGAATGTTGGCGCTGTCTCACCACTCGGTCCTCATCAAGCGCCAGGACGGGCAAAGCGGCCTGTGGCGCTTCGATCTGAGCACGCTGCCGCAGCACCTAAACATCCTGGCCGGCGAACCGAAGCGGGTGCGGCTCCTGCGCACCTGCCTCGACCGTCACGGGGGCGACATTCCTTCGGCGCTGACCGAGTTCCAACGCCGCATCCATGAAACCGCGGCATAGCAAGGAGCCTACCGACATGAAGCGCATACTACTCGCCTCCGCCGCCTGCCTGGGCCTTGCCCTGGCCGCACCAGCCCGCGCTGAGATGCCGGTGATAGACACGGCCAGCATCGCCTCCCGCGCCGCCCAGGCTGCCGACGCATTGAGGCAGATGGTGCAGCAGTACAGCATGATGCAGCAGCAATATGGCCAGCTCGTCTCGACGTATAACGTCCTGAGCCATCCCAACCAGGTGCTCGACATCGCCAAGGGCATGGCGCAGCAGCAGCTACGCTCCCCCGGTTCGTCGGGCAGCAGCATCCCGGGCCTCTCCTATGGCTCGTCCCTGTCATCAGCGGCGGGCAACTTCCTGAGCCGGAACCGCTACTCCGAACCGCAGGGCGACGATTTCAGCGCACAGGAGATGCGCCGCCGCGAGCAGTCCACTGCCAACATCCAGGCCGAGGCGCAGGAGGGCCTGAACCGCTCCGACGAACGGATCAATTACCTCAATCAGCTACAACAGAGCATCCAGGAGCAGCCTGACGTGACTGCTGTCGCTGCGGTGGAAGCACGCATCCAGTCCGAGCACCTGTACTTGCAGAATGAGGGCAACAACGTCGCGCGTCTGGCACTCATCCAGACGACGATGACGCGGGTGGACGCGCAGCGTGCCGAGCAGGCCGGGCGCCGGGAGGCTGAGGATTGGCACGCCGCCTCCCAAGCCGCCTTGGGTGGGGAGTAACGGCCATGCGCGCATTTGCATTCCGTTGGCCCGTCCTGCTGGGCAGTGCGGGCATCCTGGTCGCTAGCGTGCTGGGTGGCACCAGCGCCAGCTATGGCCAGGCTACCACGTCGCTGCACGATATCCCGTGGTATGAAGCGCATCCCGCAGTCCGCAAGAAGACGATGGAGGTATGCCAAAGCGACCACCGCTTTGCGCACGATGTGGACTGCGCCAATGCCGAGACGGCTGACACGAAGGCGTGGGGCAGGCGGAGCGCCAAGTATGCGTTCAGCGACCTGGATGACCCGCGCTACTGGGCATCTCAGCCCCCCTGGGTGCGATCCGGCGTGCTGGCCTCATGCCGCACTCCTCCAACGATCTACCAGCCGTCTGTCTGTGCCGCCGCGCAGCAGGCCGGTGCGTTGGCACGCGGGCCGGCGCGCTAGACCATGGGCGGCGTCAGCACCACAAACCTTGTCGGCTTCACGTATGAAGCCATCGCGACCGGCCGCATCCAGCAGCTCAAGCTGGCCATGGACGCGGTGATTGCGGCCGAGCTGCAATTCATGGTGCCCATCATCAAGTCGCTTCTGGTCGTGTTTGTGGTGCGGCAGTTCACGCTGACGTGGACGGGCAACATGACGGTAGAGCGGTTTATCGGCTCATCCGTCCGCGCCGCCGTGATCGTGTTTCTCATCATCCATTCCGGCACGTTCGTCCAATACGTGCGCGACCCCGTATTCGACAAAATCCCGCAGGCAGTCAGCAGCACCATCCTGTCCGCATCCGGCGTTCCGACCAGCAGCGGGAACACGATAGCCCAGCAGTTCGATAAGGTTTCGGTCGCATCCGATAGCGTGACCGCGCTCATCATCGCCAAGCAAACAGGCTGGGCGGTCGCGTCCCTGGTCAACTACGCCTCCGCTTCCTTTGCAAACTTCGCCGTCCAGTTCCTGCTTGCCGGCATCGCTGGCATCTGGCTGCTGGGCCAAGGGCTCCTGGCTATCATCCTGTGCTTCGGCCCGCTGCTGCTGGGGTTTGAGCTATTCGACCGCACCCGCGGCTGGGTGGACCAGTGGCTCGGAAAACTGGTCGGGATGACCTGCTTTGGCATCGGAACCTCGATCCTGCTCAGCATTCAAATGGCGGGCGAGCAAGCCCTTCTGAAAACGGTCGAAAGCAACCTGCCTAGCAGCGGCCCGCAAGCGGTCGCGGCGCTGATGCGGGTCGGCTGCAACGTGCTGCTCGACCTGTTCACCATGGCGTCCCTGCCGCTGATCTGTGCCGTGGGGTCCGGTGTCGCCGCATCCCTCGCCGCCCCCTCCGCACTCGTAGCGCTACGTGCCGCAAGTGCTGGCTCTGCCGGCGTCCGCGCTATGGCGTCCGGGGGGCGTGCTGCCGCGGCCGGCGGGGCAGGTGGCCGTGCCGCCAACACTGCAAGCAAAGCCTGAAAGGCCCCATCATGTCCCGCGCCCTCGCCCTCCTGCTCGTCCTAGCCGCCGCTGGATGCACGTCGAGCCACACGTTGGCGACCTGCAAGGGGCCGCTGGTGGCGCTGAATGCGCCTCACTGGCGTCCCACCGTCACCGACATGGCGGCGCTGGAATCTGCCTGCCCGGAGGATAAGTCATGAACTCCGCCCTAAAGGACGAAGCTTGCAAGTGCCCAAGCATAGTCTTACGCGGCCCTGCGTTCGGCAGCATGACATTCTGCCCGGCCACGGATCACCACGGCCGCTATCTCGTCGGCGGGTCCAGCGCGCCCGCACGATATACACTCAAAGCGGTCGCGTGTTGGCCGGTTCCGCTTGTCAACGCAACCGCAGTCCGGGCATTCCCGGCTGCTGTTGCGGGGACAGACAGGTTGAACTGGCACTCCATCGCGCTCCGCCTTATAAGCCATGAACTGCCGTTGCTGGCCAAATGCCCAACTATGCAGCGTGCGGCGCTGCGCCTTGCGAACCGTTACCCGGCCGCGGATGTGGGTCAAGTCCTCGATCCCAATTCCGCGTCCGGTGTCTTTGGCTTTCCGCACGATGGCCTTCGATATGCAGTGGTTGACGTCGGTTGCGAAGCGATGCTCTTTCAACCGACGTCTTTTCAGCAAACGCTTGGCCGACTTGGTTCCCTTCCGTTGAAGCCGTCGGCGCAGGTTGGCATGGCGTTCCCGCAACCGGCGGGTATGTGCACCGCTGAATGCCTGTCCATCGCTGTCCACGGCGATGAACTTGATGCCGAGATCAACACCGAGATACTCAGTGGGATCGCCGGTTGGTACGTCGCCCACGTCAATGGTCACGTAGAGGAAGAACATGCCGTCACGGTGGATCAGGTCAGCCTGTCCACGAGCGCGGTCCAGAAAGGCGGTCTGGTAAGCCCCGCACACCCAAGGCATCAGCGCCCGGCCATCCAGGGTCCAGATGGACACCCGGTCGGACCCCTTCCACGACAAGATGCGCTCATCATAGACGATGGCCCCATGCGGCCGAAACGTCGGCTGGATGGCCTTATCGCGTTTGTAAACCTCAACCACCTTGGCGATGGCCCGCACCGTCATCTGCGCCGACAGGCCGAACTCTGCGCGAATGGAATGATAGCCGAGTTTTTGAAGCTCAACCTTGTTCGCGCATTGGTTGACGAAGGCTACCGCCGCCAGCGCATCGCAGGCGGCGTTGAACCGGACCATCGTCGCAAGCAGCGAAGCAGACTGCGCCGGATCAGGCAGGAGCTTGAGTTGCATGGTCAGGTGCATCCGCATGTTATATACGAAACGCTCAATGTAAGCAAGAGCGCCACGCTAACGCGCGGCCCGCTCTGCCTCCCCGCCCTGAAGGACGGGGCTTCCTGCGGAGAATTCAGGTGATGCCCGATCCGCACCATGACATCCGCCAGCAGCTTGAGCAGCGCGCCCTTGCAGTCCGCAAACAGCACGCTACATCCGTCCGCAGCCAGCGCCACGCGGGGCAGGCCAAGAACGTCGCCATCGTGGCGCTCGGCGTCGGGCTGGCCTGGGCAGTCTACAACAACAACCGCCTGGCGCAGATCGCGTCCACACGAGACACGGTTTACGCGGCGATCCAGGCCGATGGCGAGGTCATCACCAGCACGCATTACAGCGAGGTCGCGCCGGCCGCGAAGCAGGAAGAAGCCGTGCAAAACGCCCTGTGGACCTACGTCCAGGCCCGCGACTGCTACGGGAGCAGTTCCTTCATTCGCCAGGCATACCAGGCCCAGGCGATGAGTGAGGACCGGGTAGCCCGCCAGGTCCGCACCGCGTTCGCGCTGTCCAACCCGGTAGCTCCGCAGCACGTCTACGGCGAGCACAATACGACGGTGCAGTGCGACCTGGTGGACCCGCCGACCCCCGTTGGCGACGACGGCAACCAGTATCTATTCCGGTTCCGGCGGTTTGAGGATGACGGGCGCAGCGGCACCGCTGGGATGGGTGCAGCGCCGGTCTACAGCGTTACCGTTCGCTACCGGACTGGCATCTACCCCGCCGACGACAAGAAGCGGGCATGGCTTGACCGCAGCACCTTCAATGCACCCGGCGTCCAGGTGCTCGACTACCCCGGAGCCAAGCCAGAGAACGCCCGGCCAATCCCGAAACCAGCACGCACGGCGGACGCACGCCCATGAACCTCCGCACCCTCTTAACAGCGGCGACAATGCTGCACGCGGTCCCCGCCCTCGCTGCTATTGATCCGCCCGCCGCAAGCGGCCTGGACCGGCGGATGCGCGTCATCCCCTACAACCGCAACAACCCGGTGCAGCTCTACGCAGCACCTGGTGCGTCGCTCCGGATCCAGCTCGGCTCGGATGAAGAAGTCGTGCGGATCGTCGTGTCCGATCAGGCCACGCTGTCACCGGAGGACGAAGCGCCGGCAGCCGGCGGCATGACGGTCAACGCCACGATGGGACTGCCGGCGGCCCCGGCACAGCGCGGCCCTGCATCGTGCGATCCCAACCTATGCCGCGACGTGATGGGCAACTTCGTCTATCTCAAGCCGCTGCGCGCACTCGACCCGCAGCCGCTGTTCATCCAGACCAAGCGGTGCGCCCCCGACACTGGCAAGTGCGAGATGGTGCCGTATGCCTTCGAGCTGCTGACCAAGGCCGGCGACCCCAAGCTGACCGCAGCCGCCGCGGCCTGGGATGTGACCTTCACTTACCCCGACCGTGAGAAGGCCGGGCGCCTGGCCGAGCAGCGCAAGGCGTATGCGGCGCGGCTGGCCGCGTGGCGGGAACGCCAGGCCTTGCGCCCGCCCGCCCCTGCCGCTCCGTCCGTCGCATCCAACTGGCAGTATGGCTACCGCGGCAACGAGGCGGTGCGCCCCGATGAAGCCTGGGATGACGGGCGCACCACCTTTCTGCGCTTTAACGGCAACCGCCGCGTGCCCAACGTCTACCGGCGCCTGCCGGACGGGCATGAAGGCATCGCGGCCTATGCGACGGAGCCGGATGCGGGCGGGACCATCCTCCGCATCTCGCGCACGGAAGCGAAGTGGCTCATCCGCGATGGGGACGCGGCTGGGTGCCTGTTCAACGTAGGCGCTGACCCGGACGGCAAGGCAGCCGCTACCGTCGCCAGTGCCGCTATGCCGGGCGCACGCAGATGAGGAACCTGTTTGCCTCCGATGCCGCTCCTGGCCCTGCCGCGGATGCCGCGGCGCCGGGCGGCTGGGACGGGATGCGCGGCGGCACGAAGCTCGCGCTGGGTGGGGTGCTCGTCGGCGGGCTGATTGCCGCTGTGGTGCTGCCGGGCATGGGGAAGAAGGAAGCCGCCCAGCTACAGAACCAAGAGCCGCGCCCGCTGTCTCGCATCACCGAATACGAAGCACCGGCCACCGTGGACTACCTCAAGGCGCCGCCGACGACCAGCAACAGCGGCACGTCCGGCGGGTCGGCGCCGCCTGCTCGCCGTCGCGTCACTCCTACCGAGATGGCGCTCTATGCCGGCGCGGCACAGCCCGTCATCGCCGCCGCAAGGCCGCCGCTGCAAGGCGAAGCGACAGGCGGCGGCCCTGGAGGGATTGGCGCTGATCCAAACGACCGCCTGGCCCAGCAACTGACCGGGGCAACCACGCTGCCCACTACCCATGCCACGCTGGTCCGCAATGCCGAGTTCACCATCCGCGCTGGCGAGGTCATCCCGTGCCTGCCCATTGACGCGCTGAACAGCGGCAGGCCGGGGTTCACGTCCTGCCGGGTGCCGGAGTGGTATCGCAGCTCCGACCAACGGCGCGGGTTACTGCCGCCCGGCACGCGCATCTTCGGGCAAATCCGCACCGGCATTGCGCGGGGGGAGATGCGCCTGGGCGTGCTCTATACCCAAATCCAAACGCCGCGCTTCAACATCGCCCTGGCCGCGCCGGGCGCTGACGCTCTGGGACGTTCCGGCCTCGACGGCGACCTGCAAACCTTCTTCTGGGACCGCGCTGGGTCTGTCGCCTTGTTTGCTTTGATGGATGCAGCCATTGGCACGGGCCAGAACCTAGCCTCGTCGGCGTTGTCCCGCGCGCTGTCCGGCAACAACGGGACCACGCTCAACTTCGGCAGCCAGGCGCAGGGGCTGGCCTCGCAGGAACAGGCTGCCACACTCAACCGCCCGCCCGTGCTCACTCGGGACCAAGCTTTGCCGATGACGGTGACGGTCGGGCAGGACTTGGACTTTAGCTCCGTTTGCCGGCAGGCCATGCAGGTGGACCCTATGGCGTGCCCCCTGCTGTGAGCGCGGGCTTGATGACGGCGCTGCGTCCGATCCAGCATATCCTGTCCGACCCCGCGACGGAGGACTTGGGCATCCAAGAACCCGGCGTGGGCTGGTGGCTCAAAGGCGGCGCATGGCATCGCACGGAACTACCCGCGATGACCTACACGCGCCTTCACGGCCTGTCGGTGATGGCGGCGGCGCAAACCGGCCAGCGCATTACAGCGCGCGACCCGATCCTGTCGGCTGACCTGCAGGGCGGGCTGCGCCTGCAATCTGTCATGCCGCCCGCCGTGGCACCCGGCACGATGGCGCTGACCTTCCGCCGCGGCGACGAACGCCTGGACAGCGTGGACGACGTGCTGCGGCTATTCGACACTAGCCGCTGGAACAAGTGGAGCAAGCGCCACGAACGCCGGGAGGCGCAGCACGCGACGCTGCTGGACCTCTACGATGCCGGGGACCTGACCGGCTTCCTGCTGGGCCTGGCGGAAACCCGTCAGACCGGGCTGTTCTGCGGTCCAACCGGTGCCGGCAAGTCGCGCATGTCCAAGATGCTGGCCGGCGCGATCCCGATGCACGAACGCATCATCACCATTGAGGACGCGGCCGAGCTGGTGCTTCGCCAGCCGAACCACATCCGGCATTTCTACGCAGCCGGCGGCGGCGGCATCAGCCCGGCCAAGCTGATGAAGGCGACGCTGCGGGAACGTCCGCACCGCGTCATGCTCGGGGAGATGCGCGACCCAGAGGCTGCATCGGTGTTCGTGGACGAGGTGATGGCAGGACACCCCGGCAGCATGTCCACCATCCACGGGCGCAACCCGGCGGAAGGCGCGCGCCGCCTGTTCAACCTGTTCAAGTCCAGCCCTGCCGGACAGTCCATGCAGGACGACACGGTAGTTGCCATGCTGGCCAGCGCCATCGACTTCATTATCCCGGTGGAAAACGACGCCGGCACCCGCGCCATCGGTGAGATTTGGTTCGCCCCGGACGCCGCCCGCCGCGGCGAAACCTTCGCCGACCTGCTTCGGAGCGTCTGATGCTCAAGCCGTGGTTCATCGTCGCCGTGGGCGGCCTTGCCTGGGCTGCGCTGGCGGTGGCGCTGTGGCTTACGCTGGCGTCTGTCGCCTTCCTATGGATGGCCGGGCTGCTGTCCTCGTCCGCCATCGCCCCGTGGGCGCGGCCCTGGCAATGGTGGACATACGCCCAGTGGTTTGGGCGCTCCTACACTGAGGCAGGTTTTCTCATTGCATCAGCGGTAGTGGCATCGGTTCCCTTTGCTGGACTACTGCGCCTGCGTGGGCGTGGACGGCTACGCGCTGCACGGCCTGGTGAAATGCCTCCGAAGCCGCGCCGTGCCCTGTCCGACGTTCACGGTCACGCCGACTGGATGGGCCTGGCCCAAATGCAGCGCCTGGCCATCGGCGGCCATCACGATCACGGTGGCGTCGTGCTTGGTGCCGCCTGTCGCGCTGATCTCAACCCATCTCACGACGGCGGCAACGCGCCCTTGATTGTGGACCGATGCCTTGAGGACGCGACCCATGGGCTGCTGTACATCGGGTCAGGCGGGGGCAAGACGAGCGCGTTCACCGTCCCGAATCTTGACCCCCGCCACGGCTGGCGCGGCAACGTGTTGGTCAACGACCCGTCGTCCCAGGCCGGCGCGATGTGTGCCGAGATGCGGGCCGACATGGGTCAGCGCGTGGTGTTCCTCGGACCGCCGCGGGAACCGGAGCCCGGCCAAACGCCGCAGCCGCCGCGGGTCGGCATCAACGTGCTGGGCTGGATTGAGCCCGCGCACCCGCTGTTTGAGGAACACGTCTGGTCCGCCGTGGAAACGCTGGGCCGCGAGACACCCGACCAGGAGAACAACAACCCCAACGGTATGTTCAAAGTCCAGGGCAAGGCGCTGCAAGCGTGCATCCTGGCGGACATGCTGGCTGATCCGAGCGTCTCCAAGGCGCAGCGGACACCCAAGGTATTTGCGGAACGGGTCGCCACGCCGGAGCGCAAGATGAAGGGGCTGCTGCAAACAATCCACGAGGAATCGCCTAGCCGGATGGCGCGGCTACTGGCCGGCACGCTGATGGAGGCGCACGCACGGACGTTCTCAGGGTTCTGCGTCGAGGCCACGGCAGACCTGAGATGGCTGATGACGGAGACGTATGCTGACCTCGTATCTGGCACCGCACCGGGAAGCCTAGACCCCGACGAGTTCACCCGCGGCGATACCTGCATTTTCCTCCAGCTCAGCGTCAAGATGATGGAGGACACGCCGCAGGTTGGTCGGGCGATCCTGAACGCCTTGCTCAACAGCATTTACCGGGCCGATGGTAGGACGGGTCGCCGTTATTTGCTGCTGCTGGACGAGATCAACCTGTTCGGCAAGCTGCAAGCCCTATCCACGGCATCAAGCCAGGGACGCAAGTATGGCCTGACGATCCTGGGTATGTGGCACAGCCTCAAGCAGATGGAGCAGACATGGAAAGCCGATGGTGCCGCCGTCTGGCGTGCCAACGCATCGTGGGAAGCCTACTCGGCCATGGACGCAGAGACAGCGAAAGCGGTCAGCGAGCGGTGCGGGTGCTACACGGTGATGGTGCAGTCAGAGGGCACGAACGCCAGCACCCAACGCGGCCTAGGTAAAGGCAACAACTCCCGCGGAGTGAACCAGACGACCAGCCTGCAAGTGCGGAAGCTGATTACGCCGGATGAGGCGGAACGCAATATCCGCAAGGATGAGCAGGTCATCTTCAAGCGTGGCGAGAACGCGCCGATCCGGTGCCTCAAAGCGTACTACTGGCGCCGGCCTGATATGGCGGCGAAGGTTGGCCGGGACCAATACCGCATCGCTGCAGAATAGGAGCGCACCATGAGCGACACGAACAACGTCAGGCTAACACGCGAGGGGGTTTGGCAAACCAGTATGGACGGCGCAGTTGAGGCGCGAACCTCAATGGGCACGTCTATTCGGGGCAACCACTACGCCGTTGAGGTGTCTTACTCAGGCAGCGACCCGGGCGAACGGGCATGGAGCAGGCCGTTCTCTACCACCACAGAAGCGGCCCGAGTAGCCAGCGTCGTCAGTGAGCGCGCGCTGGGTGATGCGCCAGCGCCCGCCGTCGTGCAGCCGATCAATCAGGCGCAGCGCGATGCCGCCAGGTCGCAGGCCAGCCCGGCACAGCCTGCCTTGTCGGGTCAGACTGCCCAGGCTGAGGCGATGCGTGAGCGTGGCCCAACGCTGTGACAGCCCGACTGCCCGATAGCTGCGCCGCCTGCACCCACTTTCTGGCGGTCCAGCCGGATCAGGGCGGGATGCCGCGTAACACCGGAACCTGCCGACGACACGCGCCTTCGACCGGTACAGAGCCGTTTGAGCTGGTTCACTGGCCTGCTGTAGGCCGGGATGACCGCTGCGGCGTCGGTGCCGAAGTTGGCGACGAAACCCCGCAGCCGGTGCTTTGCAATGCCTGCCGTCACTGGCAACAGCCCGTCATTCCCGACTACCGCCAGGGACGCAGTCAGGATTGGTGGCAGCAGGCGGGCCTGTGCCGGCGGTTCGGACCTTCGCCATCGGCAGAGGAATCGCGCCGGGTGCGGTGGCGCGTTACGCACGCCCTGGATAGGTGCGGCGATAGTCAGGATGCTGACGAGGATGAAGCGCAGCCAGAGGCTACAGCTGGGGCGCCTGGGACTGTTGCTCTGACGCTACCCGCCGTGCCGCTTCCACCCCAGGATCAGGCTGCCCCATCCCGCGTGCTGCCTGGGGGCGCTGACGGGCAGCGTCCCTCTGAGCTTGCGTGACCCCTGGCGGCGCCAGCGTGATCCCGTGCGGTTCTAGCGCCGCGGTAGCCAGGGCACGCACGGCGGCCTTGCCGTGGATGGCGGCATAGTCATTCCAATCCGAGCCGGTGCTGTCCGATGCGAAGGCCGGCATGAGGAACACTGCCCCCACCTCGTCAGCCGCAGCCTGGCCCTTGACCTGGCCCACGTTCGGCAACGGCGGAGTGCGCTGCGGCAACCGGTGATCGTTGTCAGCCGCCACTACGATAACGCGCTCAGGATCGGCGGCACGCAACGCACGAGCGACGTCCGCTATGTTCGCGGCGTCAAAGGCTGCCACCGTCGCAAGTCCGGTTGCCTCCCACATCGTCGCCGCCGTTGCATACCCCTCCGCAATGACGATGGGCTGGCCCGGCTGCATTTCGCCGAGCACCGTGAAGGTGCCCGTCTTGCGCGCTCCCTCCATGTAGAGCTTCGTCCCGTCCGCCGAGATGGTCTGCACTGCCCATAGCGTCCCGTCCACGTCCTGCATCGGCACCAGCAGGTTGCCCCGCCGGTCCACCCGCAACCCGTGCGCCTCCACGCCCTTGCGCGCCAAGTAGAGATGACCTGGAGCAGCCGGGCTTGCCTTAGCCCATATTGCCCGTGCCAGTTGCGACGCCGCCCCCTCCGCCTGCCTACGCGCCGCCACACGCGCCGCCTGATCGGCCTCAATGCGCGCCCGGTCGGCAGCCCGTTCCTCGGGCGTGCGTTCCTTGGTGCCGCGTGACGCAACCCACTTGATCGTCTCGCCGGTCTTGAAATTCTGGATGCTACCGGCGGGCAGGTTGTCCAGATAGCCGACGTAGCTACCGGATCGCTTGCCGCGCTTGTCGCCCTCAACGGCGACCCGGTGACGCTGCCCGTCCATCACGGGTCCGCCCTTGGGACGTAGCCCCGCACGGTGTATGGCGTCCGCGAACTCAGCCTGTGCCTCAGTGGTTGTCATCGGCGGCTGGCGCTCCTTGCGCTTTGGCCTCTGGGACGCTGCCCGCATGGATCGGCGCGCAGCTTGTAGGGTACGCCTGGCATCGGCCGCGTTCGGCCCTGTCAGCAGGCCGGCGACCGGGTTGACCGCGGCTGCCTCCCTCATGGCCGGCGTTGCCGCAGCCACGTCGCGTTCGGCCTGCCGCTCGGCAAAGGCCGGCTGCAGGTCCGGTGCAGGTCCGCCGTCCGCCTGGCGCTGCTGACCCGGCTGAAACGCAGTCGCCAAGGATCGCACGGTGCCGGTAAACGTCCGGTCGGCGTCCCGCAGCAGCGCCGTTGCAAGCTGCTTTTCGGGCTGACGGGACAGGTTGCGGGCGACGTTGGCCCATACGTCGTCTTCGGTGATCGCGGTGTCAGCCCCTATCGCGCGGCGGCTCAGTATCTCCGCCCGTTCCATGCCATCTGCCACTACAAGGAAGGTCGTCTCGCGGGACCGGCTCTGGGCCACATATGCTTTGAACCCGGTGACGCTCTGCGACCCACCTGGCAGCGCGTTGATGTGCTCAGTGGAGGTGGCCCCCTGGATTGCATCAATGGATAGCACGTCGCCATAAGTCAGCCGCACCCGTCCGCTGGATGGATCACGCAGAGCATCCCAGGTGACGAACCCACTCTTGCCGCCAGCCGTCTCAAGCTGCAGCCCGTCGTCGGTGATCTTTTGCACCGTCACGACTGACCCGTTGTTTCCCACGATGCCGCCGCGCTCGCTGAACACGGCCCGGGTGGTGGCGAACAGGCGCACCCGGTCGCCCTCCGCCAACGGCAGCAGGTAGTTCTGGCCCTGCTGATCGCTTGCCTTGACCGTCACCTGGTCAGGCCCGACCTCGCCACGCGCCCGGCGGCGTTCGCGGATTGCGGCACCGATCAGGCGCGCGTCGTTGTTCGTCGGCGCACTGGCAGACAGCGTGTAGCCTGATCGGCCGGCATTCGCATCCTGGCGGGCCTGCCACAAATCGGCTGCGGCCTCCACGGCTGGACGGTGGCCGCCCTGGACCAGCACGGTATGCCCATCCTCACGCAGCCTCTTGATGCCACCGGCCGCATCGCCTGCCCGGAACATCGCGGACGTGTCTCGGTCACGCTGGCGGCGCTGGCGGACTGAACTTTCAATCTCGGGCACGGCATTCGCACCAAGGGCGTCGCGCATCAGGGCGACAGTTGAGCCGGCATCAATGCTGTTGTGCGTGACGATATAGTCGTCAGTCACGTAAAGATGATCGGGGTCGTCTATCATTATGCACGCCGTCTTTGCGCTCCCGCAAGATTCTATAGAGCGGATTCTCAAGCGGGTCCTCACTTCTGATTTTACAGTCGCATCCTTCTTCCTCTTTAGACTGAACAGTATGTCGGGATTCCCGCAACGCAGTGAGACTTTATAAATATCCGAGTGTGGCGGGAATCTATGCGCCAACCCCAACCCCGATATCATACCAAGAGACCATGCGATCTGTTGAACATCTAACGCAAGCTGTAGGCTAGTGGATGTGAATACTGCATACGTTCCACCCTGCCCGACATGGCCATCGGTATCTAAGAGACCGCGTAGCAGGTCAAGTCTCTGGGAAACGCTAGCCTGTTTGTAGCATTCCGGAATGAACTTCCGCCCGCTTGCAAGGCCCATTAGACCGAGGCCAGCCAAGTGCTTGGGTAAAGGAGAATAGGGATGCGATTTATTTATAAGGCGTGGCTCAAGGCCCAGGGCCTGTTTTACGGTCCATTGAAGGGTGCAGATACGGCGATAAACTAGCCCATGGGCCAGACCGACCTGTTCCGCCCAGCACTTAAGTGACTGAGTGTTTCCGTCTACTGTAAGCTGTATCTCACGGCACCTCCCTTTCCTTGAGAACGCAGCAAGTCCAACGGCGCTTAGCGCCCGCGACCTTCCTTTGACGTGCTCAGCTTTGTCTCTAACCATGACTTGATAGTCATATTTGAAAACATGCCGAAGTCGCATGTATGGTAGCAACGTTTCAAGTCGTTGAACCATCCCTGCATCGGCAGTCGTAAACTTAACCCAAGACTGTGTGAATGACCCGTCGCCAATCAAGGCGCCAAGTGCATACGGGGGGACGGGAAGCTCTTTATCAGGACACTCAGTAGCTTGTACAGACATAAGCGATATTGCCGAACTCCTTATTATTGCGAACTTCCCATCAAACCAGCGTTTAATCTCCCGTAGGGGTAGAACCAGCCACTTATCAGCCATAGGAACAGGCTTGCGTGTCTTGTGGCTACCGCAGTCGTAAACGTTGCGCTCCTTCCAAACCTTCCACAAATGGTCTTCGCAGCAAAGTGCTGTACGGCCATCGTCAAAGGTTATCTTGAAAATATCCTTCATTCCCTGTTGGCTCACGGCCAGTAACTCGGCATCACGACCGGATGGCGTTCGGACCAGATCACCAACTGCCAAGGAACCGAGAGGGCGGAACCCAGAAGGCGTGAGCACAAGGGATGTTAATGGCTGAGCTTGCGCCTGCCGATCGTCACCTATGGCCACAATGGAGAACCCGCGCTCGGCCCGCAGCCGCAGCAGAGCCAGCGTCTGCCCGGTGCCGATCTGGCCCAGCTCGTCCACTACGACAACATCGCGGGCGTTCAGGTCCAGCTCGCCGGACTGCGCCAGGGCCAGCAGGCCGGACAGTGGCAGGGTGTTGCGCGACTCAATGCCGGCGCCGACAAGCTGCTTGGCCTGGCGGGTGGCGAGGGCTGTGCCATATACCCGGCGCTCTTCGCCTTCCCGTTCCGGCGGCGCTTGCCAAGCGGCGACTAGGGGCTGCAGCAACGTGGTCTTGCCGCTGCCGGCCACGCCAACGGCGACCGCAAGGCGCCCCGACGTGCCCAGCACATCCATCACCCGACGCTGCTCCAACCCGTGGGCGCCGGTAAAGTCCAAGCCGTCCCGCGCCGACACGTCTCGCACGGCCCGGTCAATCTGGCCGATGGACAACGCCCCGCTCTTGTCTGCCGCCGCCTCCCTGGCGAGCGTCATCGCCTCCTGCTCCTGGGCAACGTGCAGGGTGGTGGTGATCTTGACCTTCGGTCGCCGGCCCTCACCCTCGCCCTCCGCAGCGACGCCGGCCCACACCAGCGGCACGATCCGCCCGTCGTGCTGCACGCCATGCTCGCGCATCGCTGCCGTGATCCGGTCTATGTCGGCGGCAGAGTCCACACCAGACGCGATCAGGCCGCGTGCCGCAGCCGTGCGGGCGGTGCTGCTATACATGGTCGCCCGCCGGTCAAACTGCCGGGCCAGCAGGGGCAGTGCGGCTTTGTAGCCTCGCATCAGGCGATCCTGGTCCGTGGACGGCAGGGCAGCCTTGCGTTCGGGATCAATGGTGCTCTTGTGGACGTAGCCTGCCCGCGCTGCCTGAGCCGTCCAGCCGGTGACATTGGACCCGCCTTCCGGTGCTGCGGCGCTGCCCTTCGTTTGGCGTGTGGACTTGGTGCCGAAGCGCATCAGGCCGACCAACTCGTCAGGATGCAGGCTGTCCCAATCGCGGCCGAGGGAGGTGACGTAATCCCGTGCAGCCGTCTCTCCGTCCCGTGAACGTTTGCTGAACAGTTCGTTGATCCGCTGCGGGATCGCCGGCATTCGGGCGGTCTCCGTTTTGTCGTCCAGCACGACGGCGATGCCTTGGGCGCGTAAGTTCGTCGCTAGGTGGGCCTGATACAGAGCGCCAACCTCATGCACCCGGTCGTGCATCGCCAGCATGTCTATGCTGCCAACCGTGCCGTCATCAGCAAACACGACGTTGGGCACGGTGACGTGCGTGTGCAGTTGCATGTCGGCGAGGACGTTTGAGTTGCGGACGCTCTGGATTAGAGTCGAGCGCGTGCCGTCTGCTTCCGTGTGCGGGATGTGGATGGCGGGCCTGGCGGTGTAGTGGTCAAAACTGACCCATCCCAGCTTGCCGGGCACGGTGCCCTTGCTGCCCCCGTGGCCTTTGCGCGCATGGGCGACGATGGTCTCTAGGTGCGCCATGGCGCTGGCCCAGGCTTCCCGGTGCGCACCGACGATGACGTGCCGCTCGGCATCCGTGGGGGCTAGGGCCATCGCAATACTGACGGACTTCGGTGCTGAAAACGTCAGGTCAAAGTAGCTGACCCGATCCTGTTCTGCGCCCACCTTGTAAGCGGCCTTGCCCTCTATCGCCTGGCCGTCCGCGCGCAACCCTTGTAGAAGGTTCGCCACCTCATCCAGCCGGGAGGTGCGACCCATCTCTATCCCGAGTGCGGCAGCGACGTGGGAAGCCATGTCGGGGCGCGGGATGGCGGCGGTGCCTTCGGCTTCTACGCGCTCAATACCTCGGACGTAATAATCCGCCAAGGTCTGCGCTTCCTGCGGCACTGAACTTTCGAGCATGTACTCTGCCATCGCCCTCGCGGAGGCTGCACCTCGGCTTGTGCCTTTTGCAAACGTGAACATCGCCTGATCTCAGGATGCCAGCATGACACCGCCTAATCAGGGGTGCTACGACGCACTAATCTTTCTGCGGCACGCAGTAAAACTCGCAGACTGATTTCGTCCATTTGGGCACCCTGCGAACGGGCATGCAGCAATGATATAATCTGGCCCTTGGTCATAGCCCGTGGAGCCACCTGCATTACGCAATTCACTTCCTCTGCCCAGGGTTTCTGCCCGCCGCTCATGACGCATTCCTGTCTTCAAGGCTGTCTGCAATCCTCCGCAACGCGAACGGCAGCGGGTCAATCCCGTTCATCAAGGCGAGATGCGCGGTTACTCCATCAATGACCGCTGACACCATAATGACTCCATTCACTCGGACCTCAACTGAGGAGCTGGGCAGAGACTCAACTGGCTGCGTATCGCTCACGACTTCCACTCCCCAGATCCTTTCGTGTCCATTGCCTCGCCCCCCAACTCCGCCAGCGCATCCTCCCGCAGCGCATCCACAAGCGCCGCCGGCAGCGCGTGGACCGCCGCCGTCTGCTCTTTCAATGCGACCACAACCTGATCAAGCGCCTGCTGCACCGGGCTGGGGCCAGGCGGCGGCACTGCGGCGGCGAGGATCGCGTCCAGCTTCTCGTTGTGGACTTCCAGGCATCCCAGGATGCGGTGCGCGACCACTTCATAAGCCAGCATGGCGTCGTGTAGGTCTTGCAGGGTTGGGGTGGGCATTGGCGTCACCTTCAGTTGCCGTCGTCAGCAGTAGCGCACTCGGACTCTCTGCGGCAAGCACCACACGCTTGTGTGGTGCAATGGTGTGCTAATTCCTGTAAACCAACAGAACCACCATAATCCTACGACAGACCTTGCACACACGCAAACGACATGCAACACTGACAAACACGCGATCAGCAGGGAGGGGCACCATCGTTGGCTAAGGCCAAATCAGAGACGAGCGCCTTGTCACGCATCAGGGATGCCGCGCACCAGAAGTCCAACCAGTCGCTGCTGTCCGCATGGTTCAAGCGCAACTATGCCGGGTTCGCCGTCATCATGGATTGCCAGCCCAGGCCGGGTTGGAACGTGATCGCGGCGGAACTTACGGCGGATGGAATCACCAAGGGCGATGGTTCGGCTATCACGGCGGCATACGCGCGTTACAACTGGTGGAAGATCAAGAAGGCTCATGAGGGGTTTGCTGCGGCACAAGCGGCCAGGCAAGCCGACCCGGCCATTGAGCAGCCCACCCCAGCAGCACAACCGCCACCAAAACCTACCGCCTCTCCAGCCTCGACCAGCCCCGATCCAAGGCCAGGTGCAATGCCAGCCCCAGCGTTTGATCCCACGGAGGGATCAGACGCGCCCAAGCCTACGCCGCGCTTCGGTGTGTCGAAGTTGCGAGACTGAATACTAACCCCAAGAAGGATATTACAGATGGGCCTTGATATCACCGCGTATCGTAAGCTGACCCCGCTTCAAGGTGTGACCATCAACGACGATGGGGAGCCGCCTGATTACGATACCCAATTCTCACCCAATGACGAAACTTTGAGGTGGACTGAAAAGAACTGGCCTGGTCGCACCGCTGGCATACTATCTGGCATCGTATACGGCTACGATGCGAGAGAAGCGTTCCATCCTGGCAGTTACGGGGGCTACAACGCTTGGCGGCGTGACCTTACGGTGTTTGCGGGTTATCCCTCTGCGGATGCTTTGTGGGACGGGGAGGTTGAGAGTGGACCGTTCTATGAACTCATCAACTTTGCTGACAATGAGGGCGTCATCGGCCCAGTCGTTGCATCAAAACTGGCGCGTGACTTTGCAGAGCATCGCGCTCGCGCCGAAGCAACGATGACCGACAAGGATGAGGGTTGGTTTATAGCCAAATACCGCGAATGGCAGAAAGCGTTTGAGATCGCGGCTGACGGTGGATGCGTAGACTTTCATTGACCAGATTGTAGACCTTGGGAAGCATATCATGGCATCCAAAACCAGTCCCACACCCTCCGCACCCATCATTCCCCTATTCGGCCCACGCATTACCGACGACGAAGACGAGATCGCAGTCGGCCTCCCGGCGCCTTTGGCCCGACGTGATGCGTTGCCTGCCGCGATGGTCGCCGCTGACCTGGCTGGGAGGGCCAAGGTGTGGTTCGTGTCCGGGCCTGGCCGAAGCGGCAAGACCACGTTCATACGTTACCTGATGGAGCGGATGGCCCTGGATGGCGGGACTGCCCTGGCGGCAGCTCTAGACCCGCAGAACCGTTCCCTAGCCGGGTTTCTTGAGGGTGTGGCCCAGCCGCCGACCAACGACGCCGCAGCCGTGGCTCGATGGCTTGAAGACCTGCTGCGAGCCATGATGGAAGCCGGATCGTCTGCCCTGCTTGACCTAGGCGGCGGCGATACCAGCCTGGCGCGTGTGTTGGCCGCTGTGCCTGACCTAGTGCCCACGATGGAGGATGCCGGCGTGTCACCCGTGGCCGCCTACCTACTCGGCCCGCGTGTGGACGACTTGGCCTCGCTGGCGACGTTTGAAGCGCAGGGGTTCCAGCCGCGTGCTACGGCGCTGGTGCTCAACGAGGGGCTGATTGATCCCACCGTATCGCGAGAGGACGCCTTCGCCCGTGTGACCCGGCACAGTGCGTTCAGGGCGGCGGTCGCTCGTGGCGCTGCGGTGCTGTGGATGCCCAGGCTTGAGCCATCCGTTGCGGCCGAGATTGAGGCCAAGCGACTGCGGTTCACGTTTGCCCGCGATGGGGCGTCGCCCAGCTCGCGGCAGACGACACCGCTCGGGGTGTTTGACCGCAGCCGGGTGCGGGCCTGGATGGCGGCGATGGACGCAATGCTTGCGCCGATCCAGCCGTGGCTGCCGTAGAGCCGCAGCCCGCACCGGACACGACCCTTGACGTGATCCGGGCGGCGCGGGCTGATCTTGATCAGGCTGCAGTCAAGGCGGCGCTGACCAAGGACCAGGCCGGCTACCTTCTGGCGGCGTCGTCGGCGGGGCTGGCGGCGTTTGAGGTGGGGATTGATGCCATGACCCGCCCGATGAGCGCCGAGCTGCAAGATAGGATCGTCGCTGTCTACGAACGCCAGGCCCGCCTAGAACGTCAGGAGCGCGTTGCCCTGGCGCGTGCTGGCGGCTGGAAGGCTCGGCGCAAGCTCACGCTGATCTGGACCGGGACCGCGCTGGTGCTGCTGTGCGTGGGCGCTGGGCTGTTCAACGCCGGGTGGTCGCGTGGGGCTGTGGCGCGGGTGGCGGAGCTGTGCCAGGGCAATGCGGTGCGGGACCAGGACGGCGGGCGCGTTTGCGGATTTTGGCTGGTTTTGCCGGTGCAAAAGGGGCCGGCTGGCCGGTAGGGGCGCTTGTGCAGTCACTTCACAACAGCCTGCCCAGACTGCGAGCATGGTCTATAGGATCGCGAGCGCCTTTGGAAGAATTACACGGGCCACAAGTCAATTGAAGATTTCTACGGTCGTGAGCGCCGCCACGAGCAAGAGGCATGATATGATCGCGGTGGAACTGCTTAGGTAGCCTGTCACGGCAGATGGCATAGCGACTTCTCTGAGCGATCTTGATCTCAGCAACATCCGCAGCGGTCCATCCCCGACCTGGCGCTGCCCGTTTCTTGGCCCGTCGCACGCAATGGCACGCGCGTCTAATCTCTTGATTGGCTTCGCGCCATATCTTGTAATAAGCCTTCATCTTTTCACTGTCATTCTGCCAACGTGCGCGCGACCTAGCCCTGTAGGTGTCAATGTTCTTTTCTCTGTAGATTCTGTCAAGCGTTGCTTTCAGATCTTTGTTCAAGACCCTCCATCTTTTCATAGTGGCCAATGCCGCGTCACGTCTCTGAAAATACGTTTCTTTCTGACATTCGCGGCAATGATATTGCAGTCCATCTTTAAGCCGCCGACCAACATTAAACATAGCGGTGGCAAGAATCTTCTTGCACCGACTGCACGATTTAGTGTTACCTTCGGCATAAGCCATTGCCTCACGCTCCAGCGTAGGTGGTGGTTAGAGGCGATACGGTGCTGATACACTGTGTCGCCTCGCTCTATATAGCACCTACGGCGATGCGTTCAATCCCATTTCATTCCTAATGCGGTGCCGATTTACTTAATATCGACCAAAATGTCTGCTGCAGCTTCAAGTAAGCCCATTGCTCGCGCCGGGTTCATCTGCCGCTCACGCCCTGTCACCTGCCGCGCTGCCCAGCTTGAAATCGTTAGCCCTTGGATTGCAACATGCTCAACAATGCTCAACCCACGGGGAAATAGTGCCGCGCGCATCTGCGCCAGTAGTAAGCCGTCCGCTACGGCGTGCTCTATACGGGCATTCCCCCCGGTGGATGAGCCGCTCCCGAGAGAGTCAAAGTTGAGGCCAGTTCCGTATAACCCTGCGGCTGCCGCCTCAAATGCCTGTTGATACCGCACAAGCGCTGCCCCCTGCGCCGCAGTCAGGCTCTTGTCCCGGATCAAGCGGCCCACCGCTGTCACCTGCTCAATGCGACCGCGGTCGGTGACGGATACCTGCGCCTCGCGCAACGTCACGGCGCACTGCTCAATGCGGACAACATGCTTGCCATCGCGCATCTCGCCTGTCCTGACACGCGCTGAAACAGTCGGTCCGACCTGGTTCACGCGCATGACCGCATCAGCACCTTCAGCACCGCGCATTTCAGCGGCCAGCGCGTGTTCGGCCTCCTTCAGCCTCATTCGCGCCCGGGTGACGGCAGGGCGCAGCTTCTCCTTGGCGACCCGCCCCATCGCAGCCCGGCGACTGCACTCGGCCACGGCCAGCACGTCGCGAGCTGCGCGGACGGCATCGGTGAAGTGCATGATGCGGAATGCCTCGGGCGGGATCGGCGGCATCTCGGCAGGCCCGCGCGACGACGGCCGCCGGTCGCTGGCGCGGTTGCGGGCCATGCGGTCCAGCGTGTCTTGCTCAGTAAGGGCGATGGGGGTCTGGGCGTTCATCGGGCAATGTCCTCTTGTAAAGGAAGGCTGGCAAGGTCGGCCAACGTAGCGTCGCGCCAAGCCGTGACGTAGCTGCGAGGTTGGTATCCCTGGCCAGGCAAACGATACACGTCCGGCAGAAACCGATGCTCAACTTGCAGCACAAGACGACTGAGCCAGCCAAGACGATGGCGAGTGCGACCAGTTAAGCCAGACGATTGAACCACTGGGCGCGGCGGTATTCTTTGGGCATGGGAATGTTCAGCGTGGTGAGCGGGATGCGACCGAGCGGTGTTGTTGGATCAGCCATTTCCCGGCCCCTCATTCCCCAGCCGCTCCACCACCGTCAGGCACTCTCGACACTGCGGCGCCTGCCTCACGTCGCCCCGTAGCGCCTGCCATGCCGCGGCCACGCCCAAGCGCCAGCCGGTTCTTCGTTCGTCGCTGGTGGTGTCGCCGCCAGGGTGGGACAGGCCGATGCGGACGTCTGGGATGGCGTTCATCGCGTCTCGGCCAACATCGGCCTTGCGTGCCCTTCATAGTCAACGCGGACGCGCAACCCAGGAATGGTCATGCTCAAAGCATCAACTCTGACCTGCACCCCTCCCTGCAAATCCTCATGCACCTCCCAGGTCTGAGGAATCAAACCAGCGAGAGCAGCACGGATGCCTTCTATGGCAGCGGGAAACAGGTAACGGGCTGACAGATTAGTCAGCATAGCTTCCAGCTCGCCTGTCGCTAGGTCGCTACTCAAGGGCATCTGTTTCTCCATCACTTTATAGCCTCCACCCGTGCCCGCTCCGCCCGATCCCGCCGCAACCCACCCGCATCCGCCACACGCAGGTTCGCCTCATTCCACGCCACGGCCCCGCCCGGTCCGGTCAGCGCAGTAATCGTCACCACGTCGCCGTCGCGCTGCGTCACCAGCACTTCATGCGGCGCGCGGATCAGGCACACGGGACCGGCGGCTTGGCAGATCGTCGGCGGCTGGGCGTTGGTCAGGGTCCAGAGCGCGGGGTAGGCCAGGAGGGCTAGGACGGCGGCCAGGGGATCAGGGTGCATCGCTAGGGACCTCCGGCGGCACGGCAGGGCCAATGCAGCGCCAGCCTTCGGCGCGGGCAAGCGTCGGTTCATTGTAATCACCACAGCCCAAGCTCCATGCACCCATGCCGGGCACCCATGCCCACACAGTCCATTCCCACCCGTTCCGCATCCACCACAGCCCCGGCACGCTCGGGTCCGGCGGCAGGGTGCCGAATGTGTCGGGGGTCATGCGCACAGCGTCCAGGGCGGCTTCCGGGATGACGTGGCCGCCAGCGCGCATGGGGCGCGAGGGCACGGCAGGCCGCGCGCGGGCAACGTTCGATGTTTTCCGCGTGAGGGGTAGCGCTCCAACCCCCAGAACGCCCTCAGCGACCTCCTGGCGCGGTTTGTGTAGTGCGTTGGTGGCGGGGGTCATAGTGCATCACGCGGCGGCATAGCGGCGTGGCGCTGGCTCGACGGGTCCTTGCCGTCGGTCAGGTATGTCCAGGCCAGCACGTTGGCGAGCCGAATGGCGTCGGCCTGCGCCCGGGTGACGCGGCCCGTGCACAGGTCCGGCGCTTGATTGAGCGCAGCGACGGCCAGCCTGATTTTGTAGCGCAGCGCGTTCAGCTCGGCGGCGACGGCGCGGAACATGTCAGCTTCGGCAGCATCGGCCCGCATCTCCCTGGCACGTAGCCAAGGGCCGAAGTCCAGGTCCCCGCTCATGCCGCCCGAGCCTCGCGCATGGCGGTGTTGAAGGAGGTCAGGAAGTCCATGCTCACGCTCATGCCCAATCCCCATGATCCGTGACCGCGGCGGGGTGGCGGTTTGGCGTGTGGGGGTGGATGCGGGGTGGGGTGACGGAATGCTGGATGGGGGAGACACTTCTGCCCTTTGGTGGCTTTGGTGTCTTTGGTGGGTTTGTTTTACTCACTACACGCGAGAATAAGGATAGGTTACGCGCGTAATAGGCCTTGGACAAAGCCACCAAAGACACCAAAGCCACCACCTTACGCACCCTGCACCCCCCATCGAACGACACCGCCATGCCCGCGTCCCATGCGTTCCAGCCGTAACCCATCCGCAATCCGCCCCTCCCGTGCCAAGAGCCACTTACCCAGCCGTTTTGCGTTCAGACTTCCTCGCTCCCCTGCGATCTTGGTTAGGGATGCGCGCAGGTCTGGATATTCTAGATCGTCAGTCGGAACGTGTTTGGTGAACTCTTCTCCGAACCGATCCTGACCCGTGACTTCCTTCGTCAGCTTCTTGTCCGACAGCTCATCCAGTTCCCGTACGGTGCGCCCGTTATTGATACCGACCACCTCTTTCCAGAGGCTGAGCACCTCCCGTAGCTCGGATAGCTCGGGATCATCTTCCCTAGCTTCCTCCATGGACGCTGCCGGGTCGCTGCAACCCAGCCACAGCAGTGCGCCGCGAACCCAGGTGTTCCACTCGTTGAACGAAGCGATGGGCGATAGCTGACCGGGCTTGCCTGCGTGGAGGTAGGCCCGGACGATCACGAGGCATGCCGCCACATACTGCCCGCGGTCGCCGGCGACTTCTGCAGCGGGGTCGCACTCAAACTCCCGCAGCTCCGGCCGCTCCATCTTGGCGTCTAGGCCGGACAACAGAGTGCGCCGTGTCATGTCGCCACGGACGCGGAAGGCGTTACCAGTGGCTAGGATCGTGGCCCTGGACTCAATCTCGATGATGTCTGACCCGCCCAACGGCCTGGCGCGGATCAGGGGCCGCTCAATGGCCTGGCACAGCAGGTCGCCGCCCAACTCGCCGTTCACGTTGTCCAGGCTGATGATGGGAAAGCCGGCCAAGAGAAGGCCGACCAGCCGCTTCTCCGTCTCGTCTTCTTTCTCCGCCACGGCCATCACCGGGCAGGGCCGGCCCGTAGCGATCATGCTCACGATGTCGGCCAGGTAGCTCTTGCCGCTTCCTGCCGTGCTGGCTCGGAAGGCGTGCATGGGTGCCACGGGCAGTGCGCCGCGGACCACCGCCGTGATGATGGCAGACAGCGCCACAGCCCGCGAAACCTCGTTGGTGAACGGGAACTCCCGCAGCAGGTCGGACAGGCACTCAAGCGCTAAGTCTGCATCGTGCCTGGTAGGGTGCTCTGGCATCACCGGAAGGCGGAGTGCCGGGTCTAGAATGTGATAGAGCCGGGTTGCCTCGTCATAGCCGGACGCCAGCAGCAGTGTGCCGTCAGGTCGCAGCGTCGGCGTCGTGATGACGCCCGCGATGCTCGGCAGGGGCGTGATGGCGCCGCGCGACAGGATCATGTTGGCGACGGCCGGCGGCGGGTCGCATGGCTTCCAAGATTCTGTCTTGCCGTTCCACCTTTCCCAGGCAACGGCTTGGTTCAGCAGGTCCACCATGGCCGACCCGGTCAGCGTATCCAGCCCGGCGGCCACCGTCATACGTCCGCCGCTCGCCGGCACCTTCTGCGACACGGGCCGCACAAGGCCCTTGTCCCGCCGGAATACCGGCAGCTTGGATGCGATCAGGGCCTGCTCGCCTGCCGTTGCGGTCAAGTCGATATCGCCGGCAAGCACCTGGATGGGCGGCAGGTTGGCCGAACGGCGCACACACGGATTGACCGCAACGGCATCGCTCAAGCCGCAATGGTCCATCACTTGATCCCCTGTCCATCCATCGCGCTCCGCGTCTGCCAAGTCCCACTTGTCCGGCACACCCGGCGGCGGCGACACAGCCCTGGCCGTGGCGCCTTGGCGGCGCAGCACGGCTACGATGGTGTCCGCTGCCGTGATGCCCGGCTCGTCCGCATCCGGCCACACCACCACAGTCCGGTGCCGCAGCATCACCCAATCAGCCAGCCCGGCCGCCGCCGCGCCGCCAGGCCAGGCTACCACCGTCATGCGGCTACCCAGTAGGCGTCGAGCTGCGTCACACTTGCCCTCGCCTTCGACCACCAACACAGGCCGATTGGGCGATCCATCCAGCAGTTCAGCCCCGTAGAGACTCCGCGGCTTCGGCAGAGACTTCCACTGCCAAGCCTGACGCCCGTCCTGATGCTCGCACCAAGTCAGCGGCACGATCTGCTTGCGCTTGCCGCTCGGCTCGCAGCGGTAGATCAGCCCGATGATCTGGCCACTGCGGTTGCGATAGGTGGCGACATGGGATGGCTTACCATGGGCGGGATGGGCCACGGGCGGCGGCGGTGTATCCGCCGGCAAAGGCACTACTGGCACCCACTCGGCTACCGTCTCCGTAGCGGGCTTGGCCGCAGATGGCGGTGCAGTACGTGAGGTACGTTCATCCAGAGGCTGGCCCAGCTCGGCCGCGAGTCGTCTTGCGGCTTCCGGTTGGCTCAGTCGGTGAATGGCGGCATAAAGACTCGTTAGGTCGCCACCTTTTCCGCTTCCGGCAAAGTCACACCACGCCCCTGTGTTGACGTTGATAGACAGGCTCTCGCCCTTATCGCCGGCCAAATTCCCGATCAGGTATTCGTGGCTGCGCTTCCGACCCGCCGGAAACCAGCGGAATAACAAGTCCTCGGCTTGTGACAGTGCCAGTCGGGCAACGGCCGCAAAGTCTATGGTCGGCGCGACGGCGTTCATGCCCATTCCCGCCGACGACGACGCGTTGCTAACACCACGTCGTCAGTATACGAACCGTGGTTGACGGCCTCTAACACCACCAAGCGCTCGGGCGGTCTAACCTGTGCCAGAACCCAGTCTGCACTAACCACATAGGTCGTGCAGTGCAGCCCTCGCAGCAGGTCGCGTTTCTTGTCGGTTAGCCCATGCCTGTGGACGATCTCGAAGGCTGCCGTGATGCAGCCCTTATGCTGTACGGCGACGTCCAAGATGAGTTGGGGCGGCGTACCAAGCTCAATCAGTTCGGCGTAGGTCGGAATGGGCTGACGACCGACCAGCCATGGAACCTCTGAGGGATCAATCCAATTCTCGTCTCGCCAGATTTCTCTTGCGAGCTGACGCGTCCGAATGCCTTCAAGGCTAATCCACCAACCGGACTCGTCCCAGACTGTGCAGTCCTCGTCGCTGCAAATCGGGTATTCCTCCCAAATGCCGAACCATGGGGCTCCACGGTTCACACGCCAGTGGACGCCGGCCGCTTTGCAGCACTCGTCATGGACTGCGACTTCGCGGAACCAAGACACCAGTGCAGCTTTCGCTGCCTTGTGCGCGTAGCTCTCAACAGAGCCAGGTTTGCGCCTGCTCACGACAGCACCGCCAGCACCATCGGCGTATCGGTGCCGACCGTCTGGCAAATCGTCCGCACCTGCCGCGTCACGCTGGCAAACACTTCCTCGCCGTGGTTCAGCTCGTCGGCTGGAAACCCGGATGCGATGGCCTGCTGGATCGCTTCCATATGCGCCTGCCGGCCAGCAGCGAGGGTTGCGCGAATTTCATCATGGGTTTGTGGATTGCGCGCGCGGTCGCACGCGTGGCACAAGCTGCCATCAGCTTTCATCGTGTGTCCCTCTCAAGGTCACGGTGGAAGTCAGGCCGGGAACAACACTCGACGCCAATCGAGTGCCCGGCCGCCCTGCATGTGGCAGGACAACCAAAGTTATACCCCATCCGCCGCCCGATCAGCAACGGTCAATCCCCGCGCGATCCTGCGAAGTCCGCTCCCGCGCCGCAGCGCCGCGCACCATCGGCATGACGCCCGCCGGCATGTAGAACACGAGCCCGTCCGGCCGCTCCCATGCCCACGCGCAGGGCAGATCAAGCGCCCATACTCGGACATAGCCGTGGGCCGTGGCGGGGCGGATGATAGCGCCGCTCACCGCCGATCCTCCGCCGCATCCCGCAGCAGCCGCGCCCGGTCCGGCGTCACCCCATGCCGCGCGACGATGACCAGCCGGCGCTTGCCATACCAATCCTCCTCGACGATCTTGATCAGGAGCTGCTGGCCGGTGCGGTCCTCAATGTGGCCTTGGTAGTAGGGGCCATTCTTGGACAGTTCGGCCTGGCCGACGTAATCGGCCTTCCGGCGGTCTGAGGCACTTATAGTCATAGCGTGCCGATCTCCAGCACCGCGCCAGGCTCACGCCCGTAGCGCTTGACGATGGTACTCATGTCTCCCAATCCGGAACCACGTGAGCCAAGAGCGCGCGCAGCTTTTTGTAAGAAACGCTGTCAATGACAACCATGGCGACTTCAGGGAAATACTTCGCCATGCGGGCCAGCTTTGTTGTGCTGCGCTCGTCCATCCAGCCTTTGACTTCGTGGAAAGTAACGTTGCCCGCAGTATCCACTACCCTGAAATCTGGGAGGTAGCTCATGGAACCGCGACGTATCCCCTCAAACCAAAATGCCTTGGGTTCATGCTCCCATGACAATATCTCGCTGGCTTCAACTAGCGTTTGCAGATAGCGCGCGTAGTTGGCCTCCCATCGGGAGCGGAAATAGCAGCGCTGTCCGCCGATCTCTCGCCATGCTGCCTTCCAAGAACGTCCGTTCTCACCCGTCCCAGCACTGACCTTGCCATCGTTCTTCGCTGCCTTGGCCTTGATCCGTTTAAGGACTGCTGCATCTCGCTCGTCATCTGTCATCGCAGCCCAGCGATCCCGCCCAGCCTTAGCGATGGCTAGGCCAACTTCCGCCGAATGCTTCTTGCCCAACATTCCGCGCGGATGTTCGTTGATGCGATACCATTCGCGCATCGCAAGGCTGGCCACCCCGGCAAGATACTTCCGTTGCCGACCGCGATCCGTCAGCCCTAAAACGCGCGCCTGCCGAGCTATGAATGGCTTCGTGCGCCCCATCGCCGCAGCCAAGCCAGCAAGCTGTCCGGCGTTGGCGGCGTCCTGATACTGCTCCCGCAGGATGTCCCGCTCAACATCGGTGAACACGTTGACCGGCGTGGACAGGCCCATCTTGACCAGCCGCTCGTGAACACTCTGCCCGCACATCCCAAGCTGGCTTGCGGCTTTCCACACGCTGCCAGTTGTGGCGTAAGCATCTCGCACTTGGTCATCGGTTGCCTTCATGGACGAACCGCGCTGCCCCTTCCCGCGTATCTCGCCTGGGACGTGGATCCTCAGCATGTCATGCGCCATGCCGCCGCCTCCCCACCACGACGCCCAGCATCGCCACCGCCAGCACGGCGAGGCCCGGTGGACAGGGCACGTTCCGCCGGGTGTCGCCCTGGCCCTGATTCCCTTCGAGTTGTCGACCAGGACTAGAAAATTGATATAGCTGAGAATTTGTCTGATTATGACCCTGATTTCGACCGGAACTGTTCGAGTTGTCGACCAGTCCATTCCCAGTGCTTTGGAACGGTGCGGTCCCCACCGCAGGCGCCAGGCCGGGGACCAAAGCCGGAGGAACCAGACGGCCCTCTGCACCTGCGTATCCGTATCCACCACCGAAGCCACCGAGCGCCGCATATCCAGCATCGCCGAACCCGTAGCCCGGCCCGCCCAGCGCATACGCCCCGCCGCCGAACGCATCGGGCTGTCCAATCCAGGGCAGCGGCGAGGCCAGAGCGCTCACGAGCGGCGGGGCGGCGGCAGGGCCGGCCAGCAGCGGCAAGGCCAGCGCACCGGCGCGCGTGCAGGCCGGCAGCAGCGCGCGAATGCGCTCGGCGGGGCCTGCGTTGCGGTAGAGATGCCAATGGCGGACGCAGTTGGCATCCGTGAGGTAGCGCCAAGCGAAGGTCATGGCGCGCAGTCCATGAAGGCACCGATTACTTCTGCGGCGACCTGCGGGACGATGGCGTTCCCGAAACCCCGCCACAAAGCCACTCGACCGGGTAGCCCATCAACCAGCAAGGGTGTGCCGGGTTGGGCGCGCCGCGCTTTGCCGTCGTGACAGGGGAACAAAATGGCATCGGACCAGAAGGTGCCGTTGCGCCCCGCATCTGCGTTGCGATGCCATCCCCACTGGTCAGGCTGGCCCCCTTGCGGTTGTAGTCCCCGCATAGCGTTGGCGTCGTCCAGGTCGCTTGGTGCATCTGCGCCGGCAACGGCTGCCCGCCTGCGCCCCATGATTGGTTCGGCCCGCCCTTCTCCCCGTCCGACGCTCGTGGTGTGGACCAGATTGCCGCCATCATGGACGACAAGGCTGGATCGTGCCGCGTCATCTCCGCCGGCGAGGCCGTCGCGTGCTTCGCAACCTGCACCTTTGGCGTCGGCCACGGCGAGCCAATAGAGCCGGCTGCGGATGTGTGGGGCGTCCACGGCGCAAGCCGGGATATCAACGCCCCGCCCGGCGTAGCCTTCGCCCGCCAGATCAGCGAGAACTCCGTTGAGCCAACCGTAGCCAGCCGATCCCGCAACCTGCTCTCCCATGACGACAGGGGGCCGGGCGGCACGGATGAGGCGAAAGAAGTCGGGCCACAGATGCCGCGCGTCGTCGGCGCCGCCCCGGCGCCCCGCGACGCTGAACGGTTGGCACGGGCAGGAGCCGGTCCAGATGGGACGGTCGTCGGGCCACCCGGCAAGACGGCAGGCGTAGGCCCAGCCGCCAATTCCGCAGAAGAAATGCACTTGGGCAAACCCGGCAACGTCACCGGGCTGAACATCTCCAATTGACCGGCAATCCACCTCGCCATCGGGGAGCATTCCTTTTGCGATCAACTGACGCACCCACGCGCAAGTGTATTGGTCAAGGTCGTTGTAATACGCCCACTTCATAGTGGACCTTCCTGCGAAAAAGTGGCACATTGACCGTATGCCAGAAGTCCCGACGTGTGCCGGATGCGGCCTTGCGATGCCGGAAGCTGCACCGAACAAGCGGTATTGCTCTGCGGCTTGCAAGGCGCGCTATCGGCGGAAACATCCAAATCCACCCGCGGCCCTCGGTCACAGTTGCCGTATGTGCGAACGCTGGTTCGCGCTTGGGCCAGGGCAACATAATAAGTGGCTCTGCTCTGATGATTGCCGACGCGCCAGCAACGCGCAATCGGTCCGAACATTCCATTTACGGAAACCTGGGAAAGAGCCAGAGTATCGCGCTCGCGCCAGAGCGAAGGTGCTGCCAGAAGGCAACCTAGTCCGTTTCTACCGGACCAACCCAACCGCCCCGCGCGCGTGTGAAAGCTGCGGCGAGCAGCGCGTGCTTGACGTGGCGCACAAGCCCTCGCACCGCCGCAACGGTGCCTGGCGATCATCAAAGAACTGTGCATGGCCCGAGATGGTGTGGGTGCTGTGCCCGACGTGCCATGCTCTTGTTGACCGGATGCACTATCCGCCGTCCGAGCTTGGCCTTCGTTGAGGTTGTGGAGCCACGATGCCGCATGGGCGTCCACCTCGTTGTAATAGGCGGCCATCAAACCGACGCCTCCGCGATCCGCCGACGAGCGAAGTGCAGATGCGTTCCAAAGGTGCCTGTCGAAATACCAATCTGGGCTGCCGCTACCTTGTAAGAAACCGCGCTCCGCGCCGCGTCCCACACGGCCTGTTGCATCGGTGTCAGCAAGCCTTCGGGCGCCTGCTCTAAAGCTTGGCGCAGAATGTTCTTATGATGAACCTTACGCGGTTGCTGGCCAGACAACAATCGCAAGCGGACCAAACGTGTTGACACGGTTGCAGTAGTTGTTCCGGTGCGCTCAGCTATTTCTCGGCAAGAAAGGCCGCGCGCTTCCCATTGCAACAGTTCTGCATCATGCGATCCCTGTGTGACGGGGTGCTTTCTCTGACCCTTAATCGCCACCGCATGACCCATGTCGCGCAATTTTGCAGCGTGACGACTAACAGTGTGCCCAGCTACCCCGAATTGGGCTCCTAACTCAGCTTGAGTAATGCCGGTATCAGAAGCTGCGATAATTGCCATATCAAGAGGCGTCAGCATCAAAACGACGCCTCCGCGATCCGGCGCCGGGCCTGGTGCAGATGCGTCCGCAGCGTGGCGCAATTCATTCCGACAGCCAGCGCTGCCTGCTTCTGGTCCTTGTGCGCCGCAACTGCGTCCCAAGCCTCGCGCTGCCTGGGCGTCAGCCCCTGCGCGATCCGTATCAGGCGCAGGCGCTTCGCCACGGTGGCATCTGTGCAGCCCAACCGTCGGCCCATCTCGTGGCAGCTCACGCCCGCTGCTTCGAGGGCCACGATCACCGCATCATGCATCCCGCGCGTGACGGGGTGCGCCGTCGCCATGGGCAGCCGCACGTCATGCCCGAGCGCGCGCAGGCGGACCACGAAGCGGGCTATCGTGCCGGGCGTCGTTCTCTGCTGGGCGGGAATCTCGCTCTGCGACAACCGCGCCTCGGCGCCGGCCAGGATGGCGAGCTCCAGCGGCGTGAGAAGGGTGAGGGTCGCCATCACGCAGCGCCCCGATTCCGGCGTTCGGTGCCGTCCCAGCCAGCTACCGCCGACGCCGCGCCTTCTGCCGCACACACCAATCCTGCGTCGTCATATCCACAGCGTCCGCATCGCTCGCCGGCGGCTGGATCAGGTCCG
>JAABUQ010002741.1_pt1 | contig 34021 bp, 32 predicted proteins | sample 5560001 | NCBI WGS metagenome assembly JAABUQ01 (sample SAMN10711888, study PRJNA513371) | rock metagenome | isolation source: Antarctica rocks | place: Antarctica: Victoria Land, Finger Mt nord | collected 2015-12-18
TTGACGGAGGCGGGATGGGACTGAAGTTGCATTGCGTGGGGCGGTGCGGGGAGCTTAGGTTCGTTGTCGTGTGGCGTGCGGCTGCACTGGTGTTGAAGCGCCGGATCTCGGGTTGAGGTGGGGATGAGTTCGACGGGGCGTGCGGAGGTGCTGGAGGAGGAGCGGCTGGGGTGGATGGCGTTGACGCTGACGCCGGGGATGGGGCCGACGCGGATTGCGCGGGCGGTGAAGCGGATGGGCGGGGCGGGGCGGATGTTTGTGGCTTCGCTGACGGAGCTGGAGGGGACGGGGATGCCGGCGGCGGCGGCTCAGTTCTGTGCGGATGGGCGGGCGCGGAGTGCGGCGATCGACGAGATGCAGCGGGTGGCGGAGGTGGGCGGGGTCATCGTGACGCCTGCGGATGAGGCTTACCCGGGTCGTCTGCTGGAGATCTACGATCCGCCGACGGTGCTGTGGGTGCGGGGCGATGTCGGGCAGATGTCGCGGGCGGGGATCGCGGTGGTGGGGACGCGGCAGCCGACGCCGTACGGGACGGGGATGGCGGAGATGTTGAGCAGGGATCTGGCGAACCGGGGGCTGGTGATCTTCAGCGGGATGGCGCGGGGCGTGGATACGGCGGCGCACCGGGGTGCGCTGGGGGCGGGCGCTGGTGCGCTGGGGGCGGGGGGGAAGACGGTGGCGGTGTGGGGGACGAGCATCGACGTGATCTATCCGAAGGAGAACAAGCGACTGGCGGAGGAGATTGTGGCGAACGGGGGGACGATTGTGAGCGAGTTTCCGCTGGGGACGTTTCCGGCGCCGCAGAACTTTCCGATCCGGAACCGGACGCTGAGCGGGATGAGTGTGGGTGTGCTGGTGATCGAGGCGGGCGAGCACTCGGGAACGCGGATCACGGCGCGATGTGCGATGGAGCAGAATCGGGATGTGTATGCGGTTCCGGGGAATGTGACGAACAAGGGGGCGTGGGGGCCGAATACGCTGATCAAACAGGGCGCGAAGCTGACGGCGACGTGGGAGGACATATGGGAGGATCTGCCGTCGCAGGTACGACTTGCGCTGGAAGACGAGGCCGCGGCGGGAGCTGCGGTTGCATCGCAGGCGGGAGCTGGAGCATCCCTCTTTGGTGAGCCAGGGGTTGGCGGCATGGCTGAGCATGAGCGGCGGGTGTACCAACGGCTGCGGCATGACGAGTCGGTGCAGCTGGACGAGCTGATTGAGCGGCTGGAGGCGGAGATGGGGTCCGCCGAGATCTTTACGGCACTGTTTGAGCTGGAGCTCGCGGGCAGGGTGAGGCAGATGCCAGGGAAGAATTATGTCCGGACGTTCTGACGGCCGGGAGGACGGCGGATGGGTGCGAGTCTGTGCTTTGAGACGTAAGTCGATGCGGGCAGTCTATTGAGGGAGATCGGTCGTGCCGACGGAGGGTTGGTCGGCGGGCGGGTTTGACTTGGCTTGGGCGAGGCGTGTTAGGTTCGCATGGAATCGGTCGATAAAGAAGTCTGATGGGCGGATGGGCGGGTTCGGGGCTGGTTGGCCGGATTCGCGGAAGTGAAAGGAAGTCATGGGAAAGTCACTAGTGATCGTCGAGTCGCCTGCGAAGGCGAAGACGATCAACAAATATCTCGGCAGTGAGTATGTGGTGGAGGCATCGCTTGGCCACATCATGGACCTGCCCAAGAACGACATTGGTGTGGAGTTGAAGCGGCGGACGTTTGAGCCGACGCTGATTGTGTCTCCGGGGAAGGAGAAGGTGGTCGACCGGTTGAAGAAGCTGGCGGCGAAGGCGGATGCGGTGTACCTGGCTCCCGATCCTGACCGCGAAGGAGAGGCGATTGCGGCGCACCTGAAGTTCCAGCTGATGTCGTCGGTGAAGAAGGGATCGACGCTGCAGCGGGTGACGTTCAACGAGATTACGCCGAAGGCGGTGAAGGCGGCGTTTTTGAATGCGCGGGATGTGGACGAGAACCTGGTGGACGCGCAGCAGACGCGGCGTGTGCTGGACCGGCTGGTGGGGTACCAGATCTCGCCGCTGCTGTGGGACAAGGTGCGACGGGGGCTGAGCGCGGGGCGGGTGCAGACGGTGGCGCTGCGGCTGATTGTGGAGCGGGAGCGGGAGATCAATGCGTTTCGTCCGGTGGAGTACTGGACGGTTGATGCTTTGCTGACGCCGGAGAAGAGTGGGCAGGAGTTCCTGGCGCGGATGGTGGGGGTCGAGGGCAAGCCGATCCGGGTTTCGAATGGTGTGGATGAGACGGGCAAGGAGCAGTTTCTGGCGAACGCGCTGCCGGACAAAGAGGCTGTCGATGAGGTGACGGGGCAGCTGGAGAAGGCGACGTGGCGGGTACGGAGCGTTGAGAAGAAGGAACGGCGGAGGAACCCCGCGGCACCGTATACGACGAGCAAGCTGCAGCAGGATGGGGCGGGGCGGCTGGGCTTCAACGTGCGGCGGACGATGGGTGTGGCGCAGCGGCTGTACGAGGGCATGGAGATCGGCAAGGAGGGCACGGTCGGGTTGATCACGTACATGCGAACGGATTCGACGCGGGTGAGCCCGGATGCGGTGACGGAGGCGCGGGAGTACATCGCGAAGCTTGGGGACAGGTACCTGCCGGCGAAGCCGAACGAGTACAAGAGCAAGAAGGACGCGCAGGATGCGCACGAGGCGATTCGACCGACGCACGTGGAGTTTACGCCGGAGTCGATTCGGAAGTACCTGTCGGATGAGCAGTTTCGGCTGTACGGGATGATCTGGCAGAGGTTTGTGGAGAGCCAGATGACGCCGGCGGTGTTTGACCAGACGACGGTCGACATTGCAGCGAAAGCGGACCGGACGTATGACTTTCGCGTGAGCGGGAGTGTTCTGAAGTTCGACGGATTTTTGCGGTTTCAGGAGGAGGACAAGCGGTCGAGGCAGGTGGCGAAGGACAGGGCGAGCAAGGAGGAGAACGACCGCGCCGAGAAGCTGGATGCGCAGGCGGAGAGCTCGAAGGCCGTGGGCGGGGCGGGCGAGGAGGAGGACGAGTCGGAGCGGCGGTTGCCGCCGGTTGCGGATGGGCAGGCGCTGGGGATGCGGCGGCTGGCGCCGGAGCAGAAGTCGACGCAGCCGCCGCCGCGGTTCAACGAGGCGAGCCTGGTACGGACGCTGGAGGAGAAGGGGATTGGGCGGCCGTCGACGTACGCGTCGATCATCAACACGATCCAGGAGCGCGATTATGTGAAGAAGCAGGCGTCGAAGCTGGTGCCGACGGAGATCGGCATGGTGGTGACGGAGCTGCTGGTGAAGAACTTCCCGTACATCTTCGAGATGGGCTACACGGCGCAGCTGGAGGGCGAGCTGGACGCGGTGGAGGGTGGGACGGAGAAATGGACGGACTTGCTGAACGGGTTCTACGGGCACTTCGAGAAGGAGTTGAAGATTGCCGAGACGGACATGGAGGACGTGAAGCGGAGGGAGCACAGCACGGAGGAGATGTGCGACAAGTGCGGGAGTCCGCTGATTCTGAAGTGGGGCAAGTTTGGGAGCTTCTTTGCGTGCAGCAACTTTACGAAGGCGAAGCCGATGACGGTGGCGGCCGGGCCGTGGAAGAAGGATGCCAAGGCGGTGACGAAGAAGATCACGTCGGCGTTTCCGTTTCCGATGACGGTGAAGGCGATGACGGAGGATGTGACGGAGTTTTCGAAGGAGGTGGGGGACACGAAGGAGCTGGCGGCGGCGGTGGCGCAGGCCGCGCCGAAGGGCAAGAAGGTGATTGTGGAGCCGTTTTCGTGCGACTTTACGAAGGAAAACTTCGCGGCGAAGCCGGATCTGAGTTCGCCGGATCAGCAGGCGGACGGGGAGCAGGAGGAGGAGTTCTGCGACAACTGCGGGCGGACGATGGTGCTGCGGAACGGGCCGTGGGGGCCGTTTATGGCGTGCCCGGGGTACAACGAGGACCCGCCATGCAAGACGATTCGGAAGCTGACGCAGAAGGTGCAGCAGAAGCCGCCGGTGCAGCTGGAGGAGGCGTGCCCGAAGTGCGCGCGGCCGCTGCTACTGCGGAACGGGCAGTATGGCGAGTTCATCAGCTGCTCGGGGTACCCGAAGTGCAAGTACATCAAGCAGGAGCTGCTGGAGGTTAAGTGCCCGGTGGATGGCGGGGACATCGCGGTGCGGAAGACGAAGCGCGGGGACACGTTTTACGGGTGTGTGAACTATCCGAAGTGCGACTTTGCGTCGAATCTGAAGCTGGTGAAGGAGGTTTGCCCGAGCTGCCGGAGCTTGTACGTGGTTGAGGTTGCGAACGCGGACGGGACATACCTGGTGTGTCCGAACAACCAGGAGGACCTGCCGAAGAAGCGCAAGAAGAAGGGCGAGGCGGAGGGTGCGGCAGAGCCTGCGGGGGTGGTTTGCCACTTCAAGCGGAAGATTGGCGGGCCGAAGCCCAAGGAGGAGGCAGGGGTGGTGGCGGGGGGAGCCTCCGCGGAGCTGGTGCAGCACGGCGCCTAGGCGGGTTTGGGTACCGACTGGTTAGGCGTGGTGCGCCGGTTTTCGGAGGAGGGGCTGGGCACGCTGGCTTTCCTTCCTACCTCATCTCTGATACAAATGGCAAGAAGTATATTGACTTGTCCCACTGCTGCGGGCGCGACTACTGTGCGTGCCGGGAAGCGGTTGATAGATTGCGGGTTGTTGCTTATGGCGAAGGCGATTTGGAACGGGCAGACATTGGCCGAGAGTGAGACGGTGGAGACGGTAGAGGGAAATATCTACTTTCCCGAGGACTCGGTGAAGCGGGAGTTTTTCCGGCCGAGCTCGACGACCTCGAATTGCCCCTGGAAGGGGCAGGCGCGGTACTACACGATTCTGGTGGATGGGCAGGAGAACCCGGATGCGGCGTGGTACTACCCCGATCCGAAGCCCGCGGCGCGCTCCGTGAAGCACCATGTGGCGTTCTGGCGCGGGGTTGAGGTGACGACGTAGCGTTGCGGCTGCAACAGTACCTCTCAGCGGCTGAGGCCGCATCCCCATGAGCAACTGACGGACGCTTGAAGTCCATATAGTTCAAGCACCAGGCGAGTTTTGGCGTTTTCGACGCTTTGGGTGGGTGACTTTTATCGCTTCAGCACTTCGGCGTAGGTATCGAGTGTGCCGCGGCCTATATCCTGCATGGCGCTCAGGTCAGCCATGACATTACGGACGTCTGGGATGGCATCGACGAGATCCTTCGGATTCAGTTTCGTGGGGTCGGGCTTTTGCGGGATAAAAGTGTCGAGTCGCTCGATATGTTCCAACGCACGAACTTCGGCTTCTTCGAATAACTGCTGCTCTTGGTAGGCGCCGGCGAACTTTCGTACATCCGCAGGCTCCATGTAGCTTATGGCACCGGTCGCCAGCGCGGTTCGCCATCCGGTGCTCTCGAGCGGCGTCTCCGAAAAGGAGAACGAGATACCTGACGGGTTACCCCGCTCGCCGTCCCGCCTCGCCTGGAGAAACAGAAGGGTGCGAACCATGTTGTCGTGGGTTGTCTTCGAGCTCTCCAGTATTCGCGAAAGTTTACCCTGATTGTCGGCGATCTCCTGTCGCAGTGTGGCTTCCGCCTCTTTACGCTGATGACGATGGTGCATCGCCTCTACAGCATTCTCGAGCCCGAGCGCGATCAAGAGCCCTACGGTGATCGTCATCAGATGAATGGCGAAGTCGCGAACTCCATGAATCCCATGTTCCGGCGGGTGTACGTCGAGCATATGCAGCGACCCTCATTTTCTCAACACAGTAGCAGGCGGCGTGAGCTGAGGTTGAGTACGCGTGTCATGCCGGCTGTTCCCCTAATGAGTCTCAGTAGGCTTCGGCGCGGTCGAGCGGGACACGGACCTGGAAGCAGGTCGCTCCCGGTCTGGACTGCACCGTGAGGAAGCCGGCGTGGCGGCTGACGATGCGGGACGCGGTGTCGAGACCCAGGCCGAGACCGCTGCCGGGCGCTTTGGTGGTGAAGAACGGCTCAAAAATGCGTGATTGGACGGCGGGATCGATGCCTGGGCCGTCGTCCCGGATCTCCACAGTTGCCATGGATCCGGTGAGGCGGGTGATGAGGCGAAGGTTGCCGCGTCCTTGCATTGCATCGAGGGCGTTGTCGAGCAGAGCGGTCCAGACCTGGCTGAGTTCGCTGCCGTAGGCGCTGATGGGCGGGAGCGATGGGTCGAAGTCGGTTTCGACGTGGATGCGACCCAGGCGCGACTGAAACATGACGAGGGTGGTGGAGAGCGACTGCGCGATGTCCACGTCCTGGACGGGCGCCTGGTCCATGTAGGAGTAGTCCTTGATGGCGCTGATGAGATCGAAGATGCGCACTGTGGAGTCGAGGACGGTCTCGGTCATGCGCTCGACGCGCAGGGAGGAGGCGATGGAGGCGAGTGCCAGGGGAAGCACCTCGGGAGAGACAAGGGAGACGAGTTCATCGAGCTGGGAGACGGTGACGGGGGTTTCGGCGAGGGCGGGCGCGATATTCCAGGGGTCGGCGATGTTATTGGCGGCGAGCCAGCGGGTCATGCCGTCTTCGCGATCCGCAGCGGCCAGGGGGTCGTTGAGCGTCGGCGTGATGGAGCTGTAGCGGGCCATCTGCTCGCGGGTTCGGGTGACCCAGTCGCGGTAGGCGTCGGATTGCGCGTCGGGCAGACCGAGACGTCCGAGGCGGTACTTTCGCTCGCCGTACTCGCGGAGTTCGTTGAAGAGGCTGGCGGCGGAGCGCTGGGCGGCGGAGGCGGGGTTGTTGAGTTCGTGGGCGAGGTTGGCGGCGAGTTTGCCCAGGGCGGCGAGCTTTTCGGCCTGCTGCTCCATGCGGGTGACCTCGCGGACGCGGTCGAGGAGGGTGGAGACGCAGCGCTGCGCGAGGGAAGGGATGGCGGCCAGCATTTCGGGGAAGAGATCTTCGTGGACGTCGAGGGCCCAGGCGGGGCCGACGGCGTAGCCATCGCCGCCGTAGGTTTTCATGCGGGAGAAGGGGAGCTTTCCGCCGATCTGTCCGGCTCGGCCGATGAAGAGGGCGAGGGGGCCGGAGTGCCGGCGGCGGACGTGGACCTCGCCGTGGAGGATGATGTTCATGTGGCAGGCGGGCTGGCCCTCACGGAAGAGGAAGGCGCCATCGACGGCCATGCGCTCGGTTCCGTGATGGACGAGCCAGAGGTATTCCGCCTCGGTGAGGTCGTCGAGCAGGGGGATGGTGCGGAGGGCGGCGAGGATCTCGGAGCAGCGCGAGGGGACGACGGGCGGCCCGGCGATGGGAGCATCCCCCGGGCGGTCCGTTTCACCTGACATCCTTGGATCGATCTGGGATGAGGTTGCCATGGTGCTGATGGTACAGGAGAGCGGTTACGGGTTTGGTGGATTGCGCCTCTCCTGCCGGCGCATGGGCATGGCGTCGATGGTGTCACGAAGTTTTTCGAAGGAGATGGGTTTGGTGGAGCGGAACTTTTCGCCGCCGTCCTTGCCGAGGAGGAGGACGGTGAAGTCGGCGGGGGCGATGCCGAAGCGGCGGCGGGCGGCGGTGGCATCTTCGGGTGTGAGGCTGGTGTCGGTGGGAGCGGGGTTGTGGAAGGGGATGGCGATGAGCAGGACGTCGCGCTCGTGGAGGCCGGGGGCGTTGTCTTTGAGTTTGTGGAGTTGGGCCTGGAGGGCGGGGTCTTCGGGCGAGGGGGCGAAGAGCAGGAGCGGGCGATAGGTGTCGCGAAGCTGGGCGAGGGTGGTGGGGGAGGTGGGGGTCTGGGCGGCGGAGGCGAGGGTCGTGAGGAGAACTGCGGCGACGGTAGAGAGGCGGGTGGGGGCTTCCAGCCATGGAGCACAGGATTTGGCGAGGATGTGGCGGCCGTGACGCGGATTAGGCATGCTGGAGGAGCTCGGTGCGGTACCTGGGGGCGAGTGCTTCCGTTTTTGCCTTGAGCGCGGATTCTGCGCGGGCGTCGAGTTGGGGAGGCGGCGTCGTTCGGGTGGGGACACGAACGCCGATCTCGAGGAAGAAGTCCTCCTGTCCGGAGGGCGAGCAGAGGCAGAGCAGACGGACAGGCTTGTCGGAGGCGTTGTGGAACTGATGCGGTGCGTTGGCGGGGATGTGGAGGGTCTCGCCGGCTCGCACGATGGATTTCTCGCCGCGGAAGGTGGCTTCGAGCTCGCCCTCGAGGAGCATGAAGGACTCTTCGAAGTCGTGACGATGGGGAGGGGGGCCGCCACCGGGCGGGACATGCATATCGATCAGGCAGAAGCGGCCGGCGGTGTCCTTGCCGGTGAGGAGGAGGGTATAGGTATCGCCGACGATGCCGATGTGGGGCAGGTTCTCGTCGCTGTCTGGCCGAGCGAGGGTGAGGTAGCGGCTGAGATCGTCGGGAGGGATGGGAGATGCGGTTGATGTGGTGGCGTCGATCATCGCGGTTCCTTTCGGGCTACCGTTGGGTTGGGCGTCCAGGGTGTTCCGGGGCGGGCGACCCTGGCCCGGGTTCAGGTGGGGCTAGGCCTTGACGACGGTGCCGTTTTCGACGCGGACGGGGTTGAGGAAGGGCATGGCTTTGCGGAGGTCAGCGCCTACCTTTTCGATGGGGTGGGCGGCTTCTTGCTGGCGGATGCGGGTGAAGTTTTTGCGGCCGGTCTCGTTTTCTTCGATGAATTTTTTGGCGAAGGAGCCGTCGCGGATATCGGAGAGGAGCCCGCGCATGGCGTCTTTGACGGCGGGGGTGACGATGCGGGGGCCGGCGACGTAGTCTCCCCACTCGGCGGTGTCGGAGATGGAGAAGCGCATGTATTCGAGGCCGCCGCGGTAGAGGAGGTCGACGATGAGTTTGAGCTCGTGGAGGACCTCGAAGTAGGCGAGCTCGGGCTGGTAGCCGGCTTCGACGAGGGTTTCAAAGCCTGCCTTGACAAGGGCGGAGGTTCCGCCGCAGAGGACGGCCTGCTCGCCGAAGAGGTCGGTCTCGGTTTCTTCGGTGAAGGTGGTTTCGAGGACGCCGGCGCGGGTGGCCCCGATGGCTTTGGCGTAGGAGAGGGCGAGGGGGAGGGCGTGGCCAGAGGTGTTCTGCTCGACGGCGACGAGGGCGGGGATGCCGCCGCCTTCGGTGAAGACCTCGCGGACGCGGTGGCCGGGGCCCTTGGGGGCGACGAGGGAGACGTCGACGGTGGGGGGCGGGGTGATGGTGCGGAAGCGGATGTTGAAGCCGTGCGCGAACATGAGGGTGACGTCGGGCTTCATGTTGGGAGCGATCTCGGCGTGGTAGACCTTGGCGGCGGTCTGGTCGGGGGTGAGGTTCATGATGACGTCGGCCCACCTGGAGACTTCGGCGACGGGCGCGACTTCGAGGCCGGCGTTCTGGGCCTTGAGGACGGAGGGTGAGCCGTCGCGAAGGCCGACGAGGACATCGACGCCGGAGTCTTTGAGGTTGAGGGCGTGGGCGTGGCCCTGGGAGCCGTAGCCGATGATGGCGACTTTTTTGGCCTGGATGAGGGAGAGGTCGGCGTCTTGGTCGTGGTAGGTCTTGGCCATGGTGTCCTTTCGGTGTTTGGGAATGAGGTGGTATCCCCTCCCCTTTTACTTTGGTGCTGAAGTTTCCAATGAGGCGGGTTAGGTCCGGACCGAGGTGCGTAGGTACCCTGCGGTGTGGAATGAGCGAAGAGATCGGGGCAGATTCAGTTTACTGCTTCGCAGGTATGCGCTGCGCCACAGTGACTGCCAATGGCGTGGGTTTGCAGCGATGCTGGATGACTCTGAGGATGCTGATCTGCAGGCTTGCATGACAGCGTTGACCCAGAGTCCGATCGCAAAGTCGATGCCTTCAGAACCAGCGTTCGTGCATTTTTGCGAGGAAATCCTTCCGAATCGGATACCCGGAAGCAGAACCAAGGACGGAATCAACCGGGCATTTCGCGCAGATGGCAGTCATGCCCTCGTCGACCCACTCTGCGATCTCGCGTGGATCATAGATTTGTAAACAGTAGAAGCAACCGCAGACGGAGCTTTGCGCGAGTTCGTTTCGGTTCTTTGTGCAGTGCTTATGTGCCTGATCGAGATCAGGTGAAGCGTCAGAGTTGAGCAAGCCGAGAGTGATCATAAGTCTCCTGGCCGAGGAAGCGACGTAATCTGGATATCTAAATCAGGCCTCTTCCTCGTGGACGTCGGGGAACTGGTTTTCGAGGAACTCGCTGGCGGCGGGTTTGTCGGCGTAGTCGGGGCGGTCGTCGTTGGCGTGGGTGTGGAGGGGGTCGGGGTTCTGCTGGTCGGAGGCGTTGGTGCCCAGGGCTTTGAGGACGCGGGAGGTGTGGTGTCCGCGGCGCATGGCCATGCGGCCGGTGCGGGAGACCTCGAGGACGTTGAAACCGGACTCGCGGAGGACCTGGAGGAGGCCTTCGATTTTGGAGGCGGGGCCGGTCATCTCGAGCATGACGGACTCGGGGGCGAGGTCGACGACGCGGGCGCGGAAGACGTTGGCGAGCTCGAAGATCTGGGAGCGGGAGTGGAGGTCGTGCGGGGTGGCGGGGCCGGCGGCGACCTTGATGAGGCAGAGCTCGCGGATGACGGCCTCGGAGCGGGAGACCTCGTCGACGTCCTCGGTGATCTCGAGCTTGTAGAGGGAGGCGCGGATGCGATGGGCGGCGTGCTCGGGCGCTTCGCAGACGATGGTCATGCGGGAGATGTCGGGGCGCTCGGATTCGCCGACGGTGAGTGAGACGATGTTGAGGTTGAGACGGCGGAAGAGCGAGGCGACGCGGGTGAGGACGCCGGGCTTGTCTTGGACGAGGGCTACGAAGGTGTGGAGCATGGGGCGTCCGATCTCGGATGTCGGTTGGTCAGGTGGAGGGGTTGGTGAGGCTGTAGAGTACGTGACGCCGGTAGGGGTGACCGGCGGGGACGCGCGGGTGGTCGAAGCTGAGTTCAGGTCGGTGGGTCATGCCGAGTTTTTCCATGACTCGGCGCGAGGCGGTGTTGCCGGTGGCGGTGATGGCGACGAGCTCGGGGAGATGGAGGGTGTGTAAGGCGTGATCGACGACGGCGCGGGGGCCCTCGGTGGCGTAGCCGTGGCCGTGGGCGGCGCGGGTGAGGCGCCAGCCGATCTCGACGGCGGGCTGGGGGAGGTTGGGCACGGCGGTGGACATGGTCTGCATGCCGAGGATGCCGAGGTACTGGCCGGTGAGGCGGTGCTCGACGGTGAGGAAGGTGAAGCCATCGCGCAGGAGCTGGTGGTGGTAGCGGGCGAGGTGCTCGTCGGATTTCTCGTGGGTGAAGGTGGAGGCGAAGAAGCGCATGACCTCGGGATCGAGGTTCATGGCGAGGAAGGGGGCTCGGTCGCGGGGCTCGATGGGGCGGAGAAGGAGGCGTGGGGTTTCGAGTTGGAAGGGGGTGGGCATTGGGAGTTGGTTCCAAGGGCTTCGCCCTAGGCTGGGATGGGGCGGCGCCTTTGGCGCTCTTGCGAGGGCGGCTCGGGCAAGGATGCCGGGTTTGTTCTTGAGCTAGAGCTGTGAAGGTTAGGCAACGTAATCTCAATCCAGAGATTTAACGAGCCAGACTTTGAAGCTTTCCAAATGGGTAAATGGGCGGATGAAGAAGATGATTTCGCCTGGCTTTGAGATGGCGTGGATTGCCTTATTACACTCATTCGCAATCGCAACGCCGTTGCTGAGGATGTCACCGGTCTCGTACGCAGGTCTGTTTCCTTCATGGGAGCAGGATAGGAATTGATTCCCATGCCGATTATCCAGTCTCACGTTCCCCAAGCCAACACTCGTGACGTCCGGAGTCATTGAGATTGTGTAGTTCTCGCCATGTGGTAAAAGGCACACTTCGGTGGCTGCGAATGCCCGAACAATCCTAAGAGTGACATCCGCATTGGTTATCACATCGCCACTACGTCCGTCGATTAATCGGATCGTGATGATCTGTTCTGCATAGGCGAGCTGCCCCAGAAGAATGAAGAGTAAGCCCAGTACGCCATATACGAGTCTCATTTACTCGTCCTCGGCGGTTTCTAGGAGTGGGTTTTGGTGGGGGCGGCGGACCATTTCGTGGAGGGCGGCTCCGGGGGCGATCATGGGGTAGACGCCGTCTTCTTTTTCTACCTGGAAGTTGATGAGGAAGGGTTTGCCGGAGGTGCGGGATTTTGTGACGGTGGGGGTTACGTTTTGGCGTTCGGAGACGTGGGCGCCATCGATGCCGTGGGCGGCGGCGAGGAGGACGAAGTCGGGGGAGAGGATGGGGGAGGCGGAGTAGTTTTTGTCGTAGAAGGCTTCCTGCCACTGGCGGACCATGCCGAGGAAGCCGTTGTTGATGACGGCGATGTTGAGGTCGAGGTTTTCCTGGACGACGGTGGAGAGTTCGGCGGCGGTCATCTGGAAGCCGCCGTCGCCGGCGATGACCCAGACGTCTTTTTCGGGGCAGGCGAACTTGGCTCCGATGGCGGCGGGGAGGGCGAAGCCCATGGTGCCGAGGCCACCGGAGGTGATGAGCGAGCGGGGAGTTTCGTGCTTGAAGTACTGGGCCTCCCACATCTGGTGCTGGCCGACATCGGTAACGATGATGGTATCTTTTTCGCGGCCGGCGGCGATGGCTTCGCGACCGATGTCGTGAATGACGTGGGCGGCGTAGAGGTGGCCGTTGTCGGGGAGGTTGATGATGTCGCGGACGCTGGCGGTGCCTTTGGAGGCGTTGATTTCGCGGAGCCAGGGAGTGGTGCGGGCGGGATCTGCGGGGGGAGAAGCAGGTCCTCCGCTTTCCCACCCGGGCGAGCCAAAGGCGCTCGCCGGGGACCCCGATTCGGCGAAGGATGACAACTCCTGGAGGGGGGTGGTTGCGTTCTCAGTTGACGGTTCACGGATGCCCGTCGTGGTGGGGGTGACGAGGGGGGTCAGGGTTTGGAGGATTTGTTTGAGATCGCCGATGAGGGGGACGTCGACTTTGACATTTTTGTTGATCTCGGAGGGGTCGATGTCGATGTGGATTTTTTTGGCGTTGGGGGCGTAGTGGAGGAGGTTGCCGGTGACGCGGTCGTCGAAGCGCATGCCGAGGGCGAGGAGGAGGTCGGCGGTCTGGATGGCGTGGTTGACCCAGGACTCGCCGTGCATGCCCATCATGCCAAGGGAGAGGGGGTGGGCGGCGGGGATGGCGCCGAGGCCGAGGAGGGTGGAGGCGATAGGGATGCCGAGGGCTTCGGCGAAGGCGAGGACCTCTTGTTCGGCGCCGCGGCCGCCGTCGGCCTGGGTGATGCCATGGCCGGCGAGGATGACGGGGCGGGTGGAGGCCTGGATGAGGGCGACGGCGTCGCGGATGGGCTGGGAGTGGGGGAGGAGGTTGTGGCCGGCGAGCATGGGGTGGGGGCGCGGGGAACGGGGCTTGGACATGGCGAAGTCGAAGATGGAAGTGCCCTGCTGGGCGTCCTTGGTGATGTCGACGAGGACGGGGCCGGGGCGGCCTGTGGAGGCGATCTGGAAGGCGAGGCGGACGGTGGGCGCGATATCTTCGGCGCGGGTGACGAGGAAGTTGTGTTTGGTGATGGGGAGGGTGATGCCGGTGATGTCGACCTCCTGGAAGGCGTCGCTACCCAAGACTTTCGAGCTGACTTGGCCTGTAATCGCGACGACGGGGATGGAGTCGAGCATGGCGGTGGCGAGGCCGGTGACGAGGTTGGTGGCTCCGGGGCCGGAGGTGGCCATGCAGACGCCGGTGCGGCCGGAGGCGCGGGCGTAGCCGTCGGCCATGTGGGCGGCTCCCTGCTCGTGGCGGACGAGGACGTGGTGGATGGAGGGGAATTTGCGGAGGGCGTCGTAGATGGGGAGGATGGCTCCGCCGGGGTAGCCGAAGACGGTGGTGGTGTTTTCGCCGGCGAGGGTGGCCCAGAGGATTTCGGCTCCGGTGAGTTGGGGGTGGTGCTGGTTAGTCGCCATCTTCTTCTCCTGCTCTGTATCGTCTCTTCGCCGAGTCGGGCGATGCTGGATCGTGTGCCTGGAAAGCGGCCAGGAGCTCTTTTGGAGTGATCATCTTGGAGATGTCATCTTCCGTGAGGTCGTCGTATTCCGTGTAAAGCAGTTCTGCTCCGTCTTCGAGCTTGTCGTAGATGAGATAGAGATCTTCCAAGCCTCGGAAACGAACGGTCACGACTTCTCCGTCAGGGTTCGTATAGCTTTCCTTGTAGAGCTCGCCATATGCGAGAGCTTTGGTGTATGCAAGTTCCAGTGAGTCCGCTCGGATAAGAATCTGATTGACCCAGACCAGCGGGTTGTCTCCATTGGAGAAGTTGAACTCTTGGATGAGGTCAGCTCGGAACCACTCCATGTCGCTTGGAACCCATTTGGGGAGCACTTGCGTACCTCAGGGGCTGAAGCCCGGTTCGTGGTCGGTTGAATGCCCGGGCTGAAGCCCGGGCCTACCTAGAAGCAAGTGCAATGGTAACGGCGAGAACAAGGGCCGAAGCAGATCCTTACGGGATGACAACAAAAGGAACAAGCAACAGCAAAGAGAAATCAAGGAGAAATACAGGGGTCCTTCACTTTGTTCAGGATGACGGCGTGGAACAGGCAACAGCAAATGCGGGGTTCTTCCTCCTTCGACTACGCTCAGGGTCAGAATGACAGCTTCGGTGGGGTGGGCACTCTGGGCGAGGCTGAGGTTGGGGTTAGGTCGTGGTGGCTCCTTCGCTGGCGCTTGAGACGCTGTTGGCGTATTTGGCGAAGACTCCGCGTTGGTAGCGTGCGAGTGGGGCTTGCCAGGTGGAGAGGCGTTTGGTGATTTCGGAGTCGGGGATGTTGAGGGTTAGGGTGCGGTTGGGGATGTCGAAGGTGATGGTGTCGCCTTCGCGGACGGCGGCGATGGGGCCGCCGAGTTGGGCTTCGGGGGCGATGTGGCCGGCCATGAGGCCTCGGGTGGCTCCGGAGAAGCGGCCGTCGGTTAACAGCGCCACTGTCTCCGACAGTTGCGGGATTCCCTTAATGGCGGCGGTGACGGCTAGCATTTCGCGCATGCCGGGGCCTCCGCGGGGGCCTTCGTAGCGGATGACGAGGACGTCTCCGGGGTTGATCTGGCCTGATTCTACGGCGGCGTGGCAGGTGTCTTCGGAGTTGAAGACGCGGGCGGGGCCGGTGTGGTGGAGGCGCTCGTGGCCGGCGACTTTGATGACGCAGCCTTCGGGGGCGAGGTTGCCCTTCATGATGACTAGGCCGCCGGTGGGTTTGAGGGGGGCGGACCAGGTGCGGATGACGGGCTGGTTAGGGGTTTCGGCGGCGGCGCGGGCTTCCTGGTGCATGGACTTGCCGGAGACGGTGGGGGTGTCGTGGAGGGCTGCGCGCTCGAGGAGGCGATGGGCGAGGACGCGGGAGCCGCCGGCGTCCTGGTAGTCCTTGGCGACGTATTTGCCGCCGGGGGAGAGGTCGCAGATGAAGGGGGTTTGTTCGGAGATGCGGTCGAAGTCGGCCATTTCGAGGGGGATCGAGAGCTCGCGGGCGATGGCGATGAGGTGGAGGACGGCATTGGTTGAACCACCAGACGCGCAGACGGCGGCGATGGCGTTTTCGAGGGCCTGGCGGGTGAGGATCTGGCGGGGGGTGAGGCCCGATCGGCAGAGGTCCATGACGAGGCGGCCGGCGGCGCGGGAGGCCTCGTGTTTTTCGGACGACATGGCGGGGACGCCGGTGAGGTGCATGGGGGAGATGCCGAGGAACTCGCCGGCCATGGCCATGGTGTTGGCGGTGAACTGTCCGCCGCAGGCACCGGGGCCGGGGCAGGCGGCAGCTTCGAGGTCTTCCAGCTGCTGGTCACTTATCGTTCCCGCCGCGTGGGCGCCCATACCTTCGAAGACGTTGAGGATGGTGATGTCGATGAGTCGGCTTTGGGGTGGGTTCGTGCCCGTGCCCGCGGCACTCGCGCTGGAAGAAGCCGGTCCTCCCGCTTCGCGGAAGGATGACAAGGGTGATGGGACGAGGGGCTTGCCGTCAGGGCCGACGCGGATCTGGCCGGGGGCGATGGAGCCGCCGTAGAGCATGAGGCCGGGGATGTCGAGGCGGGCGAGGGCCATGATGGAGGCGGGCATGTTTTTGTCGCAGCCCGCGATGCAGACGAGGCCGTCGAAGGAGTTTCCGCGGGCGACGAGCTCGATGGAGTCTGCGATGACTTCGCGCGAGATCAAGGATGCTTTCATACCTTCGGTGCCCATGGTGATGCCGTCGGAGATGGTGACGGTGTTGAACTCCATGGGGGTTCCGCCGGCTTCGCGGATGCCCTGCTTGACGGCGGCGGCGACGTCGCGGAGGTGGAAGTTGCAGGGGCCGATCTCGGTCCAGGTGTTGGCGATGCCGATGATGGGTTTGCTGAGGTCTTCCTTGGAGAAGCCGACGCCGCGGAGGTAGGAGCGAGCGGCGGCGCGGGAGGGGCCTTCGGTGAGGACGTTGGAGTGGGTCTTGCCGGGGGTGTTGGGTGTGGTCATTTGGTTGAGGCTCTCTTGGGGCGTTTGCGGGTTGCGGTGGCGAAGACGGCGATGGTGCAGGTGGGATAGAGGATGAGGTCGAGGATGGTGTGGGCGGCATCGGGCGGGTAGTGGTGGCCGATGACGGGAAGCAGCTGGGTGTGCGACTGGTAGAAGCTGAAGCGCCCGGCGTTCTGCGGGAGATCGCGGAGATAAGGAAGCCACCAGTCGAAGAAGTGGACGACGACCCATAGGGAGAGGAGCACGCAAGCGGTGATCATGCCGGGCGCCGAGGCGCGGGCGAAGCTCCACAGGAACCAGAGGAGGGGCGCTCCGATGACGAGGTCGGGGTAGAACTGATCGTTGGTGACGGGAAAGTGGAACTGGCCGTTCCAGCGGCCGAGCGGAGCCCAGCGGAAGACCTCGTAGTAGAGCAAGAGGAGGCCGAGAGCGATGGCGGCGAGTTGGCGAGGGCTGGGCATGGTTTGGCTTTGGGCGGTCAATGAAGGGGGAAGCCGTGGGTGACGCGGGATTTGTTGTTGGGTGGCTGTGCCTGGGTGAGGGCAGCGAAGTCGGCGACGAGGGTGGCGACGGTCATCACGGGCAGGACGTTTCGTCTATTCACCATCTTGGAACCTCTCGCGGAGCATGTGTCGGGCTTTCAGCCCTCCGTCTCTCTCCTACGGTTGTACCTAGGGCTTCCTGCCCCAGCGGGCGAGCCCGCCGGGAACCCCGTCCGCCCTAGGCTGTTATGTTGCGCGCCTTCGGCGCTCTTTGCGGCGGACTGGAGCGCGAGTCCGCCGCTGGTTGGTGTCTATGCGGATGTACCGGCTTTGGGGGTGAGCCAGAACTCGGTGTTGTGGTGGTGCTCGTAGCGGTCGAGGTCGGCGGCGTGGCGGAGGGTGAGGCCGATGTCGTCGAGGCCGTTGAGGAGGCAGTATTTGCGGAAGGGGTCGATGTCGAAGTGGGCGTGGAAGCCGACGGGGTCGGTGACGGTCTGGTCGGTGAGGTTGATGGTGATTTTATAAGGCTGTTTCCCCTTTTCTAACCAGTCCGGATCATCTTCATCCAACCCTGACGCGTCGAACTTCGCCGGCCACTCACTGGCGCGCTTTAGAAGAGTTTGGGTCTCCTCTTCGGTGAGGCGGGCGAGGATGATGCCGTTTTTGCCGGCGTTGGAGTAGAAGATGTCGGCGAAGGTGGGGGCGATGACGGCGCGGAAGCCGAACTGGTTGATCGCCCAGGCGGCGTGTTCGCGTGACGACCCGCAGCCGAAGTTGCGTTCGGCGATGAGGATTTGGGCCTGGCCGTCGCGGTACTCGGGGCGGTTGAGGACGAAGTCGGGATTCTCGGCGCCGGAGTTAGGGCCTTCCTGGATGCGGCGCCAGTCGAAGAAGAGGAAGTCGCCGTAGCCGGTGCGCTCGATGCGTTTGAGGAACTGCTTGGGGATGATCTGGTCGGTGTCGATGTTGGGGAGGGGGAGGGGGGCGGCGGTGGAGGTGAGGATGTCGATGGGGGTCATGGCTTTAGCTCTTAGCTGTTAGTTAGAGGTGGCTGGGTTGGGTTGAGTCGTTACCCCTCTGGTTCCGCGGGACGGCGAGGCGGGGTTCGTTGACCAGTTATCCGTCACGAGTTGTGAGTAACGAGTTAGGAGCTAGCGGCTAGGAGCTAATGGCTTCGTTCTCGAAGTGCCATTGGCGGATGTCGGTGAGGTGTCCGGTGATGGCGGCGGCGGCGGCCATTTGGGGGCTGACGAGGTGGGTTCGGCCGCCGCGGCCCTGGCGGCCTTCGAAGTTGCGGTTGGAGGTGGAGGCGCAGCGCTCGCCGGGTTGGAGGATGTCGGGGTTCATGCCGAGGCACATGGAGCAGCCGGGCTCGCGCCAGTCGAAGCCGGCTTCGGTGAAGATGCGATCGAGGCCTTCGAGTTCGGCCTGGCGTTTGACGCTTTGGGAGCCGGGGACGACCATGGCGCGGACGGTGGTGGCGACGTGGTGGCCGCGGACGACGTGGGCGGCGGCGCGGAGGTCTTCGATACGGGCGTTGGTGCAGGAGCCGAGGAAAACGGCGTCGACTTTGATGTCGGTGATGGGCACACCGGGTTGGAGGTCCATGTATTCGAGGGCGCGGGTGAAGGATTTGCGGTCGGCCTCGGTGAGGGCGTCTTCGGGGCTGGGGACGCGGGACTCGATGGAGGTGACCATGCCGGGGGAGGTGCCCCAGGTGACACGGGGGGCGAGGGTGGCGGCGTCGATGGTGAGCTCGCGGTCGAAGTTGGCTCCGGGGTCGGTGGTGAGTTGAGACCAGTGTTGGACGGCCTTTTGCCAGGCGTCGTCGACCGTGGCTTTGGACCCCAACCTATCCGACGGTGAGGCTGTCGGAAAGGATGGGGCACCCGGGTTGGCGACTAGCGCGGTTCCGGGGGAGAAGGGGCGGCCCTGGAGGTAGGCGAAGGTGGTTTCGTCGGGGGCGATCATGCCGGCGCGGGCACCGGCCTCGATGCTCATGTTGCAGACGGTCATGCGGCCTTCCATGGAGAGGGCGCGGATGGCGGAGCCGGCGTATTCGACGACGTGGCCGGTGGCTCCGTCGGTGCCGATGCGGCCGATGATGTCGAGGACGATGTCTTTCGCGGTGACGCCGAAGGGGAGGTCGCCTTCGACGTTGATGCGGAAGGTCTTGGGTTTGTCCTGGGGTAGGGTCTGGGTGGCGAGGACGTGCTCGACCTCGCTGGTGCCGATGCCGAAGGCGAGGGCTCCGAAGGCGCCGTGGGTGGAGGTGTGGGAGTCGCCGCAGACGATGGTCATGCCGGGCTTGGTGAGGCCGAGCTCAGGGCCGATGATGTGGACGATGCCCTGGTTGGGGGACTGGACGTCGAAGAGCTCGATCGCGAAGTCGTGGCAGTTGCGGCGGAGGGCGTCGACCTGTTTCGAGGCGATCTGGTCGGCGATGAGGAGGCGGTCCTGGACGGAGGTTGTGGGTACGTTGTGGTCGACGGTGGCGACGGTGCGATCGGGGCGGCGGACTTTGCGGTTGGCGAGGCGGAGGCCTTCAAAGGCCTGGGGGGAGGTGACCTCGTGGACGAGGTGGAGATCGATGTAGAGGAGTGAGGGCTCGTTGGCGGGTTCGGCGACGAGGTGAGCCTGCCAGACCTTCTCGAACATGGTGCGGGGGGCTGGGGTGGCGGAGAGCGGTGCGGTTTCGGGTGTGGTTGCGTTCGCGGTCATGGGTTTGCCTTGGGTGCTGTTTGAGCGGGTGTTGCTTGGGGAGTGGACGTTGGGGAGGCGGTGGTGGTTTCGGCGGGGAGGTTGTTGTGGGCGCCGACAGACGAGGGCGAGAGGGTGTGGGGGGCGCCGTCGGGGTCGACGAGGAAGACGCGGGTGATGTTCTGGAGGTCGGTGGAGCCGGAGGAGGGGATGGAGGTCCAGCGGGCGATGGAGCGGGTGAGCGCGGCGGGGATGCGGGCGGGGTCGAGGGGCTGGTTGGGGAAGATCCAGAGGGTGTAGCTGGAGCTCTTGTCGTCGGTGGCGCGATTGTCGCTGATCCAGTCGATGGCGGCGAAGACGACGAGGGGCTGGGGGAGGGCGGTGTCGATCCAGAGGAGGCCGCGGTTGGGGCAGAAGTGGGCGACGCAGGCGTCGGCGTTGAGGTAGCGGCGGGCGTCGAGGATGACGCGGCCCGGGGGACCGGCGAGGAAGTCGAAGGCGGCGTCGGCGAGGGGCTTGCCCTCCCCACCGGGGGGGCCCCAGAAGGTCTGGGGCGCGGTGAGATTCCGCTTGAGGAAGGGCTTGAAGCGGGGGTCCTGGACGAGCCTGTTTTCGTCGCCGTCTGGGGTGGGCCGGGTGTACTCGGCCAGCCAGGAGATGTCGTCGGCGGGGTGGCGGCGGTGGAGGTTGACCTGGGGGGAGTGGATCTGGGCTGGCGCTGCGGCTGCGAGGAGCAGGAGGGCGGCGATGGCGAGATGGAGGGGGTGGCGCATGGGTGGTTGGGTGCAGAGAAGCAGGTTCAACCGCTTCGCTCCTGAATGACAAGCAAAAGAGCAGGCAGGGGCAACAGCAAGTGCAACGGCGAAGATAACAGCAACGGCAAGTGCAACGGGGAAGACAACAACACGGCAAGTGCAACAGCAGCGGCAAGTGCAACAGCCAATAGAGGGGTCCGTCACTTCGTTTACGATGACGGCAAACTGTATTGTTCAGGATCACGAACGCGGTGGCGAACGTGATGGCGAGGGTTAGACGGCGTGCATGGCTTGGCGGCGGTCGATGGATTCGGCCAGGGCCTGGTGGACGAGGCGGCCCATCTGTTTGGTGGTGACGGTGGCGCCGGAGTTTCCGCGAGCGATGTCGGCGGTGCGGTGGCCGGCGGTGAGGACGTGGTTGACGGCGGCTTCGATGGCCTGGGCGTCAGGCTCGAGGCGGGCGGAGTGGCGAAGGACCATGGCGGCGGTGAGGATGGCTCCGAGGGGGTTGGCCTTCCCCGTGCCCGCAATGTCTGGGGCTGATCCATGGACGGGCTCGTACAGGTTGACCTCGCCGCCGATGGTGGCGGAAGGGAGGAGGCCGAGCGAGCCGGTGATGACGGCGGCCTCGTCGGAGAGGATGTCGCCGAAGAGGTTTTCGGTGAGGACGACGTCGAAGTTGCGGGGGGTGTTCATGAGGTGCATGGCGAAGGAGTCGACGAGCTGGTGGTCTAAATTGACGCCTGGATACTCGCTGGCTATTTCAGAGACGGTGGCGCGCCAGAGCTGGGAGACCTCGAGGACGTTGGCCTTGTCGACGGAGGTGAGCTTGCCCCGACGCTCGGCGGCGAGCTCGAAGGCGATGCGGGCGACGCGGACGATCTCTCCGCGGGTGTAGCGCATGGTGTTGATGGCTTCGCCGCCGCCGGGGGCGTCGGTGTCGCGGTTCCACCAGCGGGGTGTGCCGAAGTAGAGGCCGCCGAGGAGCTCGCGGACGAAGAGGATGTCGGCGCCGTCGGTGACCTCGGGCTTGAGGGGCGAGCTGGCGGCGAGGGCGGGGTAGGCGACGGAGGGGCGGAGGTTGGCGAAGCCGCCGAGCTCCTTGCGGATGCGGAGGAGGCCGGCCTCGGGGCGCTTTTCGGGGGGGAGCGCGTTGAATTTGTTATCGCCGACGGCTCCGAGGAGGACGGCGTCGGAGGAGAGGGCGAGGTCGAGGGTGGCGTCGGGAAGGGGGCTGCCGGTTTCGGTGATGGCGATGCCGCCGATGAGGGCCTCGGTGAAGGTGAAGGTGTGGCCGCCGAGCTCGCCGACAGCTTTGAGGATATTGACGGCTTCGGCGGTGACCTCGGGGCCGATACCGTCGCCGGGGAGGATTGCGATGTTCAGGTGCATGGAGGGGTCCTCACGGGAGAGAGAAAGATGTAAAGCAGGGAAAAACAGGAAAGACAGAAAACAAGGAAACAAAATAGAGAAAAGAACAACGAGCAGGGGAGCAGGACAGCTTAGTGGGTGGTTACGGGTGCGTCCTTGTGTTGCAGGAGAGCAAGGAGGTCCTGGTCGTAGATGAGTTTTTTGCGGTCGGCTAGCTCGGTGAAGCGCTGGTAGACCTCGTCGAGTTGGTCTCGGGTGAGGGTGTGGCCCAGGGTGGCGAGGCGGTCGGCGAGGGCGCGGCGGCCGGAGTGTTTGCCGAGAACGATATTGGTGGCGCCGGCGCCGACGCTTTCGGGGGTCATGATCTCGTAGGTGAGGGGGTTGGCGAGCATGCCGTGCTGGTGGATGCCGGACTCGTGGGCGAAGGCGTTGGCGCCGACGACGGCTTTGTTGGGGGAGCAGCCGAAGGAGATCGACTCGCCGAGGATCTGGCTGGTGGGGTAGAGGCGGTCGAGCTTGAGGTGGTGGGTGTAGGGGAAGCGGTCGGGGCGGACGAGGAGGGCGGCGGCGATCTCTTCGAGGGCGGCGTTGCCGGCGCGCTCGCCGATGCCGTTGACGGTGCACTCGATCTGGCGCGCACCGCCTTCGACGCCGGCGAGGGTGTTGGCGACGGCCATGCCGAGGTCGTCGTGGCAGTGGGTGGAGAGGATGACCGAATCGATGCCGGGGACGGAGCGCTTGACGAGCTGAAAGAGGGCTCGGTACTCGTCGGGGGTGGTGTAGCCGACGGTGTCGGGGATGTTGATGGTGGTGGCCCCGGCGTTGACCGCGACGGTGATCATTTCGAGGAGGAAGGCGGGGTCGGAGCGGGTGCTGTCTTCGGTGGAGAACTCGACGTCGTCGACGAAGGTGCGGGCGAGTTGGACGGCGTCGGCGACCTGATCGAGGGCCTCGGCGCGGGTGATTTTGAGCTTGGCGGAGAGGTGGAGGTCGGAGGAGGCGAGGAAGACGTGGATGCGGGAGCTCGCGGCGGGTTCGACGGCGCGGGCGGCGGCTTCGATGTCCTCGCGTTTGGAGCGGGCGAGGGAGGCGATGCGGGGGCCGCGGACCTCGCGGGCGATCTCGCGGATGGACTCGGCGTCGCCGTGGGAGGCGATGGCGAAGCCGGCCTCGAGGATGTCGACGCCGAGGTCGGCGAGGGCGTGGGCCATGCGGAGCTTTTCGTGGCGGTGCATGGTGCAGCCGGGGGATTGCTCGCCGTCGCGGAGGGTGGTGTCGAAGAAGACGATCTGGTTTGGGTGAAGAGCCATCGCGATAACTTTACGCCTTTCGCTGGAGAGAAGAATAACGCAGCCTTATGCTGAAAGGTACTACTATTATTGCTGCTAATCCAAGCATTCGAGGCGGTACGGAAAAAAGACGGCGTAAGAAGCGAAGAAACAGAGGAGCGAGAGGAAAAAGAACGAAACAAGGGAGAGGGGATAAGGCGAGTGCGGGAGCGGCGATGGACCTGATGCAGTTGGAGACGTTTTTAGCGGTGGCGGAGGAGAAGAGTTTTTCGCGGGCCGCGGCGCGGCTGCACCGGACGCAGCCGGCGGTGAGCCAGGCGATTGCGAAGCTGGAGACGGAGCTGGGCGAGGTGCTGATCGAGCGCTCGACGAGGGACGCCTCGTTGACGGCGGCGGGCGAGGTTTTGCGGGAGTATGCGGCCAAGCTGCTGAACCTGCGGATGGAGGCGGCGACGGCCTTGGGTGAGCTGCGGGAGCTGCACCAGGGGCGGCTGAACATAGCGGCGAACGAGTACACGTGCCTGTACCTGCTGCCGCTGCTGCACGAGTACCGGAAGCAGCATCCGCGGATCAAGATCGCGGTGCAGCGGGCGCTGGCGAGCAAGATCTCGGACGAGGTGCTGCTCCATACGGTGGAGCTGGGAGTGATCTCGTTTCGGCCGGAGGATACGCAGCTGGCTTCGACGGTGGTGTACCGGGACGAGCTGGCGTTTGTGGTGAATCCGGCGCACCCGTTTGCGCGGGCGGGGAAGGTCTCGATCCGGCAGCTGCGGGCGCAGAACTTTGTGGCGCATAATATCCCGTCACCGCAGCGGCAGAGGGTGATCCAGGCGTTTCGGCGGCACAAGACGCCGCTGGAGATGGGGGTGGAGCTGCCGTCGCTGGAGGCGATCAAGCGGTTTGTGGAGATGGGCAACGGGGTGGCTCTGGTGCCGGGGCTGACGGTGCGGCCGGAGTTGAAGGCGGGAACGCTGGTGCGGGTGGAGGTGGCGGAGCTCGAGATGGCGCGGCGGCTGCGGCTGGTGTACCGGAGGCAGGCGACGCTGTCGCATGCGGCGCTGGCGTTCCTGAAGGTGGTGGAGGCGTACGCCGTGCTGCATGGGGATCCGTTCTGCTATGTACGGGAGCGCGAGGGTTAGGCGCGAGCGAGGAGCGGGCGGGCGGAGCTTGACGGAAGGCTGGGGAGATTTGGGGCGCGCGAGCGAAACATTCCCCCGCAGAAGCGGTTTGAGCAGGTAGGAGTTCGCCGGCTGGGCTGGTGGACGAAGGAGAGACACGATGGCTGCACAGTTTGGGATGTTTGGACGAGGAGTGGCCGCGGCAGCGGTTTTGAGCCTGGCGATGGGCGGGATGGTGGCGGTGGCGCAGGAGAGTGGCGCACCGGCAGCGACGCAGCAGGACCAGGGAGGGCGGCAGCACACGGGCGAGGCGCATGGACGCGGCGGGCCGGAGCGGCAGGTGGAGATGCTGACGAAGCGGCTGGACTTGACGCCGGACCAGGTGACGCAGGTAAAGGCGATCGAGGAGGATGCGAAGACGCAGGCGCAGGGGCTTCGATCGGACACGGCGATCTCGCAAGGGGACCGGCACGCGAAGATGCGGAGCATCCACGAGGCGGCGATGGTGAAGGTCCGGGCGGTGCTGAACGACGAGCAGAGGGCGAAGCTGGACGCGATGGTGTCCCAGCATCGCGAGCATAGGCGGCACGGCGAAGGGAGTGCGCCGCAGCCTCCGCCGGCGTAGAGGGTGCAGGGACTATGGCGGGAGAGGGCGACTGGAGACGGTGACTGGGGACGGTGACTGGGGCCGGGCCGGGGATGACCTCCGGCCCGTTCTGCGTGAGGCGGGCGAACGGCTGGCTCGGCGGTGTGCGGGTACAATAGATCAAACGATGCCGTGCTTTGCTCCCATGGTTCCGAGGATGTTTTTCGGCAGGTTTGCAGGGCCGCGGAGGAACCACAAGAGGTGTACCAAAGAATGATGAAGACGATGGTTATGGGTGTGCTGATGGCTTCAGCCGCCGCCGGCGTAGCGCAGGAGAGCCGGATGGATGCGAGCGTGAGCGTTACGACCGTGATCACGCCGCAGGTAAACTCGAACGGAATCCAGGTAAACGCGACGAAGCCGAAGCCGGTTGGCTTCTTGGGCAGCTACCGTTACATGCTGACACCCCGAAGCGCGCTCGAGGCGAACTACACGTTTTCACAGAACACGTTCAAATACAATACGAACTTTCAGCCGAATATCCGGATTCACACACGCCAGCAGGAGATCTCGGTGGCGTATGTGTATAGCTTGAACTTCCGGAACTTCAGTCCGTTTGCCGAAGGGGGTGTCGGTGCGCTGATCTTTTCGCCACTGCGGGACTTTCAGACGAACCAGTTTTCGACCAGGCGAAACACGAATCTGGGCGGGTTGTTCGGGGTGGGGGTCGCGTATGAGCTGAGCCCGAGCTTTGACATTCGGGCGGAGTATCGAGGCTTCGTCACCAAGGTTCCCGATTTCGGTCTGCCCGGGGACATCATCCGGACGAACCGGTATACGGTGTTTATGACCCCGGCGATCGGGGTTGCGTACCACTTCTAATTTTTGCTCGTTGTGCGGAGAGGCCTCGGCGATTGCCGAGGCCTTTGTGTTGCTGCAGATAACAGGGGCTCAACGTTCTAGCGGAAGTGGTAGGCGGCTCCGAAGGAGAAGAGCTCCGGGGTGAGGCCGTTGGCGGGGCCGGTCTCGATGCCGCGAAAGCCGGGCCACTTCTGGTACTCGAAGTCGGCTCTCACGTAGAGCCATGGCCTGAGCTTGATGTCGGTTCCGACGCCGCCGGCGTACAAGTTGTAAGCGAGGTTGGAGCGGGCGACGTTCTGCGGGGCGGGCGGGGGATTGGCGGGGTAGTTGAAGACGCCGCGGCCGAACATGACCTTGACATAAGGGACAAAGGGACCGTAGGTGCGGAAGTAACGGGGTCCGATCTCGTAGGTTTTCTCGTAGAGGGGGGAGTCGGGGGCTGAGACCTTGTGGAAGTTTGCTTCGACCCCGAAGTGCCGGCTGAAGTCGAAGTCTCCGTAGATGTTGAAGCCTTTGAAACGCTTTCCGTAGTCGGATACGGCTGTGGTGTAGCCGGCACCGAGGAGCAGGTCTCCGGAACGCGAAGCGGTGGGCGTCGCCTGGGCGAAGAGGCGGGGCGTACCGACGAGAAGTGTGAGCAGGATGAGGATCCTTGTTAGCACGAGCGTCTCCCTGAGATGGCTGCTGCAATCCTGTATCGGCTGGCCGGATGGCGTAAAGGTCCATGGGGGTGTCGGAAGCCGGTGAAGGCACTCCATTGAGGATATCGGAAGTCAGGCCGGAAGTTTATATTTTTGAGTGGGTTAAGTGTGATTGGAGGGAGGCAATTTCCGGGCCAATGTGTTGGTGGGGGACATGCCCCGGGGTCAATAGCCGGTCAACTTTTGACAAGGAAATGGTCTCCTTCCCTGTGGGAACGAGACCATTTTGCTTGGGACTGTTGGGTATGGAGATGCCCGGGCGAGTGGAGGTGCTCCCTCGCCCGGGCCGGTTACTGCTGGGGCGGGGTTGCGGGCTGTGCCGGCGGGGCGGCGGTCGTGTCGGCTGCCGGGGCAGCGGCCGCGGTTGCGGGTGTGGTTGCGTCGCCGGCGGGGGCTGCTGCCGTGGGGGTCTGGGTGGCCGGGGCTGCTGCCGGATCGACAGGGGGCTTGTAGTAGCCGAGCTTCAGGTAGACAGGCTCGACCTCGAACGGCATCTTGTCGGCGGCGGTGAGCAGGGGTTCGAAGGCGGAGTGCATGGTGATGACCTGGTCGGTCCAGGGATCGAAGCGGAGGAAGCTCGAGAGCGGCATGGCTGCCTGCTGTTTGAGATCCTTCATATCGAGCTTTGGTCCTTTGCTGACCAGCGCCTGCATCCAGAAGGTAGAGTCGTTGTCGCTCTTGACGAGACCGTCGCCGAGCATGGGCTCGTTGAGGGCCTTAAGGGACTTGACCCGGGTCTGGAGCTGCTGGAGGTAGAGGCCGAAGTACTGCTGGCCGGGCTCAAGCTCCTTTGCGCCGAGCAGCTCGATGGCTTTCTTGGCGGCTGCCGTGTTGTCGGCGTCCGTGTGGTGCATGGGGATGCGGTTGAAGACGGAGTTGGTGGGGAAGAGAAGGCGGTCGTTGAAGGCGTACTTGGTGTCGAGCCGATGGCCAAGGATGATGTGGGCGAGCTGGAATGCGAGGATGGCGTTGAGGTTGCCCATCTGCTGGGCGCCATCCTGGGTGACGACGCCGGTGGTGTCGAGGAGGCTCTTGGAAAGGACGATGGTGTTGCCGATGGCGGAGGACTCGAGAGGCTCGGTAAGGAGGGTGCGGCAGCGAACCGGGCGCGACAGGGTGATGTTGTTGTAGGCGAGGATGTTTCCGGCGAGGGCTTCGAGAGTTTTGTCGAACTCGCTGGGGGCGTCGAGGAGGCCGGCCTGGAAGAGGCGCTCGACGACGTTGTCCTCGGCCTGCTGGACCCAGGCGCGCTGGGCGCCGAGGGGGCTGACATCCTGCGCGTCATTGGAAACGTCGGTGGCGCCGACGACGTCCATGGAGGTGTTCTCGGACTCAGGCGGCGGGACCTTGAGGACGTATCCCCAGACGTGGTTGATGGCTTTGAATTTGAGGGTGCGCGACGAGCTTCTGGGGTCGCTCTCTTCGACGTAGAAGGAGGTGGGCAGCCAGAGGTTGGGTTGGACGTTGGTGCGCCAGCTGTCGAAGTGGTAGAACTCGCGAATAGCCTCTTCGGTGCCGGCGAAGTCGCCGTTGAAGCGAACGACGTTGCCGCCGCGGGTTTCGATCCAGATACGTCCGAAGAAGCGGCCGGTGGTGCTTCCGCCGAGCGAGAGTTTGCCCTTGGTGGGGAGGGGAGCGACGTCAAAGACCGCGGTTGGGGTGCTGCCGAGAAAGTCGTTGCGGACGTAGCTGAAGACGTAGTGCTGGCGATCGAAGTTGTTGGAGTCCATGAGCAACATCTGGACGAAGCCGGACTCGTGGAAGTTCAGGTGCAGGCTGTTGCCGAGGCCGGTGATGTAGGAGGCGGAGTGCTTGAAGCGGCCGAGGCCGAACCTGCCGCCGCTTTGGGTGCCGTGGGCGGTGTCTTCGTTGACCTGGTATGCGTTGTCGCCGATGATTTTGGAGAACTGGACGCGGCCGAGGAAGTGCTGATCGGACTCGGGGACCTGGCTGAGGAGGGGATCGGGGCGCATGTTCTGGATATAGGTTTCGACGAGCGGAGCCCGATCCTTGACCGTCTTGACGACCTCTTTTTCACGCCCGATGGACTTGTCGATGAGGGCGTTCTGGTTGGCCGTGAGTTTGCGCGAGGGGAGTGCGCTATCCTCAACCTTCTTTTTCTTACCCAGCAGAGGGATGCTGGCCGCACCTGCAGGAAGGGTAACGAGGGCGAAGGTTGCCAGCGCCAGACCGGCGATATGGGATTTCCGGAAGATCATGATTACGGCTCCTGCGCTGAATCTTTTGAATCCAGCGTATGTGACTGATGCTACTTCATTTGTAAGCGGCCGGACAAAGTCTAACCGGCGAGCTGGAAGGCTACGTTGACGACCCCTTCCCAATCGATGGGGAGGCCGGAGGCGTCGGTGGCGGGCTGAAATCGGGTTGCCTGGACAGCGGCGCGGGCGGACTCGTCGAGACCGTGGCCGAGACCGCTGGTGACGCCGAGGACCTGGACGCTGCCGGAGGAGGAGACGCGCAGGCGGACGGAGACGGTTCCCTCGAGGTGGAGCTTGACGGCTTCGTCGGTGTATTGAGGGTGAGGTTTGAAAAGAACCTTGGGGCCGGTCCGGGCGACGTTGGAGGTGGGGGCCTGGGGCTTGGGCGCGGGTGGCGGCTGGTTCTGCCCGAGGTTGACTGGACCGGCGACCTTGCCGGTGGAGTTGAGCGGACCGGTGCCGCCGACGACACCGAGTTTAACGCCCTGGACGGCGTGGATTCCGTTTCCGGCCATGTTGGTGCCGGTGGGCGAGCCGTTGCCGAGCGAGACCTTGGTGGCGCCTGCGCCGGTGTTGGAGGCGGGCATGCCGGCCATGCCACGATTACCGAGGTTGATGGCGGAGGTAGCCGGGCGATTCGAGGGGGCGATAGGGTTGTTCTGCTGCCCGAGGGCAACGGGAGCGGGGTGGTTAGTGGCAACCACGGTGGCTGGAGCGGCCTGGCCCAGGTTGACGACCTTGGGAGCGGGAGGCGGCGTCACGAGCTTGGGAGGGGCGGGTGCGATGACCGGCGTCGGCTGGGTCATCTTGATCTCAGGCGGCTTGGGGAGGTCGGGAAGCTTGACCTCGGCGACCTTGATCTTGGGCGGATCGATCTTGATCTTGGGTGTGGGCGGAAGCGGCTTGGGGAGGATCTTGGGCTTCTCGGGCTCGAGCGGCTTGATGGGGATGGGCTCGGTGAGGGTGGTGAGCTTGACCCGGTGGTCCATGGTCTTCTTGGCGGCGGCGCCGATGATGATGACGACGAGCGCGATGATGATGTTGAGGGAGATGGAGGTGAAGAGCGACGCTCTGCTCTGCTGACCGTCGTTGAGCACACCGAAGTGAGCGAACTGCATGCTTTTCTGCGAGGCGGGATCTTCACTGCGAAGCGGCTTTGGCATAATGAGGTTTCCTTGAGGTGCCCCGTCTTGGGAGAGGCGAATGTGCACCGGCTCCTCGGAAGGCGGAACGAGTGCGATCAGGGAGGCTAAGGATCAGACTCCGAAAGGTGGTTCAAGGTGCAGACCGAGCTGGTATGGAACTTCTAGCTACTGCGCCACCAGTCTCTTAGGATATAGAAAGAGACGGGGGGAGCCTTGAAAAAGGTTGGTGCCGGGAGCAAGTCTTGCAAACGATTCCTAGGTACCTGGCGACTTCCTGTCCTCGCCAAAAGCGGATCAACGTGCAATCAGTGTGCCGTAGGCGGTCGGGCTTGACACTGGTACTTTGGTGGTAGCGGTGCTTACGAGGGGACACATGAAGGTTCTGATTACAGGTGGAGCGGGGTATATCGGCGGCACGGTTTCGCGTCTGCTGGTGGCGCAAGGCCATGATGTGACGGTGTTTGACAATTTTTGCCATGCGAAGGAGAGCGCGGTCGCAGACGGTGTGACGCTGGTCAAGGGGGAGCTTGCGGATCGCGATCTGATCGAGGGGACGCTGCGAGGGGAGGCCTTTGATGGTGTGATGCACTTTGCGGCGCTGATTGAGGCGGGCGAGAGTATGAAGTGTCCGGAGGCTTACTTTCGTAACAATTCCGCGACAACGCTGACGCTGCTGGAGGCGATGCTGGCGACAGGGCACAACAAGCTGGTGTTCAGCTCGACGGCGGCGTGCTATGGGGAGCCGGAGACGGTGCCGATTCTGGAGGACGCGAAGCTCCAGCCGACGAATCCTTATGGGCAGAGCAAGCTGCTGGTGGAGCAGATGCTGACCTGGATGAACCGCAGCCATGGGTTCCGGTATGCGAGCCTGCGGTACTTCAATGTGGCCGGTGCGATCGAAGGGTATGGCGAGGCGCACGAGCCGGAGTCGCACCTGATTCCGCTGGTGCTGGATGTGGCGCTGGGGCGCAGGGCGAGCATCAAGATCTTCGGGAAGGATTACCCGACAAAGGATGGAACGTGCGTGCGGGATTACATCCATGTCGAGGATCTGGCTAGCGCGCACTTTCTGGCGCTCCATGCGCTGGAGAAGGAGACGCGGCTGATCTACAACATCGGCAACGGGCAGGGGTTTACAGTGCGCGAGGTGATCGACTCGGTGAAACGGGTGACGGGCAGGCCGATCCGGGTCGAGGAGTGCCCGGCGCGGGCGGGCGACCCGGCGGTGCTGGTGGCGGGCTCGGAGAAGATCAAGGCGGAGCTTGGATGGAAGCCGAGGTTCGCGGACCTTGATGCGATTATCGCGAGCGCGTGGGCGTGGCACCAGCAGAGGTACGCAGCGTGATCGCGATGATGTTGCCGGCGGGTGAGGGCCCGATGTCCATGGCGCAGAGCATGTTTCACCTCTCGCTGCCGGTGATCGAGAAGATCCTGCGGCCGATGATTGTTTACCTGTGCCTGATCTTTTTTCTGCGGCTGTTTGGAAAGCGTGAGCTGGCGCAGCTGAATCCGTTTGACCTGGTAGTTCTGCTGAGCCTATCGAACACGGTGCAGAACGCGATCATCGGGGATGACAACTCGATCACGGGGGGCTTGATCGGGGCGTTTTCGCTGCTGACAATCAACTGGCTGCTGATGCGGTTTCTGTATCGCGTTCCGAGGATCAATGCGGCCCTGGAGGGGACGGAGACGGTGCTGATCCGGCATGGGAAGATGGACGTCCAGGCGATGAAGAAGGAGACGCTGACGGAGCTGGAGCTGCTGTCGGTGCTGCACAAGCAGGGTCTCGACTCGTTTGAGCAGGTGGAGCGGTGTGTGCTGGAGCCGAACGGAACGTTCTACGTCGAGCCGATCAAGCCGAGCGTGGAAGACAAGCAGCGTGCGGATATTGCCGAAGCGGTGCGGGCGCTGACCATCGAGGTGCGGGAGCTGCGGGCGAGGCTGGCGGGGCAGCAATAGCGGCTTAGTGAGCCAGGGCTTTCTGCACGGCGGCGCGGAAGCGCTCGGGTGGGTCTGGAAGGACGGAGTCCTTGACGGCGGCGCGGTATCCGCCCATGTAGATGGAGTACATGACGGCCAGGGCGCAGCCGACGCCAAAGGCGAAGCCCAGGAAGAAGCCGATGGCAGCGGTGGCGGTGAAGCTCATGGTGGGTTAGCGCGCTGCGGGGGTGGTGGGCGACGGTTGGGCGGGCGTCCCTGCGGCGGGGGCGGGGGTGGCTGCGGCGGGGGTGGTGAAGAGTTTGAGTGCGTTCTGGATGGTGTAGCGGAGGCCCAGCTTGCGGGGAGGATCACGACGATCCAGGCGGCGGCGATCAGGAGCGGTGAGGTTTGTCGGGTGGTGACGGGGCTTGCCATGGTGTGAGTCCTTTTTGGCTGCGGGTCGGTCTGTGGGTTGGTCTGCGGGTCGGTCTGTTCGCTTCGGTGTGGGGCGGGTTGGTGGGCAGCGGCGCGGCCTAGTGGGCGGCGCCGGCGGCTTCGGTTTGGGGAGCGCCTTTGAGCCAGAACCTTTCGCTGACGGGACGAACGAGCAGGTTGGCGATGAAACCGACCACGAGGAGGCCGCACATGATGTGGAGGATGACCGGGTAGGCCGCTTCCTTGGGCATCTTGTTGGCGACGTAGTGGTCGAGGATGCCATTGACGATGAGCGGGCCGATGATGCCGGCGGCGGACCAGGCGGTGAGCAGACGGCCGTGGATAGCGGAGACGTTGAAGCCGCCGAAGAGGTCTTTGAGGTAGGCGGGGATGGTGGCGAAGCCTCCGCCGTACATGGAGATGATGACGGCGGCGACGAGGACGAAGAGGGGGACGGAGTTGAGGTGGTCCTGGCGGGTGAGCGGGAGGAAGAAGAAGAGGGCGGCGCCGAGGACGAAGAAGATGGCGTAGGTGCCTTTGCGGCCGATGAAGTCCGAGGTGGAGGCCCAGAAGAAGCGGCCGGCCATGTTGAGCAGGCTGAGGAGGCCGACGAAGCCGACGGCGGCGACGGCGCCGATGTGGCCCTTGAAAAAGTCCTGGATCATGGGCGCGGCCTGCTCAAGGATGCCGATGCCGGCGGTGACGTTGGTGAAGAGGACGATCCAGAGGAGCCAGAACTGCGGTGTGCGCCAGGCCTCGGTGACGGCGACGTTGTGGGTGGAGATGAGGGCGGACTGCTTGGTGGAAGGGACGTAGCCGTCGGGCTTCCAGCCGTCCTGCGGGACACGGATGGTGAAGACGCCGAACATCATGAAGGCGAAGTAGAGCGCGCCCATGGTCATGAAGGTGAAGGGGATGGAGGGCTGCCCATGGGCCTTGTAGAAGGCCATGAGCTGGTTGGCGAGGGGGCCGCCGATCATGGCGCCGCCACCGAAGCCCATGATGGCGAGGCCGGTGGCGAGACCGGGGCGGTCGGGGAACCATTTGATCAACGTGGAGACAGGAGAGATGTAGCCGAGGCCGAGACCGACTCCGCCGACGACGCCGTATCCGAGGTAGATGAGGGCGAGCTGGTGGGTGCTGACGCCGACGGACGCGATCAAGAAGCCCGCGCTGAAGCAGAGGGCGGCGTAGAACATGGCGCGGCGTGGGCCGGCCTTTTCGAGCCAGGCGCCGAAGAGCGCGGCGGAGATGCCGAGAAAGGCGATGGCGATCGAGAAGATGTAGCCGATTTCCTTGAGGTTCCAGGCGCTGCCGTCGGCGGCGTGGAGGGCGAGCAGGGGGTTCTTGAAGACGGAAAAGGCGTAAACCTGGCCGATGGAGAGGTGGATCGCGAGGGCGGCGGGCGGGACGAGCCAGCGGCTGTATCCGGCGGGTGCAACGGAACGATCGCGATCGAGGAAGCTGAGTGCCATGGGAGCTCCTGGGTAACCCTTGAGGGGAAAGGCCCGAGTGTCGGTGTTTGCTGGGTTGACTGAATCTTTGCTCAGTGCGCGGCCAAGCATATCGTAAACGTGCGCGTGCGGATAGGTCACTTGCGGGGGAGGGCGGTTGCCGCGAGCGTGTGGGTAGGGTAGCGTTTCCTGAGCGCGCCGTTGGGTTGGATGCGGCGACCGGAGGACGACGTTGACGCCCCACGAGAATCTTAGTTCCAGTTTGCAGGAGAGCCGGGTGTTTCCGCCGCCGGCGGAGTTTGCCGCGAAGGCGCGTGTCGGGACGCTGGAGGAGTACGAGCGGAGGTATCGCCGGAGCGTAGAGGAGCCGGAGGCGTTCTGGGCGGAGGCGGCGGGGGAGCTGGAGTGGTTTCAGCCGTGGGAGACGGTGCTCGAGGGTGCGGGGTCGGAGGCGAAATGGTTTACGGGGGGGAAGCTGAATCTGTGCCACAACTGCGTGGATCGGTATGCGCTGGGGGGCAAGCGCGACAAGGTGGCTCTGCTGTGGGAGGGGGAGCCAGGGGAGGTGC
>JAABUQ010002742.1_pt1 | contig 34017 bp, 17 predicted proteins | sample 5560001 | NCBI WGS metagenome assembly JAABUQ01 (sample SAMN10711888, study PRJNA513371) | rock metagenome | isolation source: Antarctica rocks | place: Antarctica: Victoria Land, Finger Mt nord | collected 2015-12-18
CTAATTAATGTGTAAATCTTTGTTTAACAAGTTTATGTTAATAATATCTAATCTCTTGATTAACAATGTTGTCGAAAATAATATCTATTATTCTTAAGATTAAAGAATAAGAGCAAAAAGCAAAAGCAAAAGCGAAAGAAGCAATCAAGTAAATAAAGAGAAAAATTGTGTTTAATTGTTGTTTGTGAAATAAATTAATTCACAATTAAGTTTCGCATTTTCACAAATTATATCGATAAAATTTAAGTATTGCTTTGTTCGTTCGATAAATAAATTAATATTAACGCGTTTATAAATCTTGTTTTATGCTTTTGTTACAACATATATAAGTAGAAAAATAAATAATTTTGTGAATTTAATTGTAATCTAAATTTATAGCAAATAAAATTAAGAAAAACAATAATTTTAATAAATCGAATTTTATTCGATTCTTTATGTCGCGTAAAGTCGAAGAGTTATCTATAAATATTTAGTCAAATCTAATTTTCTAATAATTTTAATTTAATTTTGAATAAAAAATTTTTCAATATCAAATAAAGATAGCACGTAATATGTCAAAATATTCGAGTTCGCTTTTTTTCTTAATTGTGCGAGAATAACATCTATTTATTTAGTCTTATACGTTATAATTTATTATTATATAAATGCGCTAAATTACAATACAATTAGACTTAATGTATTATATAATTGCTTTCTTGTTGCGCATCGTCGAATATCAAAAAAAAAGTTTCTTAGATTAATTGTTTTAATAGTTGTTAGCAATAATATTGCAATTGAATTTGATACGTTCAACAAAATTGTTATTAAGCAACTTGTCGTTATAAATTGTTTATCTTTTTTTGAGAATAATTTTTGCAAGTTGATCTTATTTCTTTCTCGCAATACTTTTCGATTATTTTAATTGTTTTTACGTTATATTGAACGCAAATTAAACAAGTCGCAATTTATGTAAATTATCTCAATTTTAGTTTTTAATCAATTTCGTTAAAATTAACAACACAATTAGTAATTTAATAAGCGCTTAAATTCTATGCAATTTAGCTTTATTGCTAATATAAATCTCTAAAGTTAATAAGATGCATATGTTTTTAACGCGCTAATTTTACGACGTAATCGAATTCTCGCAAAGACAATTTTGCGTTACGCACATTTACTTATAATATATCTTGATTATTATTATTCTTATACATATTTTTAATTGCATTAATTTTCGTTTGTCTTATATTCGTTAATCGTCTAAACATAAGTTCGAATTAAGATTTTTATTCGCGAAAGTCGAGTTGTTATATTGATTGTCTAAACACAAGTTTAAATTAAGATTTTTATTCTCGAAAGTCAAGTTGTTATGTTAATTATTTAAACACAAATTTAAACTAAGATTTTTATGCGCAAAAGTCGAGTTGCTATGTTGATTGTCTAAACACAAATTTGAATTAAGATTTTTATTTGCGAAAATCGAGTTACTATGTTAATCTTCTAAACACAAGTCTAAATTAAGATTTTTATGCGCGAAAGTCAAGTTGCTATATTAATCGTCTAAACACAAGTAAATTCTAGAACAATTAAATCGCAATTTATTTTTATATTTCTTTTGTTTGTTAACAAAATATGTTTGTTTTTTCTCGATTTACAAGATGCATCAATATTGAACGTCTATAATTAATTCTACTTCGAATATATATATTATAAATGTTTTTATCTTTTTTTTGATAAATTTTCTTTTCGTCTTTTGTTGTTTATATATATAATCGAATTAAAGTGCGAATGCGTTCTACGAGATAACTTTGTAAATTTCAAGTAAATAAAAAGATCAAACGTTTATAAAACGTTCGAATTAAATTTTCAAAATCTTTGACATAATTTGTTGCGTTCGAATTGAATTTTCAAGATTTCTAACATAATTTGTCGCGTTCGAATTGAATCTTCAAGATTTCTAACAAGAGAAACAAGACAAAAGTTGAGAACAATAAAACTTATCTTATCTTGCTATTTTATTCGATCAAAATAAATTGAGAAAAAAGTATTATTTAAGCGAATTTCGAACATTAATTGCAATTAACAATGTCAATAAATTAACAAAGCATTAGATAGAGCTTGAAAAAAGGTAACAAATGCGAAGCTAATAATAAATAATATATTCTTAAATTCGAAAATAATTGATTGCGAACTTTTGAGAGCGCTTAAGAGACACTAAATAAAGTTAGCATTTGCGTTTTGTTATTAAGATATATTAATAATGTCTTATATTAACAATGTCGTAATTAAAATTGTGTATAAATTAATTGCGAAAAATAATCGAAACGCGCATTATATAAATGTTGTCTCTTTAACATAAAACATCTTAATGTCGTTTATCTTAAATTATCGAAAAAGTCGCAAAAGCGATAATGCAAGTCAAGATATATTTATTTATAAATATACTAGCTTAATAATAACTAGTCGTAAATATATATTTGCTATCGAAAAAATAAAGAGAATCTAAAAAAGAAGTAAATTCTTTATTATAATAGACAACAAATTATTGTTATTTCTACGTTATTAAGAAAAAGAATAAAAAATAAATAGCGACGTAAAGTAAAAAGAATCGTAAAGATTTTTCAAGCATTTAACGCGAGCTTAGACGTCGTTTTACTTTCTTTTATAAACAATATACAAAATTGCGTTATATTATTAGCGTTAATTCTTGTTCGATTAATACGTTAATAGCTTATTAATTACGAAATAAAAAGATAACTCGCGAACGATTCGAAATAGCTTAGCAAAAAAGATTTAACAAAGACTTGAGCGTAACAAGTAACGTACAAATATCAAAAATAAACGCAAAGCAATTTAATTTTAATCGATTTGTCAAAAAGTTTTAACTTGAAAGCGCAAATCGTTCGCGATTATTGTTGACAATTCGAAATTATATATAATTACGCGAGTTTGTTTTTCGATACAACGCAACGTCGTATAAGATTTGCTTTTTCGATTTTTATATTCTTAATAATTTTATATTTATTATCTAAAATAAAAATTCGAAACTTCGAATATAATTGACTTGAATCGAAAGTTGCAAACGATGCAAGAGTTAATAATTTAAGTTCAAAAATATATACTATAATATGCGACTTTTGTTCGCGATAAAAGATGTCAATATTTAATAACAATTGTTTAACAAAAGCGAATTTAAGAATAAGCAAAGACTTGTCGTATTGCAATAAAGATATAAATTGTACATTAAAACTTAATCTTCGAGATAAAAAAATTAAGAACAAATATTTTATAAAATTTAACAATATCTTTACGCAATAACGCGATAATGTTTTTAATTACAATATTGTTACGCGACGTTGCTTAAGTTTTATAAGACATTTTTAAAATATCAAATTAAACAAGCTGTATTTGCGATAAGTTTTGCATCTAAGAGTAAATTTAACAATCAAAATGCATCAATAAATTTAATTCGTAATTTTACACTTTGCGATTAATGTTTGCATTTAACAAAATTAAATAATATTAATTCGTTACTTTTGATCTTTTATAATTAACAAAGACTTTCGACGACGAGTTAATAGTAAAATAACGCATCGAAAGTCGCAAAATTGAGAGTAAAAAAGAACGAAAAGCTAATTCGATTATTTGACTTAAATATTTAACGAAGAAATTACGTCTAACAAAGAAGAAAATAAATTTTATAATAATCGTTATGTAGCGATTTAGATGCAAAATCGAAGATGTTAAAATTTAATCTAATTTGTTGCATCAATAACGTTATAAACATTAATGTAAATGCTCGTTCGTAATTAAATAAGCAAAATAGCATCGTACGAAATTGACTTAACTTATTCTCTTTTCTTGTTATCTTGTTAATTTAGAAATAAACATAATTTTTATTTAACCCATTCGAGAATATGCAAACTTAAAGTGTTTTTCGTTATATTAAAATTCTCGCATTATAATTTTTCCTTTTATTTAATTTTTATTAATTATTAAGAAGTTGACGTCAAGTTTCGTTTTATTATCTCTTTTGCGAAATTTCAACAATCAAGATTATTTCTTTGACGATATTTATTTTGTTCGCTTATTATCTTTAGACATCTTAATTTTTCTTGCGAACGTTCGTCGATCTCGCAAAATTAAATTTGAGAAAATAAAAAATATTACAAATTTAATATTAAGTTATAAGTTAACAATTGTCAAGTATCTAACTTTGTTAAGATAGCATTGCGATAAATTTGCAAAACAATATAACGAATTTCTTGATTACGTCTATAAGAATTTAATTAAGAAAAAAGAGTTTTCTCTTTTAATAAATTTACGAAAATTTATTATCGCATCTTATTGTAATTAATTTTGAGCAATAAATAAATTGCAATTCGAATTAGATGCATTAATAAAAAATAAAGTCTTCAAGAAATATTAGAAATTCTTAGAGATTATAAATTAATAAACTTTGATTAACTTCGAGAAAATTAAGAAGACGATAATTAAACATGCTTTTTGTTAACTAAAATTTATCGTTAGCATTAATTGCTTAAGACGTTAGAACAATTGCGACAAAAATATATTTAAAATTTAACTTTAACAATGTGGAAGCTATGTTATCTATTTTATCTTAACAAATCGAATAATTTTTAGTCGATTTTTGCTTTCTATCTTTACAATAACGACGTTTGTTAAAGAATAATTGATTCGCTATGCTTTGTTAATCTAATTATGTCTTATTGTTCAATTTAACGTTATATAAAAAAGTTAATGAATAAGATTAGAAAACGACTTAGATTAATAGAGAAACTTTTAATTACAATTTTAACATATAATAATTTCGATTATGCAAAAGATAGAAGAGATAAAACAATTAATAAGATAAAACAATTTAAATTTATTACGACAATTCTTATGTTTAAATCTTACGAGTTTAACTTAATTTCGCTAAGAAAGAAGACGTAAAACTCTTAATTTTATTCGCTTTCGATTCGACAACTTGTAATAAAGATCGAGAACGTCGAACTCAACATAGACATAAATAATAATCGAATTAATTAACATTATTCGATTGACGAAACAAATTTAATTGCGATATATTAAGATCGTTATACGAAATCTCTTTATAAATTCAAAGTATAAAAAGATAAAAAATAGATTTTTCTAATTGACGTTTATGTTATTTACTTAATTGTTAAGATTTTATCGAATTAAATATTATTTTATAAAGTTGATTTTCAAAAATAAAAGTACAACAATTAACAATATTAATATTATTAACGATCTTTATTTTACGTAGATTGAATTTAAGAATAACAACTTGTAATTCGACAATAACATGCGAATTTGCGCAAGTAATCTAAAGACTTATAAGAGAATAAAGTTAACAATAGTTTTGCGAAAATATACGTTCAAACTCTTCTTTAATAGATTTGACTAATTAATGTTAATAATCAAGTTGTAACATCTTAACTTCAATATAATGCAATTAATTTATTATATTTACTTCGATAACGCGCGTTTTAAAAACGAATTAAGTCTTTAATATGTAATTAACAAATAATAGCGCAAACGCGTTGTTTAATTCAACGACTTTTAGAATGTTAAAAGACTAATTTTACAAAGTTATAAATTTCGCACAATCGACATTATAATGCGTTTAACTTATTAAAAGAAGCACAATTTCAAGATTATTAACAATACTCTAATATAATTCAAATCTTATATTAAGAAGTTTATCGAATTTTGAATAAAATTATTTCGATATATAAAAGATTAACTTTACGAATTATTATTTGCGCAATTAATTGTCGCAATTTTATTAATTCTCGATCAAGAATTTCGAAATTATTAGAACTTTTGCAATTATGTAAAACTATATATAACACTTCGATATATTATTAAATACGCGAACATCAAATTTTTAAAACACATTTTTCGAAAAATTGCGATTGTTTTTTAGACGAAAACGACAAATACGTCAAACTATGCTTAAACATTATTGCGCGTATTTTATATAATCGACATATTAACGACGTTAAAGAAATTGCAAGATGCAATGTTAACTAACAATTTAATAAATCTTCAAAATCGAGAAGACTTTAATTTCGAGATAAATTAATTGTTAAAGTTATTAAACTTGAATTTAAAAACATTCTAAAAAGAACGTTCGATATTTTCTTAAAACAACGACGAGCTACTTAAGAATTAAGCATTTACGAATTTATATTTGTTGAAACTCAATTTATCTATAAAGAAATTGTTTAAAATCGTCAAATCGAACAAACATTTAAAAAAAATTAATTCGAAAAATATATAAAGCATAACATTGCATCTAGCAAGAACGTTATTAATCAAAAAGTTTATTAATCGATATTTTAAAAATTCTATTATAAATTTATATATAACGAACATTGTTAAATTGAGCGAAAACGACGCTAAATATAATTGTTAGTATTAAATAAAATTCTTTATTACAACAAAGAATATAAACAATAATAAGATTTTAAAAACTAAATACGCAAACAACAACAACGAATTTAAATTTAAGAAGACTCTAAATTTAAATAAAAGCTTTCAATTTCTCTCAATTCTTAACGTATTGCTATCGCAAATATTTGATAATAAAAAATGCGCATTCTAGTTTCTTTTACAATCTCTCAAATTTATATTTGCACAATTTCGCTTATCGCGATTATCGCGCTTATCTCTATTAAGATTTGTCAAATTGTCAGAATCGTATTGCGTGCGTTTGACAATCGAACTAAGTTAATAATTATTCAAGTAGCTTAATCTCTTTCTTTGTCTCTTAATCTTCATTTGTTCTTCGACGACAATAGATTTTTATTAATATTTTTTAAAATTTTTCTTAGCGACTCTTGTCTTCGAATTCTAAGTGTTCTCGAAGACGTTTTTAAGAAATCTTTACTTCGTTTGTTTTTTAATGTTTGTTGATCTTTAATTTTTGACGCGACATTTTTTCTTATTCTTTGATTAACAAAACTCGCATTTATCGATTTTGCATTTGTTTTTTGCTTATTCTTTTTTTTTCGTTTCTTGTTATTTTTTGTTAAAGATTCGTAATTAATCTTGATTAAATAGAAAGTTCGTTGTAATTGAAAAATTACAACAACTTCGTTTATCGATTTTTCGTTTATTTTGTCTTTGTCGCGCAATCTCGTTGCAATTATTTTATTCGATTTAATATTTAACTATTAATTTTGTTTCAAAATCTTAAGCATCTTGACATTGTATTGCGTTGCGTTACTTTACACGTTTTTTATAATTTGCTTAAGAGTTGTTTTATTAATTACATATTCGTCTTAAATTATTAAATTCTTTAATATTTCGTTAAACATAATTAAGATTAAATGAAATCTAAAATAAGAATTAAGAAATATTGCACAAGTCTTTTACGTTCTTCAATTTTTTAATTGCTTCTTAAATTAGATTTTCTTTTTTAACATTTAAGTGTTCTAAATGTTAATTTTATTATGCAAGACGATAAGTGTTTGCTTATTCGAATTGCAATTTAAGCAACATAATTTAGATTAAATTTTGTTTTACTTTGCAAAACTTATGTTACTAATTATTTTTTCGTTGAAGTGTAACAATTCGATTCTTCGATAACAATCGTTTAAAACGTTAATTAGTTCTTATATACTCTTTTTGAGATCGCAACGACGTACAACATCTAACTTATTTATTGACTTAATCGCATTGTTTTTATTAAGATTTTATTCTAATTGAAAAGTGTTTTTATTAAGACTTATTATTCGATTACTAACGTTATTTTTTTCTTTAGATGCTTTGTCGTTAACATCATTTATTTCTTCGATAGTCGCGACAAAATTAACATTGACATATTTACGCTTTAAGAGCTCGAAATTCTATGCATTACTTTAAATATAATATTATAAAATATGCTTGCTTCTTGACGCATCAATTTGCGCGTTTAAGATGCTAATATATTTGATTAATGTTTTTGAACACAAGTTATTGAATAACTCGTCTAATATTTGAATTGTCTACTCTTATTTTATAGATTTTGATGCAAATTAAAATTCTAAAAAATAAACATAGATACAATCTTTTTTTAAAAGTACGTTAAATACGTTTCTTGTTATTCTTAATTATCGACGCTATTAAAAAAAGCACTTATTGAATAATTTTCTTCAAATATTCGAGTTTTCTTATTTATTGTCAAAAAAACTCGCAAGCTTAAAGCATCAAATTAATGCTATTTATATATATTATCGTTTTTAATATATCGAATGCGCTTTGCAAGATATTCGATAAAAAAAATTAAAAATTTAATAAATTTTTGATTGTCTTCTTTATCTCGATACATTGCGAAAATATTTTAGAGCGATTTAATAATGTTTGCAACACTTTAATTTATTCGTCAAATTTATATTAATTTCGAATTATTTTTTCGATTTCGTTATTTAAGATAGCAAACATTTTTAATATTAAAATTTCGATCGATAGTCGTATTTGAAGTATATTAAGATTCGCATATTCGACTCGAAACTCTTGTTACTTTTCGATTAAATAAAGTTCGTCAATAATTAACATGCATAATTTAAAAGAGAAAGACTCGTATCTTAACATCTTGTCGTTAAAGTGTTAACTAATAGCAATTTTCGAATTAATAGATATTAGAACAAGATTAGTTTAGTTACTCTTTTGTTGTTTAAATGTTAATAACATAACTAATTGTATATAAAGACATTTGATTTTATTTTATTTTGCGTTTTCGAATTGTTGCTGTTATTGTTTAATATTAACAATTTACATTTTGAAATATTATTTAACTTTTCACACTAATTATTTTTCAAAATTAATAACGACATAATAATTAACATAGTCTTCGAAATATTGTATCTAAATAACGTTGTCTAAAATAACAAACTTTTTTCGAAATTAATCTTCGCTATAATAATCAAGTTGTCAATTATTGCTTGCGTTAATTTATTGATTTACTCTTGTTTCGTCTTGAAGTTAAAGCAATTTCGCACGATTGTTTTTATGCGCTTTTGATTTATTCGCATTCTTTCGACGCTTTTATTACTTTCAAATGCGTTTATTGTTTTTGCGTCAATTGATAAAATATTTGATATATAATAACGATAACAATTGAGTAAGTTCAAGCACTTGTAAGATCTTTAATTAATCGATCGTTTAAATAATAGAATTGTAAGAAGCTTCGAACGTGAAATGTAAAATCTAGTTAAACTTAAAAATTGTAATAAAAATTAAATTTTTCGATTTTTTCAAGAATTACAACTTGAAAACGACAATAAGAGCGCGTTAGACGTAATATGTGTTTAATTCTAACATTATAAAATAAAATATAAACAAGAGTAGCAAATTAAACAACAATAATATTTACAATAATTATAATCGACATTGTGTTGCGCAATAAAGTTAGTTAACGACATTCTTAAATTGTAAAAAGACAACTTTGATGCATTTCTTAACAAGAAAGTTGATTTTTTCTTAAATTAAATTATGTTGTTCTTAGATTTGTTGCAAAAAAAATCTAAAAACTTGCTATAATATTCTTTATATCAAATTTGAAAGTGCTTAGACACACTAAAATCTAGTTCAAGTTATCGCGCATAAGTTATTGTCTAGCTTTAACTTTAGTGTCGTTCTAGCTTAAGCGAGTATTTAAAATTGATTTTAGAGTTAAAGATTTTTCTGTAGATAAATCTAAGTATTGAGACAACAATTACTCGTCTAGATGTAACTTGTAAAGATTACAATTATCTTCTTTATTGTTGTTATTGTCGTTGTTGTCGTTATGTTTAAAGATGTACTTAAAAGTTATTTTTATATTCTTGATTTAAGCATTTCTTCGCGACAATTGAAGTCTTTGTAATTATTGTTATCTTTGCAATTCTCGCAATTATTATTATTCTTGTAGATCTTGTAGTTTTTAAAAAATATATAACAATTGTCTTGTAAACAAAAGAAGATAATCTAATTTAAATCAAAGTTGTTCTAACAATTGTCAAAAAAAAGAAGAAAACAAATTGATAAAAAATATTAAAGAACAATTATATAAAAATTGAAGAAAAAGAATATCGAATTAAATATAAATAATAGTATTAATTTTAACTTTTATATCTAAAATATTGTTAATCGACGTTGTGCTTCTAATACTTTTAATGCTTCTTTGTCGTTAAAAATCTCTACTTTTCTTGTCTTTTACAAGCAAAAAAAAAGATCAACAACTAAATTAAAAACTTAATTACAATTAACAATTTATAGAGAAAAACAATATTATTTTTGTTAATATATGCGTAACTAGATTTGCGAAATATAATATCGAAATTATACAATATTTTTAAAATAAAATTAAAAAGAGATTTAAGACAACAATAAATTATAAATATGTCGACGTTAATAAACAAATAAAGTACTTAATAAGTAAAAGAAAAGCAAATATTAAAGTCTTATACAAATCTAATTATATAATACGAGACAACATTTAAACTTAAGTTATTGGTAAATAAATATCTATATTTGCAATATATTAGAAGACGAAAAATTAAAAAAACTCTTCGCGAAAGAAAAAAATAAAAAAGAATATAAAATAAAAAAAGAGAAAAGATAAACTTAGTTAATAATTAAAAAATAAATCGAATTACAAAGTCTTTTTCTTCTTCTTCTTTGTTTATCTTTATTAACAATAGAGAGAGCTTTAAGAATTAAAGCAATTTCGAAGTTAGTAACTCTAGTATATTCTTTAACGCAAAGAAGAATATAAAGAAATCGAAACTTATAACAAAAACAAGTTCTTTATTTAATAATAATGCAATAATAATAGAAGATTTAGATTACAAAGAAGATATAAATAATAATTAATATGCAAAGATATAAATCTTATTTAAAGATAACAACAATTATTCGTCTATATTCTCTAAATCTTTATTGAATAGATCTATATTGCTAAAATTTATAAAATATCAAAAAAGCAAAATTGCAAAATAATCTTAAAATAACAAAAAAATCTCGAAGAAATTTAAACAAATATATATTAGCGTAATAAACAACAAAGACTTAGACGTTTTGGAAAATACATTAATCGACTATTTCAAAAATCGAATACTATTGACAAAAAATTTATTAAAACAAGAATTTTTGCTAAAGAAGATAAAAATTACACTTAAAAAACATTTGATAAAATATATTGCAAAAATCTTGAAACTTAGATATTATTTTAAGAAATCGTTGTATAAATATTATAAAAAATATATTTATTTTTGATAAATTAATTTATTTAAAGATTTAATTAAATGTAGCAAGAATATAGAGCAACTAAAACAATTATATAAAAGTAATAGAAAGAAATTTGTAACAAATAATACAAAAAAGAAAAGATTTGCGATAAATAATACAAATAATAAGAATATCGAAACAAGTAATGCAAGCAACAAGAAGATCGTAACAAGCAATAAGAGAAACAAAAAAAAAGACAACAAATATTTTAAATTTAAAAAAGTAAATCGTAACATTAAATACAAAAAAAAGGTATTTTTGCGAAAATATTTATAATTTAAGGCGAAAGTTACTATTATTGCATTTTCTTTTTCGAAGCTTCGCAAACTTTATTTAAGAAAAAAAAAACAAGATATTTAATTATTAGACTTTCGTATATAATATTATTTTTTTCGAAAATATTAAATATATATTATAGAAATATAATACGCAAGTTGCAATACAAACAAATATAAATTGCACTTATTTTGTTAACAACTTAAATTTTTATTTTTAAACAAAGAAAATAATAACTTAACGTTTAATCATATTTGCGTTAACAATATCTCTAAAAAATTCTTAAGATAAATAAATAAAATTTAGATCGAAAAGTATTTATATTGATAACATTATTCACAACTACAATTCTTTGTCAAATTAAGAAAGAGTTTCTAATTATTAAAGATATATAAATAATTATATTATCGCGACAATTTAATACAATAATAATAAGAAATAATAAAAGAAAAGAAAGAGAACAAAAACTATTTTCGAGAGTTTAATTTAAGATTCTTCTCTATATTTTAATAATTAAACAATAATAACAAGATTTAGAGCAACAAGTATTAAAAATTAGCATTAAAAAACTTTATCGAAGCTAAATATATATATAAATATAAAAGAAAAAATTTAGTACTTTTATAATATAAAGCTTTTGAAATCGCTAAAAACTTTATTAATTTATAAATATTTTAAAAGACTAAAAGATTGCATTGCAAAACAAAATTCTATTTAATTGTCTTATAAATATATATAACAATTAGTTAAAAGAATTGTTGCTAAATAGAAAATTTTAATTAATTACAATTCGACTTTTATTTGCATTTTAAAAGCATTAAATGTTTACAAAGTTTAAATTAAATTAAAGAAGTTTTCGACAATAATGCAAATCTCAAATATTTGTTTGTTAAAATAGATTTATCTGTTATTTGTATAATCTAAATAGAGAAATATAATATATAATTAATAAATATAGACTTCATTGTTGTACAATTAAAACTTTCTTCAATTATTAAGAAGAATTTTTAATTGATCTTGCAATTTAAATTTCTATAATATTGTAACGTTGTTTATTGTTACGCTACTATCTAGCGATTTAGAATATTAGAGAGAATTGTGCTTTAAAGAGATTTGTAGACGTCTTTAGGCAATGCAAGCAATCACTTGATAACAAGAAATTGCAACTTTAGTAGTCGTAACAATAAGTCAAAACTTAAGATAAATTAAACATGATTCATAAGAGAGTCGTGTTAGAAGATCTATATTTTAAAGAAGACCCTCCTTGTTCGCTTAGCTCGTTGTCGAGCATGTCGAACATTGTTCGTTCGACTCGTTGTCGAGCATCAAGCATTGCTCGTTCGACTCGTTGTCGAACATTGAGCATTACTCGCTTAGCTCGCTATCGAACATCGAGCATTACTCGCTTAGTTCGTTGTTGAACATGTCGAACATTGTTCGTTTGCCAAGTCGTCGAACATGTAGGCGATCGTGCTTCGTGCTACATGTTGCGCTGTAGTTAATATACCACGCTGTTTCGAGCTTAGACTCGTAACATTTATCTTGTCTTTATAAAAATTGTAAATAGATTCTATTAAATTGTTTAAACAAGTAATGATTAATTAAATTATTTTGTATAATTTTTTGTAATTAGAGTAATAAAGTTTCTATTTTATATTTGATTTACAAAATTTCTAGAAAATCTTATTAATAAATTTTATATAATGCTCTTGTCTTTAATCTTTTTTACTCTTTTTATTGTTTTGGCATATCTTTTAATGCATATATAGATAAGCGTTGAATGTTATCAAAGAATATTGTTGTATTAAATTTCGAGATATTTAAGAAGATTGTTAAGAACGCAAGAGAGATAGAAGAGAAAACAATTAAATCGTTCTATCAATTTAAATAGCTAACAAAAATAGAATAATTTGTATAAAAAATAGCAAAAAACAAGTTTAAAAAATAATTTGACACAATTGCTTTACTCGATAATATTAATAACAAAGTAATTAACAAGCAATCGAATTTTCTTCTTATTAAATCGCATTATACAACGAAGACATTTAAAGAAAATTCGATTCAAATCGAATTTAAATCTTTTATACTTTACTAATTTAATATATAAATATCGAGAATCGTCGACAAGATGTTAACTCAAAATAACAACAATAGCAAGAGCAAGAGCAATAGTTGTACGTATGTTTTGATCGTCGTCAATCAATTGAGTCAATTAAATTAATTGAGGCATGCTAGATAGAATAGAAGAGATTAAGAATGCACATTATTAATAGAAGGAAACAAAAATTGATCAAATACGATAATTCTTAGATTGCGATTCATATTACTCGATCTGGTATAGCGCGGGCGAGCTAGCGATCCTAGACCCTACTAGCCCTCGCAAACCAATTGAATAATCGTATTGAATAAAGCTGCGCAACCTGTCTATTGCGGGAGTCCTTACTAAAAGTGTCCCACTTTTTCGGCAAACCGCGAGCGTGCTTACAGTAAGACACGCCCTGCCGCGGTAATAGATTTGATGGAGACACGGATAAATGACAAGAGAAGGACTGAGGCGTGCGCGCAAGGCAACAGTACGCGCGCACGCCTTACCTCGTTTGGAACGATAACTCGCACATCTGGCGATCCTTATGCGAATCATCGACTAATCGGAGTTCTCGTCTTCGTGCTTGATGGCATCCTGCATGATCGGGGAGCAGCAAGCCTCGAAGCATCCAGCCACTCCGGACGCCTATCGTACTTTAACGACCTCGGTATTCTTCTCACCGGGCTAAGTCCTAGGTGCCGTTGTCCGGTGGATCCTGCGTCCCGGCTGGGATTATGACACGTACAAGGTGACTCAAAGATGTCGGATCTTCAAGCTGGCACAGGTCGGGTCCGGCATCCACCAACTGCTGACGCTGCCAAGTCAAGAGGCTGAAGTAGCACACTGTTAATGAGCTCCCTGTCCTTGCTAGGGTTCTCCTAACAATGCCTCTTCCGATGACGAGGGATGGGTGACCCTTTATCAATCCTCGCCGGAACCGTAGGATTACTTGACGTGAGCTAGCGTGTTGTGAGCTGTCTCCGCCATATCCAGGCTGGAGCTGCGGCAATCGAAAGCGACCTCGTAGCCTTGCAGCAAGAGCTTGAGGCTCTGTTGTCCGTTAACGAGTCCATCCGCGATATTTTTACTGCCGAATTGCATGAAAACCGTGCAGTATTGGCAGTAGATTCAGGAGGCTTTGGCATAACACCGGTAGATTACTACAAGATTGTCGGACAATTGTCGATGGCTTGAGGCGCTGTTGAGGGAGATCATCGGATCAGAGGGCCCGAAGATATTTCGCAAACTTGATGGCTTCAGAAAACAGTTGAGGAGGCAACAGAAGAACGAAGATTTCAACTCTGTGCGGGCGCAACTTCAGACCTCCCAAGGTGCACTGCAACTTTTACTGAGCTCACTCAATCTGTAAGCCCGCCGTACCCTAGCCGTGTTTCCTTATATTGAGAGCTGACTTGATCCAGAATATATACACGCAGATCTCAGGCGACGACAGATTCGGCAATTGACCATTTAAGTGTGGATGTGCAAGCCCTCAGGCTGAGCCTGGAGTCACAAATCAGTGCTCTGCAACCGAGTCATGGTGTTGTCCACACCGACCATGTGAGTACCATTCGATTTCTTGTCTTCATTAGTTGCCTATGCTCTTGGAACATACAACAATGTTCAATGTCTTGGGACATGTCACCAGCTTGTACGGAATTACATAGATCATGATTGGACTTGTCAATGAGTTCGAGCCATTGCCATTCAGTGAGTGCGTCAAATTACTTATCATGTACTGTCGTTGAAGAGAGCGGTAACCTTGTAAAATCCTCTGATGAAGGACGAGCTGTTGTTGAATTACAGGACGGACCGTCGTGCAGCATCGCTCATGCTAACCTTTGAAGATCAACGATTGCCTTAGAACTGCCACGGCTGTCGCCTCGTCGGCATGTTCAAACCAACACTTCTATATTCCTCAAACCGTCAGTAGCATATTCACAGGTAGAGAAAATTTATTGAAGGATCTCAAGGATACTTTTGCGACTAGGGCATTACCAGATCAAGGTCAATCCCAGAGACGCTTCGTTATCTTCGGTCTCGGCGGCTCGGGCAAGACGCAATTCTGCTGCAAATTCGCGCAGGACAACCGACAATGATTCTGGGGCATCTTCTGGATCGACGCGAGCTCGGACGAGAATGCGAAGCATACGTTTGCAAGGATCGCCGAGATTAGTGGCGTAGACCCCAATGAGCGCGCTGCGAAAAGCTGGCTTTCCAGCCTGGAGTAGCCTTGGCTGTTGGTCATCGACAGTGCGGACGATCCTAGCCTAGCACTAGACGAGTATTTCCCTAGCGGTGAGAGAGGTCACATTCTAGTGACTACTCGAAATCCAGCAAACCGCACCCACGGCAACATTGGCTCCGAATCCTACCATTTCGAGACACTCGACAGTGCGGAAGCTGATGATTTGCTACTGAAAGCCGCTGGTGAATCTTCGCCATGGAAAGAAACAGCCCTGGAATCAGCAGGCCTTATTTCCAAGGCCCTGGGGTTTTTGCCACTAGCGCTTGTTCATGCAGGCAAAGCGATTCTGAACCAGCTGTGTACATTAGCAGAGTACCTCGACTTCTACGACGGAAACTGGCAACGGATTAGAAAAGCTCGTAATGTCTCAGGGCATGTCCCGGACGACAAGAACATGAATGTATATTCGAGCTACGAGGTGATATACCATCGACTCGAAGAAAATCCGACACAAGATGCTAAAGACGCGGTTGAGCTATTGAAAATGTTTTCTTTCCTACACTGTGAGAATATTCAGACGCAGCTCCTGCTTAATGCCGCTCATCATCCTCTACTCGAGTCAAAAGAGGCGGACAAAATACAAAGAGAGCAGAATGGGGTGGAAACTCACTCTCGTCCTAAGACATGGGCTGAGGCCCTGAAACAATTCGTGATACAAGGTGTTGCAGCACACCAACAAAGATCGTGCTTGCCAGTCATGCCAGCTGTACTTCGCCAAGGCGAGGGCATCGACGAGTTTGACGAGATCCGTCTCAGAGTAGCTCTCAAAGAATTGACGCAGCTGTCTCTAGTTACTCATCATCGCATTGATGGAAACGACAGCTACTCCATGCATTCACTCGTCCATACATGGGTACGTCAACGGCCACAAATGAGCACTGCAGAACAAGCGATCTGGAGTCACGCTGCGGCGACCATGCTGTCACAGAATATACTCCTTCCCCCCCTTGGGCTGCGTGAGGCCGATATCAAGCTGAGAATCGACCTTATGCCACATGTCGACCATGTGTCCAAGTGCCGAGATCAGATCAAGGCAAGGATCCTGGACAATCAAAGAACCCGAAGAAAACCCTGGCCTGTCCTTGTGGGAATATTTCGCTTGGGTCGGCTCCTCGCATTACAATCTGCGAAGTTCAGCCTCGTCTACTCACAGTGTGGGCGTTGGCATGAAGCAGCTAAACTACAGCTTACAGTAAAAGAATACGTGTGCCCCAGACTGGGTATTGAGCATCCTGTGGCTATGCGTATCGTTGGTGCCCTTTCCGGTACATACATGCAGCTTTCGCGCACGAACGAGGCGGCCGAGCTGTAGGAATAGATGTTGCAGGCGTGCGCTGAATCGCTAGGCTCCGAACATCCGAAAACGCTGAAAGTTCTTGGACACTCTGGGCTCGATCCGTCTTTTCCAAGGCCGTTTCAAAGATGCTTTACGATTTGGCCAAGAAGCATTGGATGGCATGAGTCGGACGCTGGGCACTGATAATGAAGATACGTTGCGCGCAATGGAGAATGTTGGCCTGGTACACACAAGGTACTTCCGATTTCAAGAAGCAAGGGTCCTCGTCGAGAAGGCTGCTGAAGGTATGAAACGAGTTCTTGGACCCACCCATCCTGACACCTTAGCTGCGATGGAAAGCCTCGCAATGACATACCTTGAATTGAGTGGCGATCTCCTCCCGAGCGCTCGAGTGATGATGGAAGAAGTTCTCGAGCAGCGCAAGGAGAAGCCAGGCAAGGAGCAGCCGTATACACTTCTAGCAATTTGCAATCTGGGCCGCATCAGAAGTGTCATGGGTGAGCATGTTGCAGCCGGGCAAATGATGCGGCCTGCTCTGCGCATAGCAGAACGTAACCTAGGCGAAAACCACTTTGGTACGTTTGCTGGCAAAGCGCACCTCGCAAGAGTTATAGCCCGTGCAGGACGCTTCCAGGAAGCCGAGGCGATGTAATCCCGGCACAACTCGCCGCTTTCTCCCTCGCACCATCGCGCTGCAGCTATCAAAGGTTGGCCGAGACAGTCACACCATGTCCCTCAACCATTGCCATCTGCATTTGCCCTCTCCGATAGTTCCACTGGGCAGATCATTCGTTTTCCACGGCCTGCGTTTTTGGTCATTGGATTATATTGGCCACTCGAATCGTCGGTTCTTCCTCAGTTTTCGTCTCAACAACTACTCAGTAGTAATTATAGCAGATCATACAAAGGCATGGGATAATCTTCCACAGTCACAGCCAACAAGGAACAGCCTTCGAAGCGGAAAAAGAACGCCAAAGGATAGATACTGGAGCCGCCATCACAACGGCACAGCCGCCTCGACTTGATTTTGATGTTGAACGAGCGGGTATCTGAGGGCACACTGAGTGATGTAGAACAGGTTCGAAGCCTTCAACAAGTCCCGTCTCAAGCTTGATGGGGAGAAAGACACAATGTGGAAACGCGTTATGTACGTTTGCTTGTAATCTGTAGAGCTCAGGGGCTGGCAAGCCTGCAATGCTTAGAAGACCGCCGGCAGTGAGACCACTTTAGCTATAGTGAATAGTGCAATTCAAGACCTTGCATGCCTGTCAGGATGACCGTCGAAGCATAAGATCGTTGAATGATTGTGTCTCCTTACTTTCGTATTTATACCCAAAGTCAGCTCAGGCAACAGTGAGGCATGCAGCCAGGGCAGCCAATTGGAGAACCACGGCGAATCTTCGGCAACGCTACGCAAGCGACCACCCACGTCTTGGAAAATCCATGCCCTTTCCCCTATATCTCACCATCAAGTGCTTCCTAGGTCATATACAGACTTATGGAGACATCTTTGTCTCAACCTAGACTGTCTCTGTCTTTGTCGTACCTCCATGTGCTCTTGTCTCTGTCAAAGAAGCAACCTCATCGGATACAAAGGAAGGCAAAACCACTGCCACTCAATGTCCATGGAAGCCTCCAGGCCAGGCCATCCGTTGCCAGATACCAGCTGCAGCGAAATGTAGGAAAAAGATCGATGGAACGGCTGAGAGCCTTAAGCAAAGGACTGTCAAGCCAGATCGGACTCACATAACATCTGCAGTCCTGAGGATTGGCACACGTACCTGGCTTCGGCCTTGAAGACCCCGATGGATCTCTGCCATTAATTTGCTGCATACGAAGGTATTTCGTGTGGTTGGTGGCTAGGAGGCCGTCATATATATCTGTGGGTTGGTAGGTGAAGAAGAAGAACCTGGATCATCGCAAGGTAGGCTTGATACTCTGCCAGATGGTTCTCCCCATGGCTTAGGATCCATGAAAAGGGGCGAGCGAGGCCCGGTAAGACCATCAGTGGACTTCAAAAGCGTTGCTCAAGGGCTGCCATCATTCTTTGCACTCACTTAGGTGCTTCTCTATGCATCGCTTACCCCTTCTGCGTTTCTAGCATACAGGAAGGTGGCCACGTGGATGTCTCCTCGTGCCTCCGTGACCCATTATTCTCGTATACTAGCCCATGTATTGGCTTTGATGTTCTCTAGTGGTTATACGGTTTCGGCTTCGTGGCTGCTATTAACCTGTTTGTCTTCGTTCTAGGCGGGAAATCTTGTTTCTGAGCTATGATTCCTTTGCATAGCAAAAATTCCTTGCCCTAGCATCTTCCAGTTTTTCTAAGACGTGTGGACTGATCCACAGCTTGTTCGATGCTTCTGGACTTGCTCGGATGAAGCGTATGGAAGCGAACTATTGTGACATCCGGATCTCAAGAAGAGTTGGTCAGTCATTTTGTGCCTTCGCGACTCAAGCCATGCGTTTATGGACTTACTCAGGTTATCGGAATCTTGTTGCCCATACCGAGAGGATTGAAAAGGGCAAGAATGTAATCACACAGGGCCTGCAGCGCAGTGCGGAAGCCGGAAACGGACTCTTACTGAAGGGTGGAGCTCCGCTGCGTGTATGGAGCGTGCGGCTACACACAAAGTACGTCCTGGCGCCTGCAAGTACTTCTGATCTACAAGAGAAAACAGGTCAGCTAAGAAGTAGCCCCAGGAGGCGAGGGCTACGAGCTACCTCGGTACTGTTCAGCTTCCACGGTATGTTTCAAGAATGTGCTACTTCTGGAACTTGATGGGTGATACAGATGACCCTGTAGTACAGGTTTGAGATCTTTGTTAACTATTGGCAACGAATTAAGGCTCCACCTTGATTTACGGCTTTGACTGCGAAGACTTCGCTCTCCGTTCCAAGCTTAGGCGAAAAAGCTCTGGCATGTCTCAATCGGCGCCGGAGGAGCCGAGCAACGTATCGTCGCCGTCACTACGTGATAGGGGATTCATGGGCCCACAATTCATTTAAGCTACCACCAATACTTTTTTGTTGTGATTTCCTTCCACCCAACTTACACCTCTTTCATTGCAGCACCGGACTCCTTCCACCACTGATCTAGAGCTGTTAATTTTCTTTGCAAGTTACAAAGGCCTGCCCTTCAGGTTTTTGCGGTCACTTTGAATTGAGTGTTGATATTCAGGAGAGGGCACAGATACAAAACGTGCGGCCAGCCTGAGAATTTGAAAGAACTCCCCCAGCTGACTCATCGATCGTCAAGGTCTTCCGCACCACTCTCTTCAACCCGTCTTCGCCATGGCAGCTACTCCAATGCCAGCTTCCGAGCTGGGGTACGTTCCATGGACCAAGAAATTGTGCACGAACAGCAAAGCCTATGACGATGGAGTTTCCAATTGCGACAAGCGGGCCAGAATAAGCTGCAATGAGTGCGGACTTGTCAGAGTGAGCCATCAGTTATTCTACGTTAAAAGCAGAATCTCGACATGCTTACTCTACGATAGTATTGCTCCGAGAACTGCCGCAACCAGCATCGCTCCCATCACATCACAGATTGCCATTCCCCTTTACGCGCTAAGACTTGGCTGCCTGCATTTGCGATGGAAAAACGCCAAACCGACGGTCTCCTTCCTCCTGAGCCTGAAGCGCATATCCAGCAACTATGGGGCAATCTGCCCGCATTTGACGTTGCTAAACTCGGCGATAACGAAGGCATCAATTATGGCGGGGATATCGCATTGTACTCACCACGTAATCCTTCTCCACGCCCATTGAATCGAGCTTTACTTAGCATGTATACGCAGAGACGGTAGATTTACGCAATTTCGTTACGACTGCCTGCGCTCTTCCGGATACGTTCAGCGGAAAACTGACATTTGTTATCAACAATTTGAGCGCCTATAACACGGCACGTAACTTTGTTATACTACATATAGCAGCCACGCAAGAGCCCAAATTGGCCGCAGAATTGATAACACACCTTTGGTTCTCCGCTCGGCTGCCAGAGAAGATGCTAGCTATCATCAAGGAACGCATCATACCACATATGGACGCGGTATTGCAAAATTGGCCAGCAGACCTTGAAGACGATGAAGAATCCACGAGCCACCTGGATCTTGGCCCAGCACGAACATGTGACTTGAGTATGTCGGTTAGCCGTTTGGAGCTGTCCTCGATGCTCTGGATATTCAGAGCGGATCACGATGTCCCGACAGCTTTAGCTGAGCGTCGTGAAGCTCTGACTGACCCTCTGGGACAAGATTTTCGAGATTTGGAGCTCGCATTTCAGCAACCTGCTTGGCGTGTGTCAACCACAAGATATCGCAAGACCGGAGTTCTGGGGCCGCTCCGCGCCAATCTCGAGGCGTTCACTGCGATCAATCCGTGAGTAAATATGGTTCTAACATGGGTATGTGAGTGGCTGACTAGGATTGTAGAACATTTTTCGACGCCGAGACAGGCAAATTCGTGCTCTCAAACCAGACGTCCCCACTCGTGGGCTGGGATATACAACGACTGATCAATCACGCAACTGGCTTCTCGAAAGATGACCTTCATGGGCAGCTATACTGCTTTATGCGAGACCTGCTAGAGAAGTTTGCCACTCGATTACAGTCAAAGATGAGGTTCGCTTTTCATATAACAGCGGAAGGCGTCTACGACACCGATCATCTGGAACAGTTCCGCCCGTTCGACCGAATCGAGACCGCCCAACTACTCGAATACGACGAGTGCTTTATCCGGCACTTGCTAAGTATCCTTGGGCCGCTGCTTAAGAGCCCCCAAGAGAGCATCCACGCCACCATGATCACCATATTCGAGGCTCAATGGTATCAGGAGACGCGCGAGGACCTCAAACACCTCGAAGTGTCGAACTTGCAAGCGGTCGCCAACTTCATCAGTCTGGTCATGTTTGGATTGCCCGTCGGCTCGGAAGACCCCGAGCAGGATGTTAAGCTATCGCCGGTGCGAATCCTTGCTGCACGCATCTTCGAGCCCTACGACCATCTCTTCAAACACTACATGACCAAGGGTGACTTTCCCGGGGTTGCGAATGCGACTAGGATGAAGATGAAGGAGGAAAACGAGATCCTTAAGGAATGGCCTAAGCGGCTTTTCAAGGATCACGAGCAGGACGGCGCCAAGGAGGCGTTTCACGCGCTCCTGGCTTCTCAGACTAGAGGCCATATCCGCGTTGTCGAATGGACTAGGGAGTGATAGAGTGAATGGGTGACGATACGTCTGATGACCCAGGAGTGGGACGCCCTGTCGTGTTCCTGCTCGCCTAATTTTTACGTTCTGTGTCCATCTTTCCTTAGTTTGTAATTTCTTTCCGAGCATGCGTTATCTTCGGTATTACAAGCCTACACCTACAAAGAGCTTTTACATGTACACCAGAAATAAATCCCCCCTCTACCCAACTCAATGCACGCTGTTGCACGTTTTCTGAGTGTCGATTCCTCACATCTCCCATGCACTGGCACTAGTGGACCTAATCTGCTTTGCACCCCTTACGAACTCCTTCCCTGCTAGCATTCATAGGACCCTCCAACTCAACCCACTCGAAACATGCAATATCCTGCCGCCTCGTCAATAGGCTACCGCTCGTCCATCGCCATCTACCCTAGCCTCCGCACTATTCGAGAGCGCCAATCCAGTTACCCGCAGGAACAATACGAGTAACATCCCCAAGGTCATCCGGCATAAACGACGATGCCGATTACTTACAAATACATCACGGGTCTATCCCACCACGCTACGTTTTCCAGTCCTAGGCTAATAGGGGCGAATCATCTATCCCGGGGATTTTTGCTGTTTATCTGTGGCAGCTTGTGCACGCGATTGAGTATATGGCAATGCGGATCGGGGCTATGAGATCCTTCTTCTTCTATCAACTTAGGGCTGTTTGGCTAGATCACAGGTGGGCTTCAACATTTTGCCGCTCTGCTGTTGGGCTGTCACCGGTTGTTCGGTACATACGCTATTTCGTTGAGACATTCTTCTAAGAGCGCGATGGCGCTCACTTCTTGTTTAGCGGACCCCTGACATGGAATGCGTATTCTGCCAGTGCATGGGATACTATTGAAGGACAAGTTGGGTCTCTGGTCAGTGGATATGGCGATCTCGTAGTGTCACCTTGTGAAGGACTAGCTGCTGTGCACAAGCGAAGCGGGCTGATTCTTCGTGTTCTTACCATGGGTTGAGCTAGTTCAACGATACCAAATGTATCTCATGAGAAAAACAGTCGTTTGTTTCCAAACACAATGCTGCGGGTACTCTCGATAGGCCAATCGGGCCCGTATTCCATATCCTCTAGACGTTGGCATAACAGAGAGATTCTATTGTACCCTTGGCCTGATATCGATAATCATATCATCACCTTTCACTGGTTCCATGATTCCCAAGCAGAACTTCTTCTTGTCGATCCTTGGGAAGTCCGGCAACGCGACTTCAGTCTTACATGCATGCGCAGGCGTTCCAGTAGCAATTCTGATATCGAAGCGATGGATGGCTAACGCGACAAAGGTGAGGATCTCCCGTTCCGCGAGATATCGCCCAGGACAGTAGGTTTTACCACCCCCAAAGGGCCGAAAATTCGGGTTCTTACTTAGGCTTGGATCGCGTAAAAACCGTTCCGGATCGAAGTGCTCTGCATTCTCTCCGAAGATCTCGGGGTTCAGGTGCAGTCGACGATTGGGGATCAGTATGCTCGCGCCAGTCTTGAGCGTCTTGTTCCCGATGTCTGTGGGTTGCATGACACCGCGGACGGTGCTCGAGGAAGACGAAAGACGTAGAATTTCGAGATAGACTGCTCGTAACCGTGGACAATGTTGCTCAAGCCTATACTCCAATCCGCTGGTCCCCTCTGAAATTGCAGGACTAACCTCGTTCTGAAGCGTAGTGAGGAGTGTGGGATTGGATAAAATGTAGGCCATCATCCAGAAGCATTGCTTGTAGGCATTGGCGTTGATCCTGTAAGCGCTTGAGTCAGATTTCACCAGCTCCGAAGAATTGCACGTGAAGTATGGCTATGACAGTGCAATATGCCCATTTTTGAGGATTGAAATCGGGATTGAAGAACAGAAGGGACAGAACGTACACCCAGTATACAGGCATCACCATTGCAGCGATATCTCTTTCCACTATCTCTAGACGTTTCATCTCAACCTCAAATCTGCTGATCAAATAACTCATACCACGTCTATTTGGTTTTGGGAGCTTAAAGTAGGCCTCCAAGCTGTCGATGATAACATCTCTGGCCGCGTACATCTCCTTCGATAAAAATCGTGGGTAGCCATAATTGAGCTTCCAACTGCTAGCATCAAATACGAAGAAGCTTCGGAATAGATTGGGTTCAATCTCCAAAAGCTCGTCTCCGAAGAAGGCACGTGTTGCGGATTTGAGAAGAACCTCTCGACACCAGCTAAGTAAGGAGATTGTCTTGAGGCCTGGATATGAGCGTAGAGTGATCTTGGGCGTAATCTTTTCCCAGATAAGCGATCGTTGTATTCCACTCATGAAGACCTCCTGCAGAGTGTCTAACTCCCTTCCGGGGAGCAATTGTCGCTGGCAGAGCTTTTCCCCAACATGAGTGAAATCGCTGCTGAGCTGAACGGAGCCGATTGTAGTATTGTCTATACCACCCAGGGTTTGGCGTGGAGGAATCCATTTGTCGACTGCGGACGACGAAGCACCCAGTGATCTTAAGGTCTGTCGAATGAATGTATCAAACGTAAGCTCCGACGTATTTCTGTATACATGGGCAATATCTCTCGGCGAGGTCATCACATAAAGCATCTGGCCGGGAAACGTAAGCTTGAATATCTCGTTCGAAGTCTGTAGGTGTTTCCTGATAGGAGTCAGCTTGGTGTCAGGGGTTGAACACTGCTTTAAATTTATAGGAAGGATCCGCATTGTAATTGTAGCTAACATACTTCCCATGGGTGAAGATTCCATCGTTGTCCTTGAAGAAGCTGTAGGCATGACCTCACAGGAGCACAGGTTAGCGCCTGGCTTTACTAAGATTGGACCACGATGGAAGGTACCTATAACTGATCTTTTTATTAATGGTGTCTGAGAGCAAGTAGGAATCCTACATACCAGGAAAGTAGTATGATACCACTTTAGGTTCGCGGGGATTCAAAGCTGGGACGATGACGAATCTCCACAAGCGCCAGATCAGATATGTGGACGCGAGAATAGCTAGGAGCGAAAGATGGAATAGAGGTTGATAAGAAGCGTGGTATATATTCGAAAAGCACCACAGAACATGCCGAATCATATCAAAAAACATGCTCATGGAGATTTACTCAGGGATTGGATGCGATCGCTGGTAATTCAGAGCTTTATCTATACCCTTGCTTGACACAAGGAGCTACAGCTTATCTCGGAGATCTTATACTGACCGCCTATTTGCCTCTGGGGACGCTTGTGACTCAAAGTACTATGACGATGATAGCGTCCAGCTCATAACTCACTGGGAATGGGCAGTGCAACGTCGCCTTCGTATTCCAAACAAGGTAGGGAAAAGCGAACCGTCCGATCCACATCTGGGCCAAGCTTAAGGAGGACTGAGGCGAAAGGATCCATGCAAATCTGTGCCATGTACGTGAACCTAAGCTCGGAGGAGGAGGCGCACCATAGACTCTGCTTCGCTTCTGCTGTGGATCTAGCTGTACGTTATAAGATGTCTCCAGATTGAATTGAGGTTGAAACCTGAAGGAGCTGAAGGTCTGATTTCACCAGTGATTGGTCCATCAGCGGGAGCTTATGGAAAGGAGCTGATGCCCCGCAGCGGGCTCAGACTCCGGTTTCCTGGTGGTTGCGAACCGAAGCTTGAGGTTGCCTGACAGCTCAAGAACCCTCCGTAACGGTGGCTTAACGCCTTCTTTGCTCGATTTGCGAGTCCAGACTCATCCGTTAGGTCACGCCTGGTCCTGCTCCTTGTACCGCGGGGCAAGCGACTAGGAAAGTCGCGGTCCACCCAGCGAGAAGTAAAGCCGGAAAGTAATAGACTTTGTTGGGTACTCACACCTTCATACTTTACATGGGTAAAGCCAAGCGCGTACTCGCGGTCCGAGAAGGGCCGACCCGGGCGCCTGAACCCCGGCTGCCATTGGTGAGGGTGCACTAGTGTGAAACGTTCAAACGCATACATCAGCTTCAGCTTTGTGCGAACGGACCAGCACAAAGGCTAAATGCCTGATCAGAGAACGTAAAAGTGGAGTATTCATGTCGAACCTTCCACAAACGGTGTTATGACTATCTCCCCACTGTGTTGCATTAGCGCTGATCCTACAAGTTGATATGCCGCTTACACACCATCGCTTAACATGCAGCTCCGAAAAAGCTTATTGGACAACTATGTGTGATCGACGTGTCCAGCTGAAAGTGTGGAGAAGAAGCCTGAGGTCCACAGTTTGCAGCCATAAACAGAGAGTTGTAAGGCAAAAGTCAGCCAGCAGTCAGCGGAAAACGCCTGCTTGGAAATTAATTCGCCGATTACGCTGGTTGGATCCCAGGCTTAGCTTCACTGACCCAGGCCCACCAGTCAACATGGATCATAGCCATATTGGTGCAGAGACAGGATCGTCCAGTTCGAAGCCGACTGAGCCAAAGCGGGGTACACATGTCGTTTTCTCTTGAACAACTTCCTGGTATATGCGGCCTGTAATCGCGTGTCTGATCTTCGAGAATCTTAGAAACATCTTTCCATTACGACAAGATGTTAGCAGTTTATGCCTACACATCAACTGCATGACCCATCGAGCCTTTACTGCTTGCTGTCCACGAAATCCCTACGCCATCTTACTTTTTCTCTTGTTCTCCTATCCCGCTACCCACTTAGGAAGAACCTTTATAAGGGCAATCGCCCCTGCTATATTGCTACTGGACTATTCGGGTGAGTGCAAAGGTCTACATCCTTCCAGGTCGACAACTTCAATGCGCCGACAATTATTAACGGGTGAAAGGCTCCCGGTACCCTTACCAATGAACGGACATCGACCGGACCGAATTCATCTGTGAAGTGGAATCAGCTTTCGTGGTCGCGTCCGGCGCTTCGGCCGTAACGTTCGATTGAGAGTGTTCATTGGGGGGGCACATGCTTTCCCATGCTCTTTGGGGGGCTGCTTTGCTTGGTGGTAGCAGGCTGCAAATGTAACCATTTCTAGCTAGGAGAACCATGAGCTGAAGTTGTGAAACATAGTCAGCTTCTCATAATCTGAGACGAAGATAAAGCCTGAACTGGAACGCTGTTGCTTTGCCCTGAACCAGTCAGTGTACTTTACAATTACCATACCTTGTCTTGCATTGCCGTACATCGGGCCAATCCGCTGGCTTGTGTGCAACCGTTTTCTCCAGTAGAAATCAGTGTCAGGCTGTTGGGTACATAGTGATGCCTTGACGCACCCTAGCGGTGCAGCACGGCTGACGTCCAACTAGGGTCGATGAAGGTTGATCCTCAAAGCAGGCAGTGCACATAATCGCAGGTGTAGTAGCTTATACGACCCATTTATCGAATAGTACCCTTGTTAACTGCTGATAGGTATACTGCATACTGCTCCACACCACCACGGCTACTGATATCTGGTTAAGGCTGAGCACTTTCGGTCGCACAAGTTCATACATCATACTGCATTGTAGGAGTCATGAGAGTGCTGCAATGCGAGAGGCCCATAATTATGCGCACGAATATCAGCCAGTCAACCTCATTGCAGGGGGTGGGTTCAGAGCAAGGCTGATCTCATATCTTCATAGTACGGAGATCTTTCAAGATGTGTTCCAACATTGCCTGTGCTCTCGATATTAAACATGCATAGGCCCCGAGAATTTCTCATGGGATCATCATATGTTCTAGCCCGTCGAATATATGATGGATCCCGATCACGTACCTTTGAGTCCTCCGACACCTCCTCAAGTCTCAAATTTTGTCAATCCTGCAACACTAGCACCGACAATTATTGCAATTAGTACAATATGCCTAGCTGTCATGATACCTTTCGTTATCATCCGAATATATTCCAAGGCTCGGATAGTGAAGGCTTTGTGGTGGGATGACGGTCAGTTCATCAAGCTTGATGTCTTTCCATCTAATGCTTTACAGGGACTTGTCTACTTGCAACCGTGAGCTTTACCATTCATTTTAGACGTCAGACTGACAATTCCAGATTGGATCGATAGCTTACACTGCGGTTGTTCTGGCCTGTCAATCCCCCTGCCTCGCCGGTATACCTTGAAACTGATGTCGTGATAGCAATGAGTGTTACCGGGGTACATATCTGGGATGTGCCCGTTTCCGCTTTCACCACCGAGATCTTCAAGGTACTACGGAATCTTTTTACCATCTTTCGAAAGATGCTGACTTATTTTTTCTAGAGGCAGATACTAGCCTACCAGATATTCTGGGCTCCAACAATTTGCTTCACTAAGCTAACCCTGCTGCTCCTTTATCTGCGTATCTTCTCCCCCAATCGTGGCACTAGGTATGCCATATATTTTGGTATTGTCGTCAACGTTCTGTTTTACGCCGCATGTACAGTCATATATACAGCTCTATGCATTCCCAGACACGGACAGACGTGGTTAGAGACAGCCCAAACGGCACGATGTCGACTCACGGTTCATATGGACTATCCAACGGGGATATTTGGGGTGATAAGTGATTTCTACATACTGATCTTGCCGATGCCGACGGTCTTCAATCTGAATCTGCCGATAAAAAGGAAGGTTGGAATAGCTGCGATTTTCATGACTGGCGCCATGTGAGCTGGACTCTATTTCTAGCGGCGACAAATTTTCGCTAAGATGCTGATCTAGTGCGTGCTTGACAAGCATCATCGGCTTGTGGCTTCGAATCAAGGCTTCCAAGAGCACCGACTGGACGTATACCTTAGGCGAAACAGTGGCTGCAGCGTGAGTTGAAGCTCAGTAATCGATTCGTTGAGAAGACTAACGACATGATAGGATTGCGGAAACAAACATGGGGGTATTCTGTTCCTGTGCGCCATCGGTAGCAGGTTTCTTCCGCCACCATCCAGTCAACGTCCCAAGGATTTTTTCCTACAAGACATTGCGTGCCAAGCTTACAAAAAGCTCATCGCATCCAGAAGGGTTCGATCGCGTGGGCAGCCTCAACACAAAGGATATCCGGCTCGAGACACAAATTTTGGGGTCTTCGGCAAAGGCAGAAGGGAAATTCATCGGATCAAGCGCTATAGGGTGGCGAAATTCTCACTTGCAGTCCACGTCCGAGGCTTGGGCTTAGGAGGAGCAGTAGTAGCGCCATTTGGTGCGCAGATAAGCAAGGACTCGGAGGTTGCCATCTTCTTAGCCTGCTTGCCTTTCCTTTAGCCTGATCGCCTTCTTTCGTGCCCGCTGATAGAATCACCGTATTTGCTCTATATGCGACAATCAATGTTCCCTGCCTTCTCCGATGATCAACAGTCTTCCGGCTTCGCTCTACAGACTCGGCTTAAGCTGGTTCCAATAGATGAGATGTGGATCATCACTTCAAGGATGGGTGTGGAGTCCCCAATTTGCTTACAAGCGCCGCCATCGCTGAAAGTAAAGTAGGTACGCCCGCTCCGCCCGAATCCACGGCCGCTAGCGTTTGACATGCATTAGTCTCGGAATAAGAGGTCCTTCGCTGCATGTGTATTACTTCCTAAGTACATGTATGAACGCTATTGGTCACCGATCTTTGTAAGGTGTATCGAACTATGCAGCGCGAATTTTGATCATCCAACCATATGAGGGTCGACCCCTGCACAGGTTGCCAAGCTTTGTTGGGAAAAGGGAGCTGCTTCTGCTTTATTGCCTTGCTGCAATCCCCTCTCTTTGCTATTGAAGCCGACCCCGGAAATATCGCGATTAGGCGCGCCAGTCATCTTTCCCAGAGCCATTCAATCAATTGCGCTGACAACAAGGTCCGCGACAGTCGTTCATTGGTTCTGGTGGTGGCAAGAGCGCAGCTTCAACTCTCACTGTGATTGCCATACCGCTTCTGTTCCCAGTCTGCCAGCTGAGAGCCTCTGCCCTTTGTGCTCTTACCTATTGCTACACCCCTCGAAGGGTTTGACCCGCGGCTTCTATACCCTTTTGCCGTCTTCCTTTCGGTCGCTGGGCTTTTATTGCTCTGGCGATTATGGAGATTCACACTCTCCTAGCGATGAGGCCTGATGAGCCCGAAGAGCTTCCCTATTGGTTTCCTTGTACATCTTCATCTGAACAAGTTCCTTTGCCACAACATAACCTTTTGAACCGTTCTACACAATATGACAACAATAGATATTGGATTCCCCTGCTCCCAGTCAAAGCAGTTCACGACATGTATCTGTGCCGGCCCCGATGGGTCATGCAGGTCATGCAATGTATTTCTCTAGAGATTCTAAAGCCACGTTAGTTCAAGCACCGTATGTGGCAAAGTGTTGCTGTTACAGTCCCAGGTCCCTACAATTCTGCGTTGGCTAGATCTTGTTGGAACTTGCTAATGGCTTCTAGCCGCTATTTTAACACCACGAGGGAATTTTTCGCTTAACCATAGCTGGTCAAAGCATGTATTTCACAATATCCCCGAAAGACATGGCGTCGATATTCAAGAACACTATCAGTCTCGCGTTTGATGGGTTCATCCGAGATCTATATGCTACCTTTGGTGCGTCCAAGGAAGGCATGAAACTCATGTGGCAAACGCATCCCACCAAGTCTCCTGCTATCAGCAGCCCGATACCAAAAAATTCCATCTAGGAGAGGGTATCCATCGTGAACAATTACATCCGGGAGCGCAGTTAGAGTAAATCACCGAGAAATAGCTGGAGCAATCTCTGCAAAGGCTCGCCTGGAATGAGATCCGAGCCTCTACCATCCGGCTGGTCACAAGGGGGAAAGATTGTGAATCTATATGACTGGTGTGCGGACGTGCTAGGACATGCGGCGATACATGCTCTGTTCGGGGATACGCTCCTTGGGTTTGAGCCTCGGGCACTGGAGTATTCCTACAATTTCGATGAAGAAAGCTGGAAATTAACATTTCAGCTGCCGCCACTATTTGCACAAAAAGATGCATAAGGCCAAAGACGACGGCAGGAATGCCTACATTCGCTGTTTCAAACTTCCAGCCGATCAGAGAACGGCAGCATGCCCTTACATCCAGGCAGTCGAAGCGAAGCAGAGACTAGCAGGCATGAATGATACGGATATTGCAACAGCTGCTCAAATGTTGTTCTAGGCGTCAGTACTTATTTCCAGCTTATCCCCTCTATCTGCTTGTAAATTGTCACTGACTTGTTGGACCAGTGCAAACGCAACCCCTTTCAAAGCCTGTTTCTGGCTTCTGTCCCATCTTATTTACGAACCCAGCCTCCTCAAAGCCGTTCGCAAAGAAGTCGCTCCCAGCATCACAAAGAACGGTGAAGTAGACATACGTAAATTGCTTGAAGATTCCCCACTACTTCAAGCCTCATCCACGAAACCCTCCGTGTGACGAGCGTCAACTTGTCAGCACGCGGCATCAAAGACCCCCGTTATGGCCGGCAACAGGACTCTCCAACCTGGTGGTAAGCTCCCGATGCCTTACCGCCAACTGCATCTCGAGGAATCTATGTTCGGCCCGCAACCCAAAAGATTCAATCCGGACCGCTTCCTGAAGAACGAAGGTCTTAGCTGCAGCCCTAACTTAAAAAAAAATTTAGTTGGCGGCTCCACGCTCTATACGGGACTTTCATCGCAAAGCGGGAAGTAATGGCATTCGTGGCATCTGAAGTACATCTATAGGAACTGCGCTTGCGAAATCCGGATCAGCCGTTTCCGAGGATGAACAAGACTCAGCCGACGCTTGGAATTATGGATCCGCTTAAGGGCGATGATGTCGTGCTCGTTGTTTCTCCTCGGGTTAAAAAAAGGACAGCTTAGATCTACTGCTCTGAATGGCTCAAGCTTCGAAAGCTCCAATCCAGGGCTCTTAGGAGCTGAGGTAGATTTCCTAGATGAAACATAAGAAAAGCTCACTCGGCTACTAAGTAGAGTGTACGTGCAACCTTCGCTTGAGTTGAGAGATCCGAATCCCGAAGCAGCCTGCGGTAGGTGCGATTCCCTATATATTGGCGCATTGGTTCATGCAGTGGCAGTATATCGCGCATCATTTCCCTCGCACTCCTTGTGAGGACGTGTTGACAGCTTCACGATATGCTTGACGCCCAATGAAGACCAATAATTCGGCAGGCAAACCATCAGCGCATTCATTCAATGCAAGAACAAAGTATCCAAGCGTATAGTCCGGGGGAACATCGATCCATCTCAATTGGATCATGAGAGTGCATCGTACCACTGCATAGGGCTGAATGGTCCTTTCAATAACCAGGTCCTAGCTTACAGGTAGCTTGGGTAAACCACAACCCCGAGGGATTTTCTTTGACCGTCGCCATGCACATGAACACTGCAGGTGTGGAGGATAGGCTTGACGTCGCCAAGTGGCACAGGCTCGTCATTTCTACGCTGCCTGCCCCAGAAGAAAGTTCGCAATTCCCCTTCTCCGTCCATTTCTTTAAAATTTTCGACCTGGGAACGCCTTCCCACTCTTGCTATAAGCCAGCAATGATCGATCAGTGGACTGTCATATCTTTCCAGCATCTACCGGGCAAAGATGCATTATTACTTGCCATTGCATGAGATAGATAGTGTCGGTCTTTCCGCGGTTCAAGATAGCGTACCGTTTCTATCGATTTATTGCAGCACAAATACCCATCTTGTCTTACAGCTGCGTACTCAACAGCTGTCAAAAGCTACTTTCGTACACCATTGCGCTGAGCGATGCTCTCTGATCAGCTGTTCGAAAGCTTCTTAGACTCGTTGTCGCTGTTCAATTTTGTTGAAGGTGATTTACTTGACTTCCAATGGAGACCCTACTCTTGTTTGCTTCCTTAAAGTCATTGCTATTCTTCCATATCCCGCAATCTTGGAAACGGGCGGTTACTGGTTACCCGATCAATAGCTGTCTCGTCAATCGCTTTTGAAGGGTGCACAGCGTTTGACCCTTCCTAAGCCAATTTCGAGTATTAGCGGCCTGACGGCGCATGGGATAGATGCCGATTGCCATTTTGGCTTGAGTGCAATGCAGAGCAACTCAGGAGTTCTATTCAGGATGGATTCTGGCATGAATTGCCAGGGGAGGTATCTAGCATTGGCAATTTTGGGGACATAGTCATAACTTCAGTATGTATTTAGTGATCTCGTCGAAAACTCTCTTTGATAATATCACTAGTAGTGCAAATCGCTCGGAGGAACTTACACAAAATCTCCACGATCTAGAGATCTGTTACCATACAGGAATTCCATCAAACTCGGAACCTTGAGCTCCCCTCACACGACCACGAACCAAGCCCCACCGCTCCAAACAGCCTATCCCCTTCCCCCGCTTCCAACACCTTCCGACGCCCTCGAAGCATCCGAAAAGCAAATCACACCAACCACTTGATCCACCGTCCACACAAACCTCCCCCCCCCCCTTCCCCCTTCCCCCCTCCCCATCCACACCAAGCCCACAACCATCACCCTCCATTATCAAACCCGCCACCTCCTCACCTCTCCCACCCCGCGCCCTTGCATAACCCACCAACCACCCACATCTTCTCCCTACACAAGAATCACCATAGAACACGCAACATCCATCACCCGCCCCACCTACCACTCTCCCCACTTCAACGTCGACAAAACCCCCCCCTTTCTTCGATACACTCGCGCACCCTCACACACCCACAACTATGCCCTTCTTATCTATCATCACGCGAGACATTTTCCTAGCGAGGTAAAGGCGATTGGATTGGGGTTGTAGAGGGTTATGAGCGGGGTTCAGCTGGCTAG